>LNAP01014348.1_pt1 | contig 15996 bp, 15 predicted proteins | sample 602601 | NCBI WGS metagenome assembly LNAP01 (sample SAMN02440304, study PRJNA202911) | soil metagenome | biome: Subtropical and temperate rainforests or woodlands; isolation source: soil samples (1 kg each in a 20% v/v slurry with milli Q water) were... ... | reverse complement strand
CCGCGAACTCGGCCGCCTGGATTACCGCGCCACCCACGGCACGCCCTGGTACCAGCGCTTCGGCCTGAACAAGAACACAGAACTCCTGCAACTGCTCTGGCCCGCCTACGTCGAGGCCAACCAGCGCCTGTTGCGCGACCCGGCCGTGGCCAGCCTGCAACAACAACTCACTGCCCTGATCAAGTTGCCCGCCGACAGTCCCGAACGCCTCAAGCGCGCGCCCCAGGCCTACGATCAGCTCAAGGCCTACCTGATGCTGGCGCGGCCGGAAAAAGCCGACGTGGCCTTTCTGGTCAAAGTGATGGGCTCGCTCGAACCGAGCGCCGACGAGGTTTCGCCGGGGCTGTGGCACGGTCTGTCGCCGCTGCTCTGGCAGTTCTATGGCGAGCAGTTGGCGGCGCATCCGCAGTGGGGGATGCCGGCCGATCCGCAGCTGGTGGCCCAGGTGCGCCAGCTGCTGCTCGGCCAGTTGGGTCAGCGCAATGCCGAAGCCAGCCTGTACCGCCAGGTGCTCGACGCCTCGGCCAATCATTACCCGGCGTTAAATCTGGCGCAGATGGTCGGCGACACCGAGGCGCGAGCGTTGTTCGTCAGCCCGGCCAGCGTGCCGGGGGTGTTTACCCGCCAGGCCTGGGAGGGCCAGGTGCGCCCGGCGATCGAGGCCGTCGCCGAGGCGCGGCGTGAGGAAATCGACTGGGTGCTCAGCGACCGGCCGGGCGACATCGCCGCCGAGTTGACCCCGGACATGCTGCGCGAACGCCTGACCCGGCGCTACTTCCAGGACTACGCCAGCGCCTGGCTGAAGTTCCTCAACCGCCTGCGCTGGCAGCCGGCCAACAACCTCGGCGAGGTGATCGACCAGCTGACCCTGATGAGCGACGTGCGCCAGTCGCCGCTGATCGCGCTGATGAACACCCTGGCCTACCAGGGCCAGGCCGGCACCCGCAGCCAGGCGTTGGCCGACTCGCTGATCAGCTCGGCGCAGAAGCTGATCGCCCAGGCGCCGGCGCCGTTGATCGAGCAGGCGCAGCAGGGGCCCAAAGGCCCCTTGGACGCCACCTTCGGTCCGCTGCTGGCCCTGCTCGGCAAGACCCCCGAAGGCCAGAGCGATAACGAGCGCCTGAGCCTGCAAGCCTTCCTCAACCAGGTCACGCGCACCCGCCTGACCCTGCAACAGGTGAACCACGCCGCCGACCCGCAGGACATGACCCAGACCCTGGCGCAGACGGTGTTCCAGGGCAAAAGCATCGACCTCACCGACACCCGCGCCTACGGCAGCCAGCTCGCCGCCAGCCTCGGGGCGGAGTGGGGCGGTATCGGCCAGACCCTGTTCGTGCAGCCACTGGAGCAGGCCTGGCAGCGGGTCCTGCAACCCTCAGCCAGCAGCCTCAACCGCCAGTGGCAACGGGCGATCGTCAGCGAATGGCACGAAGCGTTCACCGGGCGCTACCCCTTCGCGGTCACCGCCAGCGACGCCTCGCTGCCGATGCTCGGGCAGATGATCCGCGCCGACTCCGGGCGCCTTGAGCAATTCCTGCAGCGCGAACTGGGCGGCTTGCTGCGCAAGGAGGGCAGCCGCTGGGTAGCCGACGCCCAGCACAGCCAGGGCCTGCGTTTCAATCCGCAGTTTCTCACGGCGATCAACCAGCTCAGCCACCTGGCCGACGTGCTGTTTACCGACGGAGGCATGGGCCTGAGCTTCGAGTTGCAAGGCAAACCGGTGCGCGACGTGGTGCAAACCACCTTCACCCTCAATGGCGAAAAACACGAGTACTTCAACCAGAAGGAAAGCTGGCAGCGCTTCAACTGGCCCGGTCGCAGCCAATACCCCGGCGCGAGCCTGACCTGGACCAGCGTGCAGGCCAACGAACGGCTGTTCGGCGACTACGCGGGCACCTGGGGCCTGATCCGCCTGCTGGAACAAGCCCAGGTCACGCCGCTGGACGACGGCGACAGCCGTTTTCGCGTGGTGCTCAAGGCGCCCGATGGCATTGGCCTGACCTGGTATTTACGCACCGAACTGGGGGCGGGGCCGATGGCGTTGCTGAAGTTGCGTGGCTTTAAGTTGCCGACGCAGATTTTTTTGGGCAAGGGTGAAAAGGCCCAGCTGTGATTCTGCAGAGTAGGCGATAGTTTGTGGGGGCGGGGGCGTGTCAGGTTTCCAGCGTTATCGTTGACGACCATCGTCGGAACGCCGCCCGGAGCATGCTTGCTCCTACAAGGTTATTTGAGAACCCTGTAGGAGCGGGCGGTGTTCGATCAATAAAACATCAACCGCGTTTCTTCCAGATCGGCGCACATCGCCTTGTCGTCCGGATCGATCCCCAGCTTGACGAAGGCCGGTACGCTGAAGGGGTCGATTCGCGAGATCGGATGCTCGGTGTCTTTGAAGCAGTACAGGCTGGCCACCTGAACCAGGTCGACATAATCGATCTGCGCGGACTGTCGCTTGAAGTCCAGGTAAAGCTGCGGCACCTGCACCAGTGGTTCCGGAAACTCCCAAACGCGCAGCAGCTTGTCGCCGAGCAATGGGTGTATGCGGTCAATCACATGATTGAGGCTGACCGGATCGGACAACAGTTCATAGTGATCCTCGGCGTAGGTCAGGATCGGCAATATACCGATCTGGTGCACCAGCCCGCCAAGGGCCGCCTTATCGGGCTTGAGCTGGGTGTAGTGGCGGCACAGCGCGTAGCTGACGCCGGCGATTTCCAGGCTTTTGCGCCAGACATCGCGCATTTTCTGTTCCACTACCTCGGAGCGGGCATGGAAAATCTGTTCCATGACCAGGCCGATGGCCAGGTTGCTGCTGTAGTTGATGCCCAGGCGCGTAATCGCCGTGTGCAAATCGGTGACTTCCTGCGCCGCGCGCAGCAGTGGGCTATTGACCACCTTGATCAGGCGTGCCGACAGCGCGGTATCGCGGCCAATCACTTTGCTCAGGCTACTGATACTGATTTCCGGATCTTCGGCGGCCTTTCGAATCTGCAAAGCCACTTCCGGTAACGTTGGCAGAACCAGGTCATCGTTATCGATGGCCTCAACCAAATCCTGTTGGACCTTTTCCGCCAGCTCACTCATTACGCTTCTCTAGGTGTTGCAAAAAAGTACTGCGCTTAACGCTGGATTTCGCGATCGCGGTCCAGTTCGTACGGCAGGTCGAGCAAGTGCAGGGCCGGGCCGTCGAGGGCGCCCAGATGAATGTCGCCGCCTTCGGCTGCTTCCGCTTGCAACACGGCCAGCAGTTCGATGTGACCGGCAGCATTGGCGGCCAGCACCACTTCACCGATCGAGCTGCCGTGACTGGGGGCAAACAGTTGGGTGCCGGGCTCCGGTAGTTCGTCGGCAACCAGTTGCAGGCGATACAGGCGGCGCTTGAGTTTGCCCAGGTATTGCATGCGCGCGACGATTTCCTGGCCGGTATAGCAGCCTTTCTTGAAACTCACGCCGCCGACGGCTTGCAGATTGAGCATCTGCGGAATGAACAGCTCACGGGTGCTTGGCATCACTTGGCCTATCCCGGCCCGAACCTGGCCCAGAAGCCATTGATTGAGCTCCCCTTCGCTCAGTTGGGCGGACAGTTTGCCCTTGATGTCATCGGCTTGATCGGCCGCCACCCACAGCTCGGCGCGTTCGGGCGAGACGCGAATGGCGATCAAGCGGTCATTACGCACGACGCTGTCGGTGTCTTCCGGCAGTTCAAGGCCGAGGCTTTTCAAGGCCTCATCGCCTTGCTCGACGCCGAAGCGAACCCAGGCCGCGCTTTCATCGGTCAACTTGGACTTGGAAAACACCGCGTATTTCTTGAGGTCCGCCAATTGCGGTTCGAGTAATCCGCTGGCCATCGCCAGGAGTACGCCGTCACCTTCAAGCAGGATGCGGAAGCTTGACTGCATCCGGCCCTTTTGCGTGCAACGCGCGCCAAGGCTGGCCCGGGTGTCGCTCAGGTAATTGAGGTTGCAGGTCAGTTGGCCTTGCAGGAACTTGCCGGCGTCCGCGCCGCGGACCGCCAGGACACCTTCATGAGACAGCGTGCAGAAAAAAGCAGAATCGGCCATGGGTCATCGCAGGGTAAAGAGTCTGGCGGACATGATAAGGGGCTGCCCTTGAAATGGGTAGTTCACAAAGGATCGTCCGTGCCCGACCAAAGCCGACTGTTCGATGAGGCGCGGCGCTGTATACTTGCGGCCTATTTGAGGAGCGCTCCATGGTCGAAGATGTTGAACTGAATCGCCTCTACTGGCACAGCCGCCGCGGCATGCTTGAGCTTGACGTGCTGCTGGTGCCATTTGTGAAAGAGGTTTATCCGCACCTCAACGATGTTGATCGCGCCTGCTACGTCAGGCTGCTCGAATGCGAAGATCAGGACATGTTTGGCTGGTTCATGGAACGCGCCGAATCGGAAGATCCGGAGCTTCAGCGCATGGTTCGCATGATCCTGGACCGTGTCCAGCCCAAGTAACGGGTTCGAATGCCGCTGGCACGCCTCGCGGCAGTTGCTGGCGGCGTATCTTGTGGCCCAGCTGTTCGCGTTGGGTTCGCTGTTTCTTCTCGCCATGCCACTCTGGGCCACTCTGCCCGGCGTTTTTTGCTGCCTGCTGCATGGTTTTTGGGTATTGCCTCGTCAGATCCTGTTGACGCACCCGCAAGCATTTTGCGGTTTGCGACGCGATGGCGATGGCTGGCAGTTATGGAATCAGGCGCGGGGATGGCAGTCGGTGCAATTGCGCCCGGACAGCCTGGCATTGCCATTGGCGGTGGTGCTGCGTTTTCGCCTGCGGGGTGAGCGGCGCACCAGGACTGTTTGCGTGCCCCGGGATTCGCAGGCGGCGGATGTGCACCGACGCCTGCGGGTGCGGCTCAAGTTCACTCGGCGTAGGTGGACGGCACCAGGATAGTGTCCAGGGCAACCGGCAGCATCTTCGGATAATCGAGGGTGTAATGCAGGCCGCGACTCTCCTTGCGCTCCATCGCTGAGCGAATCATCAACTCGGCCACCTGGTCAATCAGGTCTCTGCTCACTTTATAGTTGCTGTAGAACTCATCGATTTCGTCAAGCAGCAAGCGCACGCGGTGCTGGGCCCGTTGCAGGCGCTTGTTGGTGCGCACGATGCCGACGTAGTCCCACATGAATCGCCGCAACTCATCCCAGTTGTGCGCAATGATCACGTCTTCATCGGAATCGGTCACCTGGCTCGCGTCCCAGACAGGCAGGGCAGCGGGAGCCGACACCTGCGGCAACTGTTCCAGGATGTCAGTCGCTGCCGAGCGGGCGTAGACGAAGCACTCCAGCAAGGAGTTGCTGGCCATGCGGTTGGCACCGTGCAGGCCGGTGAAGCTGGTTTCGCCAATCGCGTACAGCCCTGGCACATCGGTGCGGCCGTGTTGATCGACCATGACGCCACCACAGGTATAGTGCGCCGCCGGAACCACCGGAATCGGCTGTTTGGTGATGTCGATGGAAAATTCGAGGCAGCGTTCGTACATCGTCGGGAAGTGCGACTTGATGAACGCTTCGGACTTGTGGCTGATGTCCAGGTACACGCAGTCGATACCCAGTCGCTTCATCTCATGGTCGATGGCCCGGGCGACGATGTCCCGCGGCGCCAGTTCGGCTCGGGGGTCGAAGCGCTGCATGAAGCGTTCGCCATTGGGCAGCTTCAGGTGTGCACCTTCTCCGCGCAAGGCTTCGGTGATCAGGAAACTCTTGGCTTGCGGGTGATACAGGCAGGTAGGGTGGAACTGGTTGAATTCCAGGTTCGCCACCCGGCAGCCCGAACGCCAGGCCATGGCGATGCCATCACCGCAGGCACCATCGGGGTTGCTGGTATAAAGGTAGACCTTGGCTGCGCCGCCGGTGGCAAGGATCACGAAGCGGGCGCCGTAGGTGTCGACTTCCCCCGTGCCGCGATTGAGCACGTAGGCTCCCAGGCAACGATCACCTTCCAGGCCCAGGCGCTTTTCGGTAATCAGGTCGACCGCGACTCGTTGCTCCAGCAACTCGATGTTGGGCCGTTGTTGGGCTTGGGTGAGCAGCGTTCGAAAAATCGCTGCGCCGGTGGCGTCGGCTGCATGGATGATGCGGCGATGGCTATGACCGCCTTCACGGGTCAGGTGGAACTCGAATCCACCGTCTTCAGTGCCGGACTGTTCGTCGCGGGTGAACGGTACGCCCTGGTCGATCAGCCATTGAATGGCCTCTCTGCTGTGCTCGACGGTGAAGCGCACGGCGTCTTCATGACACAACCCGCCGCCGGCGTTAAGGGTGTCATCGACGTGGGATTCGACGGTGTCGGTGTCATCCAGGACGGCGGCGACCCCTCCCTGGGCCCAGAACGTCGAGCCATTGGCGAGGTCGCCTTTGCTCAATACGGCGATGCGCAAATGACCCGGCAAGGTCAGCGCAAGGCTCAAGCCGGCAGCACCGCTGCCAATTACCAGGACATCGTGTTGAAACTGTTGGCTCATTTCAGGATTCCGCTCAAAGCGACCCGGGTCGGGGTAGGCGCCAGACATCTAGACAGGCATGCCCGGCAGCCGCACAGCCCACTAGTATATAGAGGGGGGGAGCGGCACAATAGCCGAGCCGATATGGCATTGTGAAACTACTGTGACGGTAAACTGGTGACGCTTCGTCGGATGTTTTTTCCACCGGTTCGGCTACAAGCGAACTGTATCGTGGATTTAACACTCTTTTTCGCTCCAGGGTTGCACAATGTCGGTTCTGCCAAGCTATAAATATTTGAACTTTTGCCAAAGGCCCAAGATCAATAGTCGGTTGCCTGAATCAAGGGACAGTGTCGGTTTCATCGCTGGATCGCGGTTGGGTCCTTGCCGGTCAAGCCGATGACAAGATTATTCGCGCAGCCGGGGAATCTCGCGCTGCGCTTTTCGTGCGTGCCGAATCAGAGCCCGCAGGAAACTTGCCTGGAGGGGGAGAACTTTTGCGAAAAGCCCGAGTCTATGTTTGCAAGCCCGGTCGTTTAGTAATGCAAGCCTCCTCCGAGCTTATCGAGGAGTGTTCATGCTAACCCAGGAAGAGGATCAGCAGCTGGTCGAACGCGTTCAACGCGGCGACAAGCGCGCATTCGATCTGCTAGTGCTGAAATACCAGCACAAAATTCTCGGGTTGATCGTGCGTTTCGTGCACGACACCCATGAAGCCCAGGATGTAGCGCAGGAAGCCTTTATCAAGGCCTATCGCGCACTTGGTAATTTTCGCGGAGACAGCGCGTTTTATACGTGGCTTTACCGCATCGCCATCAACACGGCGAAGAACTATCTGGTTTCACGCGGCCGTCGGCCGCCGGATAGCGATGTCAGTTCCGAGGATGCAGAGTTCTACGATGGCGATCATGGCCTGAAGGATCTCGAGTCGCCAGAACGGGCTTTGCTGCGGGATGAGATCGAAGGCACTGTCCATCGAACCATTCAGCAACTGCCAGAAGATTTGCGTACGGCGTTAACTTTACGCGAATTCGATGGTCTGAGTTACGAGGACATTGCGAGTGTCATGCAGTGTCCGGTGGGTACCGTGCGCTCCCGGATTTTCCGCGCCCGGGAGGCCATCGATAAAGCCCTGCAGCCGTTGTTGCAGGAAAACTAAAGACAGAGAGGAACGCCATGAGTCGTGAAGCCCTGCAGGAATCGCTGTCCGCAGTGATGGATAACGAAGCGGACGAATTGGAATTGCGTCGGGTATTGAATGCCTGTGACGATGTAGAAACCCGTGAAACCTGGGCTCGTTATCAGATCGCTCGGGCAGTGATGCACAAGGATCTGCTGCTTCCACGCCTGGACATCGCCGCGGCTGTTTCTGCTGCCCTGGCTGACGAAGCCGTACCGGCAAAAGCTTCCCGTGGTCCATGGCGCAGCCTGGGTCGTCTGGCGGTCGCTGCCTCGGTGACCCTGGCGGTGCTGGCCGGTGTGCGTCTGTACAACCAGGATGAGATCGCCGGTGTCGAGCTGGCCCAGCAATCCGCTCAACCCGGACTGGCTGCTCCTCAAGTAAAAGGCCCAGCCGTTTTGGCAGGCTACAATGAGAGTTCGGATGCTACTGGCCCAATGGCCAATGGCGTACTGCAAGGTCAGCCAGGCTGGCACGATCAGCGTCTGCCAGGTTACTTGCGCCAACACGCACAACAGGCTGCATTGAAAGGCACTGAGAGCGCTCTGCCTTACGCTCGTGCCGCAAGTCTGGAAAACCGTTAAGGAGGATCATGCGCGCCATACCTCTACTTTCGCTTCTGCTCAGCGGCTGGTTCATCGTTCCAGCCCAAGCCGGTGAAGCCCAGGACTGGTTGACCCGCCTGGGCCAGGCAGAGCAACAGCAAAGCTTTCAGGGTACTTTCGTCTACGAGCGTAACGGTAGTTTTTCTACCCATAACATCTGGCACCGCGTCCAGGATGGAAAGGTCCGCGAGCGTTTGATCCAGCTCGACGGTTCCGCTCAGGAAGTCGTTCGCATTGATGGGCAAACCCAATGCGTCAGCGGCACACTGATAGCAGGGCTTGGGGACTCCCCGAACTCCGCCGCCCGTGCACTCGATCCTCAAAAGCTCAAGAATTGGTATGACCTGGCCGTCATCGGCAAGTCGCGTGTCGCCGGGCGTTCGGCGGTGATCGTATCGCTGACACCCCGTGATCAGCACCGCTATGGTTTTGAACTGCATCTGGACAAGGAGACCGGCCTGCCTCTGAAGTCCTTGCTACTGGACGACAAGGGGCGGTTGTTGGAGCGCTTCCAGTTCACGCAAATGGATACCGCTGACGTCCCTTCCGAAAAAGACCTGCAGGCCAGTAATGATTGCAAGCCAGTCAATCTCGAAAGTGACAAGGCCTCTGCCGTCAAGGCAGCCCAGGTCTGGCGTTCCGACTGGTTGCCGCCTGGCTTCGAGCTGATCAGCAGCACCGCTCGCAAGGATCCGCAGACCAAGACCCAGGTCAATAGCCTGATGTATGACGATGGCCTGACGCGCTTTTCGGTATTCCTCGAGCCGTTGAATGGCGCAACAGTCACCGATACCCGTACTCAGTTGGGGCCGACCGTTGCGGTTTCCCGGCGCTTGGCCACGGCACAGGGTGACATGATGGTGACTGTCGTTGGCGAGATACCGGTCGGTACTGCTGAACGGATAGCGCTTTCGATGCGTACCGACGCCGCTGCAACCAAGCAATGAGCTGAATTCGAAATGTTTCGTGAGCATTTCAGCTTGCAAAAATCCCGTAGAATTTTTATAGGTCAGAGCCTCTCGGCTCTGGCCTTGTTTGTTGTTCCCGGAACAAAAATACCGGCGTATTGTTCCCGGTGTTCCTTGCTCCATATCGCTTAACCATGCTCGTTGTAACGGGAGCCGTATGTCGATACCACGCTTGAAGTCCTACCTTTCCATTATTGCCACCGTGCTGGTGCTCGGTCAGGCGGTCACCGCCCAAGCGGTCGAATTGCCTGACTTTACGCAGCTGGTCGAACAGGCTTCGCCTGCGGTCGTGAACATCAGTACCACGCAAAAGCTGCCGGATCGCAAAGTCAGCCAGCAAATGCCCGACCTCGAAGGCTTGCCACCGATGCTGCGCGAATTCTTCGAACGGGGCATGCCGCCACAATCGCGCTCACCTCGTGACCGTCAGCGCGAGGCAACCTCCCTGGGTTCGGGTTTCATCATCTCTTCCGATGGCTATATCCTGACCAATAATCACGTGATCGCCGACGCTGACGAAATCCTCGTCCGCCTGGCCGATCGCAGCGAAATGAAAGCCAAGCTGATCGGTACCGATCCACGTTCCGACGTGGCGCTGCTGAAAATCGAAGGCAAGGATCTGCCAGTGCTCAAGCTTGGCAAGTCCCAGGACCTGAAGGCTGGCCAATGGGTTGTTGCGATCGGTTCGCCATTCGGCTTTGACCACACGGTGACCCAAGGCATCGTCAGCGCCGTCGGTCGCAGCCTGCCGAACGAAAATTATGTGCCGTTCATCCAGACCGACGTGGCGATCAACCCGGGTAACTCCGGTGGTCCGCTGTTCAACCTCAACGGTGAGGTGGTCGGGATCAACTCGCAGATCTATACCCGCTCCGGTGGCTTCATGGGCGTGTCGTTTGCAATCCCGATCGACGTGGCCATGGATGTTTCCAATCAGCTGAAATCCGGTGGCAAGGTCAGCCGTGGCTGGCTGGGCGTCGTGATTCAGGAAGTGAGCAAGGATCTGGCCGAGTCGTTCGGCCTGGAGAAACCGGCCGGTGCGCTGGTTGCCCAAATCCAGGACGATGGCCCGGCTGCCAAGGGCGGCCTGCAAGTTGGCGACGTGATCCTGAGCATGAACGGTCAGCCAATCGTCATGTCGGCCGACCTGCCGCATCTGGTTGGCGGGTTGAAGGCTGGCAACAAGGCCGATCTGGAAGTGATTCGTGACGGCAAGCGCAAGAATGTCGAATTGACGGTCGGCGCAATTCCGGAAGAAGGCAAGGAACTGGACTCGCTGCCAAAATCCAGCATCGAGCGCAGCAGCAATCGCCTTGGTGTTTCTGTGGTCGAGCTGACCGACGAGCAGAAGAAAACCTACGACCTCAAGGGGGGGGTGCTGATCAAGGAAGTACAGGACGGCCCTGCTGCCATGATCGGCTTGCAGCCGGGTGATGTGATCACCCATCTGAACAACCAGGCGATCGGTTCCACCAAGGAGTTCGCGGACATCGCCAAGGCGCTGCCAAAGAACCGTTCGGTGTCGATGCGGGTACTGCGTCAGGGACGTGCGAGCTTCATCACCTTCAAGCTGGCTGAATAACCCGGTTGGTGGATGCATAAAAAACCGCCTCGAAAGAGGCGGTTTTTTTGTGTCCGGACCTTTTGTCGTCGGGGCGTCAGCCCATCATGTCCTTGATCATGCGCTCTTGTTCCATCAGCTCGCGTTGTCGCGCGTCGATCCGCGAAGACAGCGGGAAGTTGCTACCAGCCCTGCGTTTGGCGAAGTCCAGTTGCTGAATGGCCTGTTTGTAGTCTCCGACTAGCGCAAAGTATTCGGCGCGAGCCTGATGCAGGCCGATGATATTGCCCGACAGGCCGCGCGTCTCGGCAACCTGATACCACACGTCCGGGTCATCCGGGCGGGACTTGAGCAGGCTATCGAGGGCTTTCTCCGCATCCGCAGTACGGTTTTGCTTGAGCAGCAGGTCGACGCGAATCTGGTTCAGCGGGTAGTTGCCAGAGTATTGGCCCATCAACCGGTCAACCCGGGACTGGGCATCCGCCAAGCGATTATTGGTGATATCCAGATCGACCTGAGCCAGGTTGTAGATGATTTCGTTGGGTGACTTGGCCAGCAACTGCTTGAGGTTTTCCCGTGCTTCGTTCAGTTGGCCGCCCTTGATCTGGGCGATCGCCAGACCGTAGCGTGCCACGTCGTTTTTCGGGTTCTCGTCGAGCTGGGCGCGAAAGCGCTTGGCGCCAAGCCCCGGGGTTTCTTCATAGATCAGCTGTACGCGTGCGCGGATCAGTTGGTAGCGCATGCTGTCTTCGATACCGCCCTTTGGAAACTGTTCGGCGCGGTTGCGGGTGTCGGCGATACGCGATTCGGTGACCGGGTGGGTCAGCAGAAATTCCGGTGGCTTGGCATCGTAGCGGTACTGACGCCCCAGCCGTTCGAACATGGTTGGCATCGAGCGGGGATCGTAACCGGCCTTTTCCAGATTGAGGATGCCGATACGGTCGGCTTCCTGCTCATTCTGGCGGGAGAATCGCCGCTGTTCCTGGATGGCTGCGGCCTGTGTGCCGGCAATGGCCGCGATCCCGGCGTCACCGCCACCGGCGGCCGCCAGCACGATACCCGCCAGCAATGCAGCCATCATGGGTACTTGCATGCGTTGTTGCGCTTCGACGCCCCGGGCAAAGTGGCGCTGCGACAAGTGAGCCAATTCGTGCGCCAGTACCGAAGCGTATTCGCCCTCGGTCTGGGCGTTGAGGAACAAACCTCCGTTCACCCCGACGATCCCGCCCGGCGCTGCAAAGGCGTTGAGCTGCGGGCTGTTGATCAGGATGAATTCCAGGCGTCGGTCAGTGACCTGGCTGGTCTCGACCAGTCGGTAAACGCTGGATTCCACGTAATTCTTGAGCTGCGGATCGTTGAGCTGCGAAACCTGACTGCGCAACATTGCCAGCCAGGCGCGGCCGAGCTGGTATTCCTGTTGCGGCGAGACAATGGCAGAACTGGCGTCGCCGAGTGACGGCAGGTCGTCGGCAAAGCCCGGTGAGGCGAGCAGGCAAGCGAGCGTCAGCAGGGTGGGGCGCAAAAAAGTCATGCACAAAGCCTTAGTCGACAAAGACCTTACTGTAGCCGGACACCGGCGTTGCGACCAGATATTCTAGGCAACACAACCACCTGACCCGGAGTGATGCAATGACCGACGCTGTAAAGCATGACGTTGAACTGGACGCCAGCGGCCTGAATTGCCCGTTGCCGTTGCTCAAGGCCAAGATGGAGCTCAACCGTCTGGCCAGTGGCGCGGTGCTCAAGGTCATCGCCACCGATGCGGGTTCTCAGCGCGACTTTCGCACCTTTGCCCGATTGGCCGGTCATACCCTGCTTCGTGAAGAAGATGATGCGGGTATTTACCGTTACTGGTTGAAAAAAGCCTGAAATCGGCTGCGTTTACTCCTAAGGATTATTGATGTTCAAAGTGTTGCGCGACTGGATTCAGCGCTATTTCTCCGATGAAGAAGCGGTGGTGCTGGCTGTCCTGCTGGTTCTGGCGTTCACCGCCGTACTGACCCTGGGCGGTATGCTGGCGCCGGTGCTCGCCGGGATGGTGCTTGCGTACCTGATGCAGGGGCTGGTGGTGACCCTCGAGCGCCTGCGGGTGCCGGGCGGGGTCGCGGTAGGGTTGGTCTTTGCATTGTTCATGGGGCTGTTGCTGGTGTTTATCGTGGTGGTCGTGCCGTTGCTGTGGCATCAACTGATCACGTTGTTCAACGAGTTGCCCGGCATGCTCGCCAAGTGGCAGTCGCTGTTGCTGCTGCTACCCGAACGCTATCCGCATCTGGTGTCCGATGAGCAAGTACTGCAGGCCATCGAAGCGGCGCGGGGCGAAATCGGCAAGTTTGGTCAGTGGGCACTGACGTTCTCGCTGTCGAGGAACATCATGATCTACCTGGTGCTGGTGCCGATCCTGGTGTTCTTCTTCCTCAAGGATCGGGCCATGATCGGCCAGTGGGTGCGCGGTTACCTGCCCCGTGAGCGGGCGTTGATCACCCGGGTCGCCCATGAAATGAACCGGCAGATCGCCAATTACATTCGCGGCAAGGTCATCGAAATCTTCATTTGCGGTGGTGTGACCTACATCGCCTTTGTTGTACTTGAACTCAATTACGCGGCGCTGCTGGCACTGCTGGTGGGGATTTCGGTGGTGGTGCCTTATGTCGGCGCCGTAGTGGTGACTGTGCCCGTGTTTCTGATTGCGCTATTCCAGTGGGGCTGGAGCGATCAGTTCATATACTTGATGGCGGTCTACGGGATCATTCAGACGCTGGATGGCAACGTGCTGGTGCCATTGTTGTTCTCGGAAGCGGTCAACCTGCATCCGGTGGCAATCATCTGCGCAGTGCTGTTGTTTGGCGGGTTGTGGGGGTTCTGGGGGGTGTTCTTCGCGATTCCACTGGCGACGCTGTTCAAGGCCGTGCTGGATGCCTGGCCGCGCAAGGAGCCGGAGGTCGCGCCGCTGCTTTAAGGGGCAGGTTTGATCGTTCAGTGGGGCTGATGGCCCCTTCGCGAGCAAGCTCGCTCACACAGTTGACCGAGTTGTTCAGAAAGTCACGGTTAGCTGTGGGAGCGAGCTTGCTCGCGATGGCGTCCGAAAGAGCACCCGGAAATCAGGCCTTATTCAAAGCCTGAGCCGCGGCCAATACCGCATCAACATGCCCCGGTACCTTCACGCCGCGCCATTCCTGGCGCAGCATGCCGTTGGCGTCGATCAGGAACGTGCTGCGATCCACGCCCATGTATTCCTTGCCATAGAGCTTTTTCAGCTTGATCACGTCGAACAGTTGGCAGATGGCTTCGTCCTTGTCGCTGATCAGCTCAAAGGGGAATTCCTGTTTGCACTTGAAGTTCTCGTGGGATTTGAGGCTGTCGCGAGACACGCCGAACACTTCGGTATTGGCGGCCTTGAACGCAGCGTATTGATCACGAAAGCCCTGCCCCTCGGTCGTGCAGCCTGGGGTGCTGTCCTTGGGGTAGAAGTAGATCACTACCTGCTTGCCTTTCAGGCCGGCGAGGCTGACGGTTTGCCCGCTGGTGGCGGGGGCTTGGAAATCGGCAACCGGTACGGCCATGAAAGCTTCCTTACATTGGGTTCTGTGGGCGCCAGGGTTCGATCAGGGCATCGAGGTTCAGCGCGTCGGCAAAATCCAGGAACTGATCGCGCAGCCAGCTGATTTGCACGCCGGCCGGCAAGGTCACGGTGAACGTGGCGTTGAGCATGGTGCCGCCGGTCTGCGGAGCCTGATAAGTGTCGCAGGTCAGGTTTTCCAGCTCGACATTGTGGTCCATGAAGAACTGGCACAGCTCGTTGATGATGTCCGAGCGGTAGGCCGAGCTGACATAAGCGACGTACGGCAGGGCCTGAGGGCGGTTTTCCAGGGCCGCGCTGCGCACCACGTTGACCGTGAACGCATGCCGCTTGGCCAATACTGGCAGGCTGCCTTCCAGGCGTGCCAGGGCATCCCAGCTACCGGAGATTTCCAGCACCAGGGCACTGCATTCGCCATGGCGGGTCAGGCGACGGCGCAGCGGTTTTCATGGCTGGCGCGGCACAGGACGTTGGTCAGCTCCATGGGGTTGGCGCCGAGGGCACTGATAACAAGGAATTGTTCGCGAACTGTGGGGGTGGACATGCAGCATTCCTAAAGCGATGAGCGGTCGGTACGTCCAGAGGGCGTTTTGCCGGGAGCGAGCCTGCGGATGCGAATTCAGTAAACCCCAAGCGGCAGGTCGCGACGTGCTCCGGCAGGGCGGGAGCGAGACGCGGCAACGCTGGATCAGGGCTTGTGATGCCGAAAATGGAGGCTGAAACCCGACGCGCGAGCTTGTCTGTACCGATCAAAGTCTGAAGGGTAGCGAAAACCGGCGCCAAGGGGAATGGCGGCAGCACAGTACTTCGCTTGTACAAGCATCTTGGCGCCAGTACCATTACGGCTCTCTTTTTCCGGCAGGAGCGGTTTCATGATTGCGGGCAGTATGGTGGCACTGGTCACACCCATGGATGCACAGGGGCGTCTTGACTGGGACAGCCTCAGCAAACTCGTGGACTTCCACCTTGAAAACGGCACCCATGCCATTGTCGCCGTTGGCACCACCGGCGAGTCGGCAACCCTCGACGTCAACGAGCACATCGAAGTCATCCGTGCCGTGGTCAAGCAGGTCAACGGCCGCATTCCGGTGATTGCCGGTACCGGCGCCAATTCGACCCGCGAAGCCGTCGAATTGACCCGTAATGCCAAGGAAGCCGGCGCCGATGCCTGCCTGCTGGTAGTGCCGTACTACAACAAGCCGACCCAGGAAGGCCTGTACCTGCACTTCAAGCACATCGCCGAATCGGTCGACATCCCGCAGATTCTCTATAACGTTCCCGGCCGCACCTCCTGCGATATGCAGGCCGAAACCGTGATCCGCCTGTCCACCGTGCCGAACATCATCGGTATCAAGGAAGCGACCGGCGACCTCAAGCGCGCCAAGGCCATCCTCGACGGCGTAAGCAAGGACTTCATCGTCCTTTCCGGCGATGATCCGACCGCGGTCGAGCTGATCCTGATGGGCGGCAAGGGCAACATCTCCGTTACCGCCAACGTCGCGCCGCGTGAAATGGCCGATCTGTGCGAGGCCGCCCTCAAGGGGGATGCCGAGACTGCACGGGCAATCAACGAAAAACTGATGCCGCTGCACAAGGACCTGTTCATCGAAGCCAACCCGATTCCGGTGAAGTGGGCTTTGGTTGAAATGGGCCTGATG
>LNAP01005821.1_pt1 | contig 15996 bp, 13 predicted proteins | sample 602601 | NCBI WGS metagenome assembly LNAP01 (sample SAMN02440304, study PRJNA202911) | soil metagenome | biome: Subtropical and temperate rainforests or woodlands; isolation source: soil samples (1 kg each in a 20% v/v slurry with milli Q water) were... ... | reverse complement strand
TTCGGCCCGAGGGCGGGCCTCCCACAAGCAGAATCCGCGGGACGGGTGGAGCCGTCGTGGGAGCGGCATCCCCCGCCACGAATCCGCCGGCACCCCGTTCGGCCCGGGGGCGGGCCTCCCACACCTGAGCACTGCTGCGGAAGCGCCGTCATTCCAGGCAACCGAAATCGCGGGATATGGCTTTTGCCCAGCCCGCCCTACCGCCTGCTCGCCGCAGCACCGGCCAAGAGCCGCTCGCCCCTACATGCTGCGCCGGTACTGCCCGCCCACCTGATACAGCGCGTGGCTGATCTGGCCGAGGGTGGCGTGGCGCACAGCGTCCATCAGGGCGGCGAAGGTGTTCTCGCCGGCCGTGGCGGCCTGCTGCAAGCGGGCCAGGGCGGTCGGCGCGCTGGCGGCATGGCGAGCCTGAAAGCCGCTCACGGCGTCCAGCTGTAGCTGTTTTTCGTCAGCCGTGGAGCGGATCAGCTCGCCGGTGAATTCGGCATCCTGCACACCGTCGCGGGCCAGATAGGTGTTCACGCCCACGATCGGCAGGCTGCCGTCGTGTTTCTTGTGCTCGTAGTAGAGGCTTTCTTCCTGGATCTTGCCGCGCTGGTACTGGGTCTCCATGGCGCCCAGCACGCCGCCGCGCTCGGACAGGCGCTCGAACTCCTGATAGACGGCCTCCTCCACTAGGTCGGTCAGGTGCTCGATGATGAAACTGCCCTGCAGCGGGTTTTCGTTCTTGTTCAGGCCCAGCTCCTTGGTGATGATGAGCTGGATGGCCACCGCCCGGCGCACGGATTCCTCGGTCGGCGTGGTGATCGCCTCGTCGTAGGCGTTGGTGTGCAGGCTGTTGCAGTTGTCGTACAGGGCATACAGCGCCTGCAGCGTGGTGCGGATGTCGTTGAACTGGATTTCCTGCGCGTGCAGGGAGCGGCCGGAGGTCTGGATGTGGTACTTCATCATCTGCGCCCGGGGGCTGGCGCCGTAGCGCTCGCGCAGGGCGCGCGCCCAGATGCGCCGCGCCACGCGGCCCAGCACCGCGTATTCGGGGTCCATGCCGTTGCTGAAGAAGAACGACAGGTTGGGCGCGAAGTCGTCGATGGCCATGCCGCGGGCCAGGTAGTACTCGACGATGGTGAAGCCGTTGGCCAACGTAAAGGCGAGCTGGCTGATCGGGTTCGCGCCGGCCTCGGCGATGTGGTAACCGGAGATCGACACCGAGTAGAAGTTGCGCACCTGCTGGTCGACGAAGTACTGCTGGATGTCGCCCATCATGCGCATGGCGAATTCGGTGCTGAAGATGCAGGTGTTCTGGGCCTGGTCTTCCTTCAGGATGTCCGCCTGCACGGTGCCACGCACGGTCTTTAGCGTGTCGGCCTTGATGCGGGCGTAGGTGTCCGCATCCACCAGCTGATCGCCGCTCACGCCAAGCAGGCCCAGGCCCAGGCCGTCGTTGCCTTGCGGCAGCTCGCCGGCGTAGGTCGGGCGTGGCTGACCGGCCAGTAGTTGGTCGATTTTTTGCTGCGCCTGCGGCCACTGTCCGCTCGCGCGCAGGTGTTTTTCCACCTGCTGGTCGATGGCGGCGTTCAGGTACATGGCCAGGATCATCGGCGCCGGGCCGTTGATGGTCATCGACACCGAGGTGGTCGGGCTGCACAGGTCGAAGCCCGAGTAGAGCTTTTTCATGTCGTCCAGGCAGCAGATGGACACGCCGGAGTTGCCGACCTTGCCGTAGATGTCCGGGCGCGGGTGCGGGTCCTCGCCGTACAGGGTGACCGAGTCGAAGGCGGTCGACAGGCGCGCCGCCGGCTGGCCCAGCGACAGGTAATGAAAGCGCCGGTTGGTGCGCTCGGGCGTGCCCTCGCCGGCGAACATGCGGGTCGGATCCTCGCCCGCGCGCCGGTAGGGGTAGACGCCGCCGGTGTAGGGATAGGCGCCCGGCAGGTTCTCGTTGCCCAGGTACCGCAGCAGCTCGCCCCAGTCGCGGTAGCGCGGCGGCGCGAGCTTGGGAATGCGCAGGCGCGACAGGGTCTCGACGTAGTTGTCGCCGGTCACGGCCCGGCCGCGCACGTCGTAGCTGTAGTGCTCGGCGGTGACGGCATCGCGGCGCGCCGGCCACTGGCGCAGCAGGTCGATCGATTCATCGCTGAGCTCGCCCAGCGCCGCGTTGTAGCGCTGGCGCAGGGTCAGCAGGCTGCGGTCGCCGCCTTCGCCCAGCGCGGCCTGCGGATACGGGGTCAGCGGCGCCGGCAGCGTCGCATCTTCCAGGGATTCGAGGCTCTGGTAATGGCTCTGGGCCAGGCTGGCGGCATCCGCCTCGTGCTCCAACCGGGCACGGATGGCGCGGCCTTCGGCGGCGATCTCGGCCAGGTAGCGGCTGCGGCTGCCGGGGATCAGCGCCTGTGCCCGCGGCTGGCGGTGGGTCACGTCCAGCTGCGGCGTCCAGCGCGCCGCATCCAGGCCCAGCTTGTCCACCAATCGCCGGCACAGGGACACGAACAGCCAGTTCACGCCCGGATCGTTGAACTGGCTGGCGATGGTCGGGAATACCGGCACCTGGTCGTCCGGCAGCTCGAAGGCCGCCCGGTTGCGCTTCCACTGCTTGCGCACGTCGCGCAGGGCGTCCTCGGCGCCGCGCTTCTCGAACTTGTTCAGCACGATGAGCTCGGCGTAATCGAGCATGTCGATCTTTTCCAGCTGCGTGGCGGCGCCGTACTCGCTGGTCATCACGTAGATCGGCAGATCGACCAGATCGACGATTTCCGTATCGCTCTGGCCGATGCCGGCGGTCTCGACCAAGATCAGCCCAAAGCCGCAGTCGGCCAGGAAGTCGATTTCGTCCTTGAGCACCACGGACGTTGCCAGGTGCGAGCGGCGCGTGGCCACCGAGCGCATGAAGATGCGTTCGTCGGCCAGCGCATTCAGGCGGATGCGGTCGCCCAGCAGCGCCCCGCCGGTGCGCCGACGGGTCGGGTCCACCGCCAGCATGGCTACGCGCAGGTCCGGGAAGTGGCGCGTGAAGCGCAGCAGCAGCTCGTCGGTGAGGCTGGATTTGCCCGCACCGCCAGGGCCGGTGATGCCCAGCACCGGCGGGCGGGCCGCGCCGGGCTTGGGCCACACGCCGGACAGGCGCGACTTGGCCGGACCGTCGCCGTGCAGGTTCTCGATCGCCGTCAGGCAGCGGGCGATGGCCAGGTGCTCCGTCGGGCCGGCCGGGCGGGTCGGCAGCGTCTCCACGCGGTGCTCGGCGGTGCGGGCGAGCATGTCGGCGATCATGCCTTCCAGACCCATCGCGCGGCCGTCGTGCGGGCTGTAGATGCGCTCCACGCCGTAGGTTTCCAGCTCACGGATCTCGGCCGGCACGATGACCCCGCCGCCGCCGCCGAACACGCGCACGTGGGCGGCGCCGGCCTCGCGCAGCAGGTCCACCATGTACTTGAAGTACGCCCTGGTAGGACGACACGGCGATGCCGTCGGCATCCTCCTGCAGGGCGGCGCGCACGATCTCCTGCACGCCGCGGTTGTGGCCCAGGTGGATGACCTCTGCGCCCTGGTCCTGCATCAGCCGACGCATGATGTTGATGGCCGCGTCGTGGCCATCGAACAGCGAAGCGGCGGTGACGAAGCGCAGCGGCCGGCTGGCCGTCACCGCCGCGATTTCGGGCGAGCGCTGAGGGTGCATGCGAGGACTCCGTGATGCGGTTGGCGCGCTGCCGAGGCGGCAGGTGCTGTCGTGGAGGGCATTCTAAACGGGCGTCAGGGTGCCGCGTGCCAACGCAGCCAAGCCGTCTCGCTGCTACCGAAAAGGCGGGCTAAGTCCCCGCCGCCCCGGTGCTGCTGCCAGCGCCGCCCTTATGGCATGCGTTCTGCATACAGCACTGCATACTAGGTGGCAACGGGAGGGGCAGAGTGACTCGGACGGTATCGATTCATTCCTATCGCGGCGGAACCGGCAAGTCCAATCTGGTGGCCAATCTGGCGGCGGCGCTGGTGCGCGCCGGCCAGCGCGTGGGCGTTGTGGATACCGACATCCAGTCGCCGGGCATCCACGTGCTGTTCGGCCTGACGCCGAACCAGATCGGCCGCACGCTGAACGACTTTCTGTGGGGCAATTGCGAGATGCTCGCCGCCACCTACGACCGAACGGTGGTGCTCGGCTCGTGCACCGGATCGGTGCATCTGGTGCCTTCGAGCATCAAGGCGGGCGATATTGCCCGCATCGTCAAGCATGGCTTTGACGTAGCCCTGCTCAATGACGGTTTTCAGCAACTCAGCCGGGCGCTGGATCTCGATTTCCTCTTGGTCGACACCCACCCTGGCGTGAACGAGGAAACGCTGCTGTCGATCGCCGTGTCCGACACGCTGCTGTTGATCGTGCGCCCGGACCGGCAGGACTTCCAGGGCACGGCGGTTACCGTGGACCTGGCCCGGCAACTGGACGTGCAGGACGCAAACATCGTGCTCAACAAGGTGCTGCCGGGCATGGACCGGGCGGTCCTGAAGGCGCGCGCCGAAGAAGCCTTCGGCATTCCGGTGCTGGCGATATTGCCACTGTGCGAAGGGCTGCTCAGCCTGGGCAGCGAAAGCATATTCGGCCTGAGTTCGCCGGATGATCCCTACGCGGTCGCCGTGAGCGCCATGGCCGCCCGCTTGTTGCGCTAGCCCGCGGCCAGGAGACAGCTAGATGGAGGATCGGCCTTCCGATATTGGCGCCCTGGTGCGCGGCATTCGTACCGCGGTGTCGCCGTTTCGAAGCACCCTGCGCGAGTTGCAACAGCGCTACCGGGACCTGCAGGACGGCCGCGTGGCGGACTACATTCCGGAGCTGGCCACGGCCGATCCGGCCTGGTTTGGCATTGCGGTGGCCGGCGCCGCGGATGGGCAGCTGTTCGAGGCCGGCAACTGCGAGCAGGAGTTCACCATCCAGTCGATATCCAAGCCGTTCGTGTTCGGCCTGGCGCTGGAGGACCACGGCCGCGAGGCGGTCGCCGCCCGGGTGGGCGTCGAGCCGACCGGCGATGCCTTCAATTCCATCATCAAGCTGGACGAGGGCAGCCACCGGCCGCACAACCCGATGGTCAACGCCGGCGCCATTGCCACCGCGGCCCTGATCAAGGGCGACACACACGTCGAGCGCCTGAACCGCCTGCTGGACATGTTCGGCCGCTACATCGGCCGCCGGCCGAAGTGTACGCATCGGAGCGTCAGACCGGACATCGCAATCGCTCCATCGCGCACCTGCTGCTGAATTTCGGCATGCTGCCGCCGAACGTGGAGGAGGTTCTCGATCTGTACTTCCAGCAGTGCTCGATCCTGGTGACCACGCGCGACCTGGCCATGATGGCGGCCACACTGGCCAATGGCGGCGTCAACCCGGTCACCGGCGTGCGCGCCCTGCAGGCCGAGTACGTGCAGGACCTGCTGAGCATCATGTACACCTGCGGCATGTACGACTACGCCGGCCAATGGGCTTACGATGTCGGGCTTCCTGCCAAAAGCGGCGTCTCCGGAGGCGTCATGACAGTCGTGCCCGGTCGCATGGGAATGGCCGTTTTTTCCCCGCCACTGGACAGCCACGGCAACAGCGTGCGCGGTGTGGCGGTGTGCCGGGAGCTGTCGCAACGCTTCGGCTTGCACTGCTTCGGGAGCGCCCCGCCAGCGGACGCCGCGCAACTGCCGTGGCCTGCACACGCCCGGGTGACGCCGTCGGCCCCACCGGCATGAGCTCGTTGTTCCCGGGGGCGCCGGTCGAGCTGTCGGCGCACCTGTTGCACGACCTGCGCACGCCGGTCAACGCCATTCTGGGTTACGCCAACCTGCTGGTCGAAGACACCCCGGACGACGTCGAGTTGCAGCGGCGGGTCGAGCCGGTACGCCGGTCCGGTGAGCGGCTGAACGACCTGATCGGAACGCTGCCGCGCAGCGGGCCACTGCCGGCCGACTGGCTGCCATCGCTGCAGGCGCCGCTGGCCGAGCTTGAAACGGGCATCGCCGGCTTGCGGTCGTGGGACGGCGCACCGCAGGAGGACGTGGATCACATCGAAACGGCGCGCGGCAGACTGCTTGAACTGCTCGCCCGACTGGCCGTCAACGACGACCCGACGCGGCTTCGAAGCGCTCCCCAGCCACAGTCGGCGCCCTCATCGCTGCCGCAATCGCCGCTCGTGGCGCCCACCGGCAGCAGCATTCTGATCGTCGACGACACTGACCTGAACCGTAACCTGCTCAGCCGGCGCCTGCAGCAGCTCGGCCACCAGGTGGACGCGGTTGGCGATGGCGATACCGCCCTGCGCATGCTGCGCCGCCGTCCGTATGACCTGCTGCTGCTGGACATCATCATGCCGGGGCTGGACGGCTATCAGGTACTCGAACTGCTGCGGGCCGATCCCGAACTGTCGTCATTGCCGGTACTGGTCATCTCCGCGCTGACGCAAATGGACAGTGTGGCGCGCTGCATCGATCTGGGCGCCGTGGATTTTCTGCCCAAGCACGTCGATCCGGTGGTGCTGCGCGCGCGCGTAACCCGCTCGATCGAGCAAAAGCGCGCCCGGGATCGCGAAACCGGCTACCTGAAGGACGTGGCCAAACTGACCGCGGCGGCCGCCAGCGTGCGCGATGGCCAGCGCGTGGATGAGGCCGAACTCGAGCGGGTCGGGCAGCGCGCCGACGACCTGGGCGAACTGGCGCGGGCCTTCGGGCGCATGGTGCGCGAATTCAACCAACGGGAGGCCGCCCTGCGCGCCCAGCTGGCCGAAGTGCACCGGCTGGAAGTCGACGCCGCCAGCCGCTCGCAGGCGGTGGCCGAAATCACCGAAAGCGAGTATTTCCGCAATCTGCGCGCCAAGGCTCGCGCCCTGCGCGAACGGTGAGCCACGCCTGCGCTGCTCAGGCAGCTCCGGTTTTTGCCAGCAAGCCGGCGATCTTGCCCAGCAGCCGATCCAGGTCGATCGGCTTGGTGTCGTAATCATCGCAGCCCGCGGCCATGGCCTTGTCGCGGTCTTCGCTCATCGCATGCGCGGTCAGGGCGATCACCGGGATGTGTGCCGTGGCCGGATCGGCCTTCAGGCGGCGGGTGGCCTCCCAGCCGTCGAGTACCGGCAGACTCATGTCCATCAGTATCACTGCCGGCGCGTCGCTGAAGGCGCGTGCAAGGCCGGCCGCCCCGTCCTCGGCCATCACCACGTCGAAGCCCTTGCGCAGCAGCCGCCGCGACAGCATGTCGCGGTTCATCTCGTTGTCCTCGACCAACAGAACCTTTGCCATCTTCGTTCAACCTCCCGCCGCCCGGGCCTGCGGGCTCACATCCTGCAGGGCGAGGCTGATCTGTGCCTGCAGTGCGCCGCGCGTCAGGGCAGATTTGCTGATTCGCAGCGCCCGATAGCGGTCCAGCTCAAACTGTTCGTCGTCAGCCAGCTCCTGCGACGTGACGACGATGACCGGCGTCGGAACGCGATCCTGTTCGCCAGCGCGCAGTCGGGTCAGAAACTCCCGCCCGCCCATGCCCGGCATCAGCCAGTCCAGGAGTATCAGGTCCGGCGGGCGCTGCTGCATCACCTCGAACGCCTGCCAGCCGTCGTTCGCCTCCATGATCTGCCAGCTGCCGTCAGCCAGCGCCCGCCGGGTCAGCGCCCGCGACTCCGCGTCGTCGTCGACCACCAGCACCGTCCCCTCCTGCGGCACCAAACCGCAACGGCGCAGACTGGCAGCCAGCTGCTGGCGGTCGACCGGCTTGGTCATGAAGTCCGCCGCCCCCAGCGCGAATGCCATCTCGCTGTCGTCGAGCATGGTCAGCACGATGACCGGAATGGCCCGCGTCTGCTCATCGGCCTTCAGCGAGGACAGGACAGACCAACCGTCGGTTCGCGGCATCAAGACATCGAGAATGACCGCCTGTGGCCGCAGGCGCTTGACGATGTCCAGCCCCTCATCGCCGGTGCTGGCCGTGACCACGCGATAGCCCTCGCGGTTCAGCAACCGACCCATCAGTTCGAGCATGCCCGGGTCGTCGTCGATCACCAGTACCAGGTCGCCGCCCTGCTGGGCAGTGATGGGCGACTGCGCTGTGGGCGCGTTGTCCTGGGCAGCGGTTTCACTGACATGCACCGGCAGGTCGATGGTAAACGTCGAGCCGACGCCGGCAATCGAACGCACACTGATGTCGCCACCCATCATGCGACAGAAGCGCCGGCTGATACTCAAGCCCAGGCCGGTACCACCAAAACGGCGGGCCGTGGACGAATCGGCCTGCGCGAAATCCTCGAATACCTTGCCCACCTGCTGTTCGGTCATGCCGATACCGGTGTCGGTCACGCTGAAGCGCAGGCGCGGGCGCGGACCCTCGGCCAGCAGCTCGACGCCCAGGGTGATGGTGCCGTGGTCGGTGAACTTGGCGGCATTCGACAGCAGGTTGAACAGCGATTGGCGCAGCCGCGTCAGGTCGGCGTGCATGGAGCCGGGATCGTCAGGCACCTGCAACACCAGCGTATTGCTGTTCTTGGCCACCAGCGGGCGCACCGTGTCGACCACATCCGTGAGCAGGGCCTGCACCGGGAAGGTTTCGAGGCTCAGCTCCATCTTGCCGGCCTCGATCTTGGACAGGTCCAGGATGTCGTTGATCAACGCCAGCAGGTGCTTGCCTGAACTGCGGATGCGTTCCAGATCCTGTGCCATCTGCTCGGCGTCCGGATCATCGGCACGGTCGCCAAGGTCATCCAGCAGCATTTCGGTGTAGCCAATGATGGCGTTCATCGGCGTGCGCAACTCGTGGCTCATGTTGGCCAGAAAAGCGCTTTTCAACTGATTGGCCTGCTCGGCCGCCTGACGTGCCTCGTCCGTGCTGCGAGCTGCCTGCTGCAACTGACCGGCCATCTGGTTGATGCCGCGGGCCACATCCGCCAGCTCGTCGTCATGCTCCAGGGGAATACGGTAGGCAAGGTCGCCGCCGCCGATGCGCTGCGCACCGGCATTCAGCTGGATCACGCGGCGGCGCAGGAAGACAAAGAAATGCAGGGTCACCACCACCACCAGCACGCCGGTGATCAGCAGGTTGGCGATGCTCACCCGCCGGGTCAGGCGCTCGACGGACGCATCCTGAGCCGCCACGGCGTCGGCATGCGCTTGCTGCGCCGCCTGTAACGCGGCCAGGTGCACGCGAATCCGGCGCAACAGGGAATCGCTTGCCTCGTGCGTCGGCCAGCTGCCGCTGCGCAGTTCATCCACCGCCTTGCGCAGGGCCTGCAGATCGGTGCTGCCGGCCAGGGACTCGCTGCTGGCAAGGCCTGTGAGCGCGTCTTCCAGCGCGGCCAAAGGAGCAGCTTCCATGGCCCCGGAACGCGGGTCCAAGGCCCGTAATTGCAGCTCGGCGCGGGCCAGCAGCAACTGGCTTTCGGCCGCATCCAGGATGCGTTCGACGCTGTTCGAGCGAAAAAACTGCGCCCCCAGGGCCAGCGCCACATTGATCCCGAACAGCAGCAGGATCAAACCGAACGACAGCAACAGCCGCTGCGCAATCGTCACGGGCCGAGCCCTGCAATCATCACGGGCTGAGCCCTTCCGGCAGCGGCGCAATACCCTGCCTACGGTTGATTTCGTGGGGCTCCGGCGGCACCGGCAATTTGCCGCCGGTCCACTCGATCACTGCCCCGGCGCGGCGATCGCGCGCGAGCGTCGGCGGCAGTACATCGCGACGGCGACGGTCCTTCAGCCCCGAATACCCGCATTTGCAACTTGCACTGGTGCAGCCGCCGAGCGGCAGCAGCGGCGCGCGATACAAATCGAACACCTGCGTGCGCAGGGCCTGCGCAACCTGGCAGGCGCCCTGGGGTGGCAGACGCAGCATGATCGCCCAGTAGTCGCCCGAGCGCTGCAGTTCCTGTAGATGCGCCTTGGGCTGGCGCGGGAACTTTCGTTGATTGGTCCTGGCTCGGCCTGCGCGCGCTGGCGCCACCTCACGACGCGAGCCCAGCAGCCCCCACAGGGCGCTGAAAGCGACCCCTGCCAGAACCGGCAACGGCAACAACCAGGCCGCCAGCACCCAGTCGGCACCGGAAAGCGCCTGCCAAAGCTGGGCCGCGCCCGCAATCAGCAGGCTCACCGTCAGCCAGAATAACCAGCGTAACCACCCGCTGCGCCTGGGCTTGCTCGCACGCACGTCGTGTCCCTGCGAAAGTATCTTCGATTGGTGGGGCTGTTGTATGCCACAAAGTATGGATGCAAATGGTTGAAAAACCAACCTTGCCAACAGGATGATGGCACGGCCTGAACCACAAAATCCTGTGGCACGTGTCACTGAAGTACAAGCGGGCACGCACGGACCACGCCCGTCTGCGAAGCGCCGGGCATCGAGCCGGTCAAGGAACGACGCGATCCGGCGTCAATGCCGAATTCGCCCAGGAACCGTGCCGCTATCGCCCAGGATCGCGTTGCCGAGCCATCCGGAGCAAGCCTTGGTGTGGCACGTTGCGCCGCCCGTGGGGATCGATCCGGCCCTGCCGGGAATGATGGATGAGCAGACTGCGGCGATGGCCGCCGCGGCCGGATCAGACGATCAGCGCAAACACCACGCCGACCGCCACGATGGCGACGACGGTGGCAATCAGGGCCTTGGGCAGGGTGTCGATCATGCGCTACAGGAATGTGCCGCGAGGGCAGGCTTCGAAAATGGCTCCCCGGGACGGGCTCGAACCGCCGACCCAGTGATTAACAGTCACTTGCTCTACCGACTGAGCTACCGGGGAAGAAAAGGCCGCGTAGTCTAGGTGCCGTGCGGGCGGCTGGTCAAGGCGCAAACGGCCATCAGCCGAGAGCTACTTTAAGCCGGCGCATGGCCTCCTTGAGGTTGTCCATGCTGGTGGCGAACGACAGGCGCAGGTAGCCGGGGGCGCCAAAGGCGCTGCCGGGCACCAGGGCGACCTCGGCCTTTTCCATCAGCCAGGCGGCGAACTCGACGTCGTCGCTGACCCCCGGCGTGGCGGCGATGGCGTCGGCCACGCTGAAGAAGCAGTAGAACGCCCCGTCGGCCGGCGCGCAGCGGATGCCCTTGATGTCGTTCAGCGCCGCCACCACGAAGTCGTGGCGCTGCTTGAAGGCAGTGTTCATCTGCTGGATGAAGCCCTGATCGCCTTCCAGGGCGGCCTGCGCCGCCACCTGCGAGATGGAACAGGCGTTGGACGTGCTCTGCGACTGGATCTTGGCCATCTCGCTGATGACGCGGGCATCACCGGCGGCGTAGCCGATGCGCCAGCCGGTCATCGAATACGCCTTCGAGACGCCGTTGAGCACCATCGTGCGCTCGTACAGCGCCGGGCAGGCGTTCAGGATGTTGCGAAACGGCGCGCCGTCCCAGCGGATGTGCTCGTACATGTCGTCGCTGGCGATCCACACCTGCGGGTGGCGCAGCAGCACCTCGGCCAGGGCGGCCAGTTCGGCTTCCGAATAGACGCTGCCGGTGGGATTCGACGGGCTGTTGAGCACCAGCAGTTTGGTGCGCGGCGTGATGGCCGCCTCCAGCTGCGCCGGGCTGATCTTGAAGTGGCCGTCCAGATCGGTTTGCAGGATCACCGGCGTGGCGCCGGCCAGCAGCACGATGTCCGGGTACGACACCCAGTACGGCGCCGGGATGATGACCTCGTCGCCCTCCTCCAGCAGCACCTGCGCCAGGTTGTAGAAGCTCTGCTTGCCGCCGGACGAGACCAGAATCTGCGCCGGCTGGTAGCTGAGACCGTTCTCGCGCGCGAACTTGTCGACGATGGCGCGGCGCAACTCGGGCGTGCCCTCGACCGCCGTGTATTTGGTGAAGCCGCGGTCGATGGCGGCCTTGGCGGCGTCCTTGATGTGCTGCGGCGTGTCGAAATCCGGCTCGCCGGCGCCCAGGCCAATCACCTTGCGCCCGGCGGCCTGCAGCTCCTTGGCCTTGGCGGTGACGGCCATGGTGGCGGACGGCTTGATGGCGGCGACGCGGGCGGCGAGCTTGAGTTCCACGGTGGTTACCCCGATATGGGCAGACGGCAAAAAAAGGGCGGCTAATATACGAGTTTGCCCGCCGCCAGCGTACCCCATGAGCCAACCGTTCCAACTCGTCAGTCCCTACGCGCCGGCCGGCGACCAGCCGCAGGCCATCGCCCGCCTGATCGAGGGGCTGCAGGCCGGCGAGGACGCGCAGGTGCTGCTGGGCGTCACCGGCTCGGGCAAGACCTTCACCATTGCCAACGTCATCCAGGCGGTGCAGCGCCCGACCATGGTGCTGGCGCACAACAAGACCCTGGCGGCGCAGTTGTACGCGGAGTTCCGGGATTTCTTTCCGCACAACGCGGTCGAGTACTTCGTCTCCTACTACGACTACTACCAACCGGAAGCCTACGTGCCGGCGTCCGACACCTATATCGAGAAGGACGCCTCCATCAACGCGCAGATCGAGCAGCTGCGCCTGTCCGCCACCAAGGCGGTGCTGGAGCGGCGCGACGTGATCGTGGTGGCGTCGGTGTCGGCCATCTACGGCCTGGGCGACCCGCGCATGTACCTGAGCATGGTGCTGCACCTGTCGCGCGGCGAGCGCATCGACCAGCGCGCCATCCTGCGCCGCCTGGCCGAGCTCCAGTACACGCGCAACGACCTGAACCTAACGCGCGGCACCTACCGCGTGCGCGGCGAGATCATCGACGTGTTCCCGGCCGAGTCGGAGACCGACGCCGTGCGCATCGAGCTGTTCGATGACGAAATCGAGTCGCTGGCCTACTTCGACCCGCTGACCGGCGCCATCCAGCGCCGCGTGCCGCGCCTGACCATCTACCCCAAGACCCACTACGTCACACCCAAGGACACCATCCGCGCGGCAGTGGAGCAGATTCGCCAGGAACTTGGCCCGCGCCTGACCGCCCTGCGCGACGCCGGCAAGCTGCTGGAAGCCCAGCGCCTGGAGGAGCGCACGCGCTTCGATATGGAGATGCTGCAGGAGCTCGGCTACTGCTCCGGCATCGAGAACTACTCGCGCTACCTGTCGGGCCGCGGCCCCGGCGAGGCGCCGCCGACCCTGTTCGACTACCTGCCGCCCGACGCCCTGCTGGTGGTGGACGAGGCGCACGTCATGACCCCGCAGCTGCGCGCCATGTACCGCGGCGACCGCTCGCGCAAGGAAGTGCTGGTCGACTACGGCTTTCGCCTGCCCTCGGCGCTGGACAATCGGCCGCTGAAGTTCGAGGAATGGGAACGCCTGGCGCCGCAGACCATCTTCGTTTCCGCCACGCCAGGGCCGTACGAACTCGGCCGCACGTCCACCGTCATCGAACAGGTGGTGCGCCCGACCGGCCTGGTCGACCCGGAGGTCGAAATCCGGCCGGTGGCCACGCAGGTGGACGACCTGCTGTCGGAAATTACCCGCTGCGCGGCCGCCGACCAGCGCGTGCTGATCACCACGCTGACCAAGCGCATGGCCGAGGACCTGACCGAGTACCTGTCCGAGCACGGCGTGCGTGTGCGCTACCTGCACGCCGACGTCGAGACCGTGGAACGGTCCGAGATCATCCGCGACCTGCGCCTGGGCGCCTTCGACGCGCTGGTCGGCATCAACCTGCTGCGCGAGGGCCTGGACATGCCCGAAGTGGCCCTGGTGGCCATCCTGGACGCCGACAAGGAAGGCTTCCTGCGTTCCGAACAGTCGCTGATCCAGACCATCGGCCGCGCCGCGCGCAACCTGAACGGCCGGGCCATCCTGTACGCCGACCGCATCACCGGCTCAATGCAGCGCGCCCTGGCCGAGACCGACCGCCGCCGCGCCAAGCAGATCGCCTACAACGCCGAGCACGGCATCACCCCGCGCGGCGTGCAAAAGGCCGTCGGCGAACTGCTCGACATCGGCCGCAAGGAACCGGCCCAGGAACGCCGCCGGGTGGCCAAGGTGGCCGAGGACGCCGCCGATTACGGCGCCATGTCGCCGCGCCAGATCGGCCAGCTCATCGCCCGCCTGGAACAGGACATGTATCGCCACGCCGAGAACCTGGAATTCGAACAGGCGGCGCAGGTGCGCGATCGCATCCACGCCATCCGCGAGCTGGCCCTGCGCGGCGGGGCGGTGGATGTCGTCCTGCCGTAACTCAACGGACGGGGCCCCGCTCTTGGGGCGCAAGGAAACGCTTGCGTCTTGACGCTCCCCATCCCCAGGGGAACGTTCCCGGCTCGACGGTTGCTACCACTCGGTGTCCGGGTCGTGGGGCCTGCAGGCCGGCGCGCAGTCGTACGGTTAGGTGGTGTTTCTGGTGACCGGCGCGGCGCTGAACCACCTGCGTGAGACGAAGGGCTGGGTGCTCGGCGTCGGGCCGACGCCGGTGCTGGTCGACGAGGGAGCAGCCAAGAATCTGTTTACCTCCACGCTCAAGGATGATGCGTATGCCTTCAGCTTCAGCCAGCAGGAGCTGATGGCGGGGCTCACCATCGGGGACACGAAGATATCCCGCATCGAGCGCTGACGGCCGTTGATGCCGGGCCGCGGGGCGGGACCCGGCCCGCGTGTCTGACCGCTCAGCCGACCGTCGGCAGCCGCTTCAGCGCGTCCGCGATGGCGGTTTCGGGGTAGTCGTAATCGCGCAGTTCCCCGGCGAAATAGCGGTCATACGAGGCCATGTCGAAATGGCCATGGCCGGACAGGTTGAAAAGAATCACCCGCGGCTCGCCGGCCTGTTTCGCCTCCAGTGCTTCGTCGATCGCGGCGCGGATGGCGTGGTTGGACTCCGGCGCCGGGATGATGCCCTCGCTGCGGGCGAACAGCACGCCGGCCTCGAAGGTGGCCAGCTGCGGCACGGCGCGTGCCTCGACGATGCCGGCGTGGCGCAGCTGCGCCACCAGCGGCGCGCTGCCGTGGTAGCGCAGGCCGCCGGCGTGGATGCCGGGCGGCACGAAATCGTGCCCCAGCGTATACATGCGCATGATGGGTGTGAGGCCCGCCGTATCGCCATAGTCGTAGGCATAGGCGCCGCGCGTCAGCGTGGGGCAGGACGCCGGCTCCACCGCCAGCAGGCGCACCTGCCGGCCGGCGGCCTTGTCGGCCACGAACGGAAATGCCAGCCCGGCAAAGTTCGATCCGCCGCCGCAGGGGGCGATCACCACATCCGGATAATCGCCGGCCAGCGCCATCTGCGTCTTCGCCTCCAGGCCGATCACGGTCTGGTGCAGCATGACGTGGTTCAGCACGGAGCCGAGCGCGTAGTTGGTGTCGGCGCGGCCGGCAGCTTCCTCGACCGCCTCGCTGATCGCCATGCCCAGCGAGCCCGGCGAGTCGGGGTCTTGTTGCAGCATCGCCCGGCCGGCGGCGGTGTGCGGACTGGGGCTGGCAATGACCTCAGCGCCCCAGGTGTGCATCATCGAGCGGCGGTGCGGCTTCTGGTCGTAGCTGACGCGCACCATGTACACGCGCACCTCGACGCCCAGCATCTGGCCGGCCATGGCCAGCGACGAGCCCCACTGCCCGGCGCCGGTTTCGGTGGTCAGGCGCCGCACGCCGGCCTGCGCGTTGTACCAGGCCTGCGGCACCGCGGTGTTTGGCTTGTGTGAGCCGGCCGGGCTGACGCCCTCGTACTTGTAGTAGAGCCGTGCCGGGGTGCCCAATGCCTGCTCCAGGCGGTGCGCGCGGTACAGCGGCGCCGGCCGCCACAGGCGGTAGATGTCGCGCACTGCGTCCGGAATCGGCAGCCAGCGCTGGGCGGACATCTCCTGCTCGATCAGGGCTGGCGGGAAGATGGCCGACAGCGCATCCGGCGCCAGAATCTTTCCGTCCGGTCCGCGCGGCGGCTCGGGCGGGGCCGGAAAATCCGCTACCACGTTGTACCAGTGGGTCGGGATGGCCGACTCGGGCAGCAGGAACTTGGCATCGGTCATGGTGTGTTCTCCCCTGCGGCGTGAGGCCGGAACATATGCCGGAAAACGGCCTGAGCGCCACTGCGCCCGGCGGCAGCCGCATCCACCGGCCGGTCGTGACGGGCTTCCCGGCGATTCTGCCGGCGGCGCCATGAAGCCCGCCTG
>LNAP01003114.1_pt1 | contig 15996 bp, 8 predicted proteins | sample 602601 | NCBI WGS metagenome assembly LNAP01 (sample SAMN02440304, study PRJNA202911) | soil metagenome | biome: Subtropical and temperate rainforests or woodlands; isolation source: soil samples (1 kg each in a 20% v/v slurry with milli Q water) were... ... | reverse complement strand
CCGGTGACCAGCACGCTGCGGTTGTTGTCGACCTGGATCGACTGGTCGTTGAGCACATGTTCGTTCCAGTTGCGCTGGGCGCGGATGGCGATTTCTTCCTGGCCTTTACGATCCTCGATTTTCAGTTCGTTATAACCACCACCGCCGGGGCTGCTGTGGGTCTTGAGCAGGGTCTGGGTTTTCTGCGCGGGCAAGTCCAGCGGCACGCGGGTGCTGGCGTTGGGCAAGCAGGCCTGCACGTAAGGCTGGTCGGGATCGGCCTCGAAGTAGCCGACCACCACTTCCATGCCGACTCGCGGAATCATCGCCGCGCCGTATTGATCATGAGCCCAGCCGGTGGCGACCCGCAGCCAGCAACTGGCGTGTTCGTCTTGCGCGCCTTCGCGATCCCAGTAGAACTTGACCTTGACCCGACCGTACTCGTCGCAATGGATCTCTTCGCCCGTCGGCCCGCTGACGATGGCGTGCTGGCTGCCGAGGATGCGCGGCTTGGGGTGTTTGGGTTGCGGGCGAAACGGTGTCAGGCCGGGGATCGCTTCGAAGCGGTTCTGGTAACCCTGACTGAACTCGCCGGACTGAGCGGCGCGGTCGCTGTACTCTTCCAGCACCTGCGGCTGTTTGCCTTCATGGATGACAGAAACCAGCAACCACTGGGCATTCCAGTCTTCTCGGGGATGCTCGGCGAGGGTCAGCAGATGGCCGCTGAGCAGCCCCGGTTGATCGCTGGTGCCGCTGGCCAGTTGATAGTCGCTGCGATGGCGTTCCAGCACGGTTTGCGCCTGGCGCGCGCCGGTCTGGCGGTCATTGAAGGGCGCTGGATAGCGGTAATCTTCAAGATCCACGCGCCCGTCCGGCAGCTTCGCGCTGGCCCGCAGGTCGAGCCTGGGTTGTTGGAAATCATAGGTCTGACGAGTGACTTTGCCGGTGCGGGTGGCGAGGCGCACGCGGAAGGCGTTGATCACCGGCGTCTCGGCCACCAGTCCGTTGCCTTGCAGGTAGGCCGTAGGAGTTTTCAGTTCGGGCAGTGCGATAGGATCGTCGGCAAAGATCAGCAGGTGCCGATCGCGGCTGTGCTCAAAATGGAAGGACAACCCTTCCTCTTCACACAAACGCCGCAGGAAATGCAGATCAGTCTCGTGGTACTGGGTGCAATAGTCACGGGGCGGGCAGCTTTTGCTGCTCAGGCGGAAGGCGAACTCGTCGGCGAGAATGCCGTGGTCCTTGAGCACCAATTTAATGATGTCCGGCACGCTCTGGTTCTGGAAAATCCGGTGATTGTGCCGATGCTCCAGGCGCAACAGGTTGGGCACCAGCCGGATGAAATAGTGAGTGAAACGCTTGCCGGAATCACCCTGGGCGATTTCGCCGATCTGCCCATGCAGCCCGTGGCCCTGAGCGTCAAAAGCCAGAAACGCCTGGCGATGCAGCACATCTTCGAGGGCAAGATTGGCCCGTTCGCTGACCAGTTCGATACGCACGCTGAAGGGTCGGCTGACCGCCTCTTTGGCGGTGAAGCTCAGGACGCGAAGCTGATGCTCAACCCCCGCGATATCCAGTGTGAACGTGGCTTGGTTGGCGGGGTTGAGCATGGGCAAGTCCTTGGCCTGGGGAAAGGCAGAACTTTGCGCGTCGACGCTGAATCTGTAAGTCAGGATGGGAGACCATGTTTGTCGGACGTTTCTGATACCGCACCCCACAACATTTTCGCACCGCAACAAATATCTACACCCCACCGGCCTTCCGCTTCTGATTGATTGAGCCAAATTCTCAACCGCCTTACGGCTCTCAATCAAACGTCGGCACTTTTTCAAAGTGCTATCGAGAAGCAGATAATCAGATGCAGACACTAACCCCGGTTCCTCCATTTCCCACCATCACTTTACCCATGGCCACGGCAGCGCTGAAAAGGCTTGGCGAGCTGAGTAACAGCCTGGCCAATGAGCTCAAGGCATTGCCGGCACCTGATGCGGCATTATTGGCTGCGTTGGCAGCGCCGAATTCTGTCCGACGCGCGTCGGAAGTTTCCCGTCTGCTGCAACGAATCAATGATTATTGGGATGCGCCGGGCCGAATGGGCGAGAGTCGCTATGAACAGTTCGTCAGCGCCATGAATCGTTCATTGCGTGACGAGGTGAGTGTCAAGATTCACGAACGCGACCTTTTTCCCGATTACGCCACCTGCCTTCCCGCCTCCGCTGACGGCGAGGAAATCCCCACAGACTCCACGACGACAAGCCATTCCCTGCATTTGCACCTGGATGATGGCGAACCGGTTGAAATCGCAGGCGCACTGGCAATAATCCACACGCAAGGCCGAACCTTATTGCTGCTGCCGGGGTTCGGGGCGACGGGTTTTGTGACCCAAACGCAGATGCGCGAAACACTCGTCCAGTGGCTGAATGACCCACTGTATAAACACGCTCTCTTCAATTGTCTGGCGCAGCGCCACCAGGATCGACTGGCGCAAATCAGCAGAGACCCGGACTTGCATCTGGAGCCATTCATCGACACCGATGTGCAGATGCGGCTTCTGAGTCAGGAACCTTTTGCTCACGCCTTCGACAGCCTGCTGAACAAACAACGCGACGATGTGCGCTACGCCTGCGCCAGGGTGGATGCCGACAACCCGCAACATGGCCAGGCTCATATTCAAAGCGCCATCGACATGCGCGGTCTGTTCGGGCCGACCGCGATGCTGGAGCTACGCGAACTGGCCTATCTTGAGCGCCGCTACCAACGAAACCTGCCGGACTGGATCAAGATCGCCAGCCCCGATGACCTGAGCACTTACGCCGAACACCTGCGTCGTTACGATGACGCCCGTGCGGCGACGCTTAGCGCCCTTGGCCCGGCGGGCTCACCGGCGCGCTTTGCCGAGGCGAAGCTGCGCACGCGGATGGCCGATGATCTGGGCTTTGAGCTGGACCCCGGCGCCATCCGGGTCAGCACCCAGCGAACCCTGCCACTGACGGGCGAGTCGTACAGCGTGACCCGCTCGCTGCAAGAACTGGCTTTGTATGGCCTGCATTCGGGTGATCGCCAGGAGGGATCGCAGTTCCTCACCCGCACCACGCTCAGCCTTGACGATGCTCCGCTGGATGCCGCTTACGCGTCCTTGAATCCGGCCTGGGTTGCCCGACAGGTCGACGAACTCGATGCGCGAATGGCGTTCCCGCAGTTCCAGCGAGCGACCTATCACAATGAAGGTCATCGCCAGCTCATGACGCTGCTGACCCGTAGAAAGGTCACTGCACTGGCCTACGCGGCAAAAATGCAGGGCCATATCCAGCCAGATGATTTTGCGCTGTTCGAGGCAGCTGCGGACCCGGTACGGGCTGCGGCCGATCCAACGCTGCGGGTCCAGCAGATCAGGCTGAACCGTGACAATGTGATGGGCAAGCTGCTGATTCTGCGCAAAGAGGATACGCAGGGACAGCTCGAGCGCCTGGTGTTGTTCGCTGCCGATGCGCCCCGCGACCGGTGCTGCATGGCGTTCAACACTGAAACCCAGTTGCTGCATGAGCTGGTCGGCTGGACAGCCTCCGATGAACTCTGCGATTACCTGCTCAAGCAAGCCGAGTTAACCGCTCGCCCGCAACTGCAAGAACAATTGACGGCACTCAGGCTCAAACCTTATCCAGCGGCGGACTTCCTGCAACGGGTCGACCTGCCGGATTTGGCCGCTGGTTTGCGCATCTTCGCCGAAGAGCAGGCGCGCGTGGCGCTTTCCGAACAGGCCAGCCACACCCCGCAATGGTACGTGCAGGCCAGCGCGGCGCAGCGTCAGGAATTGCTGGCGCTGGAAGATGCCGCAGCGGGCGCCCTGAAAAATTACCAGGCCAAGCCTCACACCCGCGTCCAGCCGTTCAAGAATTACGTCCATGAACGCGCCAGCCAGAAAATCAATCAACTGCTGAATCTGCCAACGGGCACGGTCGACCCCGATCTGATTGTGATCACCAGCGAGCGGGAAACCATTACCTACACCGACATGCTGCTCAACGGCTACGACGACAGCATCGACTTCATCCATACCAGCGCCGATACCCAGGCAACGTTCAGCGGTCCGGATGGCGTGGACCTGAGCGCGTTGTCACCGGGCAGAGTCGCCGGTTCAGTGCGCGGCAAGTGGCTAGGCGACGACTACATTGCGTTGATCAAACGCACGCTGCTCGATGCGCACAGCGAAGGCTACGAATATCGCCGCAAGACCAGCGTTCTGACGACCCAATTGCAGATGAAAGCAGCGGCGTTGCGCAGTCACTTGAAAGGGCATATCAACGAGCAACAATATGCCTGGCTGCAAGCGTCGATTGAGCGCCTGCATGTGGATGACGCCAGCACGCGCGAGCAATATCCGTTGTATCCCTTGCAGATCCATGTCGACAAACCGTTCATTGCCACAGGGCTGACGGGTGTGGATCAATTGGTCATCCCCAGCACGCAACTGACGCATGTGGAAACGGTACAGGGCTGTTTCGCGTTTTTGCCGACCCACCTCAGGCAGGCCGCGCTCCTGTATACGCCGCAAGCACCCGACGGAATCGAGTTCCGCCTGTTTGGCGAGTTCACTGACTCGCTCAGCAACGCGGGGATGATCGATTACTACAAGGATCGTTGCCGCATCAAGGCGCGCAAAAATCTGTCGTTCTTTCTCCACGACATGCGCGAAGGCAACGCCAGCAAGCCGCCCTTCTTGCCCAAAGAATCCATCGCAAGCGTTGCAGAAGTCTGTTTCAACCGTCCGCTCCTGCGCAGACTTCGTGACGTGGAAGAAACCACGACCGGGCGCAACGACATGATTGCCAGACTGGCCTGGAACACCGTTGAACTGATCGCCACGGTGGTCACCCTGCCATTTCCACCCGTCAGCTTTGCCGTCGGCGCGCTGCTGGCCATGCATGACACCGTGCGCGCTTTTCAGGCATTGGCAGAAGGAAACAGCGAAGGCGCCAGCGCCTGGATTCTGAGCTCGATGCTCAACAGCCTCGGCGCCGCCGGTGATGCAAGCGTCGGTCTGAAAGGCTTTGGCGGCGTATTGCGACGACTCAACTACCAGACCGGGCGACAATCGGTGCTCAAGCCGGTCGAGCACATGGCCGGACTGCCCAGATACTCTGACCTTTTTCCGGTACGCGTGGGTAACGAGCCAGTCTGGATCGCCAACGCCAACGCCAACGGCCACGCGCCGGTATTTCGAAACACGCATTTATCCGGCGGACCCGAAGTGACCGGGCAGTTCGTCAGCCAGGGCACGGGCGGCAACTGGCAGCCGCTGGGACACCACATCAATGCAATGACCGCGGATTTGCATAACGGCATCAAGCGCGAACTGGTCGTGGACGTCTCGTTGCGCGACGTGCAGCCCGCCACCAGTGGTCACGCGACCGGGGTGAGTCAGGTTAACGGCCAGCATTACATCGAGCTGGGCGGCTCTGCCTATCAGGTGCAATTCGATGCCCGGATGCGAGTCTGGAACATCGTTGATCCGGGCAACCCTTTCGCGTTTTTCGGCAAGCAGCCGGTACAGCTGAACCAGCAGGGCAAGTGGCAACTGATCGAACGTCCACACTTGCGAGGGGGCGGCCGCGAGGGTCAGACGGGGTTCACTGCGCTCCAAGAAGAGACGACCAACCTGTCGGCAGTGAGCAACTATGAACTGCCCGAGCACATGCGCAAGCACCTGCCCGCCGTCGTCAGCCACCAAAGCCTCGACCCGACCGGGCTGGGCCTGGAAAGCTACTTCGACAGGCATTACGCCGAGATGCGCGGCATATATCAAAGCTTGCGTCAGGATCTATATCGCGACGCCAACGCCTTTTTCGAGCATCCGCCGCTGCCGCCACGCCCCGTATTGCCCACGCTGGATGCAACCACCGGCGTGAAGGCGCTGCTGGAAAGTGCCTACGCACAGAGCAGTGGCCTGGTCATGAGTGAAGCGCCCAGATCGGTGGCGAGCAAGCGTTTGCTCATCCTCAACATGCCACTGCTGGCAGAACAACGGGTTGAAGTGCTGTATATCGAACACCTGTTCACTGACCAGCATCTGGAAAAACTGGCGAGATATCGCAAGCTCGCCCAAAGCACGCGTTCGGGCTCCCACAACATCAAATACCATCTGCGCACACTCAACGATGGTGAACTGAATACCGACGTCGCCGAGTTCGACTATTACCACTTGATCAAAGCTGCCCATCGCCACGACATCGAGGTCCGCCCGTTCAGTTCAGCCGTCAGTTATCCCTACGCCGATCATCCGATGCAGGCGATAGTCGGCGACCCAGCCGCCGCACAGAAAATGAGCAATTTCTTCGGTCATAAACTGATCAGCGGCGACGTGGCGGCGCACCCGGCTCGACGCTGGATAGCGTTGCTCGACCAGAAGCTGGCCACCACCCACAAAGGCCTTCCCGGTATCGCCGAGTTGCAAGGAGTCATGAGCATACGCATCGAGGATGTACCGGCGAGAACTTCGACCCGGATCGCTCGCGATGTCACGGGCTATATTCCCAGCGACCCGGCCGCCAAGGCGGACTTTCGGCTACAAGTAGCCAATCCGGCCATTCCCGACCCCGCGCCGACGCCGATATTCACGGGCAGCCATACCCAGAGTCTGGACGACAACCTGTATCTATATATGACCGGCGACGCTCCAGTGGAAATTCATCTGGACCATTCCACCTGGAAAACCACAGCCACACGCAAACCGGGCAGTGATCGGTACGCTGGCGAGCACGGTTTGCGCTGGGATGCCGACAAAGGCTGGGAACGGGTTGACCCGCAAAGCTGGGCCGTTGAGCATCCGCCCACCGCGATCGCGCTGTCACTCAGTGATCCGGCGTACGAAATACCGGTCCCGCTACGCAGTAAGCTGCATCGATTAGCAACCTTCGAGCGTCGTGGGCTTGATTCGCACTATGTCCTGCGTGATCAGGAGTTACGGGCTGCGCAGGAAGATTTTTTTGCGCTACGCAGCAAGCTGCAAAATGATGCCCGGGCCATCATCGCCGCAGACTTGCCGCCACGGCCTGAGTTTCCCGTTATCGCGCCTGACACCAGCCTGGCGGAGTTCCTGGCCGCCCTCTATGCGGCGGCCGACAGCGTAGTAGTGGGCGAATCTCACGCCTCGATTGCCAGCAAAAAACTGATCCTCGACAACCTGCCACTGCTGACCCGGCAAAACGTCAGGACGCTGTATATGGAGCATCTGCTCAGCGACCTGCACCAGGCCGATCTGGATCGTTTTTTCGAAACAGGCGAGATAACCAAAACCCTGTTGCACGATCTGAAACAGCTCGACAGCGGCCATAAGACCGACCCCGGCAAGGTCTACACCTTCGAAAACCTGGTGATCAAAGCCCGGCAGCACGGTATCGAAGTGCGTGCGCTGGACTGCGCATCGAGTTACCACATCAAAGGCATTGAAAACCAGGCCCCCACAACGCGCCAACAGATGTTCAGCTATTACGCTTCGCGTACGATTCGCAGGCATCAGGACGTCATTGGTGCACACAAGTGGATTGCCCTGGTGGGGAATACTCATGCCAATACGTTCGAGAAAATCGTCCCCGGACTGGCCGAACTTGAAGGCGGGATCGGCCTGCGCATGATCGACGTGATGCCAGCCCAGGCCAGACCTCCGGCCCTTGATACCGGTGCCACTGTGAGCGATCAACTGGGCGGCACAGCCAGTTTTCTAAAAGGTGATTACCGGGTGGAACTGGGAACCGTTATTGCGCCGATCAAGCCGCGCGCGCCAATGCCTCTGGCCATCGAACAACGCCTGCCTCGACCCGGCATGTTCGCCATCGAGACCGATGCAGATGGACAAATGACCATCGTCCACCGTTCCCGGGACAGCGCGATCCTGCATACGCCGGTCGAGGTCAACGCTGAAGGCAAGATCTTCGTCGAACGCCCGACCTGGCGCGCGGTGCATGCTCAGCCTTTCGACGACATGGATGCGCTGATCGGCGCGCTGGAGGACATGAACCTGACGCAGATGGCTTGATAAGCAATTTGCTGTTGCAAAGCTGGTAGAAGGGGACTTGTCCCGATGGCGTCGAATGGGCCAGCATCATTCGCCTGACCCGACCCGGTAGCTGCGCCAACGTCTTCCCGGACAAGTCCGGTCCTACGAGTACGGCCCCACCCAGGTCAAACTATCTTCGGCAAGCGCTGCTCCAGCAATTGGTGCAGCGCGCTTTCTACCGGCCAGTTGCGCATGAAGCGTGCGCGGTCGCGGGCGAATGCTGTGGCGAAGGACGCTGCCGAGCTGTGTTGGCACATGGCGTCCAGGTCGATCAAAGCCCAGCGATCCTCGTGCCAGAACACGTTATGGCCCTTCAAATCGCCGTGACTGATGCGCTCGCCAATCAGCTGCGCGAACAGGTTATCCAGCGCTATCAGCTCCGCCTCCGGCGCTTCACCCGATGCGACATAGGGCGCAAAGCGCTCGATGATGTCCGGCCCCGGTAGAAACTCGGTCACCAGATAAGCCTTGCGCCGCAGGCCAAGGAAACGATGTTCCTGCACCGCCAGCGGTTTGGGCGTGGCGATGCCGAGGAACAGCAGCCGGTTGCCTTCGCGCCAGGAATGCCATGCCCGGCTTGGCCGCCAGAAGCGTTTCAGCCAGTGGGCAAAGTCCTTGATGTTGTAGCGCTTGATGACCAGCGCGCGGCCATTGACCTGGACTTTGCCGACGCTCGCCGCGCCGCCGGTCTTGTACAGGTGACCTTGGTCAAGCAGCGCATCGGCCTCGGCCAGCACGGGCAACATCGCCGCTTCCTCTTCGCGGCGAATCGCACGCAGTACGGACGCGCCGTCAACGACACTGAACAGGCTGCAATCACGCCCGGTCTTGTCGAGAAAATCTTTCAGACGCCAACTGCGCACCTTGTCGATCTGCTTCTGCAGGGCCTCCATGGGCAAGCCATGTTCGCCATTGCTGAGCAAATAATGCACCGACAATTCTTCAATGAACGGTTCAAACGCCTTGGGCAGCTGCGCGAAAAACACGCCGAGGTTTTCCAGCACTTTTTGCCGGGACAGCGGCTTGCCGGCTTCTTCGGCGCGAATTCCCGCGCCGTCGATCAAGTACAGCTTGCCGTCGTGGCGCAGCAGGTTGTCCAGATGCAGGTCTTCCTGCCACAGGCCCTTGGCATGTAGCTGTGCAATTGCGGTCAGTGCTTCGGCCAATACGCTCTGCTGTTCATCGCTCAGCGGCGTCTGGTTTTCCACTTCGGCCCAGGCATCGCCCAGGCTTTGCGAATGTTCCAGCAGCTCGAACAACAGCCAACCGCCCTCGCCTTCCTGCAGCCCGTCGGCCAACAGCAGCGGCGTGGTCAACCCTTGCTGAGCCAGCAACCGGACACCGGCCAGTTCGCGTTGAAAGTGTCGCGCAGCCTTGGGGCCTACCAGCAATTTGGCCAGTACCGGACGCCCGCGCCACACGCCAGCGCCGACATAACGTTGCCCCGGCAACACGCGCAACAAGCTCAACAGTTGCAACTCGGCCGGGCCGGCCGCGTCGGCCAGGGCCAGATTGATTGGCGTTGCGGGCGTACGGCCCGCCGCTTTGAATTCAGACAAACGCATCAGCGGATCTCTTTCTGGTCATTGCGCTGCAGACTGCGCTTGTGACTGCCGCGCTTGCCCAGGCGCGCGCACCACTGCTCGACAACCGGGCTGTCGATGCCCGATTGCAGATACGCCGCCAGCAGTTCGCGAACATGGGACTCGCTCCACATCGGCGCGCGACGCAACAGCGGCTCCAGATCCTTGACCCGATCCCGCTTGCCGAACAGCAGCGGCCGGGTTTTCTCCAGATCGATCAGCTGTGCCAGGTACGCATCGGCCTTGGCCTTGAGGAAAATATGCTTGGGATAGAAACAGCCATGCACCTGCCCCGCACCGTGCAGCGTGCGCGCCAGTTGACCGCAGGCTTGCAGGATCGCCGATTGCTGACGCGTGGTCAGTTCCGGCCATTGCTGCAGCAAGGTATCCAGATCGGTCCAGCTATCCAGCGCCCGGGTCAACAGAATGGCCCGGCGCTCGGGACCGATCTTGATCTCACCGTAGAACACCGCGTGCAGCGCCGGGATACCGAGCTTTTCGTAACGGCTGATGTTGCGGAACTCCCGCGAGAACGAAGGCTCGCCAAACGGGTGGTGCCAGGTGTGCATCAGGTAATTGCTCTGCCGCTTCAGATAGAAGCCCGAGCCTTCCAGTTCCAGACGAAACACACTGCTCCAGCCGCCGCGGCCAGTATTGGGCTCATCGACGGCGTCCAACTGGACTTCCCACAGCGACTGGAAATCAGCCAGGCCGTGGCGTTCCAGCAAAGGCCGCTCGCTTTGTGCAATGAAATCGGTCATTCGCGTCCCTCAAAAAAGCTGACGATATGGCGGATACGTTTCTTGTCGGAGGCGTTGAGTCGCGCCCGCTGCCGATACTGCAGATAGAAGCGCAGGCGCTGAGTGGCGGACAGATGATATTTCGCTACTTTGTCCAGACACGCCAGATCCTTGGTGATCCGGTAGCGCAGCATGAAGCTCCACCAGAAAGCGCCGTTGGGGCAGTCAATCAGATACAGTTTGGCCTGATCGTCCACCAGCAGGTTGCGCCACTTCAGATCGTTGTGGGTGAAGTGCTGGTCGTGCATGGCGCGGGTGTAGCGCGCCAATTGGCGACTCACACCATCGACCCACTGCCGATCAGCCAGCAGCGGATCGTTGCGCAACGCCAACGCTGACAAATCTTCGGTATTGGGCAATTCGCGGGTGATCAATGCACCCCGATCATACGAGGTGCCCTTGCGCTCCAGGCCCCAGGCGATGACGTCCGCCGTGGGAATGCCCCATTTGGCGAAACGCTTGAGGTTTTGCCATTCGGATTTGACCCGTGGCCGGCCCAGATAACGACGCAAGCCTTTGCCCGCGCCGACGTAGCGTTTGACGTAATAATTGACCCCGTCGCGCTGCACGCGGATCACTTCGGACAATGGGTCGCGAGTCAGGCGCTCGCCTTGCAGGGCGAACACGGCGTCCAGGCTGCCGAAGTCCTCGGCGAGAAAGGCGTAGGCGGGTTCCAGATTCCAACCCGCCATCAGAGCGCATCCCCGTAACGCACTTTGCGCTGATACAGCTTGTCGGCTTTCATTTCCAGCCAGCGCAGCAGCCTGGCTTCCTCGGCGAGGATCTGGCGCAGCGGCTGCTGGAAATAGCCTTTAAGGAAACGCAGTTTGTCGCGGCGGGTCAGGCCAATGTCCAGCGCCGAAAAATACAGGGCGGCCAGATCCTTGTTGCGCCAGCGCGGGGTAATCACCCGGCGCGTCTGGGCGCGATGCAGGTCGATCACCGACAGGCGGAAATCGTCAGCAGTCACCGGCGTGTCGGTGTGCAACAGAAAGTGGCAGATATAACAGTCGCGATGGTTGACCCCGGCGCGGTGCATCATGCCGACCATGCGCGCCACTTCGGCGATAAATGCCCGCTTCAGGCGCGGCTCTGGCGGCTCGTCACGCCAATTGATGCTGACGTCTTCCAGGCTTTCGGTGGGCGCCAGTTCTTCGGTGACGATGAACGAATGCTGCGCCGCCGGATTGCTGCCACGCTCGCCATACGCCACGGCGGTCATGGTCGGCACGCCGACTTCTTTGAGGCGCGCAATGGCTTCCCATTCCTTGCCCGCGCCCAGCACCGGCAATTTGGCGGTAATGAGGTTCTTGGCGACTTCGCCCCAACCGATGCCACGATGGATCTTGACGAAATACCCGCGCCCCTCGACTTCGGTACGCAAGGTGCGCCGACCTTCGAGTTCACGATACACCTGACCGTCCAGACGCTCGACTTCGGCGAACGCATCGCGTCCGGCCCAAAGCGTCTTGAAAGGTTCAGCAAGGAACAACTTCATGGGTAATGCTCCGCCAGAATCACATCGGCCGCGTGCTGCGGCATGCTGTACAGGTCTGCTGAATCGGCGAAAGCCAGACCGTTCTTGCTCCACGCTGCACGCGCGGCGTCGTCGGCAAGCATCGTCTTCAGGTATTGATTGAGCTGAGCCTGATCGAACGGCTCGTCCAGCACCAGCCCACTGTCGGCCTCGGCAATGTAGTGGGCGTAACCGCATACTGCGCTGACCAGCACCGGCAAGCCGGCCACCAGCGCTTCAAGCAGCACGGTGCCGGTGTTTTCGTTGTAAGCCGGGTGAATCAGCACGTCAGCGCCCATCAGGAAACGCGGGATATCGCTGCGGCCTTTCATGAAGGTCACATGATCGCCCAAGCCCAGGGTCGCGCTTTGCAGTTGGAATACTTTGGGGTCGTCCTGGCCGATTACAAACAGCCGGGTGCGTTTTTTCAGCTCGGCGGGCAATGCGGCCAGCGCCTTGAGGCTACGATCCACGCCCTTGGTCTTGAACCCGGAGCCGATCTGCACCAGCAACAGGTCGTCGTCGGCCAGCCCGAATTCCTTGCGGAACTCGGCGCGAATCTGCGGCGCTTGCGGCGGTGCGCGACGATCCTGAGCAATGCCCGGCGGCAGCAGGTGGAAGCGCGACAACGGCGTGTCGTAATACTTGATGAACAGCGGCTGCTGCACTTCGGAAATCATCAGCACCTGGGTTTTCGCGTCCTTGGCGAACACCGCACGCTCGTACTCGGCGAAGTGGCGATAGCGGCCCCATTGGCGATACAGCGAGTGCCGCAGGTTTTGCGCCTTGTCTTCGAAACAGCCGTCGGCGGCGTAATACACGTCCAGGCCCGGCATCTTGTTGAAGCCGATCAGGCGATCCACCGGGCGCTTGGCCAGATCCGCAGCCATCCACGCGCTGAGCTTTTCATTGCGGCGATGGTTGAAGAACGCCTTGACCGGCGCAACCAGCACTTCGAAACCCGGCGGCACTTCGCCTTCCCAGATCAGGGTGTAGACACGAATCCGATGCCCGCGCTGCTGACACTCCAGGGCGATGCGCATGAAGTCGCGTTGCAGCCCGCCGAACGGGAAATATTTGTAGAGTACGAAAGCCAGTTGCATCAGACGGGTTCCTTTGCCAGCAACAGCGCGCCCAATTGGCTCGCTACTCGCTCGGGATTCAAGCGAGTGAAGCACACTGGCCACTCGCGTTTGAGGTCCAACTGACGGCGGTCTTCATCCGTCGGTTGATAAGTGCATTTCTTTTGCAGGCACGGCGCGCAGCTTGGGTAGTCAGCGGCCAGATGCACTTGCGACTTGCCGTACGCGCCGGTCAGGCCGGGGTTGGTCGGGCCGAACAGCGACAAGGTCGGCACATCCAGCGCGGCGGCCAGATGCCCGATGCCTGTATCGACGGCGACGCACGCCTGAGCGCTGGCCAGCACCTTGGCGACGCCGGCCAGGTTCAGCTTGGGCAGCACCACCGCGTGCTCCAGCCCTTGGGCGATACGTTCGGCCCGGGCTTTTTCTGCCGGGTTGCCCCACGGCAACCGCACTTGCAGGCCGCGCTCGACCATGCGCTCGGCCAGTTGCCGCCAGTACAGTTCCGGCCAGTGTTTGGTGGCCCAGGTCGTGCCGTGCAGGAACAGCACGAACGGTGCCTGATTTGCATCCGCGTCCAGCAATCGTTGGCGATCAAGCCCGTAATCACCTAACCCGGAGGGTACTTGATAGCCAAGCGCCTGAGCGAATAACTGCCGTAAACGTTCTACGGCGTGCTGGCCGCGCGCGACTGGAAAGGTGCGGTCATAAAAGCGGCTGCTCAGCGGCTCGCGTGCAGAATTTTTATCCAGCCCCGCCACGGGCGCGTTCACGTAACGGGTCAGCCAGGCGCTTTTAAGCAGGCCTTGGGCATCGATCACCAGGTCATAACGGGTGTCGCGCAAACGTTGTTTGAAGCGGCGCCATTCGCCGGTCTTGAACGTCTGCCAGAGGTTCTTGCGCCAGCGGCGAATGGCCACCGGGATCACCTCGCCCACCGCAGGATGCCAGGTCGGAATTTCCGCGAAACCTTCCTCGACCACCCAGTCGAACTGAATGCCGGGCAAGGCCCGCGCTGCGTCGGTAATCGCTGGCAGGCAGTGAATCACATCCCCGAGGGACGAAGTTTTGATCAGCAAGACCCGCAAATCAGACAACCTCCACCGGCGTACCGCCCATGTGCGAGAGCGCATTGATCACCGACTCAGGCTCAAGCAGGCGCAGGCAATTGTAGTGACCGAAACGACAGGTGCGGTCAAAACACGGGCTGCATTCGATGCCCAGACGCACGATCTCCACTTCATCGGCCAGCGGCGGCGTGAAAGCAGGCGATGTGGAACCGTAGACCGCAACCAGCGGACGGTTCAGCGCCGCAGCCACGTGCATCAGGCCGGAATCGTTGGACACCACGGCATCGGCACAAGACAGCAAATCGATGGCTTCGGCCAGGGAAGTATCGCCGCTCAGGTTGACGGCTTCTTCGCGCAGGCCGGGGATCAGGCGTTCCAGAATGCTTTCGCCCACCGGATGGTCTTTTTTCGAACCGAACAGCCAGACCTGCCAGCCTTCACGAATCTTGGCTTCCGCCACTTGCGCGTAATGCTCGGCGGGCCAGCGCTTGGACTCGCCAAACTCGGCGCCGGGGCACAGGGCCAAGACCGGACGATCCAAAGTCAGGCCGAATTTGCTCAAGGCGGCGTCGCGGGTTGCGATGTCGATGCGCAGGCTCGGTCGCGGATACGGCCGCGGCAAGTCTGCGCCCGGCTCGTACGCCAAGGCCATGAAGCGCTCGATCATCAACGGATAACGTTCTTTATCGAGGGTGCGCACGTCGTTGAGCAGCACATAGCGGAATTCGCCGCGCCAGCCGGTCCGTTTCGGGATGCCGGCAAAAAACGGTACCAATGCCGACTTGAGCGAGTTGGGCAGCAGGATTGCCTGATCGTATTGCCCCTTCAGGGACCGACCGATGCTGCGCCGCGTGCCCAGTTCAAGCGCGCCGTGGCCCAGTGGAAAGCTCAGCGCCGCGCGCACTTCTGGCATGCGCTCAAGAATCGGCCGGCTCCATTCGGGCGCCAACACGTCGATTTCGCATTCGGGATAACGCTGCTTCAGGCACTGGAACAGCGTTTGCGCCATCACCATGTCACCGACCCAGCTAGGCCCAACGATCAGAATTCTCATGCTTCTTCCAAAACGACCAGGGAGGCCGGTCAGACTGCGTGACATTCCCACACAACCTGACGCCTCCCTGTCTTAGCTTTATATAGGTACAGATGCAATGAATCACCTGGGACCGGCTTTTTGTGGGACCGGCTTTAGCCGGGAAAAAGCCAGTACATCCGACATATCTTCTGCATCAGGAATGTTGTTTTCCCGGCTAAAGCCGGTCCCACAAAGCCTCGTTCCAACAGATTCTGGCTCAACCCAACCCCAACTCACCCCAGATCCGCATCACTTCACGCCGTTCAGGCTCGAACTGATCACCACGGACCACGCCGGCTTCGTTCTGCAACGCCTGGCGGTGAGCGGCCGAGCGGTAGACCTTATACGCCTCACGCAACAGGTTGGCATCGGTGGCGGGCAGCAGTCCGGCCTCTTCCAACCCTTCCAGAATCCTGATGTTATCGGTGTAACGCAGCAGTGCCGGATGTTCCCGAGACCACGCCAAGGCCGCGTATTGCACCATAAATTCGATATCGACGATACCTCCGGCGTCCTGCTTGAGATCGAACGGCACGGTGGCCGAAAAGGCATTGGCGCCGGTTCCGGCGGCGCTGATCCGCGTGCCGAGCGTACCGCGCATCTTGGCGCGCATCTCGCTGACCTCCTGGCGCAACTTGGGCAAGTCGCGCTCGCGGCCCAGTACCGAGGCGCGGACACTTTCGAAGGCTTGCCCGACTTCGCGACTGCCAACCAACACCCGCGCACGCACGAGCGCCTGATGTTCCCAGGTCCAGGCTTCGTTTTCCTGATAACGGGCAAACGCCCCCAACGAACTGACCAGCAGGCCCGACGCGCCGGATGGTCGCAGGCGCATATC
>LNAP01003113.1_pt1 | contig 16013 bp, 13 predicted proteins | sample 602601 | NCBI WGS metagenome assembly LNAP01 (sample SAMN02440304, study PRJNA202911) | soil metagenome | biome: Subtropical and temperate rainforests or woodlands; isolation source: soil samples (1 kg each in a 20% v/v slurry with milli Q water) were... ... | reverse complement strand
GGCCACCAATGCCGCCATTGCTGGCATTACTGCCTTGGCCACCACCACCGCCGCCACCAGCAGCCGCAACCCCTGCCGCTGCGTTACCTTGCGAAGAACCTCCAAAGCCGCCAGCAGTAGTCAATAGCGCACCAAATGAGGTGGCTCCGCCATTGCCTCCGTTGCCTCCTGACAATGGAGTTCCTCCACTGCCAATTGTTATGACGGCGCCGCTAAAGCCAGAGGTGAACCGACTTACTGCGTAGGAACCAGAACCGCCCCCGCCGCCCACAGAAAACGCAGATGCAGCGGTTGCGGGTGCGCCACCGCCAGCACCGCCACCAGCATGCCCCGCTGGATCAGGTTGTTGCCCTCGCTCACCCAGTAGCGCCGGTTGGCCTGGAGCACCGCCACCAGCAGTGAGCCGACCACCGACAGCGGCAGCAGGGGCATCATGATCTGCATCATGGTCGCGGTCAGGTCGTGGCGCACGCCCGTGAACCCCGGGGCGAACAGTGTCACCAGCAGCGACGGGATCAGCATGGCGGCGAACACCACCGTATAGGCGTTGAGCACCCACGACATGTCCGCCGCCGACGCCTGGGGAAAGCCGGCGCGCAAGGCGCCGAATGCCGCATACAGCATCGTGCCATCCAGCGACACCAGGAACACGGCAATGCTGGCGACCCAGAAGACGGGCCAGGGAGACGCCGCGACGGGCGTATTCGGGGCGTTGATCGCCGGGTCGTTGGCGGAGGGGGCTGCCGGTGAAGGGGCAGAGGCGGAGCGGGCAGTCGCGCGCATGATGGCCTATCCCAGCGCTTTCAGGTACACCGCCGGCTCGGCGGACAAGCCCTGCTTGACCAGGCGCGTGCGTTCATCCGCCAGCACTTCCTCGGCGCCTGCCTCCAGCCCGTCGAACGCCTGCCCGACGATGGACGCCGGGGTGGACTTCGGGCCATCAATGCCGCGGCTCAAGTCCGTGTCCACAAAGCCCATGTGCAGGCCCACCACCTGCGTCTTCTGCGCCCGCAGGTCATTGCGCAGGCCGTTGGTCATGGCCCAGGCGGCCGACTTGCTCATGGCGTACACGCTCAGCAGCGGACCCGTGATCCAGGTGGCGATGGACAGCACGTTCAACAGCGCGCCGCCGCCGTTGGCCGCCAGCACCGGCGCGAACGCCTGCGCCACGCGCAACGAACCGAACAGGTTGGTGTCCAGATGGCGTTGGGCGGATTCGATGCTGCCCTCGGCCATGAAACTGCCGATCGCGGCGACGCCCGCGTTGTTGATCACCAGCGTCACGTCCGACGCATGCGCGGCCGCCGCCGCCACGTCTTGCGGGTTCGTCACGTCCAGCTTGATCGCTTCCACGCCAGCCAACGTAACCGTCGAGGGATCGCGCGCGCCGGCATAGACCTTGCGCGCGCCACGGGCCAGCGCTTCGCGGGCAAATGCCAGCCCTAAGCCGCGATTGGCGCCGGTAATCAAAACCACTGCATTCTTGAGATCCATGATGGGATGTCCTTGGTGTGGATACAGCAACTAACGTCTATAAAATATGATGATCATCATATTTTTGACCGGTAAAAAGACCGCGCAATGCGGCCTTGGATAAGGGATTTTCAGGTGGACGAGGAACTGGCCTCGGCGTCGTCGTATTGGTCCAGGATGGCATGGCGGGCGGACGCCAGCACGGCGCGCCCTTCGGGGTTGTCGCCCAATGCCCGGGCCAGTTGCAAGGCACCGACCAACGTACTGGTCACGGCCGCGGCCGCATGGTCGCCGGCAGTCTCGGGCAGCACCTGCCGCACGGCATCCATCAGGCGCTGCACGCGCAGCGCGGAAACCTCGCGCACCTCGTTCGACTGACGGGGAATTTCGGAAGCCAGCGCCGATACCGGGCAGCCGCCTTCACAGCTTTTCAAATGCGTCTCGCCCAGATAAGCCTCGACCCAGGCGCGCAAGGGGCTGGCCCCTTCCGCCCGGCGGCGGGCGATGCTCTGGGACATACGCGCCGCGCCATCGCGGCCGGCGCGTTCCATGGCGGCTGCCAGCAATGCGTCGCGAGACGGAAAATGCGCGTAGAAGCCGCCATGGGTCAGCCCGGCCTCTTTCATGACGTCGGCCACGCCGACGCCCGCGTAGCCTTCACGCCGGATCGCGCGCGCGGCGGCGTCGACGATGCGTTCGTGAGAAAGCGCTTTGCGGGAGGACGGGCCAGGCATGGTCTTGAACCAAAAATATGATGATCATCATATTAATCCCGCAAAAACACCCCGGGCAAGAAAAATCCGGGGTGAATGTGTAACGCGGGAAGGCAGGACTGTCGGCGCGGCGGTTAGCGCCAGGCCTCGGGTTCGACGCTGACCTCGCCCTTGTCGGCCGAAAAGTACACGATGCCGTCCGAGATGTTCGCGTTCAGCTGCATCGTGCGCTCGGCCAGCTTGGCCAACGCGCGGCTCTGGTCCGACGGCAGGTTGATGACCTTCAGGTTGCGGGTGCGCTCCAGTTTGTTGCGCACGCCGTCCCACCAGATCTTGCTGGCCGACCCGCCGTAGCAATACACGATGACTTCGTCGGCGCGGCCACAGGCGCGCAGGATGCGGCGTTCTTCGGGCTGACCCACCTCGATCCACAGTTTGACCGCGCCGGTCAGGTCTTTCACCCACAAGTCGGGCTCGTCGGTGTCGCTCAAGCCCTTGGTGAACGCCAGTTCTTCCTGCGCATGCAGGGCGTAGGCAACCAGGCGGACCATCAGGCGCTCGTCGGTTTCCGAGGGATGGCGGGCGACCGTCAGCGAATGGCTGCCGTAGTAGTGGCGGTCCGTATCGGCGACATTAAGTTCGGCCTTGTAGATGGTGGCGCGCAGGGCCATGGCGAAAAATCCGTTGAAATCGTGCAGATTGCGTGAAGGCCGCAATGATAACGCTTGGCGGCGGGGGGTGTTTGCGGGGCATTCTTGCTGGCTCTCGGCTGGCACGTTGTCGGTCGCTCGTCGGTGTGGGCGGCATGGACGCTCGCGCCCACGATTGCGGTCCGGCGCGCAGGCGCCGGACCGCCCCGTTGTCATCGTCGTCCGCCTGCGGCTCCCTTCCGATTCCCTCGGGCGCATCGAGGTTGCTCGCGCCCATGCCGCCCACGCCGACGAGCTGGCGCCGTCTTGGATTGATGCGCTGCTGGAGCCGTGGTCGGTGGAGACGCTTGCGGGGCCCGCCCATTTAGGCCGCCCCGGCGGCCGGAATCGGCATACGTGCCTTGCCTCGTCGTGGCGGTGGTCGCTTGCGCGAATGCGAAAAGGCGGGTGTTAGTGCGCTTTCAAGTGCGGGGGTAGGTAGAGATGGGCGGCGCGCGGTGGACGGTGGATTGCGAATGCAGGCTTTGTGCGCGCGCCGCCCATCCGGCACTGGGGTTAAAGTGGCGATTGGCCTTTGCGCTGCGGATGGGCGCTTGGCCTGGCTTTATTGGCCCTCTATCCTCGCCCTCGCCTTCCGATCATGACCGCCACTGCCGCTCTGCTCGCCTTCACGCTGGCCGCCGCCATCCTCACGATTACGCCGGGGCTGGATACGGCACTGGTCTTGCGAACTGCCGCCGTCGAAGGCGGACGCCGCGCGTTGATGGCGGGGTTGGGTATCTGTGCGGGATGCCTGCTTTGGGGCGCCATCGCCGCTTTCGGCCTGGGCTCCCTGCTGGCCGTCTCCACGCTGGCATACGACACGCTGCGCATCTGCGCTGCGGCCTACCTGTTCTATCTGGGCGCCAAACTGCTGTGGCGCACCTTGCCCGGCCGCGCGCCTGCGGCGGCGGGCAAGCCGGCCCCTCAACGGCCGATTCCAGTTTCCACCAGCGCCACCGGCTGGTTCCTGCGCGGCTGCCTGACCAATGCCCTTAACCCGAAAGTCGGCATCTTCTACATCACCTTCCTGCCGCAGTTCATCCCGGCAGGCGCGGACGTGCTGACCTTCAGCCTGCTGCTGGCCACGATCCACGCCCTCCTGGGCGTACTCTGGTTCACGCTGCTGGTCGCCGCCACCCGCCCCTTGGCAAAATGGCTGTCCCGCCCCGCCGTGATGCGCGGCCTGGACCGCATGACAGGCGCGGTATTCATCGCATTCGGACTAAAGCTGGCACTAGAAAAACGCTAACGCCAAAGCAAACGCAAAACACGCGCCCCCCGCATTCGCGAAGCGCCAACGCCCCGACGCAAGCCCGCCCAAACGCCAAAAAAGGCCGCCCGCGCGGCCGTCTTTGGCGACCCCGCAAGCTCCTCCGCCCCCCACCACCCGAGGCAAAAACGCCAAGCACCCCACCCTCCCCAGCGGCCGGCAGCGGCAACTGACGGAGCGCTCGGCATCGGGGCGGGGGCGGGCGCGGGGAGTCGATGCGCCCGAGGGAATCTGAAGGCAGTTGCCGAAGGCAACAACGAAGATGACGAAGGGGACGTCCGGAGCGAAGGCTCCGGACCGCAATCGTTGACCCGCGCCCGCCCCCGCCCCGATGCCGAGCGCGTCTAAAGAACCCCAATCAGGCCTCAATAAACCCCAATCGAATGTCTCGCCACGAAATGCCCCTCCCCCACGGCCACCAACGGCTCGACCAACGGATCATCCCCCAGCTTGCGCATCGGGCTGGGAATCTCGTCCACCAGCAATGACCGCTCCCGATGCCGCCGCTGCGGATCCGCGATCGGCACGGCGGCCATCAGCTTCTTCGTATAGGGATGCTGCGGATTCTCGAAGATCGCCCGGCGCGGTCCGATCTCGACGATCTGCCCCAGGTACATCACCGCCACCCGGTGGCTCACCCGTTCCACCACCGCCATGTCATGCGAAATGAACAGAAACGACACACCCAGTTCGCGTTGCAGATCCAGCAGCAGATTCACGATCTGGGCCTGGATCGACACGTCCAGCGCCGACACCGACTCGTCCGCGATCACCACCTTGGGATTCAGCGCCAACGCTCGCGCAATGCAGATGCGCTGGCGTTGGCCGCCTGAAAACTCGTGCGGATAGCGGTCGATCATTTCTGGCTGAAGGCCGCACTTGTCCATCAGCCAGCGCACGCGGTCCTGCGCAGCCTTACCGCGGGCCACGCCGTGGATCAACAGCGGTTCCATGATGGAATAGCCCACCGTCATCCGCGGGTCCAGCGACGCGAACGGATCCTGGAAGATGAACTGGATGTGCTGGCGCAACGTCTGCATGGCGCTGCCGCGCAGGGCGCCGATGTTCTTGCCGTCGAACTCGATGGTGCCGCTCTTGCTCTTGACCAGTTGCAGCAACGACCGGCCTGTCGTGGTCTTGCCGCAGCCCGACTCGCCCACCAGCGACAGGGTCTCGCCGGGGTACAGGTCGAAACTGACTTTCTCGACCGCGTGCACCCGCTTTTGCACCCGGCCCAGAATGCCGCCGGTGATATCGAAACTGGTGGTCAGGTCGCGCACCTTCAGCACCGGCCCGTTCTCGCGCCGGACGGTCGTCGGCGCCGCCACGGGCGCATCCACCAACGCAGCCGGATCCGCGACGCGGGCGGCTTCCTCCACCTTCAGCAGCGGGAACGGCGCGGGCTCGTCGGTGCCATGCATGGCGCCCAGGCGCGGCACGGCGGACAGCAAGGCGCGCGTATAGGCGTGCTGCGGACGCGCGAAGATCTCGTCCGCCCCGCCCTCTTCCACCTTGTCGCCGCGATACATCACCAGCACGCGATCGGCCACTTCGGCCACCACGCCCATATCGTGCGTGATGAAAATCACACCCATGTCCATTTCTTCCTGCAACTGGCGGATCAGTTGCAGGATCTGCGCCTGGATCGTGACGTCCAGCGCGGTCGTCGGCTCGTCGGCGATCAGCAGCTGCGGCTTGCACGACAGCGCCATCGCGATCATCACGCGTTGGCGCATGCCGCCCGACAACTGGTGCGGATAGCGGTCCAGGATCGCGCGGGCCTCGGGGATGCGCACGCGTTCCAGCATGCGCAGCGTTTCCGCGCGCGCGCCGGCCGCGTCCAGCCCCTGGTGCAGCTGCAAGGCCTCGGCAATCTGGTTGCCCGCCGTGAAGCTGGGGTTCAGCGACGTCATCGGCTCCTGGAAAATCATCGCCACGTCGGCGCCACGCACGCGTTGCAGCGTGGTGTCGGGCGCATGCGCCAGATCCAGCACGTCGCCATTGCGGCGGCGCAAGAACATGTCGCCGTTGACGATCTTGCCGCCGCCGTACTCCACCAGGCGCATCAGCGCCAGTGATGTCACCGACTTGCCCGAACCCGACTCGCCCACGATGGCCAGGGTTTCGCCACGATCGACGTGGAACGAGACATTGCGCACGGCTTCGACCGTGCGGTCCGGCGTTTTGAAGCGCACGGTCAGGTCATTGACCTGAACGACGCGTTTGGGATCCATGGTTGCCATAGTGATTACTTTTCCTGACGCGGATCGAGCGCGTCGCGCAGCCCGTCACCCAGCAGATTGAAGCCCAGCACCACCAGGAAAATGGCCGATCCGGGGAAGATCGACATCCAGGGCGCCTGGGTCATGAAGTTCTTGGCCGTGTTCAGCATCGAGCCCCACGACGGCGTCGGCGGCTGCAATCCCAGGCCCAGAAAGGACAGGCTGGCTTCCGCGATGATGGCGGTAGCGATCGTGATGGTGGCCTGGACGATCAGCGGCGGCATCACGTTGGGAAATACGTGCCGGCCGATGATGCGCAAGTCGGATGCGCCCAGCGCCCGGGCGCTTTGCACATAGTCTTCATTCTTGACCGCCAGCACCTGCCCACGCGTCAAGCGCACGAACTTGGGCGCGGCCGACACGCCGATGGCGATCATCGCGTTCGTCAGGCTGGGCCCCAGAAAGGCCGCCAGCGCGATGGCCAGGATCAGGAACGGAATCGCCAGCAACGCCTCCGTGGCGCGCGAAATGATGCTGTCCGTCCAGCCGCCGAAGTAGCCGGCGGCCAAGCCGAACGGCACCCCGACCACCAAGGCGATCAGCACCGACACCAGGCCCGCCATCAAGGACGCCCGGGCGCCATAGACCATGCGGCTGAAAATATCGCGGCCCAGCTCGTCCGTGCCCAGCCAGTAAGACGCCGACGGCGCCTTGCGGATGGTGGTGAAGCTGGTTTGCAAGGGGTCGTGGTTGGCGATGAAAGGCGCCAGCACGGCCAACAGCACAAAGAACGCCACGATGGCCAGGCCCAGCATGGCGATGTGATTGCGTTTGAATTTTCCCCAGGCGCGGTTGCGGCTGCGGGGCGGCGTGACGGCAGCGGCCGTTGCCGGAGTTGTCGTGGTTGCGCTCATGAGTGCCTCAGGCGGGGGTTGACCAGGATGTACAGGATGTCGGCCAGCAGGTTCATCAGGATGAAACCCACCGCCACGCAGAGCACCACGCCCTGCACCACCGCGTAGTCACGCGTGAATACCGCGTCCACCACCAGCTTGCCAAAGCCCGGAATCGTGAAGACCTGTTCCGTCAGCACCGCACCGGCCAGCAATTCACCAAACAGCAGCGTCACCAGCGTCACGATCGGCATCAAGGCATTGCGCAGCGCGTGGCGCAACACCACCTGGCGCGGCGACACGCCCTTGGCGCGCGCCGTGCGCACATAGTCGGCCGACAACGCTTCCAGCATCGACGAACGCGTATGCCGCATCAGGTACGCGGCGATGGCCGTGGACAGCACCAGCGACGGCATCAGCATGGTCTTGATCGACAGCCAGAAATCTTCGGCGGGCGACACATAGCCCGATGCCGGCAGCAGCTTCCATTGCACCGACACCACCATGATCAGGATGATGCCCAGCCAGAAGTTGGGTATCGACATGCCCGACAGCGCCGCGATGTTCGCCCCCATTTCGATGGGCTTGCCCTTGCGCACCGCGGCGAGGATCCCCATGGGAATGCCGATCAACAGCGCAAAGAACATCGCCATGGCGGCCAGTTGCAACGTCACCGGCAGCTTTTGCGCGATCAGCGTCGTGACCGGCACGTCGGTGCGCAGCGACTTGCCCAGGTCGCCTTGCAGCACCTGCCCGGCCCACGCCGCGTACTGCATCGGCAAGGGGTCGTTCAGGCGGTATTTGTCGCGCAGATAGTCCAGGACGGCCGGGTCGCGCTCTTCGCCGGCCAGGGTCAGCACCGGGTCGCCGGGCAGGATTTTTTGCAGCATGAAGACGATCATCGACACCAGTATCAGTGTCGGTATCGCGACGATCACGCGGCGCAAGATGAGTTTAAGCATGTGGGGAAAACCGTATAACAGGAACGGCGGACGGCGTCCGGCCAACATCACCTGGCGCGCGTCCGCCGCGAAAAGCCAAAGGACGCGTTGCCGCGTCCAACGCGCGCGGCAGCCCTGGGGCCGCCGCGCCTCGTCCTTACTTCTGGGCGAACGTCACGCCCTTCAGGCGGATCATGCCATCCGGGTACGGCGTGAAGCCCTTGACCTTCTTGCCCATCGCGAAAGGCCACGGCTGGTAGTAGTTGTACACGCCGGGCAGCTCGTCCTGGATGATGGTCATTGCCTGCTCGTAGATGGCCTTGCGGCGCGTCTCGTCAGGGACGGTGCGCGCTTCGTTCAGCAGCTTGTCCACTTCCGGGTTGCAGTAGTGGCCGTCGTTCAGCGCGCCCTTGCACGTCACGAAGGCGTAGATGTTGCCGTCCGGATCCACCCGGCCCGACCAACCCAGCATGACGATCTGGAAGTTGCCGCCGGACGCTTCCTTTTGCAGCGCCGCGTATTCCGTCGGACGCAACGACAGGTCAAAGCCCGCCTCGGACGCCATCGCCTGCACGATTTCGGCAATCGACGACGTGGTCGTGTTGTTGCCGAACACCAGTTCCGCCTTCACGCGTTCCATGCCGGCCTGTTTCAGTAGCGCCTTGGACTTCGCCACGTCGCGCTGGGTGACGGGAAATTTGTCGCTGTGATAAGGGCTTGCGGGCGGGAACGGCTGCTGCGCCGGTTCAAAGATGCCGCCGCCGGCCACTTCGTTGATGGCGTTGCGGTCGATGGCGTACTGGAACGCCTGGCGCACCAGCTTGTTCTTGAACGGGTTGTCTTCGGCGCGCTTGCCGTTGCCCACGTTGAACATGAACTGCTGGAAACCCAGGCCGGCCACCGGGGCGAACGTCAGGCTGGCGTCGGTCTTGACCTGCGGCGCGTCGGATGGGTTCAGGCGTTCAAGCATGTCCAGGTCGCCCGCGCGCAGGTTCGACAGGCGCACCGTCGTGTCGGGGATCGGCAGGAAGGTGATGCGCTTGAACGCGTAGTCCTTGGCGCCGTAGTACTGGTCGAATTTTTCCAGCACGATGCGGTCGTTCTGGATGCGTTCAACAAACTTGTACGGGCCCGAGCACACGGGCTTGCGGCCCACGGCGGCCACGTCGGCGTCGGTGAAGGTCTTGGGCGACAGCATCATGCCGGCGCGGTCGGACAACTGCGCCAGCAAGGTGGCGTCCGGCTTCTTCAAGGTCAGCACCAGCGTCGTGGCGTCGGGCGCGTCCACTTTTTCAACCGAGCCCAGTTCGCCCTTGCGCAGGCTGTCCGGCAGCGTCATCGCGCGTTCCAGGTTGGCCTTGGCGGCCGCGGCGTCGAACTTCGAGCCGTCGTGGAACAGCGCATCGTCACGCAGCTTGAACGTCAGTACCTTGTTGTCGGGGCTGAACGTCCACGACGTGGCCAGTTGCGGCACGAAATGCAGCTTGGGATCGATGTCCACCAGCTTGTCGCACAGCGACGTGAACACGATGCGGCCCACGTACGTGCGGGCGCGGTGCGGGTCCAGCACGTCCGGGTCTTCCTGCAGGCCGATCCGGATGTTCTGGGCGCACGCGGCCCCCGCGGCCAGCGCCAGCAAGCTGGCGCCGAAGGTCATGGTCAAGCGTTTCATTGTGTTTTTCCCCTTGTTGCTTGCGAACCTAACGTTTAGAAGCCGACCGCCTGGCCGTCGCGACGGCTGTCGCTGGCGGCGACGTAACCCAGTTCGTTGTCGTTCTCGGACATGCGCCAGATAAACTGGCCGGCGCCGAAGTCCATGTAGGGATCGTCAACGGATTTCAAAGCATGCCCGAGGTCTTTCAGGCCTGCAATGGTCGACGCCTTCATGTTGGTCTCGATGTCCAGCGTGAAGTCGCGGTTGACCTTCCAGCGCGGCGCGCAGCAGGCGGCCTGCGGGTTCTGGTGGTAGTCGATCATGCGGACGACCGTCTGCATGTGGCCTTGGGGCTGCATGTCGCCGCCCATCACGCCGAAGCTCATGACCGGCTTGCCGCCACGCGTCAGGAAACCCGGGATGATGGTGTGGAACGGGCGCTTGCCGCCTTCGACCACGTTGGCCGACTTGGGATCCATCGAGAAACCCACGCCACGGTTCTGCATGCTGATGCCGGTGCCCGGCACGACCACGCCCGACCCGAAACCCATGTAGTTCGACTGGATGAACGAGATCATCATGCCGTTCTCGTCGGCGGCGGTCAGGTAGATGGTGCCGCCGGCGTGCGGGCGGCCCGCCTCGGCGTGCGTCGCCCGGTCCAGGCGGATCAGCTTGGCGCGGCTGTCGAGGTAGGCATCCGACAACATTTGCTCGGGCGTGACCTGCATGGCGCGCGGATCGGCCACGTACTTGTACAGGTCGGCGAAGGCCAGCTTCATGGCTTCAATCTGGATGTGCTGCGATTGCACCGAATCCACCGGGATGTCGGACATGTCGAAGCGTTCCACGATGCCCAGCGCGATCAGCGCGGCAATGCCCTGCCCGTTCGGCGGGATCTCGTGCAGCTCGTAGCCGCGATACGACTTGGAAATGGGCTTGACCCAGTCCGGGCGGTAATTGCGCAGGTCTTCCAGCGTCATTGCGCCGCCGCATTCCTTGCTGAACGCGGCGATGCGTTCGGCCAGTTCGCCTTCATAGAAGTCGCGGCCCTTGGATTCGGCGATGCGGCGCAGCGTGTTGGCGGCGTCGGGGAAACGGAAATGCTCGCCCACCTTGGGCGCGCGGCCTTCGGGCAGGAAGGCCTGGGCGTAGCCCGGCTGCGACTTCAGTTCGTCCGCGGCGGCGGCCCACTTGTGCGCCACCACCGGCGGCACGGCATAGCCGCGCTCGGCGATTTCAATGGCGGGTTCGAACAGTTGCTCGAACGGCAGCTTGCCCAGCTTCTCATGCAACGCCGCCCAGCCGGCCACCACGCCCGGCACCGTCACGGCATCCCAGCCGCGCTTGGGCTGGATGGCCAGGCCGTCCGGGCCCGTGCCGTACTTGGCCTTGAAGTATTCGGTGTTCCAGGCGGCGGGCGCCACGCCCGACGAGTTCAAGCCATGCAGTTCCTTGCCATCCCAGACGATGGCGAAGCAATCACCGCCCAGGCCGCACGACACGGGTTCGACCAGGACGATCGTGGCCGCGGCCGCGATGGCGGCGTCCACGGCATTGCCGCCCTTGAGCAGCATGCGCAGCCCCGCCTGGGCTGCCAGCGGATGCGACGTGGAGACCACGTTGCGCGCGAACAGCGGGATGCGTACGGAAGGATACGGGTTGCCCCAGTCGAAGGATTTCATGTGGCTTGTCTCATAACGGGTAAGCAGGCGAAGGTACTCTCGTGATCTAATTAAATCAATTTGATTTTTTGTTCCGTCATAAAAGAAATTTTTATGGGTCGCAGCGATGAGCACCATCCGGTTTTTGCGCACTTTCCTGGCCGTTGCGCACCACGGCTCTTTTTCCGAAGCCGCCGAGCAGGTCGCCCTGACCCAGGCGGCCGTCAGCTTCCAGATGCGTTCGCTGGAGGCCGAACTGGGCCGCGAACTGTTCGACCGCAGCGGGCGTCTTGCCATTCTTAACGCAGCCGGGCGGGAATTGCTACCTGAAATCAAGCATTTACTGGATTTATACGACCGAATGAGGTTGCCGCGCACCGTGCCTGGCGAACTGGCGGGCGCCGTGTCGGTGGGCAGCATCGTGTCGTGCATGGGAACCCTGTCCAAGGTCGTGTCGGGCCTGAAGAAGGCCCATCCGAAGCTGGACGTGCGCATCCTGTCGGGCAAGGCCAGCGAGCTGGCCGGCAAGGTCGAAGACGGTGAACTGGACGCGGCGTTCCTGGTGGAAGCCGGACGCAAGATGGCCAGCACGCGCTGGACCCCGCTATATGAAGAGCAGCTGGTCGTGATCGCCCCAGCTTCCGCCACGGGCAAGGACGCCCGTCAGGTGTTGGCGAACAACCCCTTCCTGCGGTTCGACCGCACCCAGCGCACGGGCCTGCAGATCGACCGTCTGTTGCGGCGCCTGGCGGTGCCGTTGAACGAGTTCCTGGAACTCAACGCCATCGAGACCCTGGTGGAATTGGTGCGCCAGGAAGTCGGCGTGACCCTGCTGCCGCTGATCAATGGGTCCAACTGGCAGCACAGCCCGGAACTGCGGATATTGACGCTGCCGGAAGACTTAGGCCCGCTTTCGCGGGCCATCGGCATGCTGGAACGGCGCGAACACGCGCGCCAGGGCATTACGGCGGCGATCTGCGAGGCGTGCGCCACGGCATTCCGGGCGCGCGAACCGCAAACCGCCGCCTGACCGTCAGGTGCCCATTGCCGGATCCGTGATGGAGGTCTTGCCCGTTTCAACGTGGCCGGCGAAGCGGCGCAGGTAGGACGGGTCTTCGGACAGGCGGGCCGTGAAGTCGTACCAGTGGCCGCTGCCTTCCAGCGCCCAATGTTGTTCGACCTTGCTGCCCGCCGGCACGGTCAGCGTCCAACGCTCGTTATTGGTGTAGTACGCGTTGGGGGTGACTTCGAAGGTGCAGGCGTCCTTGCCGCTATTGATGAAGCTGACATAGAGGTCGCCATTGGCGATGTCATAGCAGACGCGGATTTCGGGATCCAGCTGCGAGGTGCGCGCCAGCGCCAGGTCGCCCGCGAAATGGCGGTGATAGCCGTTGGGGCCCAACACCCACAGATCGTACTTGCCGCCATCGGCCGCCGTATCCCAACTTCCTTCCAGCTGCTTGTCCGGTTCCACCGTATAGCGGCGCGGCGCATCGTCCAGATGCAGGCGGTCATACACGTGGAAAACCGCCGCCTGCTTGCCCGTGTTGGAGAACACCAGCCACATATTGCCGGTATTGGGCTGGCTGCGGCCGCTGGTGTGCAGCTCGTAGGGCAAGGCGCGCGCGTAGCGGTAGCCCTTCTCCTGCACCGGCTTGGCTTGCGTCGTCGTGTCCGGCAACGGCACGGCGGTCAACGCTTGCTGGTCAGAGCGCAGTTGGTCGGCGCCGGCACGCGTCAGCGTATTCAGGTCAGGCAGCTTTTCGTCGTTGGGAGTGGCGAAGTTGAAGGCCGACGTCAGGTCGCCCAGCACGGCACGCCGCCACGGGCTGATGTTGTCTTCCGGCACGCCAAAGCGGGCTTCCAGGAAACGCAGCACCGACGTGTGGTCGAACGCCTGGGAATTGACCCAGCCGCCACGGCTCCACGGCGACACCACGTACATCGGCACACGCGGGCCGGGGCCGTACACACGGTTATCGGCCGCGTCCTGGGCCGACGCGTGCGTGTGGCGCTCCAGGTCGGTATTGACGGTAGACGCGCCGATCATCGAACCGTCCTTTGTCAGCGACGGAGCGGCGGGCGGCGGCACATGGTCGAAGTAACCGTCGTTTTCGTCGAAGTTGATCAACAGGACGGTCTTGCTCCACACGTCCGGGTTCGAGGTCAGCGCATCCAGCGTTTCCTGGATATACCAGGCGCCCTGGACGGGGCTGGACGGGCCGGGATGTTCGGAATACGTGGCGGGCGCCACGATCCACGACACTTGCGGCAAGGTGCCATTGTTGACGTCATCACGCAGGGCTTGCAGGAAGCCGCCATCGGGCATGGTGTTGGCCGTGCCCTTGTACAAGGGGTTGGCGGCATCCATGCTGGGCGTCCAGGCCGGGTACGGGGATCCGTTGGCCGCGTTGCCCGCCTGTTCGTTGGCGCGGCGGTATTGCTGGAAACCGGCCAGCGAGTTGTCGCCGAAGTTCTCGGGCAGGTTCTGGTACACCTTCCAGGTGACGCCGGCCTCTTGCAGGCGTTCCGGGTACGTCTTCCAGGTCCAGCCAGTGGTGGACGCGCCCAGGCTGTCCCACTGGTTACGGGTCGACGGGCCGTTGCCCTGCGCCAGCGGATCGTTGGTGCCGGTCCACAGGAACAGGCGGTTGGTGTTGGTGCCGCCGTGGGTCGAACAGTGGTAGGCATCGCACAGCGTGAAGGCTTCGGCCAGCGAAAACTGGAAGTCCACCTCTTTCTGGCGGTAGTAGCCCATGGACTGGTTCTGCTTGTAGCGCGGCCACTGGTCCATGCGACCGCCATCCCACGCCATCTGCGCATCCATATAGTCGTGCGGCGTGCCGGCCACGCGCTGGGCGTTGCCCTGCGTGCTGTCCAGGTGATACGGCATCACCACGCGCGTGCCGTTGCTCTGTTCCCAGACCGACCGGTTCTGCGGCAGCGGGATCGTCATGCGGTCGCCAAAACCGCGCACGCCCTTGTACGTGCCGAAGTACATGTCGAACGAGCGGTTTTCCTGCATCAGGATGATCACGTGCTCGACGTCGTTGATCGTGCCGGTGCGGTTATTGGCCGGGATGGCCAGCGCGCGGCGGATGGCGGGCGGGAACATCGACAGCGCGGTCAGGCCGGCGGTGGAGGCCGCGGCGTTGCGCAGAAAGCGGCGCTTGCCGGCGTGGATCGGGTCTTTTTCGGACTTCACGGTTTCGTTTCCTATGTCTCTGGAAGAAGCGCGGCTCACGGCGCGCAACGCAGTTCGGGCTTGGCCGGGGTGGGCGGCGTCACCGGCGTTTCGGTGCCGCCGTTGCCGGGCGTGCCGGCGCCGTCGTCGGGCTTGCTGTCGTCGCTATCGTCGCCACCGCATGCGGCCAGCGTGGCGGTCAGCATCAGCACTGCGCCCGCGCGCAGCAAACCGCGCAAAATCATGGAATTGCTCATGGTTTTCTATCCTTGGAACATCAGGGAAACAGTTCGGAAACGGACTTGCCGGACATGGCCAGGGACTTCACTTCGTCGTCGGTCAGGGCGCGCGACCAGAAGGCCAGGTCGTCGAAATTCATCGTGTAGGGGCCCTTGGTGCCGGCGCAGCAAATGCCGTAGGTGCCCAGGCCGTCTTCGTTCAGGCCGATGTGCGGCCCAAACACGCCCGCCACTTGCGCCAGATTCACCGCTCCCGTGCCGACCGAGCGGCGCGAATAGCCGATGTCCTTGTCATAGACGTAGGCGGTCATGGTCTTGGCGGCCTTGTCGATGGTCATGGCGATGTAGACCGGCTTGTTCGGCGTGAACTTCACGCCATTGATGTCGACTCGCGACCCGCCACCCGCCAGGTTGAAGCGCAGCTCGGGGCCGGCCCACTGGGCGATGGTGATGCCGGGGTTGCCGCCAGAGTTGTAGTCCTTGTTGCCCAGGATCGAGCGGTCGTTGGCCGTGCCGTCAGACTGGTACCAGAAACCGATCGTGAAGACCTGCAAGCTGTCCAGCAGCCCCGCCGGGTAATCCAGCTTGAAGGCGCCCAAGGCGGCGGCCCCGCGTTCGTTCTGGAACATCTTGCCGAAGATGCCCGTGTTGGCGTAGGCCGGCGCCTGCACGCCGTCGTACGGCGTGATCGCACCGCCGCCCGCCGCCACGTCGGTCACATTGCCTTCGAACGGGAACAGCATCGTCAGGCCGGTGCGCAGCGAAGCCAGCAGCGGCACGGGCTTGGCATAGACCACCGTGGCGCGGGTCGCGCTGACGGCGCGCCCGGCGGACACGCTGTAGTTCAGCGCATGCACACCTTCCGTATCGAAGGTGAAACCCGTGTCCTCGTAATCCGAGGCGGTTGCCGGCAAGCGCGCCACTTTGGCGCCGTCCCGGCTGACCACGATCTCGTCGCTGGGTTCGCCCACGCGCACCCACGAGAGCGACACGGTCTTGTTGTCCATGGACGTGCGCGCCGCCAGCCGGCGCAGCGCCAGGGGTTCGGACAGCGGCGTGCCCGCCATATCG
>LNAP01018536.1_pt1 | contig 16016 bp, 21 predicted proteins | sample 602601 | NCBI WGS metagenome assembly LNAP01 (sample SAMN02440304, study PRJNA202911) | soil metagenome | biome: Subtropical and temperate rainforests or woodlands; isolation source: soil samples (1 kg each in a 20% v/v slurry with milli Q water) were... ... | reverse complement strand
CTACAACGCGCGCGAGGGCGGTGCCATGCTCAAGCGCTGCCACTTCAACGGACTGTCGGACTTCGACGGTCTCGATCTGCAACGCCGCAAGGTCATCGCCGACCTGCTGGTGAACTACAACGGCTGGTGAGCCGGTCTCCGGCACACCACTGCTTTTCGTTCCCCCGAGAGGGACATGCGCCCACAAGGCCATGTCCCCTCAATTTCTTCTCCATCACCCTGCGGATGCCATCGTCCGCATGGGCTGGCTCCGCTCATTTCTCGAAAGGGGCCACCATGGCAAACCATTACTACGAAGGCACGGGCGTTCTCGTGCTGGAGCGCGTTACCCCCGTCATCAAGGCGTTGTTCGGCACCTTCGCGCTGGACGAAGGCCATCCCGGCAACGGACAGGCCTACATCGCCCAGATCACCGAGACCAATGATCCGCAATGGACGGATGTGCTGGATGGTCTGGAAGACTTGGCCACACAGCTCGGCATCCCCATGCCCGATGACGAAGAGTTGTCGATTCCGCCTCTGCTCGAACGGCTGGCCGCGCACTTCGGTGCCGAGCAGGACGGGGAATTGGAGAACCTGATCGAACACCATCAGTTCGATGGCAGCTCCGACCTGGACGCCTTGCTTCTGATCGCCTCCTGCTTCGATGACGGCCATCACCTGACCGCCATCCAGTTCGAGGGCTGCTGGCATTGCAGCAGGCCGAGGCTGTTCGAGTTCGGTGGCAATGGTTGCTATCTGAGCCGTGAGGTTCAGGTCTTCAGAACGTCTTCGCAGGCGCTCCAACTCGGCGAGCAACTGCGCAAGACCATCCTGGCCGCCGACATCGAAGAGGCCTCGGCATTGATCGCGCTGGAGGCCGCCAACCTGCTCGCAGGCATCAACGACGAGCAGTTCCGCCTGAATGTGCGCCACCGCGTCGCCGAACGGCTGGCTCAGACGCCAACGATCAGCGCCGCCTGACGCATCTTTTCTCCTTTCAACCCACCGGGTCCAATTCCCGGTGGCGGGAATTGGCTCCATTATTCAATCTGGAGAGTTCCCATGTCCCAGAAACCCAATCCCTTTCTCCGTGGCTACTGGAATCTGAAAATCGTCCGCTCGCTGTGCATCAGCTACGAGGACGGAAGCCCGCATGTCTGGCGAAACATCCATGCGAGCCAAGAGCACCTTTCCGACGAGGAATTGGTTTCATCGTCCTGCATCGTCACCAGCGATTTCGCGGTGGTCACGAATGGCCCTGAACCCGTGAGCGCCGAGGTATTGGCCGAATGCGATGCCAGTGAAGGTGTCAGCGGCGAAGGCGTGATCGGGGCCGTGGTCCATGCCATCCATGGCGAAGACTTCGACGGCCGCCCGGTCCACGTCGGCGACACCTATTCGGCCGAGGCTGCGCGGGAAGTGGTGCAGCGCCTGAGTTTCGAGACCGGCTACTACAGCCGGTGCTGGGAGATCAGCCGTGAGCACATCACGGTCGATACCTGGCACTACCTCGCCAACCTGGCGGACCTCGCCACGCCGGAGGCCATGCTGTTCATCGCCTTCCGGGTGCCGTACAGCCCGGCGATCGGCGTCAAGCTGATTTCCACGCCCTGGACAGACCAGAACCTGGAGCACGCCGAGGGCATCAGTGCGGAGCAGCTTCGGCAGGAACACCGGAACAAGGGCATGCCGGAAGACCTGGCGAACATCCTTGAACTGGCTGGCCAGGCCGATGTGCGCATCCTGATCCTCGACGCCGACGCACCTGCGCTGCTGGGCCTGCCACTGGCCGAGTCCTAGCAGCCGCGCGACGCGCCAGCCTTCCTCTTTGTCCCCCATGCCAGCCCGTCTCCCCGCCAGGAGTCGGGCTGGTCCATTTTCATAGGAGCAACCTCATGTTCCCCGATCTCACCCGACTTCGAGCACCAGCTCGGGGCCTGCGTCACCGCCATGGGCCAGGACGACGCCATCGGCCAGATCCTGGTATTCGAGCGCACGCACGGCACGCTGCACATGCGCCATATCGCCAGCGCCGACCTGGCAGACACCGACATCGACGACTACGAAATGGTCGTCTTCGACGGTGGCAACACCGGCGGCGAAACGTGGAAGCATGTCTTCTTCCCGCGTCAGCGTGAACACTATTTCGTGTACGAAGCTTGACCTAACCAGCCCCTTTCGAGGGGTTTTTTCTTGCCCGCAGCACCGGAAACCGGGTGCGGCGCAGTGCCGTTTCATGCGGGCGGGTAGCCCGGTCCAGGGCCATCCTTGCCCCATGTTCGTCGGCGTTGCCGACACATGCCCAGGCAGCCGAGACCTTTGAGGCTGCAAGCGCGGGAAACCGCGCTGGTCGTTTCTTCCTACGGACGCGCCGCGTCCATCCACCCACAAGGGACCTCTCCCTTGCGGGCGGGGAATCCCTTGTTCTTCTTCAAGGAGATTCCCATGGATCGCTCTCTCGTCAAAACTCTGATGCCTTCGCTTGTCGCAGGCCATGTGCCCCGCAACGTGCGCACCTACAGCTACCGCGTGTACGACGGCTTGCCTCAACCCTCGTCACTGGGATTTGCGTTCGATCCCCAGCCCTTCGACGGCAAGGTGGTCGCGGCCAACGACGACGCCATCGTCGTCAAGCTCAAGCCCAGCGAGTTCGCGGTGCTCGATCCCCACCTGGTGACTACCGTTCCCAGCGAAGGCGCCAAGGTGCATGTCCAACCGTATGCCCGCCGCCGCTTTGACGGCCTGCGCGCGGACATCCCGGAAGTAATCACCGAGAAGACCGCGGACGGTGTTCCCTACACCATCACCAGGCACATCCTCGGCTCCGCGCCTGCCAAGCTGCCCATTCCCGAGCCGCAGTGCATGGAACTGGGGCAGCTCATCCAGCAGTTGGAAGAGATGCCAGCACCCGACGGGTTCCGGCGCATCACCCACATGCTGGTCGATGCGGGCGCCCGCGACTTCACCTGGGTCGATCCGAAGCCGTCCAAGATCATCGAAACGCCCCCGGCGATCAGCTTCACGGTCTCGACCGCGAAGTTCGAGGGCCGGGTGACGATCCTGTACGACCGCGCGGGCGACACCTACGTGGTGGAACTGCATCGCGACGGCGAACTGGTCGATCGGCACGACGAGGTGTATTTCGACATGCTCGGTGCAGTGTTGGAGCGGCTTATCGACGACGGGCGCTGGCGCCTGATCGACGTGAGCGTGATCGACGCCAAGGCCACCCGGCGACGCCAGGCGGTTGCGGCATGACGTCCGAGGCAAATGACTGCTGGGTGGTGTATTCGCCCAACGAGTCGGCCACCAGCGACAGCGCCGGTTTCTGGTCCAACGAGTTCGGCTGGGTCCAGTTCGACCAGGCAACGCGCTTCTCGCTCGAAGAAGCCTTGTACGCAGAGATTCCGGTCGCAGTCGGTCGGGATGCGCGCTTCGTCCCGTGGCAGGAAGCCCGGCAGCACTACGGCTGAGTCCGCAGCCTACCGGCGACTTGCCCCGCAGGCCTTCCATCCGTTCGGGTGGAGGGCCTTTTTCTTCAGGAGATTTCAACTATGTCACTGCGATTCAAAGGCTGCGACCTGCGCCCCGTGCTGGCCGAGGCCGTCGCCAACCAATGCCGCGTCGTCCTCGCCAAGGACCAGGGCGTGTACTTCCTCGCCGAGCAGGGAGAGCGCCGTCCCGATGGCCGCGTGAAGCTGCTGGCCTATGCCGTCGGCTGCAACCCGGATACCGACCCGTTTGACGACTGGTGGGAGCTGGCGCGCGCCGAGCTGGGCGGCGACGACTTCGGCGAATTCTTCGACCCGAAGGAAGGCGTCTTCGCGCGCATCCTGCACGGCACGAACGATCTGCTGCTGTCCGCCACCACGACGCACCTGTCGCTGGAGGTGGTGCCATCGGCGTAGCGTGGCTACTCCCGTCCCCTCACGGCCCCCTTCATGGGGGCTTTCTTTTCTCCGCACCGCGGCCGTTGCTGCGTGTGCGCGTTCGTCTCCGGCCGCCTTGGCCCGCCTCGTCGGCATGCCCGCCGACATGCCCACGGAGACGACCGCATGCACGACCCGTTCAAGATCACCCAACCGACCTGCATCAGCTTCTCGGGCGGCCGTACCAGCGCCTACATGCTCTGGCGCGTGTTGCAGGCCAATGGCGGCCTGCCTGCCGACACCGTGGTCTGCTTCGCCAACACCGGCAAGGAAGTGGAAGCGACCCTGCGCTTCGTGCGCGACTGCGCCGCGCACTGGCAGGTGCCGATACGCTGGCTGGAATACCTGCCCACGGAGCTAGGGCCTGTCATCAAATTCTGATGGTGCTTCGTTATCAGGAGCATGAACCGCAGATATGCCCTGACAGATAGACAGTGGTCTCAGATCGAAGGCCTGTTGCCCGGCAGGGCCGGGCACGTTGGAGCGCCAGCCAAAGACAACCGTCTGTTCGTCGATGCGGTGCTCTACCGCTATCGTGCGGGCATTGCCTGGCGCGATCTGCCCGAGCGATTCGGGGATTTCCGCGTGGTGCATCTGCGCCATATGCGCTGGAGCCGGCGCGGTGTGTGGCAACGCCTGTTTGAAGCATTGGCCCAGAACGCGGACAACGAATACGCCATGATCGATGCCACCATCGTGCGGGCTCACCAGCACAGCGCTGGTGCAAAAGGGGGGCTTCGGAGCAAGCCATCGGACGCAGCCGGGGGGCTTGAGCACGAAGATCCACGCCACAGTCGATGCGCTGGGCAATCCCACGGGCTTTGTACTTACGGCGGGCCAGGCTTCAGACCTGGAGGGTGCCGATGCCCTGCTCAAGGACATCGATGCGCAGATGGTCATTGCCGACAAGGCCTATGACGCACGGCAAAGAGTGGTGGAGCCTCTATTGCAAGCAGGCAAGGCCGTGGTCATTCCCAGCATTCGCACACGCACCGTGCAACGCGAATATGACCGGCATCTGTACAAGGCGCGTCATCTGATTGAGAACTTCTTTGCGCGCCTGAAGCAGTACCGAGCCATCGCCACACGCTACGACAAGACAGCCGTGGCCTTCCTTGGCGCCATTCATCTGGCTGCCTCTGTCGTTTGGCTTATTTGATGACACGCCCTAGGCTTCACGCTGGTGGACTTTGATCGGGCCAGCCGCCAGGGCGAGCCGTTCGAGGCGCTGATCCGCAAGCGCCAGTACCTGCCCAATCCCGTTGCGCGCGGCTGCACGACCAGCCTGAAGATCCGCCCGATGCACCGCTACCTGCGGCATCTGGGCTGGACGGACTGGGACCAGATGATCGGCATCCGGGCGGACGAGCAGCGCCGCGTCGCCAAGATTCGCGCGCGCGGCCATTCCACAGAATCGACCCACGAGACCATGTGCATGCCGTTGGCCGAAGCCAGTGTGACCGTGCGCGACGTGAGCGCCTTCTGGCAGGCGCAGCCGTTCGACCTCGACCTCCTCACGGTGAACGGGCGCACGCTCGAAGGCAACTGCGACCTGTGTTTCCTCAAGCCGCGCGGGCAGCGCCTGGCCCTCATCAAGGCCCGGCCCGAAGCCGCCGTCTGGTGGATTCGCATGGAGTCCCTGAACCTGGCGAGCAAGCCCAGCGGCGCCCGGTTCCGCGCCGATGGCCCCAGCTACGCCGACCTGGCGCGTTTCGCTGCTGACCAGGGCGACCTGTTCGACGCCGCCGAGGAACCCATCGCCTGCTTCTGTGGCGATTGACGGCCATGGACGGGCAATCGGCCTCCCCATCGCTGCGACTACTTCCGGTGTCCTTGCGCCGTGCCAATGCCTTCGTGCAGGAGCACCACCGCCACCACCGGCCAGTTCAGGGCGCGAAGTTCGCCTTGGCCGTCGCGCTGTCCGCCATCGATGGCATCTGCGGCGTGGCCATCGTCGGCCGCCCGGTCGCCCGCCACCTGGATGACGGCTGGACGCTCGAAGTCACCCGGCTCTGCACCGATGGCGCACCGAACGCCTGCAGCAAGCTCTACGGCGCCGCCTGGAAGGCGGCCAAGGCACTGGGCTACACGCGGCTGATCACCTACACCTTGCCCGAGGAAGGTGGTGCCAGCCTGCGCGCCGCCGGTTGGCGGCTGCTCGGCACCCGAGGGGGCGGGGCCTGGAGCCGCCCCAGCCGTCCCCGCGCCGACACCCCCGAGCATCTACGCGGCCCCAAGTGCCTGTGGCAGGCGCCAGGCGGCGCGGACAAAGGGAAGCACCCGGATGCCGATTGATTGCTGCCGCGCGCGCGAACCCCACCCATGCTGCCCCCATGCCTCGCTGACAGCCGTCAGCAGCATCCCAGGTAGCCACGATCTTCAAGGCTACGGCGCGGTTCCACCGCGTTGATCACCCAGCTCGCACCGCATCCGTCACCAGTCTCTGGTGGCGGATGCTTTCGCCTTATCAACCCACCGCGGGGTTACGCACCTTTCCCCGCATGCGTGGGCCGGTGTGTCTCCGCTTCATCCCTATGGAGATTCACCATGAACACCACGTCCAACGAGAAATCGTATTTCGACCTCCACACCTCGGGCATCGGCTACATCCAGCGCGTCCGCGAGGTTCCCGTCCGGGGCGGCCGCCGCGCGCAGCCCTTCCTAGCATGCACCATCGCCGCGCTGGTCGGTTCCGCCAAGGACCCGACCTACCGCTACTTCGACGTCAAGGTGTCCGGTGCGGATGCCAAGAAGCTGGTCGAGCGCTACATCGGCGTTGACGATCCCAAGCAGCGCCCGCTGGTGCGCTTCCGCCTCGGAGACCTTTGGGGCGATGCGTACATCCGCGACAAGGGCGAGCACGCCGGCAAGCCGGGCGCCAGTCTCAAGGCGCGTCTGCTCAAGGCCGAGCCGCTTGACCGGGCCGAACTGGCTTCGATCAGGCAGCACAAGCTGATCACGCGCGGTATCGGCTACCTCAGCCGTCCGAAGGACGTCACCCCCAAGGATGGCGATCCGTTCCTGTCGTGCTGCGTCGCGGCACTGGCCGGGCCTGTCGGTGAACCGGAATATCGGTACTTCGACACCATCGTCGCCACCCCCGAGGCCGAGCACCTGGTTCGCCGGTGCGTGCAGGCCATAGAAGGGGACCGCAAGGTGCTGATCGGCTTCAAGTTGAACGACATGAAGATCGATCCGTACATCCGCACCAAGGGCGAGCGCGCCGGGGAACCGGGAGCGAGCCTGGAATCGACGCTGGTCCATATCGGTCTCATCAAGATCGATGGCAAGACGGTCTATTCGCCGAGCCAGGCGCAAGCCGAAGCGCCGCAAGCCGAGGACGCACCCGCGCCCGAAGCCGAGGTTGCCGCCGACACCGCTGCCGACCAGCCTGTCGAGCCCGCCGAGCGCGAGCCCGTAGGTGACGTCGAGGAGCAGGAGCCGGCGATGGCCGAGTCGTTCTGATCCGGCATGGCCCCTCACGGGGCCTTGCTTCTTCCTATTTCCCAAGGAGAACCATCATGGCAGCCACATCGGCACCTGCGAGATCAGTCTTGCCCATCGTCGTCCCGGGTCAGCTCACATTGCGGACCATCCGCGGCAAGAACGGCCCGTTCACGGTCGGTCGCCTGACCACCCCCATCGGCGAGTTCGCCGTCAAGGACGCGGAGCTGGAGCAGTACCCCGAAGGCAAGTACGACGGGGAGTTCGTCATCCGCTACATCTTCGCGAAGTCCTATCCGGTCGCGGGTGGCGCGCGGTTTGAAGTCCGCGCCAACCTCGATGGCATGACGCTCAACGGCATCGAAAAACTGTCCCGTGACGAGGCCCGCAGCTTCGCCACCCAGGAAATCGATCCGCTCGATGAAGAGTTGGGAGCGCAGCCGGCAGCAACACCGGCCAAGCCCGCCAGAACGTCCAAGCCTGCGAAGCCCGCACCCGTGCAGGCATCCGCGGACCCGCTGGTCGATACCACGCCCTTCGGTGTGGATGCGCCGACGCCCGCTGCGGCTGCTGCCACCGGCAGCGCCGAAGATGGCGACGCCGCACTGTTCGGCATCCTGTGGCCGCTGGGCGAATCCGTCCGACTGGATTCGACCATTGACCGTCGCACCTTGCGCGCGCAGGTCGCCCGCCTGGGCGAACTGGGCTACAGGCACCAGTACCAGACGCAGGAGTGGAGCCGTCAGGCCGCACTGGAACCTGCGTGATCGCAAACGCCGCATCCGCGGTGTTCTTCATCCACCCGCCGGGGTTCCTTCCCCATGCGGGAGAGGCTCCGGCATTTTTCTGGAGGTCTCCATCATGTCCACCATCGCTTGCGATACCCCCCGTTCTACGCTGGACGAACCCGCGTGGCAGGCTGTCTGCAAGACGGCTGCCGAGCACGCCCAGCGTGGTTGCGGCCTGGCCTGGGAACACTGGGTCACGCTTTTCAGTTCCGAGATCGACGCGCAAGTCAGTCGGTTGCCGGAGAGCCAGCGCGTTCATGCACTGGAAATCGCTGCCCAGGAATGGGACTACGCAACACCTGCCGAACGGCAGGAAACCCAGGAGTGGCTCGCCGAGAACGGCTGCTGCTCGCACGGGATCGAGTTCGGCTACTGCCCGGCCGGTTGTGATCGTGACGATGACGACTGGGACTAAGGGCAGAGCATAGGTTCCTTCGCCGCAATTGCGGCATTCCATCACCCGCTGGGGGTCTTCCCCACGGGGAGGCCTCCGGCTCTACTTTCCAGGAGGCCTCTCATGGGCTGGTATTTCTCTTCCCAATCGCGATCCGACCTGATCGCGGAACTGGTCGCACCCCAGGAGACCGAGCGCGTCAGCGCGAAGGTCATCGCCCACACCCTGCGCGGCAACGTGCTGTGGTCCGTGGTCGAAATGACCGCCAAGGTCGAAGGCGTGCATCGTGATCTCTCGCCGGGTCAGTCCCTGCGCTACATCCGCTGCGATCTGCTCGAATGCAGCGGCGGCCAGTGGGGCTACAAGCCGCTGGACGAATCCATGCACCCGTACTACTACTCGTGCCCGCTGTCCTATCTGGATCTCGCACCGGAGCAATCCGCCGACTGGCGTGCAGGCGTTCGCGCCCACCACGCACGACGGCGTACCCCGACCGCCGCCATGGCATCCGCTACGGCGCTGACGGTCTGAATCTCTTCCTTCCACCCGCCTGGGCAGCACTTGCCCGCGCGTGCGGTGCTGTTCCAGCTCATCCAAGGACACCTCCATGAGCCAGCACCACTTCGAGACCCATCACAAGGGATTTCCCATCACCGTCATGCTCGGCTGGGATCGGCCACTGCGCTATTTCTTCATGACGATCCGCAAGCCTGCCGAGCTGATCGACAGCACCATGAAGGTCGAGGACGAGGATTTCCTGTACAGCAACCTGCACGAGGAAGACCCGTTCGGCCACGGTCTGGACTACTACCGTGCAGTCCTGGGCCATTTCCACATCGACGTGCCGAGCAGCATGTTCACCGAAGTCCAGAAGGACTATGCGGGGAACGTCGGCAATCGCGTCGTCAAGCATGAGGCCGATGGTTCGTTCGCTGAACTGAGAGCCTGACGTCACCTGCGACGCAGCCGAGGCATTCGCCCTGGCGCTGCGCGTTTCATCCCTAACGGGGCATTCACTGCCCCTGCGGGCGGTGCGCCCCTCACATCGAGGAAACCACCATGCCTGCCATTTCATCCGACCAGCCCCTGTACCGCATCGACGAATGCAGCGACCTCATGGCCGATGCCTGCGTTTGCGGGGACCAGGGCGACTTGATCTTTCTCTCGGTCTGGGCGCGCGACACCGCCATCCAGCAGTTCATCGGGCGGCTCACCCTGGGCCGCAGCGAGGACGGCCTGGACCAGTTCCACGTCATCACCGACCAGGGCGGTTCGCTGCCCGTGTTCGTCGGCTCGGTGGAGCGCCTTGAAAAGCGCCTGACCCGCAGTGTTCGGCTCGATGGTCAATCTCTGGCTGTTCGACCGGCGCTGCATCCGGCCCGACAAGAGTTCGGCCAGCGCCTTGGCGCTGCTGCCGCGCTCCGCGGCCGATCCCACGTCACGCCTGTGGCACCTGGTCAAGGACACGTGCCCGCTGCCGCTGCTGGACCACTGGCAATCGCCAGTCCTGGCGCTGCTGCGCGAGCGCGAAATGCTGTGCTCCCTGCGCATGGCCCTCGGGCCGCTGCAAGGGTTCCGGCTCGCCATCGACGTGCCCGCGCTCACCAATGCGCTGGGCGACCTCATCCGCCAGGGCGTGCTCACCGCCTATCCCTATCCGGCCAGGATTTGGACGCCGGAGCCGGCTGCGGTTTGACCCCACCGCGGAGGCACGCCTTGGCGTGCTTCCGTTCTTCATCCCCGCCAGACAGGAGACTTCCCATGGCACTCATGTTCCCCAGGCTTGCTCGGAATTTCGCCAAGAACGGGTACTACCCGACCGACGAAGCCACCCTCGAAAGAACCCTCAGCGCGCTCGCGCCCAGCGATGGGCCCATGTGCATTTGTGATCCCTGCGCTGGCGAAGGCGTTGCCATCGCCGAAGCCGCCCATGCCCTCGGGCCTGAGCTGGCCAGCGCCTATGCCGTCGAGTTCGATCAGGAACGAGCCACCCACGCCCGGCTGCTGGTCGATCACTGCATCCACGGTGACCTGATGGACACCATGATCTCGCGGCAGGCCTTCGGCCTCCTGTGGCTCAACCCGCCCTATGGCGATCTCGCAAGGGACACCAGCGGCAACCTGGGCTACGAAGGCAAGGGCCGCGCCCGTCTGGAAAAGCTCTTCTACCAGCGCACGCTGCCTCTGTTGCAGTACGGCGGCATCCTGGTCTTCATCCTGCCGTCCTACGTGCTGGATCAGGAGATGGTCGGCTGGCTGACACGCCATTTCGCGGACCTGTCCGTGTTCCAAGCGGTGGACAAGCAGTTCAAGCAGGTCGTGGTGTTCGGGCGTCGTGTCCGGCAGCGCGACCAGGCGGGCGATGACGTGAAAGCGTCCCGCGCCCGGCTGCTGCAAATCGGCTTGGCCGAGTTGGAGCCAGACGAGCTGCCGCCCGATTGGACGCTGCTGCCGTATGTGGTCCCCACGGCCCCCGCCGAGCCGGAGCATTTCTACCGGATCAGCATGGAGCCGGAACAGTTCGCCGACGAAGTGCGGCGCCTCAAAGGCCTGTGGCCCGCGTTCGAGACCCATCTGGGCGCGACCCAGCAGACCTTGCGTGCTCCGGCACGCGCCTTGTCCCAGTGGCACTTGGCACTGGCCCTCGCGGCCGGCGCGATCTCCGGTGTCGTGCAGTCACCCTCCGGCCACACCCTGGCCGTCAAGGGCGACACGTTCAAGCAGAAGTCTTCCGCCGTGGAATACCGCGAGCGCGACGACGGCTCTTTGGCCGAAACCCGAATCCTGACGGACAAGTTCGTCCCGGTGATTCGGGCTTGGGACCTCACACCCAGCTCTTCCACGCTGGGACAGGTTCTCACCATCCACTGACCCCGCGGGCGGCTTGCCGCCTGTTTTTCATCACCTGCAAGGAGTATCCCCATGCTGTCCATCTTCCAGGGGCGCAAGCCCCAGGTTCCACCGCTCTTCGCACCGGGCACGCTCAAGCTGAGCGAGAAGGTGCATTGGCTGGCAAGCAAGAGGCCCTACGTGCAGCGCCATGTACGCGGCGACTGGGGCGAGGCCAGTGAGGCCGAGTGCCAGTTGAACGACGTCGCGCTGGAGCAAGGCGCACCCATGACGTCGCGTTTCAAGATCACACCGAGGCTGTTCCTGCTCGTCATCACCAGTGACGACCAGTGCACCACGGTCGTGCAACTGCCCGAAGAAGGGGCCGTGAACTGATCGTCCAGCGTCCGCAGCCGCGGCACGTTTTCTTTCCACCCACCGGGGTTTCTCGCCCCGATGGGGCGAGGTGCCTCTTTTGCTGAAGGAGCCATCTCCATGTCCACCGTTGCCCAACACGCTTTTCCCCGATTCAACCCCGGCCAGGTCGTCATGACCTCGGGCGTTGCCAGCCTGGTTCAGCAAGGCCAGCTCAATCCCCGTCCGTACCTGTTGCGGCATCTGTCCGCCGACTGGGGCGACCTCGACGACAGCGACCGGCGCCAGAACGACGCCGCGCTGAAGTCGGGCGAGGCCCGCCTGTTCTCTGCCTACGAGGTCGGCCCGAGCCTGAAGGTCTGGGTCATCACCGAATGGGATCGCAGCGTCACCACGGTGCTGCTGCCCAGCGAGTACTGATCGTCGTCATCACCGGCCAGATCCCGAATCCGGCCGATCTTTCCTTCCCACCCCTGGGGCATGTCACCGCCCCTTGGGGAGTGGTGCATGCCCCGTTTTTCTTCTCGGAGCATCACCATGAACGCACAAGTCATCGACGCGGCCTCGGCCGCTGATACCTCGTCCCCGATGGACGACCTGCTCGAACAGGAACCGTCCGAGCTGTCCATGAGCCTTCAGGACTTCGTTTCCGAGTTCGGAGACGAGCTGCTGGAATCCCTCAACCGGGCGAACCCGCCCGTCTATAGCGGCACGCCGCGCCCGCACCGGCAACTGGTGCTGGCCGGGCTGAAACGCCAGTTGTTTCCCGCCCAGGCCGAGGTCGTGCATGCGGCCTCGGAACTGCTCGTCAACCAAGGCGAGCGGGCCGTTTTCGTCAACGGCGAGATGGGCACCGGCAAGACCACGATCGGCATTGCGCTGGCCGCGGTCCTGCATGCCGAAGGCTATCGCCGCACGCTCGTCCTGAGCCCGCCGCACCTTGTTTACAAGTGGCGCCGGGAAATCCTCGAAACCGTCGCTGGCGCAAAGGTCTGGGTGCTCAATGGCCCGGACACGCTGCTCAAACTGATCAAGTTGCGCGAGCAGCTTGGCGTGCCTTCGCCGGCGCAGGAGTTTTTCGTTCTCGGTCGTGTCCGCATGAGGATGGGGTTCCACTGGAAGCCCGCCTTCGCGCGCAAGCACACCCGTCACGGTGACGTGGGGGCCTGCCCGCACTGCGGAGAGGTCGTCACCAACCTCGACGGTGAGCCGATCACTGCTCAGGAGCTGGAGGCGGAAGAGTTCCGTCGCAAGTGCAATGGCTGCGGCGGCGCGCTGTGGACGCTGATGCGTCCGCGGTCACTGTCCGGCAGCGACCAGTCCTCGGCTGTGCTGCGTGCCTTGAAGCGTATTCCCACCATCGGCGAAGCCACCGCGCAGAAGCTGATGAAGACCTTCGGGGACAGCTTCCTGGCCTCGATGCTCGGCGACAACCTGCACAACTTCATCAACCTGATGGACGCGAGCGGGAAGCTGGTCTTCTCCGACCGCCAGGCGCACCGCATGGAACGGTCCATGGCGAACATGGAGTTCGGTTTCGGTGAAGGCGGCTACCAACCCAGCGAATATGTGAAGCGGTATCTGCCGCGCAGCACGTTCGACTTGCTTATCGCAGACGAAGCCCACGAGTACAAAACGGGCGGTTCGGCGCAAGGCCAGGCCATGGGCGTCATCGCGTCCAAGGTCCGCAAGACGGTCTCGCTCACGGGCACGCTGATGGGCGGCTACGCCGACGATCTTTTCCACCTGCTGTTCCGCGCGCTTCCGGGCCGCATGATCGAGGACGGCTACATCCCCGGCCGCAACGGCAGCATGAACGCCGCCGCCATGGCCTTCATGAGGGATCACGGCGTCTTGCGGGATATCTACTCCGAGTCCGACGGTCCGGCACACAAGACGGCCAAAGGCAGCAAGGTCACGGTCAGAACGGTCAAGGCCCCCGGCTTCGGCCCCAAGGGCGTGCTGCGGTGCATCCTGCCGTACACCATCTTCCTGAAGCTGCGAGACATCGGTGCCGTATGACGAGGAGTTCCGGGACGTGGCGATGAGCGCCGAGCAAGGCGAGGCGTATCAGAAGCTGGCTTCCAGCCTCACTCAACAGCTCAAGGAGGCCCTGCGCAAGCGGGACACCACTTTGCTGGGCGTGGTCCTCAACACGCTGCTGGCGTGGCCCGACTGCTGCTTCAGGGCAGAGACGGTCCGCCATCCGCGCACGCGCGAGGTGCTGGCATTCACCCCGGCCCAGTTCAACGAGCTGGAGGTGATGCCCAAGGAGCGCGAGCTGATCAACATCTGCCGCGAGGAGAAGGAAGCGGGTCGCAAAACCCTGGTGTATTCGGTCTATACCGGCACGCGGGACACCACGAGCCGGCTGAAGATGCTGCTGGAGCAGGAAGGCTTCAAGGTGGCGGTACTGCGCGCAAGCGTGGATGCCAGCCAGCGCGAGGACTGGATTGCCGAGCAGATCGACCGGGGCATCGACGTGCTCATCACGAACCCCGAACTCGTCAAGACGGGGTTGGACCTGCTCGAATTCCCGACGATTGTTTTCCTGCAGTCGGGGTGGAACGTGTACACGCTGCAGCAGGCCGCACGCCGCTCATGGCGGATCGGCCAGAAGCTCGCCGTGAAGGTGATCTACCTGGGGTACGCCGCCTCTTCGCAGATGACGTGCCTCGCGCTGATGGCCAAGAAGATCCTCGTGTCCCAAAGCACGTCCGGCGATGTACCCGAATCCGGGCTGGATGTGCTCAACCAGGACGGTGATTCCGTCGAGGTCGCACTGGCCCGGCAACTGGTCGCCGCCTGATCCCCACGCCAACGCCGGCCTCGCGCCGCCGGCTTTCCATTGTTCCCACCTCGCAGCCACGCCCACGGTCTCCGTGGACGTGGCTGCGCTTTTTTTCATCCCAAGGAGATTTTCATGAACGCTACTACCCAAGCCACGCCCGAAACCGTCAATGCGCGCTTGACGCTGGACGTGACCTATCTGCTCAACGGCGAGGCCGCGCCGGAATTGCTGGCACGGCTGGAACGCATGTGCGAACGCGCCATCGGCGAGGGTCTGCTGACCGGCGAGACCGCCGCGGAAGTGGACACCTGGTCGATCGATGTGGCGGTGCTTCCCTCGGAGACGGACCGCGATGCACTCGAAGCCAAGATCGCCGCCTTCATGCAACAGCGCATCGAGGACGGCAACCTCGGTGCCGAGGACATTCCCGTGCGTCTGGCGCGCTATGGCCTGATGGCCCCCGAGGCATTCGCCGACGAAATGCGCGAGCGCATGGGCATGGACGACGACGCCCCCACGGGCCGAGCCGTCATCCCCTCGACCGAACCTGCCGACGGCAGCGAGATCGAGATGCAAGTCGCGGTCGCCTGCATCGGTGCCTCCGGCAGCCCCGACGTGCCGGTCTTCAAGGTCAGTATCACCCAGGAGGAATACGACCTGGGTATCCACTACGACAAGGCCAGGGACCTGGCCGAAGAGGCCCGGTACGAAGGGCCGTTCGTCTGCTTCGACGCCGCCGAATACGGCCCCATCCTGTCGGCCGCCCGCGAACTTGGCCTCGTTCCGCAGGTCGTCGTGGTCGATATGACCGACGGCCAGATCCACTCTATCCGCTGCGACAGCGGCGAGATCAAGGTCATCTGCTACGACACCAGCGACACCGAAGAGTATTCGGCGGCGGTGGCGAACCGGCCGCTCGGTGAAAACGGCCAGCTCGTGCGCTGCTGGTCGCACACCCAACTGGCGCAGGTCGATCCCGGCCTGAAGCTGGCTCGGGATTGATCGAGCGAAGTCCAATGCGTTTTCACTGGCCCCTTCGGGGGCCTTTTTCTTTGGAGGGAGGCTGCCGGGAAATCGGGCGCTGCCTGGTTCGCATTGTTTGCTGCCGCTCGTGGCCCGAGCGGCGATGGTGAGGGCTCGATGTTTCAGGACGACGCGCCATGTGCCCCTCTCCACCCTGGTTTCACCATCCCGAACGCCGCCTGCTGGCGGGATTTCTCGGCCTGCTTTGGTCGGTACTGGCTGGCGGCTGCGCGACGACGAGCGCGCCGGTCGCGCCCGACACTATCGAGGAAGTCTCGGCCGCGCCCGCACCCGAGGCACCCGAGTACATCCCCGTCGTGCGCTACGGCCGCTACACCCTCGTGGAACTCGCACCCACGGCGGCGCAGCGCGACCTGCTGTTGCAGACCATCGACGTGTCGATGCCCGAGGATGCACGCGCCACGGTCGGCGACGGGCTACGGCATGTGCTCAAGCGCAGC
>LNAP01003112.1_pt1 | contig 16016 bp, 15 predicted proteins | sample 602601 | NCBI WGS metagenome assembly LNAP01 (sample SAMN02440304, study PRJNA202911) | soil metagenome | biome: Subtropical and temperate rainforests or woodlands; isolation source: soil samples (1 kg each in a 20% v/v slurry with milli Q water) were... ... | reverse complement strand
AGCGGGGAATTTCACCGGTATTACCGGTTTTCCTAATCAGGATATCGCCATGTGGATCACCATGGGGCCGATTGCCAATCGTGCCGAGGAGCGCCTGGGGGCAAGCGACCTGGCTATTGTGGAGTTCCGCAAGCAAATGCTGGAAGCTGTCAGGGCATTCCAGGCCGGTCAACCCGCCATAGGGACGGGCGATGCCTATATACCGCCCCAGGTGTGTTCTTTTCAGGCCATCATCCCTAAAACGACCGATTGGAAAACCTTCAATATCAAGTATGTGTGGGACGAGAACGAGCCTGCTCTGGAACCGTCCTACAACGTCGACAACCGCTGATTAAAAGGAATATGTCTTGAGTAAACTGCAATTATCCGTCGCCATGGGCGATTACGACCGTACCCGTGCGTTGCTGGATGGCAAGGTGCAAATCGACGGTGTCGATCCTGTTTATATGACGCTGACGCCTGAGGAAATGTTTTTCAGAGCCTTCAGGAATGTTGAGTTCGATATAACGGAAATGTCGTTTTCCAGTTATCTCGTCAAGGCATCGCAAGGCCAGAGCGATTACGTTGCCGTACCTGCTTTTGTGTCCCGGGCCTTTCGTCATACCTCTATTTATGTGCGTACCGACCGAATCAAGCGGCCCGAGGACTTGAAAGGCTGCAAAATCGGACTGCCTGAATACCAGCTCACCGCCAACGTTTGGGCACGGGCGTTGCTACAGGACGACTATGGCGTAAAGCCTTCGGACGTTACCTGGGTACGCGGGGGTATTGACGAGCCCGGCCGTCCAGAGAAAATCAAGCTTGAGTTGCCGCCCGACATTCATCTGGAAAATGCGCCGGAAGGGATGACCATTTCCGATATGCTCGATCGCGGAGAAATCGATGGCTTTATCGGGCCGCGTCCTCCAAGCGGCGCGGCTAGCCGGAATCCGAATATAGGCTGGCTGTTTCCCGATCCCACGGCTGTAGCGAAAGACTATTACAAACGAACTCACGTCTTTCCGATCATGCACGTTTTGGGCGTACGTAAAAAACTGGCCGAACAACATCCCTGGTTGCCGGCGGCTGTCCTTAAAGCCTTCGAGCAATCGAAGAGGCATGCGCAGGCTCAATTGGCCGATACCTCGGCAACCAAGGTCACCCTGCCTTTTGTCGAAGAGCAATTGAAGGCGGCAAAGGAACTAATGGGGGACGATTATTGGTCGTACGGTGTTTCTGCCAACCGGGATACGCTTGAAACGTTTGTGCGCCATCATCATAGCCAGGGCTTGTCCAAGCGGCTGATGACGGTGGATGAGCTTTTCCATCCGGCCACCTATGAAACCATGAAGATCTAGCGTTTATTCGCGTTTAGACTGCTTGACGGGATTCGGCCCAGTCCTTGGTAACAGGGGCTGGGCCGATATTTACTCAAGTTTTAAAAGGGCTAGCGACTAGCGCATGTTTAGCTGCGAGCGTCCCGACAGGGTTTCTCTTGCGATAATAATCCGCTGCATCTCCGAAGAGCCTTCTGTAATGGTGCGGCTGCGTGCATCGCGGAACATCAGCTCCAGGGGCATTTCACGCGACAGGCCGATACCGCCGTGGATCTGGATCGCCCTATCTACGACGCGCAGCAGCATATCGTCGGCATACAGCTTGACTGCTGATGCATCGGCATGAAAATCCAGCCCTTGATCTGCTTTCCAGGCCGCATGGTAAGTCATCAGGCGGGCCGCCTGCAGTTCGACCGCCGAATCGGCAATCATCCATTGAATCGCCTGGCGGCTTGCCAATGGTTCGCCAAAGGTGGTGCGCTGGTTGGCATAGGCTACGGCAAGGGCCAGGGCACGTTCCGCCCGGCCGATAGCCTTGGGTCCGTGCACCAGCCTGCCCAGGTCCAGGAATTCGCGCGCCAGATCCCAGCCTTTGCCAACCTGGCCCACCAACTGTGTCGCCGGGATCAGGACATCGTCGAATACCAGTTCCCAAGGACGGTCCGGCGTCATCAGTTCGAAGCTTTGGCCTAGACGCATTCCGGCGGTGCCTTTGTCGATCAGAAAGCACGACACACCCATGTCTTTTCCAGAGTGCATAGTGCGAGCAAAGAGTTGTACGAAATCCGCCTTGTCGGCGCCTGTAATGAAAATCTTGCTGCCGTTAATGCGATAGTGATCGCCTGCTTGGACTGCTGTTGTGCGCATTTGGGAAGGATCGGATCCGCCATTGGGCTCGGTCAATGCAAAGCAGGTGCGTTTGATTCCGTTTATGACAGGCAACAGGTATTTGTCTTGCTGGGCGGGGGTGCATTTGAACAAGACCGGCCCCAGGTAAGGCGTAAATACCGTGGGCGCGCGAAACGCGGGTACATTGCAGCGCGCCAGCTCTTCGAATACCAGGCACATGCCCAGCTTCCCGATGCCGCCTCCGCCGTATTCCTGCGGTAAGTCGAATCCCCAGAATCCAAGTTCTTTGGCTTTTTCTTGCAGCGCCGCGCGAATGTGGTCCGGAATGTCGGCCTCATTGCTGTAGAGCGATTCCAGCGGCATGAGTTCTTGTTCTACGAACCGCCGTGCAGAATCGCGCAGCATGCGTAGTTCTTCGGGTATTTCGAAATCCATTAGATAACTCCCGACAGGCGTAGCTCGGCGATGCGCTCGTCCGTTAAACCCGCTTGGCGCAAGACCTCTTGTGTGTGTTCGCCCAAGGCTGGCGGAGCCGTGAAATTGCTGCGGTTATTGCCGTCATAGCGGATCGGCCGGTTGGCAGACTTTACCGTCCCAAGGTGCGCATGGGTGACTTCCCCGAAGACCTCCAGGAACTGTACCTGGGGATCGTTCTCCAGTTCTTCCAGCCGCAGCTCTGGCGCAAATGGAACGTCGTGCTGCTCAAGTAATGGCAACCAGCCATCGCGGTCGCGGGTAATAAAGGCGTTGGCTAATTCGCGAGCAAGCGCGTCGTATCCTTGCACGCGACTGGCCCTGTCAGGGAATTTCAACATCAAGTCCTCACGGCCGAGCGCCAGAACTAACCCTTTCCAGAATTTTTCGGGGGAAGATAGGTGCAGGCCGATACGCTTTCCATCCTTGCATGTAACGATGAACGATTGTGATGCGGCTGCGCGGCCATATAGCGGCACAGGCTTTTCTGTTGCGAACAACTTGCCCAGCGGCTCCGCCGCAAAAGCGATCATGGCCTCCAGCATACTCACTTCGACATGTCGTCCGTGGCCCGTGCTGGAGCGCTCGACCAGTGCGGCTAGGATTCCCATAGCGGCAAACAACCCCGTAATTGAATCGGACACAGCTGGGCCTGGAACACGCGCATCGGCGCCTTCGTGGAACATGGACAGCCACCCCGACAATGCCTGGCCAACATTGTCGTAGGCAGGGCGTTCGGAATAAGGGCCATCGGAACCGAATCCGGTAATGGAGCAATAGACCAGACGCGGATTCAATGCTCGTAGACGTGCGGCGCCGATGCCTAGTTTTTCTTCCACGCCTGGCCGCATATTGGTCAACAGCACATCAGCATTCGAGATGAGCGCGTCGAGAACTTCCTGACCCGCGCTCTGAGAACAATCCAGCGTAACGCTGCGCTTGTTGCGATTGTGTGCCTGGAACTGCGAACTATATTGTCCGTTAGAAAATTCCCGGAAGGGGTCGCCGGTACCCGGTTTTTCCACCTTTATGACATCGGCGCCCAGTTCGGCCAGTAGCATCGCAGCGTAAGGCGCAGTGATATAAGAGCCAAGATCCAGTACGCGCACATCTTTGAGTATGTTCATTATTATCCATTTCGTTTAGTCCGACGTCGCCGGGGCATATATTCGAACTGCGAAGATTACGTGGCCGCGCGGTACTCAGATGAACATTCTTCTTCGGTACGTTCCCAGATTTCCCGTCCGATAGGGTTACGTAATTCTTCGGCTATGTGGCCCACTAAACCAATGGCGCGCCCTATCACGGCAAGGCCGCGACATAACCTCCACGGGATATCCAATTCGCAGGCCAAGGCACCGAGTGCTCCAGTGGCATTAACTGGCAATATTCCAGGTTTACCAAGCGCGCGTTCAGCTTCCACGGAAATAAGCTGCATTAACTCTACATAGCGACCACTGATTTCACTTTCCTTGGCAAGTTGAAACAGCCGAGGAGCACGCGGATCGACGGGCTTATGCAGGTTGTGCCCGATTCCGGGTATCGTACGTTTGGATTCGATATGATTGGCAACGATTTGTTGTGCCAGAGCAGGAAGGTCGCTTTTGTCTTTGTTGGAGGGCAGCGCCTCTTGCAAGATGCGAGCCGCGCCTTCTGCCGTACCGGCGAAAGTAGTGCCCATGCCGCACAAGCCCGCAGCCACAGCCGATTGCAATGATTCGGGAGCGCCAAGATAGGTCAGGCGCGTAGCAATTGCCATCGGTGTCATGCCGTGTTCCACCAGCGTAGCGAGCATGGCGTTAAAGACGATTGACTCATTCGCGGTGGGAGTGCGCCCTTTAATTTCCAGAAAAGCAAAGTCGCCTAAGTTCAGCTTTCCAAGAACGTCGTTTGTCAGATCCAGGCCGCATACTGTAATTCTATCTGTAGTGCTCCAACCCATTGCGGAATGTAGAGGTTTGCGTTGTCGGGCCATGTCTCATCCTGTTGATTATTTGACTTGCAAAAAGAATAGCATTCGACCATTATGTGAGCAATCGATGTTGGGCATGTGTATTATTAAATTTATGAATATAAAAAGTATTGACTTAAATTTGCTGGTGGCATTTGACGCTCTGATGCGAGAACGTAATGTGACGCGCGCCGGTGCCCGTATCGGCCTGTCGCAGCCGTCGATGAGCCACGCTTTGACCCGACTGCGGAATCTATGGGCAGATCCTTTATTTATTCGCACTCGTATAGGGATGGAGCCGACTCCCTTTGCGCAGCAGATATCGGCTGCGGTAAGGGACGGCTTGGCGTTGTTCCAGGCAGGCTTGAATAGCGCGGCTACGTTTGATCCGGCGACATCGGACCGGACGTTTCAGCTTTTGCTTAGCGATATCGGTGAAGTTGCCTATCTGCCTCCGTTGCTGGCGCGGCTTAAGGATGTCGCTCCTTATGTTAATCTGCGTGCCCTGGTGCTGCCGCGCGAAAGCTATCGCGCCGCGTTCGAGTCCGGTGAAGCGGACCTGGCGATCGGTTTTTTGCCGGGACTGCAAAGTGGCTTTTACCAGCAGCGGTTGCTGGACGACTCTTATGTCTGCCTGGTGCGCAACAATCATCCCCGGGTAGGAAGTTCTGTCAGTCAAAAGCAGTTCTTTCAGGAAGCTCATGTGCTGGTCGAACCGGGAGGCTCTCGCTACAGTCGTATTGCGACGCAATCTTCAACTACTACATTGATTGAGCAGCATTTTTCTGAACGGGGCTTGCAGCGACGAATTGCCTTGCGTGTGCCTCATTTTATTGTGGTGCCGTTTATTGTGCAGACGACCGATTTATTGGCAACGGTACCCAGCTACGTGGTGTCGTCCATGAGCATTTCACCGGATCTGAAAGTTTTGCCACTGCCGTTCGAGGTGCCGTCTTTCGACGTCAAGCAGTTTTGGCATGAGCGAAATCATCACGATGCCGCCAATCGCTGGCTGCGCGGCATCGTATCTGAGTTGTTTTTGCGTGAACCATCGCCGCGTTCAAAACGTTCAAAAGCCCCCGTTCTTAATGCCTGAGTCAGTCTGCTTTCACGCCGGCTTTTTGGATAATACCGGCAAATTTTTTCGACTCATGTTTCATGAAATTGCCGAACTCTTCGGGTGTTGAGGCAGCGCCCGCGACGCCCAGCGTGATCAGGCGCTCCTTGACGTCTTGCTGGTTCAAGGCATCTGCAATTCCTTCATTCAAGCGAGCTACAATTTCAGGCGGGGTTCCTGCCGGTGCGACTACTCCATACCAGGTTACCAGATCGTAATCGGGCAGCCCGGCTTCTGCGACAGATGGAGTGTCGGGGAAGGCCTCTTGCCGCTTGGCACTGGATACAGCCAGGGGTATGAGCTTTTTATTGTCGACGAAGGGTTTAGCCGATGAGGTGCCCGTAAACATTACATCGACCTGGCCTCCTACCAGGTCGGTCAAGGCAGGCGCCACGCCGCGGTAGGGTACATGCAAAAGTTCTATACCTGCCATAGAGTTCAACCATTCCATCGCCATATGGTGCGGCGTGCCTTTGCCGATCGAAGCATAGGTCAGCTTGCCTGGCTTGGATTTGGCCAGCGCAATCAGTTCCTGCAACGACTTCACCTCAAGAGAAGGGTTTGCCACCAGCATTAAAGTAATGAAAGCAAGCTGCGAGACAGGCTGGAAGTCCTTCGTTGAATCATATGGCAAATTCGGTAAGAAATAGGGATTCAGTACATGTGAGTCCGTGATCAGGCCTATGGTGTAACCATCGGGCGCTGCCTGGGCGACGGCGTCGGTGCCGATTACAGTGCTGGCACCTGCCTTGTTTTCAACAAGAACGGGGTGGCCAAACTTTTGCTGCATTTTTGCGGCGATTAGGCGCGCTACGATATCGGTGCCGCCGCCCGGCGGGTAGGGAACGATGAACCGTATGGGTTTATGAGGGTAGTTTTGTGCGCTGGCAGGGCTGGCAATACCCATTGCCGCTGTACCGATCAGGCATGCCAGTATTGCACGGCCGATGCGGCGCAATACGTTAGAGTTAGTTATAGTCACGATGGAGTCTCCTGTCGTAGTGTGATGCACAGCCCATGCCGCAGTAGGCATAAGGCAATGACGCATGTACTAGTAGTCAAGTTTCACGTTTGCCGCGCGGATGCGTTCCTCGTATTGCTTGCGGTCTTTCGCCAAAAACGATGCGAAGGCGGTGGGGTCCTGGTCAGCCAGTTCAAGACCCACGCCAGTCACGTAGCGTTGCTCGAACTCCGGACGGCGTAAAATTTGCGATGTGTCTGCGGCGATTTTGTCGATGACGTTCTGGGGCGTTCCACGCGGGACGACGAGGCCGAACCAGGCGACAGACTCGAATTCGGGCATGCCTTTTTCCGCGAAGGTGGGCAGGTCCGGGAATAGGGTGCGGCGTTCAGGCGAAGAGATCGCCAGCGCCCGAAGGTCGCCCCCGCTCTTGATATGTTCCAATACAGGAGATATGCCTGTCAGCCCGAAGTCAATCTGCTTACTCAGCAATCCGACGACCACATCGGATACGCCTTTGTATGGGATATGGTTGAACTTTACGTTGGCCAGCTTTGCAAAGGCCTCGGTATCAAGGTGAGCCTTGCTGCCCACGCCATAGCTGCCATAGGAGATTTTTCCGGGCGCCTTCCGGGCAGCTTCCACCAGGTTCTCAAGCGTCTGGTAGGGCGAGCTTTTGTTTGTGACGAGGATTTGTTCGGTTTTTACCAGATTGATGACTGGCGTGAAATCGTTCACCGGGTCGTAGGGCAGTTTTGAATACAGATACTGATTGGCCGACAGTGTCGGGTCGTTTGCCATAAGAATGGTGTAGCCGTCGGGCGTGGCATCTGCGACCAAACGCGCACCAATAATGGTATTGGCACCGGGCCGGTTGTCTACGATAACAGGCTGCTTCCATTTGCGGCCTAGCTCTTCTCCCAACCCTCGCGCCAGGACGTCCGTCAAGCCGCCGGCCGAAAATGGCACGATGATTTTGACCGGTTTGTTCGGATAGCCCTGTGCCAGTGCAGCGGTTGACATTGCACTTAATGTTATCGCCGCAAGCCATCGGCCTATATGTTGTAGTTGTCTCATCTTATCTCCTTTGGGGTTGGTAATACTAGGAAACCTGTCGGTCCTGGGCTGCCCAGAAGGGCGCCCGCAACTTTTTTTTATCTATCTTGCGTGTGCTGGCCAGACGTGGCAATTGATCCAGAAACTGCACATGTCTGGGTTTTTTATAGCTGCCAATCAGGCTGCGGCAGTGGGTGATCAAATCTATTTCGGAAACGGTTTGTCCTGGTTTCGTCACGACAAAGGCCATGACCGCCTCTCCCCACTTGGGATCGGGCACGCCAATGACGGCCGCATCGAGCACGGCGACATGCATCAGCAAGGCTTCTTCCACCTCTCGTGAATAGATGTTCTCGCCGCCTGAAACAATCATGTCTTTTTTGCGATCGACGATGAACAGGAAATGATCCGTGTCGAAATAACCGATGTCGCCCGTACGGAACCAGCCGTCCATCAGGGCTTCCTTGGTCGCATGCGGATTTTTCCAATACCCTTGCATTAACGATTTTGAACGGATCCATACATCGCCGCGCTCTTGTACCGAGCAATCTGATCCGTCGGGTCGGACTATGCGCAAATCTGTGCCTAGATACGGTTGACCGGCGCTGGCCAATCGGTGCACTTGAGCGGGGTCTCCGTCCATGACATGCTGATGCTTGAGCAGGACTGAACCAAGACCGTTTTCTGTCATGCCGTAGATCTGCATGAAGATGGGGCCAAAAATCGCACGGGCTCGTCGCGACAGCGCCACCGACATAGGGGCGGATGCATAGCAGACAGTTTGAAGACTGGAAACATCGAAGGCCTGGCGATCAAGGGTTTCCAGCATCATCTGTATCATGGTCGGTGCCAGATGGGCTGTCGTGACGCGTTTGGACTGGATGCTTTCCAGTATTGCCAACGTATCGAATTCACGGTGCAGCACAATCGTTGCTCCGACGTATAGAAATGTCAGCAGTTCGGTGGGCCCGCCAATGTGATAAAAAGGCATGACGATTAGCATGCGATCGGTCTGGGATGCCGTGTGGGACAAGGCCTGGGTGCGTGCCTGCTCAAACTGGGCTTCGTTGCCGAGCATTGCACCTTTTGGTTTCCCTGTAGTGCCGCTGGTGTAGATAAGAAGTACGGTGTCTTCTTCGGTAGCTCGCAGTGCCAGCCCGGCCGTGGTGCCGCCGGCGAGAAAGTCTTCATATTCAACTGACCAGGCGGGGCCCTGGCCCTGGCCACGCAGGCGGATGTAGGTAATTGAATCCGGCAGTTCAGCACGCAGAAGATCGACTGCGGGGGTATATTCCGCTTCGAAAAACAGCACAGCCGGCTCGCCGTCCTGCAATATCCCCAGTTGTTCAATATTAGACAGGCGGTAATTGATGCCCAGGCCGATAAAACCGCCTAGTCCTGCCGCGCCATAAATCTCCAGGTATTCGGGCGTATTGCGGGATAGCACAGCTAATCGCGCCTGCCGGCCGATTCCTGCGGAGGCCAGCGCATTCACCAGTTGCCTGACGCGCTCAGCTAACTGCGCGTGTGTTAGCGTTTCGCCTTCGAAATGCAATGCCGGGTGTGAACCGAAACAGGCGGCATTGTGCTCGAGGATGTCTCCAATAATCATGGTGTTGTGATCTCGCGTTCAATTAATAGAGCCGAAATTCCTTCGTGAGCAATCGTGCCGGATGCTTTTATTAGCTTGATGCGCCGCTCCAGGACGCCCCGGGCAGGGTTGGACGTGACGCGTTTGCCGATGATTTCGACTTCGGCATAGAGCGTGTCGCCAGCAAACACGGGCTGCAGGTAGCGCCAGTCGCGAACGCCTAAATCGGTTATCACAGCATGCCCCAGATTGGGCAGGTCAGCGGCCAGCCCGGTGGCTATCATCAGGCAGTAACTGCCATGCAGAATTCGTTGGCCTAGTACCGTGTTGCGGGCGAATTCGCTGTCGGCGTGAATGGGATGCCAACCGCCGCTGATCATGCACGAGAAGCTAAGATCCGCTTCGGTGAGCGTGCGGCCGCCGCTACGGCCTTGCGCTCCGATCTCGAGTGCATCGAAAGAGACTGTGGTTGGTTTCATGTTTTGTTTGCGCTAAGCGCTAGCTGCAGAAATTTTTCTGTCCGCTCATGAGCCGTCTTGATTGTGGCCGGGTCTCCACGGGTATAAAAACCATGCCCCGTGTCATCATAGAAATAGACGGCAGCATGCTCGCTGTCGGCCAGTCCGGCAGCAATGGCTTCTTGCGCCGGGAGCGGAACATAGTCGTCATTCTTTCCAAAGTGCAGAATGATCGGGCATTGGAGTTTTCCGGCCTCGTCAATATTACGTTCGATGCCGACGCCGTAGTAGGCAACAGCGGCATCGATGTTCAGCCGGGCAGAGGCCAGGTAGCTGAGCCGTCCGCCCATGCACAGCCCGGCTACGGCTACTTTGCCTTGAAAGCCAGGCAGTTCACGGATATGCTCCACGGTCTGGGCGATGTCTGATAAACCAGCTTGTTCATCGAATTGTCCCATTAAGGACATGGCACGCTGGATGTCTTCTCGTGAGTGACTCAGTTCAATGCCAGGCTCCAGGCGCCAGAATAAGTCGGGGGCGTACACGACATAACCATCTTGAGCATAGCGGTCGGCCACGCGTCGTATGGTTGACGTGACACCGAAGATTTCCTGAAGCAGGACAATTGCGTTGCCATTGGGATTGTTTGGCCGGCTTACATAGGCTCCGAAGGTATGTCCGTCATTTGTTGCGATTTTTTCATTTAATGAAGTCATATCTACTCCTAAGTTAAAGTTCGTAGTTGCCGTTAAGTACTTCCCGCGCGATAGAGCTGCGATGCACCTCGGTCGTTCCATAGCCAATCGCCATTCCGCGGACATCGCGAAAGTACCTTTCGTATGGATATTCCTCAGCAAGTCCATAAGCTCCTGCAAGTTGCATGGCCTCGTTCGTTACCCGGATCGCCATTTGATTGACAAAGGTCTTGGTGATGGACGTGTCGATGATGCTGGGTTGTCCTGCGTCGACCCGGCTGGCAGCCCTGTAGAGCAGCGCGCGGGCCGCCTCGATGTCAATTGCCATGTCGGCCAGCTTCCACTGCAGTCCTTGGTTATCGGCAAGCGGACGTCCGAACTGTTGTCGGTCTTGTACGTGTTTCGTAATGTGCTGAAAGGCCGCTTCGGCGACGCCCAGGCAAATCGGCGGGTTGCCCGAGATACGGTCCGCATCGAGAACGCTTAACAGCTCACGCATGCGCCCTGCAGGAAGGAAGATGTTCTGGGCGGGGATACGGCAGTTTTCGAAAACCAGTTCCGCCATACCCGTACCCCGCAAACCCAGAAGGTCCAGATGGCGCCCGATCGAAAATCCCGGTGTCCCACGTTCAACCAGAATGGCTCCCACACCGCGCAAGCCGGGGGCGTCATTCAGGCGTACCAGGACTAGAAATAGGTCCGACACCTGTGCGCCTGAACACCATAGCTTGGAGCCATTCACAATATAGTGGTCCCCGTCCGGTATGGCGCGGGTTTTGACGTTGCCGATGTCGGAACCTGCATCGGGCTCCGACATGCTCCATGCCGCAAAGAGGTCGCCTGTAGCCAGGCGAGGCAGATACATATCCTTCTGTTCGGCGTTTCCAAGCCGGGTAATGGCTCGGGTAGCCGCTCCATCGGTACACGAAAAAAGCATTGCCGTGTTTGCGCAGGAGCGCGCAATCTGTTCCCCGACTAACACCAGATCCAGCAAACCGAGCTCGGTGCCGCCATACTGTTCGGGTATGGAAATGCCCGTGTATTGGTGTTTGGCCAGAGTCCTGATGTTCTCGATCGGCGGACTGTATTTGCGATCGGCAAGCGCCGCGTTAGGTTCAAAATATTGTTGCGCCAGGTCTCTGACGGTATCGCACATTAATATTTGTTCTGAGCTAAGCCCAAATTGCTGCATGTGAAGTCCTTCCTAGAGTATGGATGTTCGCGCTGAGGTCTGAGATCAGAGAGATCAGCTGGTGACTCTTTGCGTCCTTTGCCAGTCGACCAATGAGGCGGTGTCGGCAATGTCGGGTAGTGTTGCCATGCCATTTCTAATTTGAAACGGTATGTTTATGATTTGGTCGGTCATGGAAAGAAACCAGGTCACTTCCGCTGCCAGCGCTGTTTCCGGAAGCGTTGCAGCCAATTGCAATGCAGTGAAGGTGCCTAGAAGGCTTTCTCCAAAGAGCCCGGTTACTGTGCGCACACCCATGTTATTTGCCGTTGCGGCCATTGCTCTTGTGTCGGAAAGGCCAAAACGACCTGGCTTCAGGCTAATGGCGAGGGCGTCGCTTTCCATGAACAGCGATGCATCGCGGCGTGATCGGCAGTCAAAGTCAACAAGCACAGGCACCGGGCAACTGGCCTGCAATTGGCGAAACTTTGCGCCCGGCTCCAGCGGGCAGGGGTCCTCAACAACCTGCGCGCCCGCATCGGCCATCAATATGGCATATTTCGTCGCTTCAGACGGGCCGTACGCGCCGTTTGCATCCACGTAAAGGATTATGTTGTCGCCTACAGCATTACGAATTTCCTTCATGGCGAGCACGTCAGCCGAAATCCCTTGTCCGCCTTTGATTTTCAAGGTCGAGAAACCATAACGATTGACGTATTCTGCGGCCTCGGCAGCCATGGCCGCGGGTGGTTGACGGGTGACAGCCCAGGACAGTGGCACAGTTTGACGGCCCTGCCATATTTTCCACATAGGCTGGCCTCGATAACTGGCATACAAATCCCACAAGGCATTATCGATCAGGGCTTTGGCTGCGTGGTTTTCAGGTATTTCATCCAGAGCCGCTCGTATCTGTTCTACGTTGCTTAATTCTCTATTGCGTAACCGAGGCATGAAGATGTCATCGATTGCCGCGATGAGTACCGGCAGCGAGGCGCCAGTCCAGGTAGGTTTGACGGTTATTTCCGCCACGCCTGTGTGCCCCGATTGAGCCCTTATTCGAAGGAGCAGGAATTGCCCCGTGTTTTCGACGATGTCGCTCCATCGTACTGGCCGGGCATACGGCAAGCTATAAGTATGCAGTGAATACTCGGCAAGCAGCAGTTCCATCTCAATTTTCTCCAATGCCCGCGTCTTTAATAATGGCGCCCCATTTGGCCGATTCGTTGTTCAAGAAGGCCTGATATTCGTTGCCTGTCATTTGCCGAGGCTCTACTCCTAGCGCGGTAAAGCGGGACTGGGTAGACGGCTCGTTCATGACGCGTGCCAACGCCTCTGTTATGCGCGTGTTGACGCTGTCCGGAAGCCCGGCCGGCGCCGACAGGTTGTACCAGGCAAGTACTTCAAAATCGGGGAAGCCGGACTCAATGACAGTCGGGACCCCCGGCGCTAAATCGCTTCGTTCCGAGCTGGTGATTGCTATGGCTTTCAACCGCCCTGCTTCTACCTGTGCCAGTGTTCCGGGGATGGTGACGAAGGCAAACGCCACATCTCCCCGAATAACGGCGGTAATGGCATCGGCCTGGCCTTTATAGGGAATATGCCGGATGTCGATATGGGCCTGGCGGCTTAATAATTCACCTGCCAGATGCCCAGTGGTGCCGCGGCCAGATGACGAGTAGGCAATGGCACCGGGCTCCTTGCGGGCAAGTTCGACGAGTTCTTTCACTGATCCAACGGCCAGTTTCGGGTTGATCACCAGCAAATTGGGGGCGCTTCCGATCAGGGCAATCGAGGTCAGGTCTTTGAGCGGATCGAACCCTATGTTTTTGTACAGATGCGGATTCAAAACATGGGTCGGGGCGCCGGCTACCAGAAGCGTATAACCGTCGGGTGCGGCATGGGTGACCGCCTGTGTACCGATATTTCCTCCGGCGCCCGGCCGGTTTTCGATAACCATTGACTGGCCTAGCGTGCTGCCAAGCCGTTCACCTAGAAAGCGGGCTATGGTGTCGACGGTGCCACCTGGAGCGTAAGGAACCACAACTCGGACCGGGTGGGTTGGCCAGGTTTGGGCAACAGCATGTGACGCGATCCCCCCAGCTAAAATTGTTGTCAGTATTATCTTTGTTAATAAGCTGTTCATTTTTGTCTCCTTGCCTACTGGCTGTTCTTGTGTTCTTTAGGCGGCCTTTACCTCGGACGTGTGGAACCATAATATGGTTGCGAGTATCATTAGTCCAGATCATGTGGGGCATACTGTGTATGTGTAAAATGAATATTCAGGAATTAGACCTGAACCTCCTTCTGGCTTTCGATGCGCTGATGCAGGAGCGCAACGTTACGCGTGCCGGAGAGAGCATTGGGTTGAGTCAGCCAGCGATGAGCCATGCGCTGACACGCTTGCGAAAATTATGTGGCGATCCTCTTTTTGTACGGGTTCGGTCGGGGATGGAGCCGACTCCTTACGCGCTACAGTTGGGCAGTTCAGTAGGTGAGGGGTTGCGGGTATTACAGGCAGGTTTGGATGGGGCCAGTGCGTTTGATCCTGCAACGGCCGAGCGGACGTTTCAGATCATCATGACCGATATGGGCGAGGTGGTGTATTTGCCGCCATTGATGGCTGTATTGAAACGGATTGCACCGAAGGTAAATGTCCGCGTGCTGCAATTGCCCAGGGATCGCTATCAAGAAGTTTTCGAGTCTGGCGTCGCAGATCTTGCGATAGGTGTACTGCCAGCGTTGCAATCTGGTTTTTATCAGCAACGGCTGTTTTCTGATGCTTACATTTGTCTGGTTCGTGGTGATCATCCGCGTATTGGCATGACGCTAAGCCTTGCTCAGTTCGAGGCAGAGTCGCATGTCATGATTGAGCCTGCCGGATCGCGTTATAGCAATGTCTCTCTGGCCACAACAGTTCCTACGCTGATAGAGCGTCGATTGGCGGAGCACGGGCTTAAGCGCAGAATCGCTTTACGCGTGCCGCATTTCACGGTCGTTCCGACCATCGTTCAAACGACCGATCTTATAGCAACGCTTCCGCGACAAGTAATGACCACGGCTGACACACCCCGTAATCTGAAAATGCTGCCGCTGCCGTTTGATATTCCGAATTTTGTGATTCGCCAATTCTGGCATCAGCGCAATCATCACGATAGCGCCAATCGTTGGTTACGCGGCGTAATTGCTGACCTTTTTTTGTCTACCGGGGGAGCACCCCTTGATGAGGCCTGAGGTTGACGTCTGTTTCTGCTGATATCCGTTGGATAGTGGGTTTATAGTATGTTGTCAGGTTTTTTTGGCACATTCAGCGTGTTGTTTTGGCTGGCAATCGGTGAAACGCGCGGCAAGCTCGTGACCAGTGCAATACCACAAAAAATCAGGGCAATGCCGAAGAAATGATAAGCATGAAGTGCCTCGCCCAGAAATGCGACCGCCAGAATTGCGCTGAACACGGGCATCAAATGCATGAATATGCCTGTTTTCCCGGGGCCCATGGCGGCGACAGCCCGTCCCCAGAAAATATAAGCAAGAACCGAAGGAAAAACGGCAAGGTAAATAAGGGCGGCGATGTTGGGCAGGTCGGGCGTGAATCCGCCAACATGCTTCAACTCCCAAACCACCAGCGGCAGATGAAACAGAGTGCCGAAGCCAACGGTAATGGCCAGAAAAACCATGGGCGGCAGCTTTGTGGGGCGCCATTTGATCAATACGGTGTACAGCGCCCAGAAAGATACGCCGCACAAGACGAGCAAGTCGCCCAGTTCAATGCTGAACGTCCCGAGGTGAGACACGTTTCCCCGCGCAATGATAACGAGCGCGCCGCCGACAGAGACAAGAACGCCTGCGATTTGCCGACGCTTTAGCCGATCCCCGATAAAAATCAACGCGAGCAAAAACGTTATTACAGGCATTAACGAATTGATCAGTGCGGCGTTAATGACCGTCGTATGATGCAGCGCTTTGTAGATCAGGCAGTTGAAAGCCGTTATACCGATGGCTCCCAGGAAAGCCAGGAAAGGAAGTTCTTTTCGGATTTGACTGGCCTGATGGCGTAGATGAGGTAACGCCAGCACCAGCAGAATAATGAACGCGATCACCCAGCGCCAGAATGACAGTTGAAAGGGCGGGATTTCGTCGCGGAACATGCGGGCAAGCAGAAAGTTTCCTGCCCAGAACAAGGGGGGGAAGATCGCGAAAATATAAAAATAGCCCGGATTGCTTTTGGCAGGTATTGCGGTACTGGTCACTAAACTCCCCCCTTTTTAGTAGTTTAGAGCGATAGCGGTAATTGTCAAGCTAGTTGTCGCCTGAATGGTGTGATTTAGGCCGCCTGTTTTAATGCGGTAAGTGGTTTCTTTGGACTCCTTTTCTTGATGC
>LNAP01003111.1_pt1 | contig 16022 bp, 14 predicted proteins | sample 602601 | NCBI WGS metagenome assembly LNAP01 (sample SAMN02440304, study PRJNA202911) | soil metagenome | biome: Subtropical and temperate rainforests or woodlands; isolation source: soil samples (1 kg each in a 20% v/v slurry with milli Q water) were... ... | reverse complement strand
CTCGATCAGGCCCTTGATTTCCTTGGCCGCCTGGGCGCTGCGCTGCGCCAGCGAACGGACTTCGCCCGCCACCACCGCAAAGCCCTTGCCCTGCTCCCCCGCGCGCGCCGCTTCCACCGCGGCGTTCAGCGCCAGGATGTTGGTCTGGAAGGCAATACCGTCAATCACCGACACGATCTCGGAAATCTTGCGCGAGCTGGCCGAAATGCCTTGCATCGTGCCGACCACTTCCGACACCGCCGAACCGCCGCGCTCGGCCACGTCCGAAGCGCTGGCCGCCAGCTGATTGGCCTGGCGCGCGTTGTCGGCGTTCTGCTTCACGGTCGAGGCCAGCTGTTCCATCGAGGCCGCGGTCTCTTCCAACGAGGCAGCCTGCTGCTCGGTGCGGCTGGACAGATCCGTATTGCCCGCCGAAATCTCGCGCGAGCCCACATTGATCTCGTCCACACCGCGGCGAACCAGCGCCACCGTACGGGTCAGGCTTTCCTGCATGCGCTTGATCGCGCCGAACAACTGTCCGATCTCGTTGGTGCTGCGTACATCGATGCGGCCAGTGAAATCGCCGCCGGAGATCTTTTCAAAATGATCGCCCGCTTCACGCAGCGGCCGCAGCACGGTGCGGCTGATGAACAGCCAGCATCCCAATGCCAGGGCCAGAGAAATTGCCAGCATCACGATCGTGACCGTGCGCGAAACGCCGTGGGCCGTTCCGGCCTGCGCGACCAGTTCGTCCGTGCTGGAGTCGATATGCGCCAGCACCTCTCCCACCGCCTCTCTCAGTACCGTGTTCGCGGCGCTGCCGGCGTCGTTCAAGTCCAGGTAGTCCTGCACGGCCATGGTCGACAAGGCGGCCACCTGACGCCTGACCACGCCGTCGAATTGCCGATAGGCGCTCTCCAGCTTTTGATTCACGGCCTCCGAGCCTTCCAGGCGCGGCGCCTTGCGGTATGCATCCAGCGCCTTGACGCCTTCCTGCATCAGGCCTTCCGCGCGCTTGACCTGCGAGGTCGCCTGCTCGGTTTTTCCTTGCTGCAGATCCATCAGGGAGGTCGCCAGCAGCAAGCGGCCCCGCAGGAACAGGATGTAAGCCCGGTTCAGTTGGGAGGCCTGCGTAGAGTAGGCGTCGTTGACCCGCTCCAGCTTCTCATTGCTCGAGTTCAGCCCCATCCACGCGACGCCATTGGATATGAACATGGCGCCCGTGAAGAGCAGCAACACCAGAACGAGACAGGTGCGGACTTTCAAGTTAACAAGCATGGAATATCCGAGCGTTAAGCAATGTGAAACGACTATTTCCTACTCTGCACGCAGACACGGACGCCCCGGCCCCTGGCCAGTAGCGTCCGCAAAGGCGCAACTCTACGCACCCGATGGCGCGCTTTTGAACCTACCGCATTACTACTTGCGGCTGAACAGGCTCGAGCCCTGGATGGTCATGAACGCCGCCGAAGCTGCCTGCAACGCCACCTGGCGCAGCGCAAGCTGGCTGGCGCCGGCGTAGTAATCCAGGTCTTCGAGATCGGACAGCGACTTGCTGTAGGACAGGCCCTTGTTGGTGCCGGTCGCGTCCAGCGCTTCAATCTCATTCACGCGGGCGCCAACCGACGCCGCCACGGTCTGCACGTTGTCGAAATTGCTTGCCAGCTTCTTGTTGGCGGTCGCCAGTTCGTTGTTCAGCTTCGCCAGGGCCACCTCGTCGCCGGCGATCGGGGAATCGAGCACCTTGATCAGGCTGTCAAGCGTATTGAACAGATCGACGTCGGCCGACTGGATGCTCTCCACGTTGATCACGTCGCCATTCTGCGGAGTCCCTTTGACCACCACCGAAATTCCGCCGAAATCAATGGCGGAGCCCGCGGCATAGGCCGTGGGAGGCGCAGGCGGCGTCGGCGTGATCACGGGCGGAACCGGCGGATTCGCGTTCGGATCCGTCGTCGTCACCCGATAGCCCATGCTGCCGGTAGCGGGGTCGGATTCAAACTGCAGGCTGAAATTCTTGCCGATATTGGCGCTGCCAGGCGTCACCGATACGGTGCCGAACTGGGCCGTGCCCGTGTTCGAGCCCGCGGCGGTGCTGACGTAGGCTTGCGAACCGGGATTGGCACGGTTGAACACATCGCTGCCTATGTCGCTGGAGGACACCTGGCGCGACTGGTCGATCTGCACGCTGCGTTCGCCGGTCGCACCGCTGTACACAATCTTGCCCGTGGCGTCTTGCGCATACGGAATCTGGCCACCCTGATAGCCCGAAAACAGATACTGGCCGTTGCCGTCCGTACTGTTCGCCAGGCCCAGCAAGGCGTCCCGCGCGCTCTTCAGGGCGGTCGCCAGGGATTGGCGGTCGCTGTCCGCAAAAGTGCCGTTGCCTGCATTGATCACGCGGGTGCGCACGTCGGTCAGCGCGGTCGTGACCGAATCCAGGATGTTGCTTTCCTGGGACAGGTTGGTCTTGGCGGTATTGCGGTTCAGCTGGTAGGTGGAATTCATCGCCTGCGTCTGGGCGACGTTGATCGCCAGCGACGCCGACAGCGGATCATCCGCCGGGCTCAGGAACTTGCGCCCGCTGCCCACCTGTTCGACCAGGCGGTTCATGTCGGATTCCTGAGAGAGAACGCCCTTCAGGCCATTCGAGTACATCATCGAGGTGCTCAGGCGCATGGTGAAGCTCCGGATTTATCTGTATTGGTCACGATTCAACGATTCGATCAGCCGCGCAGACCCAGCAGCGTGTCGAACATGGTGCTGGCCACATCAATGATGCGGGCGCTGGCTTGATACTGTTCCTGGTACAGCGACAGGCTGACGTACTCTTCATTGAGGTTGACGCCGGACACTGCCTGCTGCGCCGCGGTCTTCTGCGTGATCAGGTTCCCCTGCGCGATGGCGGCTGTCTTGATCTGCGCGGTCTGCACGCCAACGGTGTTGACCACCTGGGAGAACATTTCGGTAATGTTCATCGTGCCGTGGCCCAGCACCTTGGCGGTTTGCAATTGAGCCAGCTTCAGCGCGTTCTTGCCGTTGCTGTCGCCGCCAGCGGCGTCAGCCGCTGCGATCTTGTCGGGATCCGTGATCAGCACTTGCAGGTCGCGGGCCGCGTCGCGCGTGGGCGACAGGGACCACTTGTCACCTGCCTGGGGCGGCGCATCGATCGTCAGAGTCACGCCCATTTCGGACCGCAGATCCAGCGTCGCCGAAGGCGGGGTGCCGGTGGCCGGGCCGTTATAGACTTGCGTGCCTTCCGGCAGGCGCAACACCCGGTAAGAGCTACCGTCGAAGGAAATTTCGTAGTCTTTGGCGTTGATGTTGTTCAGGTCGGTGAACTGGCCGGAAATCTGCGCATTGCTCTTGTTGTTGGCATTCGGTATGCCCTGCGGGCTGCTGATGCCGAAGAAATCCGTGCCGGGCTTGCCGCTTTGGTCGAGACCCTGCTTATGCTGCTCGTTGAAGGACAGCGCCAAGCCCACGGCCATCTGGCCCAGTTGGCTCTGCATGACGTCCAGGGACGATGCCCGGAACTGAAGCAGGCCGCCAAGCTTGCCGCCGGTCACTTCCGCATCATTCATTTCCACCGCGACCGTCTTGCCGGCGCCGGCCGGCAAGGTGTAGGCGACAACCGTGCGGCCCGTATCCTGGGCAGAAGACACCGCCTGCAAGGGGTAGATCGTGTTGCCCGACAGCAGCGCCTGGCCGCCATTGGCCAGCGAAATGCTGATCTTGTCGCCTTGTTCGTAGGTGGTGACGCCCACCAGTTGGTTCAGTTCCATCACGGCCTGGTCGCGCTGGTCCAGGAGGTCGTTCGGGGGGCTGCCGCCAGCCTTGCCCGTCGCCAGCGAGATCTGCTGATTCAAGTCGTCGATACGCGACAGATAGCTGTTGACCTGGTCTACCGTGGTCGTGATCTGCGCATTGAGGCCCATGCGCTGGTTCTGCATTTCGTTGTAGGCCGAGCGGATCTGGGTGGCCAGGCTGTTTGCCTTGCCCAGCAAATCCTGGCGCGCCGCAGGGTCGGCCGGCTTGCTGGCGACCGTGTTCATGCTGGTGAAGAAATTGGTCAGGCCCGGAGCGATGCCCACGGTGCGGTCGGCGAACAGGTTGTTGATCTGCGAGACCTGGTCGAATTGCGTCTGGAGCTGGGCGCCGCTGCCCTGCGCGCCGACCAGCTGCTTGTACAGGAAGCTGTCGTAGCTGCGCACGACCGTGTCGACCTGAACGCCGCGGCCTATGTATCCGTTGCTGGTGGCCTGGGCGCCAGCGGTCGAAACCATGACGCGCTGGCGGTTGTACCCGGGCGTGGTGGCATTGTTGATATTGTGGCTGGTGGTGGCCAGGCCAGCCTGGGCAGCGTTCAGCCCGCCCAGCGCCAATTTATACATATTCATGCTGACAATGCCCCGTATTTAACCGCAACTGATATACCTGGATACTCCATTAACGGCAGGAGGTGATCCGAATTTAGAGTCCTTCCATCATCTGGCGAGAAATTTCCACCTTGGAGGCCGCGCCTCGCAGCTGGCTCATGACGCCGATCAGCTTTTGCGCGTACTGCGGATCCGTCGCATAGCCTGCGTCCTGGATCCGGCGCGCAGCCTCAACCTCGTTGCGCGCCTGCGTAACGCCCTCGTAGCGTGGGCTATTGCCGATCAGACGGGCGTAATCCGCGAACGATTCCTCATAGGACGCGTAGGCGCGGAACGGTTGCGTCACCTTTTTCGCCACACCGTCTTCGTATTCGGTGGTGAGCACATTGACGACCTGGCCCTTCCAGCTGGAGCCCGCCTTGATGCCGAACAGGTTGTAGCTGGTGCTGCCGTCCTGGTGCTTGATTTCACGCTTGCCCCAACCCGATTCCAACGCCGCCTGGCCCATGATCAGGCGCGCAGGCACGCCGCTTTGCTGCGACGCCAGGTTGGCCGCGCGCGACATCTTCGACACAAAGCTGACCACGTGCTCGGGAGCCCCCTCTGCGGCGGCCAGGGCGCGGTTCTGTGCGCTGTTGTTGCGCATCACGTTCAGCAGCGCCGACACTTCGCGGGAGCCGGACGCACGGAAATCGAGATCCCCGCCCTCCCCCAGGCGCTTGACCGCATCCGCGCCCAGCTCGCCTGGCTTGCCTTGCTGCATCTGCGCCAGAATGGCGCCCGAGAGGCCAATACCAGGCGACGCCAGATGCAACGCCAATTGTTCGTCCGCCATCGATTGCAGCATCTGCGTCTGCTGGGAGTCGAACAGCCCTTCCTTGGGCGTGGCTTCGCGCATGCGCTTGACCATCATCTGCAGGAATAGCGCCTCGAACTGCTTGGCTACCTGCTTCTGCTGATCCGTGCCTTCAGGGTCCTTCTTGACGTCTCGCTTCAGGTCCGACAAGCGTCCCATGTCAAAGACCGAATCCTGCCGGCTGGCGCCGCGCGCCGCATCATTGGTGTACGCCATGGCCGTCAGATGATTTCCAGTTCGGCGCGCAAGGCGCCCGCGGTCTTCATGGCCTGCAGGATCGCCAGCAGATCCTGCGGCGTGGCGCCCAGGGCGTTCAGCCCCTTGACCACGTCCGCCAGATTGGCGCTGGTGCTCACCCGTTGCAAGGAACCGTTGTCCTGGCGCACCTCGATCTGGGTGTTGGGCACCACCACCGTCTGCCCTTCCGTGAACGGCGTGTCGGGCTGGGAAACCTGGTTCTGGCGATTGATGATGACCGACAGGTTGCCGTGCGCCACGGCGGCTTCTTCGATCATGACCGTACGGTTCATGACGACCGACCCGGTGCGGGCATTGATGATGACCTTGGCCACGGTGGGCGCGCGCGCCACCTGCAGGTCTTCGACCTGCGACAGGAAGCGGGCCTGCGAGGCCTGCTCCATCGGGGTGCGCACTTGCACCACCCGGCCGTCCAACGCGGTCGCGGTACCTTGACCGAACTTGCGGTTCAGCGCCATGGCCACATTCTGTGCCGTGCCGAAATCGGTATTGTTCAATTCCACATGAATGTAGCCATCACGCGAGAACGTGGTGGGCACGCCCCGCTCGACGATGGCGCCGGCGCTGATGCGGCCGCCGTTCAGCTGGTTGATCTGCACGCTGGAACCGCCGGCGGAGGCGCCTGCGCCGCCCACCAGGATGTTGCCCTGGGCGATTGCGTAGACCTGGCTGTCGGCGCCTTTGAGCGGGGTCATCAGCAGCGTGCCGCCGCGCAGGCTCTTGGCATTGCCCATGGACGAAACCACCACGTCCAGCGTCTGGCCCGGCCGGGCGAACGCGGGCAGCGTGGTCGTGACCATGACGGCAGCCACGTTCTTCAGCTGCATATTGCTGCCTGCCGGCACCGTGATGCCTAGCTGGGACAGCATGTTGGTCAGGCTTTGCTGGGTGAACGGCGTCTGGCGCACCTGGTCGCCGCTACCGTCCAGGCCCACGACCAGGCCGTAGCCGATCAGCTGGTTGCCCCGCACGCCCTGGATCGAGGCCAGGTCCTTGAGCCGCTCGGCATGAGCCGCGCCTGCCCCGGCCGCCAAGCCGACCGAAACGCAGACGCGCGCCAACAAGGACAACAAGGCGGATATCGGATTCGGTTGTTTCATGTTCAGAACGGCGAAGCGATCAGGAAGAAGCGTTGCAGCCAGCCCATGGTCTGGACTTCGTCCATGACGCCCTTGCTGCGGTATTCGATGCGGGCGTCGGCCACCTGTGTGGACGACACGGTATTCGTGCCGGTAATGGAGCGAGGATCGACCACGCCGGAGAAGCGCACGAATTCGCTGCCCCGGTTGATGGCGATCTGCTTTTCGCCCGCGACCTGCAAATTGCCGTTGGACATCACCCCCACCACCGTCGTGGTGATGGTGCCGGTAAAGGCGTTGTTGGCAGTACTGTCGCCCTTGCCCTGCGACACGTTGCCGCCCTTGGCGTCGGTGTTCAGGTTGGCATTGGCCCAACCATCCATGAAGGACGGCGCGGCGGCGATGCCCAGGGTTGCGCTGCCGCTGCGGTTGGTGTTGGTAGCGACGTTCTTCGAGGCGTTCGTCTTCTCGTTCAGGACGATGGTGACGATGTCCCCCACATTGCGCGGCCGGCGGTCCTCGAACAAGGGATAGTTGCCGTAGGTCGTCGGCTGGTAGATGGAGCCCGTGGGCTGCGCCATCGGCGCGGCCGGAGGCGGCGGCGCCGCCGTGGTCGGCCCGGTCACGATAGGCTCGGGCGGAATCATGGCGCAACCGGCCACCAGCATAGCCAGTGCCGCACTCGATACCAGGCGCAGGACAGACATGGACATCACAGTTGAGTCAGGCGGGCCAGCATTTCGTCCGAGGTTTTGACGGCCTTGCTGTTCATTTCGTAGGCGCGCTGCGTGGTGATCATGTTGACCAATTCTTCAGCGACGTTGACGTTGGAAGTTTCGACGTACTTCTGCATGATGGAGCCCGCGCCGTCCACACCCGGCTGCAGCAGGTTGGCGGGACCCGAAGCGTCGGTTTCGAGGTACAGGTTCTCGCCTATGCTCTGCAGGCCGGTGGGGTTGATGAACGTTGCGATTTGCAATTGGCCAATCTGCACGTTGATGCCGGCAGCGCCGGGTTGCGTCACCGAGACGATGCCGTCATTGCCGATCGAGATCGACAGCGCGTTGTCGGGAATGTTCATGGGCGGCTGGATCACGTAGCCGCTGACGGTGGTCAGCTGACCGTTCTGGTCGCGCTGCAGCGCCCCATCGCGGGTATAGGCCTGGGTGCCGTCCGGCAGTTCGATCTGCAGAAAGCCGCGGCCGTTGATGGCGATGTCCATCTCGCTGCCGGTGTTGTTCAGATTGCCCGCGGAGTGGATGCGCTCGGTCGCGGCCACGCGCGCGCCGGTGCCCAGCTGCAGGCCGGACGGCAGTTGGGTAGCATCGCCGACCTGGGCGCCGGGCTGGCGCAGCGTCTGGTACATCAGGTCCTGAAACACGGCCCGGCCGCGCTTGAAACCGTTGGTCGAGACGTTGGCCAAGTTGTTCGAAATCACGTCCATGGAGGTCTGCTGACCCTCCAGGCCCGTCTTGGCGATCCACAGCGAACGCATCATGATGAAGTACTCCTGGTGCCGCGGCCCGGCCGCGCGCGAAAATTGTTTTTAGTTCAGTTGCCGTATCAGGCGCTGATCGACAGAATGCCGTTGGCGCGTTCGGCGTTGCGGTCCGACTGCTGGATCACCTGCATCTGCTGCTCGAAACGGCGCGCGTTGGCGATCATTCCGACCATCGCCGCCATGGGATTGGTGTTGCTGCCTTCCAGCACGCCCGACAACAGCCGCAGGCTGGGATCGGCGGGCACCGGAGGCGCGGGCTGGCCATTGACCGGCGCCATGCGGAACACGCCATCGTCGCCATGCACCAGTTGCTCGTTCTGCGGATTGACCAGTTTGACCCGGCCCAGATTCAGGATGTTGTTCGGCGCGTCGCCAGCGCCGATGGCAGTAATGGTGCCATCGGCGGTGATCGTCAGCGCAGCCTGGTCGGGTACGTCAATGGGACCACCCTGGTCCGACAGCACGGGCTGGCCCAACGAGGTCTGCAGCAGACCGTTTATGCCGACCTGCAGGCTGCCCGCGCGGGTATAGGCCTCGCCTTGCGGAGTCTGCACGGCGATCCAGCCGCGCTCGCTGGACAACGCCACGTCCAGGTCGCGGCCCGTGGTCTGCATATTGCCCATCTGGAAGCTGTTGCGCGGCGTGGACGCCACCGTCGAAACACGCGTGGGCAGACTGGTTCCGTCCGTGACCGGCACCGAGCGGTACAGCGCGATCTGCTCGCGGAAACCCGCCGTGTTGACGTTGGCCATATTGTTTGAAAGGGCGGCCTGATGCTCGGTGATGCGCGCCGCGCCATTCATGGCGGTGTAGATGATACGGTCCATTGCCTATTCCGTCGGTGTCGTCGCGTGCCTGCCGGTCTTACTTCAGATTCATCAGGACTTGCATGATTTCGTCCTGCGTCTTGATGGTTTGCGAGTTGGCCTGGTAGGTGCGCTGGGCGATGATCATGTTGACCAGCTCCTTGCTCATGTCGACGTTGGACGCTTCCGTCGCCTGACCCACCACCTTGGACAGGCCATTGGTGCCGGGCTGGCCCAGGATGGGCTGGCCGGAGGCGGCCGTTTCCGTCCAGGCGTTGTTACCCACGGGCTGCAAACCTTGCAGGTTGGAGAAGTCGGCCAGCACGATGGTGCCGACGACCTGGGTTTCGCCGTTGGTGTAGCTGGCTACCAGGCTGCCGTCGCCGCCGATGTTGATGCCGCTGAACTCGCCCGAGGTATAGCCATCAGGCTTGGCCACCAGCTTGTAGGCGCTGCCGTACTGGGTGGTGCCTGCGTAGTTCATCGCGATGTTGATGGGGTCGGCCGGCGTGGCGCCACCGCCGGGGGTGGCGAAAGACAGGTTCACCACGGGTGCGCTGGTCATCACGCCCGCCTTGTTGAACGTGAACTCCTGCGGATTGCCCCAGACACCCGCGGCTTCGGTGGTCGGCGCCATGGCCTGGCCATCCATCGTGTAATAAACGTCGTAGCTGCTGTTGCCAGCGGCGTCTGCCGGACGCTTCACGAAGTACTGCATGACCTGGTGGGAGTTACCCAGAGAATCGAACACCGTCATCGGCGATGCGTTGGTGTAGGTCGAACTCAGCTTTGGGTCGAACGGTTTGCCCAGCTCAACAACAGCCGCCTTGAAATCCACAAGACCGGGAATACTGGCCAGCGAACCCGTGCCAGTTGCTACGGATATTTGCCCCGCCGCGAGGGTCACGGTGTTGGGCGGTGTGCCATAAACACCGTCAGGAGGATTGCCGGGCAACCAGGTCAGCGTACCCGCTGTGTCCTTGGTGAACGTATATGGGGTACCAGCAATGGTTACAGTACCCGGCACAGCCGCCGCAGTCTCAGTATCGACTGTGTAGATCACCTTCGCGTTGGCATCCAGGTTCGCCACAGTAGTGCCCGTCGACGTCGCCTTGGGCGCCACGTTGGCCGTCGGCAGCTGCAGTTCCACCGGATTCGCGCCAATCGCACCCGCCGGGTAGCCTGTCATGCGATAGCCCTGCGCGTTCACGATGAAGTTGTTCTTGTCCACCATGAACTCGCCATTGCGGGTGTACATCACCGCGCCGCTCTGGTCGGTGACGCGGAACATGCCCTTGGCGCCGTCGATCGCGATGTCGTACTCACCGCCACCGCCGTTCACCGCGCCCACCGTGAAGCGCTGGGCGATCCCCGCCACCTTCACACCCAGGCCGACGCGCGAGCTGGCGTAGACGTCCGCGAACGACGCGGTCGACGACTTGAAGCCGACGGTGCCCGAGTTGGCGATGTTGTTGCCAATGACGTCCAGGTTCTGCGCTGCGGCGTTCAAGCCGCTCAATCCTTGTCCGAAACCCATGTTTTTTCTCGCTAATCTTTAACTAGGGGAAGCCGCCGCCCATGCGCCGGCACCGATACATTGCGGCCGCTTCAGGCGCCGATTACCTTGCGCACGTCCAGCATGCTGGTCTGGCCGTCCAGGCCCAGATCCAGACGCAGGCCTTCAGTGGAATACGCCACGCTCTTGACCTGGCCGTAGCTCAGCACTTCCGCATTCACCTTCTTGCCGTCGGCATCCGTCGCCATGACGGACACGGTGTACGCGCCCGGTTCCAGCACAATGCCGCTGTCGTTCTTGCCATCCCAAGACAGCGTGTACACGCCGGGCTTCTGGTCCACCGTTTCGATCGTGCGCACCACCGCGCCGTTGGCGTCGGAAATCCGGATCTGCACCTTCTGGGCGTCGCCCTGCAGGTCCAAACCATAGGGAGTCACGACGCGAGCCTCGGGATTCGCCGCATCCACGCCAGATTTGATCTTGGAACCAGGAATCAACACCCCCTTCCCTATCATCGCCACCGCATTCATCGACTGCGACACATCGATCTGCCCGCTGATCGCGAGCATCGTGTTCTTCAGGTTGGTGATGCCTTCCACCGTGGAGATCTGCGCCAGCTGGCTGGTCAGTTCGGCGTTCTGCATCGGGTTCAGGGGGTCCTGGTTCTGCAGCTGGGTGACCAGCAGCTTCAGGAACTGGTCCTGCAGGCCTTGCGCCGTGCTGCTGCCGTTGGCGCCGGTTTGCGCCAGGCCCAGGCCGGTCTTGCTCGTCGATTGGTCGATAGTGGTCATGGATACACTGGTTCCGGAAATTAGGACTGGCCGATGGTCAGCGTCTTCTGCATCAGGGCCTTGGCGGTATTGAGCACTTCCACGTTCGCCTGATATGAGCGCGAGGCCGCGATCATGTTCACGGTTTCGGCCACCGGGTCGACATTGGGCATGCTGACGTAGCCCTGGGCGTCGGCCAATGGGTGCTGCGGGTCGTAAACCTGCTTCAAGGGGGATTGATCCTCGATCACGCCAGCCACGCGCACGCCGCCGATCTCCTGGCCCAATGCCTGGCCGGCCGGGGGGTTCACCTGGAACACGACCTGGCGGGCGCGATACGGTTTGCCGTCGGGCCCGACCACGCTATCGGCGTTGGCCATGTTGCTGGCCGCCACGTTCATGCGCTGCGATTGCGCGCTGAGCGCCGAACCGGCGATATCGAAAATGCTCAACAAGGACATTGCCTGCCGCTCCGTTTAAAAAATCAGTCCTGAATTGCGGCCATCATGGTCCGGATACGGCCAGACAGCATCTGCATCGTGCTTTGGTAATGCAGGGTGTTATCCGCGAATTGCACACGCTCGATGTCCATGTCCACCGTGTTGCCGTCCATGCTGGGCTGGTAAGGCAAGCGATACAGGAGTTCGGTAGGCCCCTGGGATACGGCCTTGGCCGGAATATGGCGCGCGGACGTCAGCGTGAGCGAGGTATCGGGCAAGCGCTTGGTGCCTTCCATGGCGTTGGCCATTGCCGTCTTGAAGTCGAAATCACGCGCCTTGTAGTTGGGGGTATCGGCGTTGGCGATGTTCGACGACAGCACTTCCTGGCGCTGCGCGCGCAGTCCCAGGGACTGCTGGTAGAAGCGGAAATCTTCATTAAGCCGGTCTAGCATCGGAGCGCCTTGGTGCGTTGCAATTCGGATAAAACGAGGGACCCCGGACAGACCGTTATCCCATTGGATGACGGCATCATAGGGGCCAGACGCTCGGCACAATCAGCCAAATAACCCGTCATTTCTCATCCAATTCGCGTATTGCCGAATGCCGCGGACTTCTACAATTCATCCATCATGAAAATATCCGCAACCCGACTCCGCGCGCGTGCAAGCCTGGCCGCCCTGCTGCTGCCCCTGGCAGCCGCGCACGGGCAGGAAGCGGCGACCCAGGCACCTGAAGCTATCGCCCTTGCGGCGCAGACCTATCTGCTGGATCAGCTGGCTGGCCTGCCCGGACAACCTTCGGTCGTGATCGATCCGCCGCGCGCCGAACGGCTAGCGCCCTGCGACGCCATGTCCCCGTTTATGCCTTCAGGCATGAAGCTGCGCTCGCGCATGACGGTTGGGGTACGCTGCAACGCGCCCAAGCCTTGGACCGCTTACGTCCAGGCGACGGTAAGCGTGCCCGGCCACTATTACGTCGCCGCGCGGCTGATTGCCGCGGGACAGGCCCTGACGCCGGACGACCTCGCTCCGCGGGACGGCGACCTGGTCGCCCTGCCTCCGGGCGCGATCACCGACCCGCAAGCCGTGGTGGGAATGACAGCCGTGCACCGGATCAATGCGGGGCAAGCGGTGCGGGGTTCCGGGTTGCGCAACGCGCAAACGGTGCTGCGCGGCGCCAATGTCCGCATCAACGCGCGCGGCAAGGGTTTCGTGGTCAGCAGCGAAGGCCAGGCGCTGGACAACGCGGCGCCCGGCGCCACCGTGCAGGTGCGCACCGCGGGCGGCCAGGTCGTCAGCGGCGTGGTGCGCAACGCCGGCCTGGTGGAAATACAACTGTAATTGTTGTTACATGTCGCATCGCACCACGCCACCGCTCTCCCCTAAAGTTCCGCCCGGACCTGCCGTTACTGAGGCATAAGTAGGCGAATCCGTCGCACAACCGACCCAGGACGCCCTGCGGAGATAATTTTGAAGATCAATTCCACCACCAACCGCCCCCTATCGGCTGACGCCGTCGCGCCTCGCGCCGACTCGGCGGTTGCCCAGGCTTATGGCGCCGGCAGCGCCAGCGGCTCCAGCAGCTCGCAGGTGGCGCTGAGTTCGGCATCGCGCAAGCTGTTGGCGCTGCAGGACGGCTCAAATGACATCAACGTTGAACGCGTAGCTGCCATCCGCGCCGCCATCGCCTCGGGTCAGCTCAAAGTTGACACGGGCCGCATCGCGGACAGTTTGATCGCCAGCGCCCGCGATCTGTTGAAGTAACCCTGCAACCTTCCGACCCGAGCAGCATGACCATGAGCACCGTCGACGCCCTGCAATCCTGCATGCAGCAGGAAGACACCCTGATCACCGAGTTCTCGTCCATTCTGGAAGAAGAGACTGAAGTGCTGGTGGGGCTGGGAAGCGTCGGTGTGCTCCAGGAAATCACGGAACGCAAGGGAGATCTCGCCCGCAGACTCGTAGATCTGAGTCAGGTCCGTGACTCCCTGCTCGCGGAAATCGGCCTGCCTTCGGGACACGCCGGCACCGAGCAAGCCGCCGTTCTGCACCCGCAGCTGTCGGGCGTCTGGCAGTCCCTGCTGAGCAAATCGGCATCCGCCAACGAAATCAACCTGCGCAACGGTGCCCTCATCGACGTGCATCTACGCTACACGCAGCAATCACTGGACGCCTTGCGCAATGTAGGCGCGGCTGGTGGGGCACCCTCCACGTATGATGCCCGTGGCCGCGGCGCCCGAGGCACCCCTGGCCGCAAGCCTATCGTGGCCGGCTGAGCTGCAGCACGGGCCGGGTCAGCTCCGATTGAACGGCGGCCATCACGCCGCCGTCATCTCCAGCATCGCGTACATCTTCAACAAGGCCACCGGCAACATGCGCGCGGACAGCTTGCGGTCCGTTCCCATGATGCCCGACAGGGGCCCGCGCAGCACTTCTGCCGCCGGCGTGTGCGCCAGCTGCCAGCATGCCGCACCCATCAGGCCGGCCATCAGCGATTGGCGTGCCAACGCATGGGCGCCGTCCACGGCCGGCAGAGCCTGCCACGCGTTCGCCATGTAGCGGAACCCCGCCTTGGCCTCGTCCTGCAGCACCAGCCAGCGCGCGACGGTGGCGGCGTCCGCCTGGGACGCGGGCAGGTTGGTCATGCCGAACAGCTGCCCTGCCACCTCTCCGCTGCCCGTGTCGATCAGGCGGGCGCAGACCAGCCGAACGGATTCGCCGCCGCTGCGGCCCGGCAACGTCACTTCCGTGCCGGAGGCCCACAACGCCAGGGCCACACGCTTGCTGCCCTGGACGCTGTGCAGCCCGGGCATGTCACCGGGCTGGCCGACGGGCAGATAACCCACGCTCTTGCCCACCGCATTCAGATTGGTCGGGCAGTCATCCTGGATGACACGCTGGCCGCCGGCGCTGCGCGCCACCCAGGCAACGCCTTGTTCACTCAAGGCCGGCCACAAGGCGGAGGTGCCGGCTTCCAGCATGTGCACGACCGGCACGCGCGCCAGTTTTTCCGCCAACCAGTGCACGCGAGCCTGCAACGCCAGGGCTACGTCCGGCTGGGCCGGCGCCGCCGGCGCGAACGAAGACAGCATGCCGTGCGGCAGAACCAGTTGCTGCGCGGGCGCTGCCAGGGCCGTGCCGCGATCGCTCATCAGCAGCGTGCCCAGCAATGTCCCTCCCGGCAAACCCTCACCCTTCAAGGGGGCCTTGCCATGCACGGCAAGCAGATGCCGTCCGCAGACCGAGGAAAATTCACGGCGTGCCATCGCCAAGGGCTCGTCGCCCAGCGCGGCCAGGCTGGCGCCGGAACCATCCCCGACATAGCCGCGCCAGGATGCGCGGGCCTGCACGCAGGCCGGATCGCTTTCCAGCCAGGCGATGGCGTCGTCCAGGTTTTGCGCAGCCTCGATGGAGCCGGTGCCGCCTTGCGGACGCAAGATGGCGGAAGCCAGCAACTGCCGCTTGCGGGCGGGGTCCACGCTTTCGGATTCCCGCGACGCGGATACCAGCGTCGCAAGGTCGGCCTCGCTCGGGGTGTACAGCGCGCGGGCGCGTTCGACCATGGAGAAGGCGCGGTCTATCAGCACGTCGGCCCGGGCCAGTTCCATGTGCTCGGGCACTTTCTGTCCAACCGACATGTAGTGGATCGGCAAGCGATGACGGATGGCCGTGTCCAGCGCCGCGCCCAGGCGGGTGGCCTCGTCCAGCTTGGTGATGATGCAGCCCGCCACGTCCTCGCCCACGCCATTGCGATAGGCATGCGCCACTTCGTCCAGGGTGTCGCCCTGGCTGGCCGCGTTGAGCACCAGCAGCCGGCGCACCGGCTTGCCGGCGTTGCACAGCATTGCCGCTTGTTCCGCCACCAGGCGGTCGCGCTGGCTGATGCCAGTGGTATCGATCAGGACGATCTTGCGGCTGCCCAGTTCGGTCAGGATGCGGCGCAGTTCGCCCGCATCACGCACCGAATGGGCAGGCACGCCCATCAGGCGTCCATAGATCTGCAACTGTTCCAGCGCGCCGATCCGGAAATTGTCGGTGGTCAGCATCGCAACCTGCTCGCGACCCTCGCGGGCCACGCAGCGCGCGGCCAGCTTGGCCAGCGTGGTGGTCTTGCCGACGCCGGTCGGCCCGACCAGGGCATACACGCCGCCAGCCAGGAACTCGTCTTCGGAACGTAGCACCGGCAAGTGCGTGACCAGTTCGTTGCGGGCCCAGCTCAGCGCCGCTTCCGGCGTCATGCCCTCGGGCAGGCGCTCGACCAGGGTACGCACCAGCTTGGTGCTGAAGCCCGCGTCCAGCAAGCTGCGGAACAAAGCCGCGCCTGAGGGCTCCCGGCCCGGCCCCTGGCGGCCGCCCCAGAGCAGCCCGTCCATGCGGCTTTCCAGGGCGCCGCGCAGTGCGCTGATGGCATCTTGCAAGCCGGCCGCGGCCTCGGACGG
>LNAP01003110.1_pt1 | contig 16023 bp, 14 predicted proteins | sample 602601 | NCBI WGS metagenome assembly LNAP01 (sample SAMN02440304, study PRJNA202911) | soil metagenome | biome: Subtropical and temperate rainforests or woodlands; isolation source: soil samples (1 kg each in a 20% v/v slurry with milli Q water) were... ... | reverse complement strand
GCCCCCGAAAACGCACTTTTTCATAGCCAAACTGGCGCTTGATCACCCGAAACGGGTGCTCGACCTTGGCACGAACCTGAGCCTTGGCTTTCTCGATCTTGCGTATCGCTTTGTACAAGGCACTGTGTTTTCCATGCTTTTTGTAAGTGCTGCGCCGGGCTGCAATCTGCCAAATAACCTCACGCCCCTCGTGCTCTTCGCGCTTCTCGACCCCGGTATAACCCGCATCGGCGCAGACCACGTTTTCTTCGCCATGCAGCAGTTTGTCGACCTGCGTGACGTCCGCTACATTGGCCGCCGTGACCACCACGCTATGAACCAAGCCAGACTCATCGTCGACGCCGATGTGGGTCTTGGCACCGAAGTAATATTGGTTGCCTTAATGAGATGGTCAGCCCGGTTCGAGAAATCCGGTGAGTCTAGACTTACCGGGTTTCTCTCTTTACCGAAGGAGGATCTCTCATGAGTACGTTGACGCTTCTGGGTATCGACATCGGCAAGAACACCTTTCACCTGCATGGCCAGGACGGCAGAGGAAATCAGCTCTTGCGCAAGAAACTAAATCGCAGCCAGTTATTGCCGTATCTGGCGCAGTTGCCGAACTGCAAAATTGCCATGGAGTCCTGCGGCGGTTCGCAGTGGCTGGCTAGGCAGATCGAAGGCTTAGGCCATCGCGTGCAGTTAATTGCAGCGCAGCATGTGAAGGCCTACGTCACCGGCAACAAGAATGATTTTATCGATGCAGAGGCCATCTGCGAAGCCGCGTCGCGCCCCAGAACCCGCTCGGTTGCGGTAAAGACCCTTGAGCAGCAGATCCTGTCGACTGAGCACAAGCTGCGCAAGTCTTGGGTGGATAATCGCACGCGAATCATCAACCAGGTGCACGGCTTTCTGCTGGAGTTTGGCATCATTTTCCCCATTGGGAATGCTGCTCTGGAACAGGTGCCCGCGTTAATGGAGCGCCATGAGCTGCCGATTCGACTGTGTAATGCGGTTGAGCGAATGTTGCTCGATATTCAACGCCTGACGAGAGATATCAAGGCGATCGATGTCGAGATCAAGCAGCAATTGTCTGAGGATGCCGCCGCCATGCGCTTGCTGAGCATCCCCGGCATCGGCCCTCTCACCGCTAGCGCGCTGGTGGCCGACGTCGGTGACGCTTCGACTTACAAAAGCTCACGGGACTTTGCCGCCTCACTCGGGTTGGTACCTCGACAATATTCAACCGGCGGCAAGAGGAGCTTGCTCGGCATCAGCAAGCGCGGCGACAAGTATCTGCGCTGCCTTCTGGTGCAAGGCGCTCACGCCTTGATGATCCGAATTGAAAAGCGAAACGATGCCCTCGGGGCCTGGGTGAGAAACCTTTTGGCGCGCAAGCCGCCAAACAAGGTCGCCTGTGCGCTGGCCCACAAAATGGCAAGAATCGTCTGGGCTGTCTTAGCCCGAGGTGGGAGCTACAACGTTCAACAAATGGCTTGATCCAACTGAGTGACTACCGGCTTTTGCGACGACAGTGATGATGACGATAAACGGCAGACATCCCGACTGAAATCCTGAAGACCAAGATAGCTTTTTTGCAGCTGGTGCCTTTATCAAGGACAGTGGGGAGCGACTTCTCATCAAGGGCCGAGCGCTAATCACTGTGCTCACCATGAGCCCGGATACATTAGCGCAAGCATGCTTTACCGTTTATCAAAGCTGGGTTGCAGGAGGCGGGCTGACCATACATCTTGGTCTGATGCATTTCCGGGTCGCGCTTGCCATCCTTGTTTTTGGTTGAGCTGGGCGCATGAATCAGAGTGGCATCCACAATGGTGCCTTGGCGCAACGACAGACCGCGGTCGCCCAAATAACCATTGATCACAGCGAGAATTCCAGCGGCCAGTTCGTGTTTTTCCAGCAGGCGACGGAAGTTGAGGATGGTGGTTTCATCCGGGATCCGCTCAAGGCTCAGACCCGAAAACTGGCGCAGGATGGTCGTTTCATACAGTGCTTCTTCCATCGCAGGATCGCTGTAGCCGAACCAGTTCTGCATCAGGTGCACGCGCAGCATCGCCATCAGCGGATAGGCCGGACGGCCACCTTCACCCTTTGGATAATGCGGCTCGATCAAGGCGATCAAACCCTTCCAGGGCACCACCTGATCCATCTCGATCAGGAACAATTCCTTGCGGGTCTGCTTGCGTTTGCCTGCGTACTCGGCGTCGGCAAAGGTCATCTGTTTCATCATCGAAAAGCTCGGCGACTGGTGTCCGGCGATTTTGCCAAATTAGAAAGTCTTTTTCAGAGTTTCCCTAAGGCCATGGACCTCGAAGGATGTTTTGCTTCTCACGAGATCTTCAATCTGAGATTCGTCCAGGCTGCCGTAGTTGCATGATGACGTCTGTGATACCTCGAGCATTCATGTTCAGCGTTTTCATGGTTCCAATTGCGTTATCGGCAACTCCATACATCGTGTGCAGCTCCTTACCAGCATGGGCCGTGGTGTTACGCATGGTAGTGCTGCCAGGTCGCGTGAAAGACGTTTGAAGCGGCTGTTTGAAACCCTTCGTGGGCGTCAGAAATCACCAGCTTCGTACCGAGCAGCTTGCGTGGTATCAGGCTGCGCAAGAAGTCTTTTCAGAAGAGTTCTGCTTCGGAAGGGCCGTGCCCCGCATGCCCAGGATTTCTCAGTCGCCATTAGTGTTCACCGCCACGGCGATTATGGCTGCGATCGATACGATGCGTCCGACGCCCCTGTACTTTGGCGTAGGGTGCGTTGATCCAGAGATATGCGCAGTCGCCTTGGCGAAGGAGCGCATCCAGGCTCACGCGGGTACCTGCAGTTGGGGAGCCAACGAGTCGCGCAGTTTTAATATCTTTCCTAATTGCTGGTCGCGACGTTATGCATATTTTTTATAAATTAACTAGATTAAATATAATTCTAAATATAACAAGATTTTTGAGAGATCGTAGGCATATAAGTGTTTGTGCGTGCCGATTGGCAAAACAAGTAAGTGACGAAGTATTTTTTGGGAATCTGTTGCAATTGCGATTGGGATTTTATAGGATTGCCTTTGCGAGAAAAGGAACCTCTATTTCGTGGGTTGTTTATCGCTAGTAAGTTTGGTTGTGCTCACGGAATGTACGGTCTAACTTTCGCTTGCAAGTAACTCTCAATTTTTTGTCGAAACCAACGGAAAGGAAAATCGATAAATGTCTACCCATGCCTCTCTTTCCTCGAAGCTCTCCATTGAGCCGACAGGCAGCGCAGTCAACCTTGAGCGTCTGAGCAGCAGTCGCGCAACTTATGGCGATTTGGTCGATGCGTTCGCGCGCGAGCTGTCGATGGACGAAATCCTACTGATTTCCGGTGCTTCCAAGTCCGGGGGCGGTTACAGTGGGGGCGGCTACTCCTGAGTTATGGCTGTTGGCCGGCTGCTAGTTACTTGAGCTGCCGTCACTTGGCGCGAGTGATGCTCGCGCCTTTGCACATTGTCGGTTAACCGGAATAGCTTCGACTGAAGTTGCCAGTAATCACGTGGACTGACGATGCAAGTATTGCAGGGGTTGGGCGCTCGATACGTATTCGTGTCGGGTTTTTGCTTTGCCGTTGCTCGCATAATAATGAAAACTTAATTAGCCTGTTGAACATGACTATTGATTTCAAGGTAAGTGCTGAAAGCTTCAAAAAGGAATATGAGGAACGCTTACCATTGATCATACGGGGTGCGTTTGATGCCTCGGACGTGAATTGGTCGGAAATCAACGATATCATCGCTAGGTGCGACCCGCATTCCGAGAATTTTCGTATATCATTTCCGAGCGGTAACGTTGCCAAGGAAAAGTATGTCCGCAGCTATTTTCATATTGGTGACCATCGCCGGGAACTGATTCAGCCGGCCGTCTACGGTTATCTTCGCCAAGGCGGCACGATCGTGGCTAACCACATATACAACGAGCCCGTCTTCAATGATTATGCCAAGGAGATCGCGCAGTTCACTGGTCGACAGACCGTCACGACGGCGTATGTTGCCTTTGGCAAGACGGATTCGTATAGAGTGCACTGGGACTCGCGCGATGTCTTTGCTGTTCAGCTCAAGGGCCGGAAGCGCTGGGTGGTGTACGAACCTTCGTTTCCAGCGCCACTGTATATGCACCAGAGCAAGTATCTAGAGCAGGATTACCCATGCCCAGAGAAACCCTACCTGGATTTTGTCTTAGAAGAGGGTGACATCTTTTATATCCCAAGGGGCTGGTGGCATAACGTATCGCCCCTGGATGAGCCTTCGGTTCACTTGGCCGTCGGTAGTTTTCCCGCCTACGGGGTCGATTATGTTCGCTGGGTGTTTGGGCAGTTACCAAACGTCATTCATGCCCGGGCGGCCATGGAGACCTTTGAAAGGGATGCTGACACGATTCGGGCACTGAGCGATCACATTGGCCAGATGATGAATGATCCCGCCAACTTTCAAAAATTCATCGAGTCCCATGTCGGCGAGCAGATCCTCGAAACTCGCCTGAATATGGAGCAACTGGGCGATGCGCATGTTACCTCCTTGGGTATTCAGACGCGACTACGCTTCAACGTGCTGCGCAGTGACTTGGCCGATGATTACCTTGTTACCAGTAACGGCAAGTTTTCGTTCAAAGACGAGTTAGGGGCGCTGAAGGCGTTTCTGGTCAGTCACCCGGAAACCACGGTGGCAGATATAGAAGGTCATTTCCCTGACTACTCTGCTGCACAGTTATCCGAACTGATTTATTTACTAGCCAGCCAAGGTGTGCTCGAGATTTTCTAGCACACATCTCCCATTCTCGCAGAGTGGCTCGTAAACAGACTGACATACTCTTCGCTTGAACGTTGACGGGGCTGCCCTGCGCGGGACTTTTAGAATGATTGACCGACTACCGTATCCCTTTGATGTTGCCACGTTGAGGCGGAACAAGGCATTCATGCTGTTCTGTCCGCCTGATGTACTAGACGAAGAACTTCGCCCTGTATTGGAAGGGCGGTCGCTGTTGCATACACTTGATCCGTCGGACTTCCAGTCCTGCCCCTACGCCGACTCTCGCAGTCACAGCACAAAGCCCATGAATGTTGAGTCGCTCAAGGCACTCTTGCGCAACCAGGATGCTGTGGCGAACTTCATTCACGGCGTAGGTCAATTTGTGCTCGCGAGTTCTGCCGATGAACAAACCGAGCCTGATCTAAGGCATCTGTATGCCCTCTCTTATATTGGCTACAGGGCGCCCACCCTGTATTTCTGCAACAAACTGTTCGATGAGACTTGCGAAATCCCAGCGATCTGTTCGGTGGCCTCGAGATTCTTTCAGGGGTTGTTGAACATGCTGGCCCTGATTGCGCTCGAGCATGGCGGGCAACTGGCCGGGGTGCGAATGACCGCGCAAGAGCTTTATCAGTATGCGGATGAGCGCGGACATCTCGTTGGCAACGCTGAGTCCTGCGCAGCCTCGAAAGCCATGATCATCAAGTACCTTACCCTATGCATCGAGTCCAGCAGGCACGCACCGTCGTCGGTGGCGCCGCCGCCGGCATCAGGCATTGAGCTCGAAGGCGTGTGCCGGCTTGCTCAAGTAACGATGGTGCTCGAGTTCACCAGCCTAGTGTACGAAACCTTGCGTTGCTGGCTATGGCGCCAGGAGCCCGGGTATGACCCAAGTAGGCTTGTGCAACTTTATGCTACCAAACACTGTTTCCTAGCGAAAAAGATCTCCCTTACCGACGACCCATTTGTGCATCCACTATTCAACAGGGCGCAAAACTTCATCTCCACCTTCGGTCGGCAAGATGCGTCCAGCCAAACGCTGGTACAGATCGCCTCGGAGTGCATCGACCAAGTGGGGCAGGGGCGTATGTCTCATGCACTGGCTCATGAGAGATTGAAACGTCAAGTGGTGGAGATCTTCGGCAAGTATGCTGAGACGGTGGAGCCGCACGTGCTAGGTGGACGTTTTCTTTCTTCCGACCTCGATGTGTTCTTCGGCCCCTGGCCGGGCTGACACCTGAATGGCAAGCATGGAAAACAAAGATCTGTTCAGGAGGGAAGCGCTAGAAGCGAAGATCGCCTCTCGCTCCCTGCATGGCGAGGTGTTGCTCTATCTACCTCGCTACTATCGGGTAATGCTCGTTGTAGTCTTGGGGGCGCTGAGCCTATTGATTGCGGTCGTGCTTTTTGGTTCATACACCAAGCGTGTGACAGTCAATGGCGAGTTGTTTTCCACCCTCGGCACGGTCCCGATATACCTGCCCAGATCAGGGGTGATCACCCGCTATTACGCTAGCGAGGGCGATGTCGTGCAAACCGGCGAGCCGCTGTTCGATGTGTCCACAGAGGTGTTCGGTGCTGGCAGCCGAGGCACCTCTTCGGAAACCATGGTTATGCTCGGCGAGCGCAAGAGCCTGCTGTCGCGACAGTTGCAAAGCGAAGAGTTGGCGCATGATCAGTACCTGCGAAGCCTGACGGATCAAGTCAAGTCAAAGCAGAACGAAATGCAGTTGATCACGGGCCAGTTGAAGGACGTCGCGAAGAAGAACAGGTTGCTGTCCGACAGCCTCAGAAAGTATGAAGAGGCCCGTTTGCAGGAGGCCATCTCGGATGACGCCATGGCCGAAAAAACCATCACCGCCCTGAATAGCCAGATTGATTATCAAGAGCGTCAACGGCAATTGGAGGCAGCCCTCCGTGAGATTGCCAATTTGGCTTATGAAAGGACGAAGGCAATATCCGAGTTCGGCAAGCTCACGCTGCAGATCAAGGGTGAGTTGTTGGCGTTGGAAGAGCAAATCCTTATGGTGGAGTCGCAACAGGGCATGATGGTCAAGGCCCCCGCACGGGGAGCGATCACGGCGATCCAGGGGGTAGTGGGTTCGTACCATGACCATACCAAGCCGATTGCGTTCGTCGTACCGGCAGAATCGCACCTTGAGGCTCGTTTGCTGGTTCCGGCCTCGGCCATAGGCTTTATTAAGAAAGGTGACGTAGTACATCTGCGCTATTCGGCCTACCCCTATCAGAAATTCGGCCAAGGCAAGGGGGTGATTCACGCGATATCCGGGACTTCGTTGCTGCCTGATGAAATTGCTCTGGGCGCCAAACTAAGCGTGACGCAACCCATGTATTTGGTGAAAGTGAAACTGGATACGCAGACTATCAGTGGAGAGGGTGCGACTTATACGCTCCGGCCCGGGCTTGTGCTGGATGCTGATGTCATGTTGGAAAAAAACAGAATTTATCAATGGCTGATTCGCCCGTTCTTCGCCGTTTCTAAAAACTTGAATTGATCATTGCCATGAAAAAAAGTTCGTATGTGCCCCAACTGTTCGAGTCGCGCTTTCCAATTATTCTTCAGACTGAGTCAACCGAGTGCGGCCTAGCGTGCGTGGCGATGTTGACGAACTATTATGGGCGTGATGTTGCCTTGCGCGACCTACGCTTGAAATTTTCGGTTTCGCTGAAGGGCATTTCCCTTGGTTCCCTGCTGCGCGTGTGCAGGCACAACGGGCTTGACAGTCGACCGGTGCGCACCAGCCTGGCTGGACTGCAGCAGATCAAGCTGCCTTGCATTCTGCACTGGAATTTCAACCATTTTGTGGTGCTGAGAAAGATTTCGGCCGACCACGCTATTGTGGTGGATCCGGCGCACGGTGAATTGCGTCTGCCATTGGAGCATCTCTCTCAATCCTTCACCGGAGTGGCAGTCGAGATTTGGCCCAACCCTGATTTCGAGCCGAACAAGTCGCAGAAGAATGTTCCGCTCACACAATTGATGGGGCGCCTCAAGCGGCGTAGGCGCGCTTTGGGCGCCGTGCTGTTCCTGGCCTGTGTCATCGAGCTGCTGACGGCGGTTTCACCCTATTACATACAACTGGTAATCGATAGCGCAATCGGTGCCAATGACCCACAAGTCTTTGCTGTGCTGGCGGCGGGATTTGCAGTGGTCTATCTGCTAAGGAATCTTGTCGGTGCGCTGCGAAGCTGGTTTCTGATGTACTTGGGGACTAGCCTGAATGTGCAGTGGAAAGACAATATCCTGGAGCACATGCTGTCACTGCCGCTCGAGTACTTCGAGAAACGGCACGTGGGCGATGTGATGTCCAGATTCGGTGGGGTCGATATCATCCAGAGGATGCTCACAACTGCGTTTATTGAGTCGGTGCTCGATGGTTTCTTCTCTATTCTCATCGTCGTTGTGATGTTCTTGTATCAACCACTCCTGGCTGCGCTCGTTCTTGCCAGCACGCTGCTGTATCTCATGGTGCGCTGGCTGATGAATGCGACTCTTCTCAATGCCTCAAGAAATGAAATTGTCCACAGTGCCAAACAGAATTCGTATTTGCTGGAGACCCTTCGAGGGATTCGCCAGATCAAATTGTATGGTCAGCAGCGGGAGCGGCGTTTGGCATGGATGACGTTGTTCATCAAGCAAGTCAACGCCAAGGTATCTACTCAAAAGCTGGAAGTCGGATTCAAACTCGCACGGGGCGTGATTTTCGATTTGCAGAACATCATAGTTATTTGGTGCGGCGCATTGTTAGTGATCGATCAGGCTTTCTCGGTCGGCGCTTTGGTCGCATTTCTAGGCTACAAAGTGCTCTTTGAAACGCGTGTCGCCACGTTGATCGACAACATATTTGTTATTCAGAACATCCAACTGCAGGCGGATCGCCTCAGCGATATCGTGCTGTCTACTCCAGAGGAAACCCAGGAAGCAGATGCGAGCAATCTCCGCGACCTCCCCGGCAGCCTAGAATGCAAGGATGTGTACTTCCAGTACTCGCTGTTCGAGAAGAATGTCATTAATGGCCTAAGCCTCACCGTGAGGGACGGCGAGTCAGTGGCGATCATCGGTCCTTCCGGGTGCGGCAAGTCAACGATCTTCAACGTGATTCTTGGTGTTTACCAAGGTGCACGCGGGCAGATCACGCTGGGTGGCATGGATATCAAGACACTGGGGGTCGAGCAGGTCAGGGACATGCTAGGAACGGTTCTACAGAATGACATTTTGTTCGCCGGGTCCATCCTCGAAAACATTGCCGGCTTCAACGACGAAGTTGACTATGAATGGGCGATGAAGTGTTGTGAGATGGCCAATATCGCCGTGGACATCGAGGCCATGCCCATGAAGTACTACACCCTTGTGGGAGATATGGGCGCAGTCCTTTCGGGTGGACAGAAGCAACGAATTCTGTTGGCTCGAGCACTGTACAAGCGGCCACGTGTATTGCTGCTCGACGAAGCCACCAGCCATCTGGATGTCGCCAATGAACGTGCGGTGAGCCGAGCGATAAAGTCGCTGAAGGTTACCCGCCTGATCATTGCCCATCGCCCAGAGACCGTGCTGTCGGCAGACAGGATCCTGTTGATGAGTGAAGGGAGGATCGCTGCGGAGCTGTCACCTGAGGAAGCCGCCGAATACCTGCGTACGATGAACAACGGATGATCAAGTATTTGTCGTGCGTCATGCCCACCGAAACATGCTTGTTCCCACCGAGTGCCCGGTCTTTGCCAACCTGCCGTCAGGTAGACTTGTCGTTTTTCAGACCTGCGCGGTCGATTGCGGACGGTATCCGGTGCAGTCTGTTGGTGTCGGTGAGCCTGATCTTGGCCGCATGCGCCGAGCGTGGTGTGGACAGGCCGCATCCGCGCGTCCCTGTGCATTGGGCCAATGCAGGCGATACCGTGGCCGCTGTAGAAAGCGAAATGTCTTGGTGGCATTACTTCAATGATCCCCAGCTTAATCGATTGATCGACACTGCGCTTGCCCGCAACAATGATCTGGCCAAGGCCGCCATGAATGTGCGTAAGGCCCAGCTTGTTTCAGCGCGTACAGGCGACCCTTTTCAGTTCGGTCCACAAGCGGTGTTGAGTGCCAGTGGCGAAAGTCGCCTCTACAGCGGTGGTAGCCAGAGCGACGGCAGTGGTTCGATACGCCTCAAAGCGAGCTACACGATCGACCTATGGGGGCGGCTGGCGCTCGAGAGGGACATTAGCCATTGGGCGCAGGAAGCGTCCGAGGCCGATCATGAAAATGTGCGCTTGAACATCATTGGAATGACCGCCGACCTTTACTGGACACTTGGGTATTTCAATCAACGCCTCGCATCGGCTGAAGAGAGCCTCTTGACTGCCGTCAAAACGCAGCGACTGGTTCATGCGCAGTCTGCGGCAGGAGCTGTCTCGGCATTGGAGCGGCGAGAGGCGGAGCAGACCGTGTTGACCCAGCGCAGCAGTCTCTCGCAACTGCGTCAGGCGAAAACGGAAACGCGCAACGCCCTGGCCCTGATGATCGACTCGACGCCAACCGATGATTTCCTCGCGGCGGTTGTGGGGCGGGAGCCACAAGCGCTGCCCACCGGCGTCTTGCCTGCCGTGCGGGAAGGACTGCCTTCCACGCTGCTGAGTCGACGACCGGACTTGCGCGCCTCCGAACTCGAGCTACGTCGCAGCCTCGCCCGGGTTGACATTGTGCGCACCAGTTACTACCCAACCTTGGTCCTTACGGGCGCACTGGGCAGCAGCAGTACTTCACTACGTCAGATATTGCGAAATCCGGCAGCCATATTGGGGACGGATCTGACACTCCCATTCATGGATCTGAAGGCATTGCGGCTGGATACGAAGATTGTGCAGACCGAGTACGAAACAGCGGTCATCGACTTTCGCCAAGCGCTCTACCAGGCGTTCGTGGATGTTGAGAACGCGTTGTCCGCCCGAGGACACCTGGCCGAGCAGGCCGATCTTCAGGCACAGAACCTGGTCGCGGCGAGAGAGGCCGAGCGTTTGTATTCAATTCGCTACCGGGCCGGCGTAGTCACCTTACGCACATGGCTCGATGCCCAGGAGTCGCTGCGTACTGCTGAAACCTTGTTGGCACAAGCCCGATTGAGTCAGTTGCAGAACTTGAACACCTTGTACCAGGCCCTCGGGGGAGACGCGCGGAGTTCTGGCACTTTGCGTGATGGATCCCGATAAACAGCGAATGCCGCCTTGGCGAAAATCATCGACGGAAAAACATATGCACAGTTGTCTGAAGGGCAAACAGCTGGTCGTCTTCGACTGGGACGAGACGCTCATGAATTCTCGGGAAATTGCCAGGCGTGCTTCTCTGCAAGTCATCGCCGATCTATTTGGTGCTGTCTATTTGTCGCCACAACTAACGTTGAACCTGGGACATAGTCCCTGTGTATTGGCGATGGAGCATTTCAATATCAAGTCCGATCAGGCCAAGAGGGAATTCGTGGGGCGTTTCGTGCAATATCATCGCAAGATGGAGCATGTGGCGTCGCTCATTCCCGATGCCAAGCGCGTATTGCAAACGCTGCGCGAATCTGGTTTTAGGCTTGCAGTTGCCACCGGTCGCAGCCGAATATCTCTGCAGCCGTTGATGGAAAGAGCTGGCATACAGGGATACTTCTCAGCCTTACGTTGCAAGGAAGATCCCGTTCAAAAGCCTGATGCCGCCGTGTTGACCGGAATCCTCGCACAGCTCGACCATGATCGTGCGTCTTGCCTGCTGATAGGAGACTCCAGAACGGACATGACGTTGGCCAGGAATGCGGGTGTTGATTTTTTACACGCCGCCTATCACTCCTATTTCGAGCTAGATGTTCCACACAAGATAAACACCATTACGGAACTTGTAGATTAAGACTGCCGTGCAGAACCTGACGAGTGGCTGGGCAGCGTTTGGGTGTTGCTCAGCTCTGCACTACGCGTGCAATGAATGAACTTTATGGATAGTAATGGGGGAAGGATGAACAAGTCATTGCGCACGCAGCCGGGTCTTTCTGAAGAACAGGTAGTGTATGGCTCTGAGAGGTTGGCTCGGCAGGATGACGAGGCGTTGTCCTACGTGATTTGTCCAGAGTTGTTCGCCTGCGACATGCAGCGAACGGTCGTTGACGATGTATTAAACACGTTCAATCGTGTCTTCCTAGTGATCGATGGAAACATCGGCCCCGAGAAAATTCTGTCGGTACAAAACTACTTTTCAGGTAAAATCACCCAAGATTCTGTACTTCATATCGAGGGTGGCGAGCATGTAAAGAACTTTGATGGCGTCGTGCGCATCCTGGATTGGCTGGACAGGGGAGGATTCGTCAGGCGCTCGGACGTGGTTGTATTGGTAGGTGGCGGTAGCGTACTCGATCTGGGGTCATTCGCCTCGTCCATTTACAGAAGAGGGGTGGACCATGTGCGTGTGCCCACTACATTGCTTGGGTTGGTCGACGCAGGTATAGGTGTCAAGTCCGCCATCAACTTCAATGGTAACAAGAACCGTGTCGGCAGCTACCAACGCCCGACACTGACCATAGTGGATCCTTGGCTGATCGATTCGCACGACGTCGATCAGATTAGGAACGGTTTATGTGAAATCATCAAAGTTGCCATTATTGGTTGCCGCGAACTATTCGATGAGGTTCATTGCAATAGGAACGTGCTGCTCAAGCCTGGTTTTTATACCACGGCAGTTGGTATTTCGATCATTAAGCGATCCATCGACGTGCTGCTTCGCGAGATTGCGGCCAACCCAGATGAGCAGGTGCTGAGACGCTCCATGGACTTTGGCCATATTCTTTCTCCACTGCTAGAGGCCAACAGTGGATATCGGATGCCCCACGGCCTAGCCGTCGTCAAAGAAGTCGTGTTCTGCTGCCGTTACTCCGTTAACCAAGGGTATTTGACGATTGAGCAGATGGGGTGCATCGAAGCACTGTTGACGGCGCTGGACATCCCCTACGAAGAGCCGCTCTTCGACGACCAGTGTTTCATGCAGGAGGCCATTGCCCAGGCCGTCAGGCACCGGAAGGGTATGCTTTACCTGCCTGTGCCGCGGTCCTTAGGAATACCATGTTTCGTCGAGCAGGTTGATGACCTCTTGGGGGGGAGATGCTGATGGCCTACGTTGCCTGCCTTGGCTACTTTCTGGTCAGGGCGCTCATCGCTGCCCAGGGGCTGTTGCAGTCTTGGCCGCTAGGGCGATTCCGTGGTGAGGGTGCTCAGTCGAGGGCGGCGTATTTGAGCACCGAGACGCTGTCTATCATCATTCCCGTGCATTGTGAGACCAGCAAGCTGGTGATGCAGTACCAACAGTGGAGTCGCCTCATACCTGCGGTCGATGCAGCCAGGATTGCGGTCTGTTTTGTCTTCCCGAAGCAGGTTCAATCCAGTGAGCTGGCAGCAACATTCGAGGCGCTCGCCAAGGCGGATCCTTGTCCGACAATTAGCTATGCCCTGGATCCTACCGATACGTCGAGCAAGAGCAGCAAGATCGACCATGCGCTGCGGGACGTTGTCGACAGCCAATGGGTTGGCGTCATCGATTGCGACACGTCTGTTGAACCGTGTGCCATTGAAGAGGTTCTCGGGCTTCTGGCCGAGGCTAGGGTCGTGCAGTTGGTGCCGGTGTCGGCGTTTGCCATCAACAGCACAAGTGTATTGCTTTACCGTGCGATGCGGGTTTACAGAACTGTTTTTCTCGAGCAGTTGCTGGGGCTTGGCGGCTGGCGTAAGCCATGGTTGCGTCGATTGCTGGGGCTTCGCTACCTCTGCGGGGCATCAATGTTTTTTCATCGTGAAGTCTATGCAACACATGGGCCTTTTCCCATGTGGAACGACGATATGTACCTGGGCTACAGCTTGAGTGCCAAGCATGAAGCCGTGGCGGTATGTCGGCACGTTTCGAGCTCGCCGTTTCCATGCGGGCTGAAGAACGTGTTCTGGCATCGGATTCGAATCCGTTACATGTCCCTGAAAGCCGCTTGGCCAGTTCTCATGGCATCGCCTTCACGATCGAAGACGTTCGTTCAAATGTTGCTTGGCATGGCGTGTGATCTCAACAAGGAAATAAGCGTTGCATGGTGTGTGGCAGCGTTAATCCTGTTCGATGGGAGCGCATTGCTAGCCATACTGTTTCTGCTGCTGTGGGTAGAACTGATGGAATACATTGCGGTGCGGGCGTGTTTGCGCCGTACCGAGGGTGTTTCCGGTTATTCTTTTGTTGATCACTTTATCATTCTGCCTGGCCTTTCACTGATCGAGTTGGCCGCCTCATTGGCCGCCGTCTTCTGGCTTGATGGCGTCAGGCTTTCCAAAAGAGTCACGACAAAATGAAATTGGATTTGGGCGTGGTGGCTGTAGAGGTCGCGGCGGCGCGGCAACATGTCGTGGAACATATCGCAAGTTATTTTTGCTATGAAGCCAGCTTTAAGCACTGTATGTACCATTATCGGCTGGAGGTCAAAGGCCTGACCGAAGACACTGTAGAAGCGCTGCTCGGCCAATTCTGCAAGGTGGGAGTTGTCACGCAAAAAGCGGGTTACAGCTATACCCTCTACAGTGGGCCTGGAGGACGGCTGCTGGTTTCCGCCTATGCGGGTTGTCAGCATGTAATTGTGAAGCGCCAACAGACGGTCACTTGCTATATCAACGAGGATGACGATGAGTCGCTGATGGTGCCGATTCGGGTCATCAGAGAGATCATGCTGCAAGAGCATGAAAACCAAGGCGCTGTGCTTGTTCATGCCGCAGTAGTCGCAATGGGTGGGAAAGCAGTGATGTTTGTCGGGGACAGCGGTGCAGGGAAAAGTACTGTTGCATTTTATGCGTGCAAACAAGGTGCACATTACCTGAGCAATGACAAATGTATCCTTGATCAGCAGCTCAACGCCTACTCATTCCCGATGGCCATTCGCCTCGCCGTTCCAACCGTCGAGCGTGTGGTCGGAACGCTCAGTGGCGTGGTGCCGAGGTTCGATTCGCCAACTGATATTTTCCTCAATCAACGATATCGGCAGTGGGGCAACAAGCACAAGGTTGTATTGACGGTTCGCGAGTACTGCCGCTTGGCCAGCTCGAGCCAGGTACTTGAGTCCACGATCGACACGCTGGTGTTGCCAAGCATTATCCCTGGCTGTGCCGTATTTGAGGAGAGTCCTCTCGACAGCAGCGCATGGCTAGTACTGTGTCGAAACATTTCCGTCAGTCATGAACGCAGCGAAGAGGATGATTGGCTCGGCCTAGTACGACTGAGCGAAAAGGACAAGCAACTGAACAAGTCCCGGGTGATAGACAAACTGCTGTCCAGGAAAGGACGGGCATTTAAATTTTCTGCTGATCAGTTGGAGGTATTTTATGATGCCGTCAGATCGTCCTGATGTGACGTTCTATGTGGATGAGTATCGTTTTTCGGTCCGGTGCTCCGTGTTTCTCAGGAATGAGCAGGGTGAAGTTCTTGTCCAGAAAAAGAAAACGGACAGTGAAGGCAGCTGGGCACTGCCTGGTGGTCGCCTGAAGGTCGGCGAGTCCGTGCTTGACGGTGTAGCTAGGGAAATAGCCGAAGAGTTTGGCGTGCCAACACATGATCATCAGTTTCTTGGTGTTATTGAGCAAAATATAGTAATCGGCGACCAGCGCATGCATGAGCACAATTTTATCTACAGTGCCGATTACCTTGACGTCATCACGCTTTGCGATGACTCGCTCGACTGGAAATGGATGACTTTCGACAATCTCGACACAATCAAACCCGCCGGTTGTGAGAGGTTGCTCGGCGGTTCTTCGTTTCTGATTTCAAACGGTTTTATCGCTGAGGCGGCTAGGTGAACGTAGTCAAACAACTGCGTGGCGGCTCATTAAGCGCTACATGCGTGGTGCAGCGTCCCTCAGGTTTGTACGTGAGGAAAACATCTTGCCGGACACACAATAGAGAACACGGTTTAGTCCGGCTTTTCTCGCAGAAAAGCAAGCAGAACCATCTCGCGCGGATTTTTCCCCAGTACTTCCTTCCGGTGCTGGAAACGGGATTGGATCGACTGACCGGCGATGCGTACATAGAGCTTGAGTATAAAGAGGGTTACCGGAATCTGTTCGAGGCCCTGAGTGACGACCTGCCGGAACCAGCGGTGGCGAAAATCTTCAGGCTGGGCGGTTGCAGGATCTGAGTGCAACACGGTTATTGAATTGAAGCGGGAGCATCATGCCGCATCACCACGGCTTCTTGCATCACTTCGCCCATCAC
>LNAP01003109.1_pt1 | contig 16028 bp, 16 predicted proteins | sample 602601 | NCBI WGS metagenome assembly LNAP01 (sample SAMN02440304, study PRJNA202911) | soil metagenome | biome: Subtropical and temperate rainforests or woodlands; isolation source: soil samples (1 kg each in a 20% v/v slurry with milli Q water) were... ... | reverse complement strand
GACCAGTGCCGCAGCCGTCGCCGGGGCGCAGGCAGTCGACCGCTGACGCGCCGGCGTCGCCGTTCAGCCGATGTCCGGGGTGAAAACGCTTGACCGGGCGATCACGGCGTGATGACCAGACGGCAAGGGATCCACCGGGTGGATCTTGCAAAAACAAGAACTGGCAGGGAGACGATCAGATGAGTTTTTCACGGCGGACATTGTTGAAGGCATCGGCTGCGGCGACCGTTCTCGGCGGCGTCGGTACGCCATTCGTGGCCCGCGCGCAGAGCGCCGAATTCGTCTATAAATACGCCAACAACCTGCCCGACACCCATCCGCTCAACGTCCGCGCCCGCGAGATGTCGGCCGCGATCAAGACCGAGACCAACGGCCGCGTCGACCTGCAGATCTTCCCGAACAACCAGCTCGGCTCCGACACCGACATGCTGAGCCAGATCCGCTCCGGCGGCGTCGAGTTCTTCACGCTGTCCGGCCTGATCCTGGCGACCCTGGTGCCGGCGGCCTCGATCAACGGCATCGGCTTCGCTTTCCCGGACTATGACACCGTCTGGAAGGCCATGGACGGCGAACTCGGCGCCTATGTGCGCGGCGAGATCACCAAGGCCAACCTGGTCGTCATGGACAAGATCTGGGACAACGGCTTCCGCCAGACGACGTCGTCGACCCGGCCGATCAACGGGCCGGACGACTTCAAGGGCTTCAAGATCCGTGTCCCGGTGTCGCCGCTGTGGACCTCGATGTTCAAGGCGTTCGACGCCTCGCCCGCCTCGATCAATTTCAGCGAAGTCTATTCGGCGCTGCAGACCAAGGTGGTCGAAGGCCAGGAAAATCCGCTGGCGCTGATCTCCACGGCCAAGCTCTACGAAGTGCAGAAATACTGCTCGCTGACCAATCACATGTGGGACGGCTTCTGGTTTCTCGCCAATCGCCGCGCCTGGGAGAAACTGCCCGAGGATCTGCGCACCATCGTCGCCAGGAACATCAATGCGGCGGCCGTCAAGGAACGCGGCGACACCGAGAAGCTGAACGCCACCGTGCGCGAGGAACTGACCGGCAAGGGCCTGATCTTCAATCAGCCGACCGTGGCGCCGTTCCGCGACAAGCTACGCCAGGCCGGCTTCTACGCCGAATGGAAGGGCAAGTACGGCGAGCAGGCCTGGGCGCTGCTGGAGAAATCCGTCGGCAAGCTGGCGTAGCCCGCGACCATGGCGCATGTCGACATCCATCCGGGCGCGGGCGAGGTGACCCAGGTCCCTCGCCCGCGCTCGTTGCTGTCATCGATCGAGGCGATCCTGGGAGCGCTGGTGGAGATTCCGGCGGCTCTGCTGGTGGTCGCCGAGATCGTCATCCTGTTCGCCGGCGTGGTCGCGCGCTACGGCTTGCACAAGCCGCTGGTGTGGTCCGACGAACTGGCCTCGATCCTGTTCCTGTGGCTGGCCATGCTGGGATCGGCGGTCGCCTTTCGCCGCAGCGAACACATGCGGATGACGGCGCTGGTGGCCACCGCCAGTCCGGCAGCGTGGGCGTTTCTCGATCTCATCGCGACATGCTCGGCACTGGCTTTCCTGCTGATGATCGTGTGGCCGTCGTTCGAATATGCCTACGAGGAAAGCTACATCACCACGCCGGCGCTGCAGATCGCCAACAGTTTTCGCGCCGCGGCGCTGCCGGTGGGCATCTCGATCATGGCGGCGTTCGCCCTGCTTCGGCTGGCGCGCTTCGGCAATCCGCGCACGCTGATCTACGCGCTGGCCACCGTCGTCGTAGTCATCGGCCTGTTCTGGCTCGCCCAGCCGCTGCTGCGGACGCTCGGCAACCTCAACCTGATCATCTTCTTCGTCGGCGTGGTCGGCATGTGCGTGTTTGCTGGCGTGCCGATCGCGTTTGCCTTCGGACTGGCGATCTTCGGCTACATGGCGCTGACCACGCATACGCCGATGATGGTGCTGGTCGGCCGCATGGACGAGGGCATGAGCCACCTGATCCTGCTGTCGGTGCCGCTGTTCGTCTTCCTCGGCCTGCTGATCGAGATGACCGGCATGGCGCGGGCCATGGTCGCCTTCCTCGCCAGCCTGCTCGGCCACGTCCGCGGCGGCCTGCATTACGTGCTGCTCGGCGCCATGTATCTGGTATCCGGCATTTCCGGCTCCAAGGCCGCCGACATGGCGGCGGTGGCGCCGGTGCTGTTCCCCGAGATGAAGGCGCGCGGCGCCAAGCCGGGCGACCTGGTCGCCCTGCTCGCCGCCACCGGCGCCCAGACCGAGACCATTCCGCCGAGCCTGGTGCTGATCACCATCGGTTCGGTGACCGGCGTGTCGATCTCGGCGCTGTTCACCGGCGGGTTGCTGCCGGGCGTGGTGCTGGCCATCACCCTGTCGATGCTGGTGTGGTGGCGCTACCGCGGCGAGGACCTCAGCCACGTCAAGCGGGCGACCTCAGGCGAGATTTTCAAGGCTTTCGTGATCTCGCTGCCGGCTCTGGCGCTGCCATTCGTGATCCGCTTCGCCGTGGTCGAAGGCATTGCCACCGCCACGGAGGTCTCCACCATCGGCATCGTCTACGCCCTGATCGCCGGCATCCTGATCTATCGCCAGTTCAACTGGGCGCGGCTGATGCCGATGCTGGTGGACACCGCCTGCCTGTCCGGCGCGATCCTGCTGATCATCGGCACCGCCACCGGCATGGCCTGGGGCCTGACCCAGTCCGGCTTCTCCCGGGCGCTGGCGGCGGCCATGACCGGCCTGCCCGGCGGCGGCGCCAGCTTCATCGCGGTATCGATCGTCGCCTTCGTGATCCTCGGCAGCGTGCTGGAGGGCATTCCGGCCATCGTGCTGTTCGGACCGCTGCTGTTCCCGATTGCCCGTCTCGTTGGCGTCCACGAGGTGCACTATGCCATGGTGGTCATTCTCGCCATGGGCATCGGCCTGTTCGCGCCGCCGTTCGGCGTCGGCTACTATGCCGCCTGCGCCATCGGCCGGGTCGATCCAGCGGAAGGCATCCGCCCGATCCTGGGCTATATGCTCGCGCTGCTGGCCGGCCTGATCATCGTGGCCTTGTTCCCGTGGATCTCGATCGGGTTTCTCTAGGAGTGTTTTGAATCAGCATCTTACGTCAGAAATTGGACAGTTTTTGACAAAGTCTGGCCTAACCCATTGATGCTCGAGAATATCGACTTAAACCATTGAATAATGGATGAAATAGATGGCAGTAGAAGCTCAGGGGCCTTACAGCGTGGACCTGGATAAAACGCCGGCCAATTTCGTGCCGCTGTCGCCGCTCAGCTTTCTCGAGCGCACTGCGGCGGTCTATCCGGACCTGACCAGCGCGGTCTATGAAGGCCGCGTCTTCACCTGGGCGCAGACCCGCGAGCGCTGCCACCGCTTCGCGTCGTTCCTCGCCGAGCGCGGCATCGGCCGCGGCGATACCGTGGCGGCGATGCTCCCCAACATCCCGGCCATGAACGAGGTGCACTTTGCCGTGCCGATGACCGGCGCTGTCCTCAACGCCCTCAACATCCGGCTCGACCCCGCCTCGATCGCGTTCCAGCTCGACCATGGCGGCGCCAAGGTGCTGCTGGTCGATCCGGAGTTTTCGGCGGTCATCAGCGACGCCCTCGCCCTCATGAGCGGACCGCAGCCATTCGTGATCGACGTCGATGACGCCGCCTTTGCCGGCGGCCAGCGCATCGGGGCGATCGAATACGAGGACGCCATTGCGGCAGCCCGCCCCGGCTTTGCCGCAAGGCCGCCGCAAGACGAATGGGACGCCATCGCGCTCAGTTACACCTCGGGGACGACCGGAAACCCGAAGGGCGTGGTGACCCATCACCGCGGCGCCTATCTCAACGCGGTCAGCAATATCCTCGCCGCCAATCTCGGCCAGCACCCGGTGTATCTGTGGACGCTGCCGATGTTCCACTGCAACGGCTGGTGCTTCCCCTGGACCATTGCCGCCGCCGCCGGCATCAACGTCTGCCTGCGAAAGGTCGATCCGAGCAAGATCTTCGCGCTGATCAAGGAGCACGGCGTTACCCACATGTCCGGCGCGCCGATCGTCTACAACACCCTGATCAACGCGCCCGGTGCGCCGAAATATACCGGCGGCCCGGTCGTCAACGGATCGATCGCCGGTGCGCCGCCGCCGGTCTCCGTGCTGTCCGGTGCGGAGAACATCGGCATCAAGCTGACCCATGTCTACGGCCTCACCGAGGTCTACGGCCCCGCCTCGGTCTGCGCCGAGCAGCCCGGCTGGGACGATCTGCCCGCCGACCAGCGCGCGCAGTTGAAGCGCCGGCAGGGCGTTCCCTACCCGCTGCAGGAAGCCGTCACGGTGCTCGACCCCGACACCATGCGCGAGGTGCCGCGCGACGGCCAGACCATCGGCGAGGTCATGTTCCGCGGCAACATCGTGATGAAGGGCTACTTGAAGAATCCCAAGGCCACCGAGGAAGCCTTCGCCGGCGGCTGGTTCCACACCGGCGATCTCGGGGTGCTTGACGAGCATGGCTACGTCATCATCAAGGATCGCTCCAAGGACATCATCATTTCCGGCGGCGAGAACATCTCGTCGGTGGAGGTCGAGGACGTGCTGTATCGCCATCCGGCGGTGCTGTTCGCCGCCGTGGTGGCACGGCCCGATCCCAAATGGGGCGAGGTGCCCTGCGCCTTCATCGAGCTGAAAGAAAACGCCCAGGCCACCGAGGCCGAGATCATCGCATTCTGCCGCGAGCACATGCCCGGCTTCAAGACCCCGAAGTCGATCGTGTTCAGCACGATTCCGAAGACCTCGACCGGCAAAATCCAGAAATTCGCGCTGCGCGACCAGGTCAAGTCGGCAAAGGCGATTTCGGGGTGAGGCGCAGCTTACTCCGTCCTCATCCTGAGGAGCGGCCCCTTAGCCGCGTCTCGAAGGATGGCGACAAACGCGTCATGGTTCGAGACGCGCGCAAGGGCGCGCTCCTCACCATGAGGATTGAGGGTGGCTCGTGCGAAGAGGCTACCCGATCTCCAGCCGCATGCCGTCGAACGCCGGGATCACGCCGTCGGGCAGCTGCTGGCGCACCGCCTCATAGTCGACATCGGCGGTCATGTTGGTAATCACCGTTCGTTTCGCCTTGAAGCGCGACGACCACGACAGCGCATCCTTGATGCTGAAATGGCTGGGGTGCTGGGTGTAGCGCAGCCCGTCGATGACCCACAGGTCAAGGCCTTGCAGCGCCGGCCAGCTCTCTTCGGGGATATCGTTGACATCGGGCGTGTAGGCCGCATTGCCAATGCGATAGCCGAGCGCGGGGATATTGCCATGCTGCAGGACGAAGGCGGACAGCGTCAGCGGCCCCCCCTTCCCGTCAACGGTCCGGCTTTCACCAGCCTCGATCGACTTCCGGTCCAGGATCGGCGGATAGTCGCTGCCGTCAGGCGACACGAAGCAGTATGAAAACCGCGGCAGGATGTCCTTGGCCGTCGACTGGTTCAGGTAGAAAGGAATCCGGCGGCGCTGATGCAGCACCACGGAGCGCAGGTCGTCGATGCCATGGGTCTGGTCGGCGTGCTCATGCGTCAGGAACACCGCGTCGATGTGATCCACTTCGGCATCGATCAATTGCTCGCGCAGGTCCGGCGAGGTGTCGACGATGACGCGGGTGATGCCCTCTGCCGATTGACGCTCGAGCATGATCGAACAGCGGCGGCGGCGATTCTTGGGATTGGTCGGGTCGCAGGCGCCCCATCCCAGCGCCGGGCGCGGCACGCCGGCGGAAGATCCGCAGCCGAGAATGGTGAGGGTCAGCGTCATGCAGCGTCCACGCGCGGCACCTTGCTGAACAGCCGGAAGAAGTTTTCCGTGGTCTGCCGCGAGATGTCCTCAAGCGATACCCCGCGGGTGTCCGCCATCACCTTGGCGGTCTCCACCACATAGGACGGCTCGTTGCGCTTGCCGCGAAATTTGCCGGGCGCCAGATACGGTGCGTCGGTTTCCACCATGATGCGATCGGCCGGCAGCTCCGCCGCGAGATCGCGCAGCGCCTGCGATTTCTTGAAGGTCAGGATCCCGGTGAAGGAGATCGACAGCCCCATGTCGATGGCCTTCATCGCCAGGTCGCGCCCGCCGGTGTAGCAGTGCAGCACCGCGCGGAAGGCGCCCTTCCCCATCTCGTCTTCGAGAATTCGGCCGCATTGCTCGTCGGCGTCACGGGTGTGGATCACCAGCGGCAGGCCGGTGGCGCGCGCCGCCGCGATATGCGCCCGGAAGCCGCGTTCCTGCGCGGCGTTCGCCTCCGTCCCGTAGAAATTATCAAGCCCGGCCTCGCCCAGCGCGACCACCTTCGGATGCTTCGTAAGTTCGATCAGCTCTTCTGCGGGAATGCCGTCTTCCTCGTCGACATGGCCGGGATGGGTGCCGACCGAGCAATAGACGTTCGGGAAGCGCGCGGTGAGCGCCAGCAGGGCCGGCAACTGCTTCACCCGCGTCGAGATGGTGACCATGCGGCCCACGCCGGCCGCTTCCGCGCGCGCGACGATGCCGTCGAGGTCATCGGCGAAATCGGGAAAGTCGAGATGGCAGTGACTGTCGACGAGCATCATCCGGCCGTTACGCTGCGGTCGGTTCGATATAGCGCGGAAACACGCCGGTCGGTGTCGGCAGCACCGTGCCCGCACTGATCCGGGTCGCTCCGCCCAGCGCGGCGAAATCGCGCTGATCGGCGGGAATGCCCAGCACATCGAGCAGCTTGCCACAGGAGTCCGGCATCACCGGCTGCGCCAGGATGGCGACCTGCCGGACCACTTCGGCGGTCACATACAGGACGGTGCGCTGCCGCGCCGGATCGGTCTTGGCCAGCGCCCATGGCGCCTCGCCGGCAAAGTAACGGTTGGCTTCGGCCACAACGGCCCAGATCGCATTCAAGGCATGATGGATCTGCTGCGTGCTCATTGCAGCCCGCGCCAGTTCAATCATGCCATCGGCCTGCGCCAGAATGGCCTTGTCGTTGTCGCTGAACTCACCCGGTGTCGGCAGCACGCCCTCATATTGCTTGGCGATCATTGACAGCGAACGTTGTGCGAGGTTGCCGAGGTCATTGGCGAGATCGGCATTGGTGCGCGCCACGATGGCTTCATGGCTGTAGCCGCCGTCCTGTCCGAACTGCACCTCGCGCAGAAAGAAATAACGCAGCTGGTCGACGCCATAGCGTTCGGCCATGACGAACGGATCGACGACGTTGCCGAGCGACTTGGACATCTTCTCGCCGCGGTTCAGCACGAAGCCGTGCGCGTAAACCCGCTTCGGCAAAGCCAATCCCGCCGACATCAGGAAGGCCGGCCAGTACACGGCGTGAAAGCGGATGATGTCCTTGCCGATGATATGGACATCGGCCGGCCAGTAGCGCCAGTTTGCGTCGGACTCATCGGGAAATCCGACACCGGTAATGTAGTTCGTCAGCGCGTCGACCCAGACATACATCACGTGGTCGGCGTCATCAGGCACCTTGACGCCCCAGTCGAAGGTGGTGCGCGAGATCGACAGATCCTTCAGGCCGCCCTTGACGAAACTGACGACTTCGCTGCGGCTGGAATCCGGCCCGATGAAATCCGGTTGCTGGTCATAGAGCGCGAGAAGCCGGTCCTGATAGGCGGACAGCTTGAAGAAGTAGCTCTTCTCCTCGACCCACTCTACCGCCGTTCCCTGCGGGCCGCGTCGCACCTGGTCCTCGCCGACAATGGTCTCGTCCTCGGCGTAATAGGCTTCGTCGCGCACGGAATACCAGCCCGCATAGCTGGCAAGGTAGATGTCGCCATTGTCCGTCATGCGCCGCCAGATTTCCTGGACCGAGCGATGGTGCTGCTGTTCGGTGGTCCGAATGAAGCGGCTGAACGAGACGTTCAGCTTCTCATCGAGGTCGCGCAGCAACCCCGAGTTCTGCGTCGCCATCTCAAGCGCCGAGATGCCTGCCTTCTGCGCGGTCTGGACCATCTTCTGCCCGTGCTCGTCGGTGCCGGTCAGGAAGAACACGTCCTTGCCGTCCAGTCTCTGGAACCGTGCCAGCGCATCGGTCGCGATCGCCTCATAGGCGTGACCGATATGCGGCGCACCATTCGGGTAAACGATTGCCGTGGTGATGTAGTAGGTTTCGCGGGACAAATTATTCGCATTCGCCATAGCTGCGAAAGCCTTTCATCGGATTGTCGTCATCGCCGGTGCGACACTGACGCGATCGGTCGCGCTCAGCGCGTCGCCTCGGCCAGCAGCCCGAAGACCGAAAAAACCAGCGGTTTTCGCTCGAGATTGTAGGATTCGGTCTCGCGCGCGGCGCGGTTGATCTTTTCCCATACCTCCGCCAGCCGCGCAAGCCGCGGCAGGTTGGCGTTGGCATGGGCGTCGTCGGCCCGCAGCCGCTCGCCGATCCAGCGATCGACGCTGTCGACGAAGGCGCCGAGCGCCACGCGGTCGCTGCCGCCCAAAGCATCGCCCAGCGCATGCAGCTCACGCGGATCGACGTGCGGAAGGGTATTCAGCAGGGCCGCGGTGCGCTGATGCAGTTTCAGCGCGTCGCCGCCGAGCAGCGTCAAGGCGCGGGACACGCTGCCCTCCGCCGCCTGTGCAGCCTCCCCGAGGGCCGGATCGCTGATCGACATCTCTGCAGCCTGCGCCGTGGCGGCGATGACGTCTGCGACAGCGAGCGGCCGCAAAGCCAGCTTGCGGCAGCGCGACTGGATGGTCGGCAGAACCCGGGCCGGAGCATGGCTCACCAGCAGGAACAGCGACTGCTGCGGCGGCTCCTCGAGCACCTTGAGCAGTGCGTTGGCGGCGTTGCCATTCAACTCGTCAACGGTATCGACGATACAGACCCGCCAGCCTTCCACAGCCGCCGTGGAGCCGAAGAACGAGATGGTCTCGCGCGTCTCGTCGACCGTGATCACCGTGCGCATGACGCCCTTGTCGTTGAGGCTGCGCTCCAGCGTCAGCAGGCCGCCATGCGCCCCGGCGGCGACCTGCCGCGCGACGGGATGCATGGGATCGATGGCCAGCGTTTCGGCTGCCTGCACTTGTGCTGCCAACGGATCGCGGTGCGCCAGAACAAAGCGCGCCATGCGATAGGCCAACGTCGCCTTGCCGATGCCCTGCGCGCCGCCGATCAGCCAGGCGTGGGGAATCCGCCCGCCGCGATAGGCATTGAGCAGGGCCTGTTCGGCATCGTGATGTCCGAACAACGCGGTGGTTTCGCGGGGATGCGGGATGGCGCTCTCGGTCTCGGGGGAACGGGCCATTATGCGGATGCCGTCTCGTTCTGTCGCAGCATTGTCAGAAGGCGCTCGCGGGTTGCCGCCCATACGTCGGCCGCCACGGTCGCGGGATCGGCACTGGCGTCGACCAGCACGCAGCGCTCGGGCTCCTGCGCCGCGATCTGCCTGAACGCCGCGCGCAAGCCTCGGTGAAACTGGATGTCTTCCGCTTCGAACCGGTCGGGCGCGCCCTCGCCGCGACGTGCCGCGGCGCGCTGCATCCCGACTTCGACGGGCACGTCGAGAATGACGGTGAGATCCGGCTTGAGACGGCCGATGGTGACGCGCTCCATCGCGTTGAGAAGCCCGGGCGACACCTTGCCCAGCGCGCCCTGATAGGCGCGGGTTGAATCCGCGAAGCGGTCGCACAGCACCCAGATGCCCTGCGCCAGAGCCGGTTCGATCACGGCGTGCACGTGATCGTCGCGCGCCGCCGCGAACAGCAGCGTTTCCGCTTCCGCGCCGAGCAGCTTGCCCATCCCCGACAAGACCACATGACGGATGATCTCGGCGCCGGGCGATCCGCCCGGCTCGCGGGTGACGAGGACGCGCAATTTGGCAGCGTCGAGCCGGTCGGCCAGCAGCTTGATCTGCGTCGACTTGCCGGCACCCTCCCCGCCTTCGAAGGTGATGAAGCGCCCGCGTCGGGGCGCCCTGTTGTCGGCAGTATCGGCCATGGTCAGAGTTTCTCGGCGCCGGCGCGGAAGATACTGACGACCAGCTCGCTGGCGCCGTCGACGGCCCGGCGCATGGTCGATCCCGTCGCCACCGCTTCCGCCGCATAGACCGGCGCCTCGACCGCGATGTTGGCGCCGCGCCACACGCGCACCACTCCGACCTGCTGTCCGGCTTCGACCGGCGCGCGCACCGGGCCGCTGTAGACCACGCGCGCGATCAGCTTGTCAGTGCCGTTCTTCTGCACCATCACCTTGACCGGCTCCTTGCTGGTCAGGGCGACCGAGCGGCTTTCGCCGCCGAACACCTTGGCAAAGCCGACCGGTTGCTGGGCCGCGAACAAGGTGCGGGCCTCGAAATTCCTGAAACCCCATTCCAGCAATTTTTTCGCTTCGGTGACGCGGTCGTCGGGGTCATCGACGCCGTTGACCACCACGATCAGCCGCATGCCGTTTTGCACGGAGGAGCCGGCCATGCCGTAGCCGCCCTCCTTGGTGAAGCCGGTGATCAGGCCATCGGCGCCTTCCAGCACGTTCAGCAGCGGGTTGCGGTTCTGCTGCCTGATCTTGTTCCAGGTGAATTCGCGCTCGCTGAACAGTTTGTAGAAATCCGGATAGGTCTGGATGATGTGACGCGTCAGCCGGCCGATCTCGCGGACCGTCATCTTGTTGTCGGGATCGGGCAGACCGTTCGAATTGGCAAATGTGGACTTCGCAAGGCCCAGTTCGCGGGCCCGTTTCGTCATCACGTCGGCAAAGGCCTTTTCACTGCCGGCCATGCCCTCCGCCAGGATCATGCAAGAATCGTTGCCGCTCTGGATGATCATGCCGCGCAGCAGGTCGCTCACCGGAACCCGACTGTTCAGCGCCGCAAACATGGTGGCGCCGCCGGCCGGTGCGCCGCCCTTGCGCCATGAGTTTTCGCTGACGCGGTATTCATCGGTGAGCTTGATGTCGCCGCGCTGCAGGGCGCTGAACACCACCTCGGCGGTCATCAGCTTCATCATGCTGGATGGCGCGCGCATTTCGTCGGCGTTCTTCTCGAACAGAACGCTGCCGCTGCCGGCCTCGATCAGAATGGCGGTCGGCGCGTCGGTGTCGTAGCCATCGTCGACCTGCTTCTTGGCGCCCTGCACGCTCTGATTGGCCGCAAAGGCCAGGCCGCTGAACACGATGACCGCAGCCACCGTTCCGGCGAGCAAAAGCCGCCAGCGCGAAACGGCAATTGGGGATCGGTTAGAAGGTCTAAGGTTCGGTGCCATCTGCTGTCCTGAAGGCCAAGTCTTAACAGGATCGGCAGGCCCAAACAACGCGCGGCCGGACGATCCGGTCGCACTGTCCTGAGGCGCTGAAGCCTCAGTAGAGGCCGCGGCCGGACAGGATATCCCGCGCTTCGTCGGCGGGCGCATAGGCGGCAACCGGCTGCTCGCGCGGAGCGGCGTAGTTGCTGTCGTTTTCGTAGGACACGGCTCGCCGATTTTCAGGAATGCGAGGGCTCGGCCGCACACGACCGGACGCGGACATCTCGGAGGTCGCGTTGATCGATGCGACGTCGGCTGGCGTATTGCCGAGCGTATAGGGGCGGCCTTCCGGCAGCGGAACATCGCGCGAGACCACGCGCCCGCCCTGCATATCCGGCACAAAGGAGCGCGCGGATGCCACCCGGACCAGGGACGGCGAAGGTGCCGGCTCGCCCGTGCGCAAGGTCGCCACCAGCTGGCGATCGTCGGAGCCTTCCAGCGGCGCGCGGGCCACATATTCGACCCGCACCCTGGCGATGCCGACGCCCTTGAACTCCAGCAGTTCGGCGGCCTTGTTGGAAACGTCGATCAGGCGGTTGCCATGATACGGCCCGCGATCGTTGACCCGCACGATCAGCGACTTGCCGTTGCTGAGATTGGTCACGCGGGCGTAACTCGGGATCGGCAGGGTCGGATGCGCCGCCGTCAGCGACGCCATGTCGAACACTTCGCCATTGGCAGTCAGACGACCGTGGAAGTCGTCGCCGTACCACGACGCCATGCCTTCGGCACGATAATTGAGATTCTCTTCCGGTACATACATCTTGCCGGCGACCATATAGGGCTTGCCGACGCGATAGGTGCCCCCGCCCTTCGGCACGGGCTCGCCCATGCCGACCACGCGCGGGCTGCTGGAAACGCCATACTTCGGATCGACGCGGCTGAGTTTCCCGGACGACGCGCAGTTCGCCAGGAACATGCACGCGCCGATGGCCGTCGCCGCTCGCGCAGCCCGGCCGAGTCGATATGACCCACGAATCCCCATAGTCCCCAATACCATTCCCGCGGCCGTCTGCCCATCACGGGGCGCCCCCAGCCGATATTTCCGATGCAGCCCACATCCGCACCGGAAGGTAAACATATCGCAGCGAGAAGGCGGCGGAAATGCGGTCAGGCCCGACATGGTGAATGAATGGTTGATTTTGCGGCTGCTCACAGCGCGGGTGCAAGGCCCGGCGCACCGCCTGCACGCCAGATCTGCGGATGGATCGAATTGACTGGTCTTGGCGGCCCGAAGCGCGCATCACAGCAGTCGTCAAATCGTCAGGACAGATCATGAGCGAACGACTGGACACGCTGCACAAGGCCCGCAGCCGCATGGTCGAGGACCGCGACGCTTTTGCCAAGGTGCTGGCGGCGCCGTTCGACCGTGACAAGGCCGAACGCGCCCGCCTCAAGTTCATGGAGACACAGGCGCTGATCAACGCCATCGACGCGGCCATCGCCGGCGACGTCGCAAGCCCGGATTGACGGCGGTCTGCGCGCCAATTGCGCCTTACGCCGCCTGGGGCAGCTTGAGCGAACGGATTTGCAGCCAGATCTTGAGCCGGCGCTCGGCAGTGTTGATCTGCGGCAAGGTGACGGCATCGCGCATCAGCCGCGCGATCTGCCAGCCCTCGAGGTCACCCTTGGTACCGAGTGAAAACTGTCGAACCTGATAGGCGTTGCCGCGCAACGCATTCAGGCGTGGCCCGGGTTCCGGCGGCACAGGTCGTATGGCGGTGAAATCGATCATCATAGGTCGCTCCCGTATTTCTACATGGTCAACCGCCTTGTCGCGCAATGGTTGCGCTCGCCGCCCGGCCATGGTTTCCGCCGGGTTAACGGGCGCGTCGGGGTCGCGATCGAGACCGCCCAAAACAAAGCCGCGCCAACCTTGCGGTTGACGCGGCCATGAAGCGTTCTGTTGCCAGGTGCTTCGTCCCCCGAACAGGTTACGCCGCGAGGCGCACTTCGTTCAATGCAACGTTATCGTTTGCATTTAGGTTTTTGACCCGATAACGGCGGTATCATGCCGAGCACAATTCATACCTTCTTCGCAGTCATCGATCCTGTTTCGCCCCCGCCGCAGCAGCCCTCGTGATTTACCGTCCGGCAAACCGGCCCCGCCTGCGGGACCTGTGAAGCTGCTGCGGTGGAGGCGCCGGGTACTGCCCCCGGGTCTGCCTGCGGTCCGCTATGAGTTTCAGCGCCATCGTCTTGCGACCCTACCAATATAGGTGCGATCCGTGGCGAATGCTAGACCGCGCAGGCCGCCCGCCCGCGCCATATCGGCGTCAGGCTGGCCGCGCGGCCTTCTTCAGGGAGGGCCGGCGCCGCCCGCCATTGAGCGGATCGCCGGCGATCTTGGTCTTGGTGAACTGGCATTTCGGGCATCGGTAGGTGATCGTCCCGCTGCCGTCGGCCGCCAGCTGCGTGCCGGCCAGCACCATCCGGCCGCGGCACATGGCGCAGCGCGGCGGCTTGGGATCGGGAGCGGTAGCGGGGTCGGGTGGCGACATGGCAGGTCCGGCAGGCTGAGCAGGCAAGGCAATATCGCACGCCCCCCGCCCCCTGGCGACGCTGCAGTGGCTGCGATTTGTTAACCCGGCATAGCTAGGATTTGGCAATCGCGGAACCTGGTAAATCGTACCGCGAGCACCAACTGGACCCGCCGTCTCAACCCGGCGGGTTTTTTGTCGCCGCAATTTTTCGCTGCAGTCCGCGCCACGCCACATCGACCTGCGCCGGCGGAAGGAGAAATCACCGATGTCGCTGTCATCCGCCAAGAACTACGCGCTCCGCGCGGCACGATCGCAGGACGAGAAGGAAGCCATCGAGCTGCTCTCCAAGGCGATCCTCGAACTCGCGACCTCCATCGAAACCACCGACGCCAAAATCAAGAAAATCAACAAGTCGGGAAGCTAAGTCCCGGCCCGGCCGGCCGCAACCGCGCCGCGTAATAAATCCCGGAACTGGTCGGAAACGACCGCTGCCGCGGACTGGACGGTGCTTATGTGGATGCGGGCGTTGCAGGTCATCTGCGGCTCCTCCCACACCTTGACAGTCTCAGTGCGCCCGCGCTGGGACTGTTCTCTTGCCGCCGCAAATCTCTCGCATGATCCGCGAATTCGGCTACTCTGTTGTTCGGATGAGGGCCGCTGATGACGCAATCCATTCGCAACCGCCTCCTCGCGATGATGCCCGCCGGCGACGTTGAGATGCTGCGCCCGCATCTCCACGAGGTTGTCTTCAAGTTCAGGATGCCGCTCTACGAGGCAGACCAGCCGATCGAGCACGTCTATTTTCCGCTCGACGGCGTGGCCTCTCTCGTCAGCACCATGAAGAACGGACAGTCGGCTGAGATAGGCACCATCGGCAACGAGGGCATCGTCGGGGTCCCGATCATTCTGGGCGATACCACCGCACCCACCAACGTGTACATCCAGGTGCCCGGCGCCGGTCTCAAGATGAAGGCAGGCGTCCTGCGCGACATTCTGGAGCGCAGCAGCGCCAGCCGCGTGCTGATGCTGCATTACGTCCATGCCTTCTTCAATCAGGTCGCGCAGTCGGCCGCTTGCAATCACTTTCACTCGCTGGAGAAGCGCTGCTGCCGCTGGCTGCTGATGACCCATGATCGGGTGCAGTCAGACCAGTTCATCCTGACCCAGGATTTCCTCGCCATGATGCTCGGCGTCCGCCGCACCGGCGTCACCGAGGCGGCGCGCAAGCTGAAAAACATGCATCTGATCGAGTATGCCCGCGGTCGCGTCGTGATTCTCGATCGCGCCGGCCTCGAAGACCGCACCTGCGAATGCTATCACATCAGTAGGCGCGAATATGATCGCCTGCTCGGCCCGGCCCAGGGCCTGTGGCCGCACCAAGCGCTGCGCGACGTGAAGGCGGCCAGCGCGGGATAGCGCGAGCCGCCGCGACGCAGCAGCGGCAGATCAGCGGAAACCCAATGGGGCATGCGACTGCCCGATCATCATGGGCAACTCGCTTGCCCCAGCCTGCGCCTGGGCACTGGTCAACAATTCGTCGGTGTAGATGGAGCCGGCGATAGCGCCGAGCGCGAGAACGAGGATGACGGCCAAGGTTTTCATGATCGCCTTGTCGCCCGCAAATGGGGCCGAAATCGCCGCGGCGTCGCGCATTTTTGCGGCAAAGGCGCGGTGATATTTTTGCGCGCCTTGCGCCGTGTCAACAATTCGCCGCCAAATTTCCTGCGTCGCCGGTTCCCAGCGGCGGGCATATTGCTTACAACCTGACGCAGGTGCAGGAAGACACGGTACAGATTGAGGACGTTACTTGGCCGACCAGTTCAATCACGACATCGATGTCGGCAGGCCGCCACTGGCCGCGCGAAAATCCTACTCCGGCGTGTTCGGCATCGTCGCCGCGCTGGCGGTCATCGCGGGCGTCTCCGGGCTGCTCTGGCTGAATTATGACCATCTGGTCGAGGCCTCGTCCCATACCGGTGCGGTCGCCAATTCCACGGCCAGCGAGGACACCTCGGCGCTGAAGGAGCTGCAGGCGATCCAGCAGCAGACCTCGGACACCCTGTTGGCGACACGGCAGCTGCTGGAGGCCCAACAGGCTGAAGTCAAGCGGCTGTCCGAGCAGGTGTCGGGTCTGACCGCCAAGATCGACCAGTTGCAGCTCCGCCCTGCCCCGCCGCCACCCTCTCCGCCGGCCGTGGCCGCCACCAGGCCGGCGCCGAAAAAACCGCCGGCGCCGAAGGGGGGAGACCCCCCTTCTCGATCCCACCCGGCCGCAAGCGGCCTCCCATC
>LNAP01003107.1_pt1 | contig 16031 bp, 10 predicted proteins | sample 602601 | NCBI WGS metagenome assembly LNAP01 (sample SAMN02440304, study PRJNA202911) | soil metagenome | biome: Subtropical and temperate rainforests or woodlands; isolation source: soil samples (1 kg each in a 20% v/v slurry with milli Q water) were... ... | reverse complement strand
TCCTGCACCGTGCCGTCGCGATTGATGGTTACCAGCATCCGCAGACTGCCGTAGATGCGCTGGCGGCGAGCCTCGTCCGGATAGTTGAGGTTGCCGATGCGCTCGACCTTCTTGCGCCATTCATCGCGATACCAGGCGCTGATGTCACGCATGGTTGCCGCGCTGTTCTGTCGGTTGACGCGCGGGCGCTTGGAGTAGCGCTCGACGTCCTGCGCCAGTTCGGCTTCAAGGCTGGCGATCTCGGCGCTCAGCTGGGAGCTGTCGAATGCGGGCGCCGTTTGCGGTTTGGGCTGCGGTTGGCGCTGTTGCTTGGTCGGAGTCTTGTCGGGTTGCGGGCTGCGTGTGGCGATCGCTGCCTTCGGCGCTTCCTGGCGGGTTGCCTGCGGGCGGCTGGGTGGCGGGGAAACCTTGCGTACCTCGGTGTCCTGAAACGGTGCCTGCACGTTGGTCTTGGGCGATGCCTTGTGCTCGAGCGTACCGCTGCCCTGCTGGTTGTCCTGGGCCAGGAAGTCCGCTTCCTTGGGCTTTTCCTTGCTCTTGAAGGTGGAGAGGGTGATTTCCAGCGTCTTGCTGATCTGCTGTGGCTCGGCAATCGAAAAGCCCAGGCCGAGGATCAAGGCGACGTGCAATACGGCGGCGAGAAACAGGGTGAAACCTAGTCGATCGGCCGGGCGGACACGAGGCGTTACTGGGGAGGGCTGGCGGATTGCTGCGTTCATCGCGTTTCGGTCGGCTCGAAGTGCCGCGCAGTCTGCCGGCTTTGAGCTTCAAGCCGCAAGCTTCAAGCTCAAAGCTGTTAGCTGGTTCAAGCTTGCAGCTTGGCGGCGATGGCCTCCATCAGGCGCTCGGCGATACGCGTGTCGAAGGCGCTGTCGATCTCGCGGATGCAGGTCGGGCTGGTGATGTTGATTTCCGTGAGGTAGTCGCCGATGACATCCAGTCCGACGAACAGCAGGCCGCGCTTGCGCAGCTCCGGGCCGACGATGGCGGCGATCTCGCGGTCGCGCTCCGATAGCGGTTGGGCGACGCCGCGACCGCCGGCGGCGAGGTTGCCGCGCGTCTCGCCAGCGGCCGGGATGCGTGCCAGACAATATGGCACCGGTTCCCCGTCGATCATCAGGATGCGCTTGTCGCCATCCTTGATGGCTGGAATATAGCGCTGCGCCATGATCTGACGACTGCCGTGCTCGGTCAGCACCTCCAGGATCACCGAGAGGTTCGGGTCGCCTTCGCGGTGGCGGAATATCGAGGCGCCGCCCATTTCATCCAGGGGTTTGAGAATGATGTCACGCTGCTCGCGGGCGAACTCACGGAGAATGTCCGACCGGCGGCTGACCAGCGTTGGCGGAGTGCATTGCGGAAACTGCGTGGCGAAAAATTTCTCGTTGCAGTCGCGCAGGCTCTGGGGGCGATTAACTACCAGGGTGCCGGCCTGTTCGGCCAGTTCTAGCAGGTAGGTGGCGTAGACGTATTCGCTGTTGAATGGCGGATCCTTGCGCATGAGGATCACATCCAGCTCGGCCAGTGCGGTGTCGCGCTCCTCTCCGGCTTCGAACCAGCGTGCCGGGTCATTGAAGACCTTCAGCGGGCGTGTTCGCGCGCGGGCCTGGCTGCCCTGCTGGTAGAGGTCGCGCTGCTCCATGTAGTGCAACTCCCAGCCGCGGGCCTGGGCGGCCAGCAGCATGGCCAGCGAGCTGTCCTTCTTGAAGGAGATCTGCGCGATAGGGTCCATGATGATCCCGACGCGAACGGTCATATCGGTTCTCCGCAGTGTGGTGGTCGAGGCCGCCGAGGCATGAAATGCCGACGCAGATTGGCGGCGGTTGTGCGCTGGGTCAAGGAAAATCCGAGTGATTTTCCCGTCGATAGCCTGTGCAGAATGAGTGTGCTACAAAGGTCGCGCGATGGGCGGGGCCTATCGGTTTCAGGGCCTTGCGGCACTCTGGCTTAACGAAAAATTACGACTCATCGAGGCGATGGTAGGGCGAAATGGAACAGCACTCCGAGGGCTTGAAGGTCATGGTGATCGATGATTCGAAAACGATTCGTCGCACCGCTGAAACCCTGCTGAAGAAAGTAGGTTGTGACGTCATCACGGCGGTGGATGGTTTCGATGCGCTCGCCAAGATCGCCGACACTCATCCGCGTATCATCTTTGTCGATATCATGATGCCTCGACTCGACGGTTATCAGACCTGCGCCTTGATCAAGAACAATAGCTCGTTCAAATCGACGCCGGTGATCATGCTGTCCTCCAAGGATGGCTTGTTCGACAAGGCGAAAGGGCGCATCGTCGGCTCCGATCAATACCTCACCAAACCTTTCAGTAAGGAAGAGCTGCTCGGTGCCATCAAGGCTCACGTTCCTGATTTCGTACCCGTCGAGCAGGCATCCTGATTCCGTGTTGTGTGCTGTTGAAGCCTTCTAATGGAGAAAACATGGCTCGCGTTCTGATTGTTGATGACTCGCCGACCGAAATGTACAAGCTGGCTGCCATGCTGGAGAAGCACGGACACGTCGTGCTCAAGGCCGAGAATGGCGCTGACGGCGTGGCGCTGGCTCGGCAGGAAAAGCCGGACGCGGTATTGATGGATATCGTCATGCCGGGACTGAACGGATTCCAGGCGACGCGACAGCTGACCAAAGATTCGGAAACCAGTCACATTCCGGTGATCATCGTCACCACCAAGGATCAGGAAACCGATAAGGTCTGGGGCAAGCGCCAGGGGGCCAAGGATTACCTGACCAAACCAGTGGACGAGGCGACGCTGCTGCAGACCTTGAACGCCGTTCTGGCTGGCTGACACCGGATCATCCCGATTGCAGGTGGTTTCAACGACCTGACAGGGCAAAGGGAGTGGTCGGAAATGTCGGATAAGCAGACGCCATTTCAGCGATTGCTGGAGATTGATGGTCGCTGCCGCCAGCTGGCGGCAGGGCTGCCCTCTCAGCAAGAGGTGGTGCAGACCTGGGGTGGGATCGGTTTTCGTATGGGCGGGCGGTTGTTCGTCGCGCCGATGGGGGAGGTCGGCGAGATCCTGCATGAACCGCGCTATACCTTGCTGCCTGGCGTCAAGAGCTGGGTTAAAGGGGTTGCCAACGTGCGCGGCCGATTGTTGCCGGTAATGGATCTGTGCGGCTACCTGGGCTACGAGCTATCGCCGTTACGCAAACAGCGTCGGCTGCTGGTTGTTGATCATCAGGACGTTTTCGCAGGGCTGACGGTCGACGAGGTCTTCGGCATGCAGCACTTTCCTGTGGAGACGTTCTCGGAGCAGGTGCCGCCGGTAGAGGCGGCAATTCAGCCTTTTATTCACGGCGTATTCCAGCGGGAACAGCCTTGGCTGGTATTCAGCCCGCACGCGCTAGCGGCGCATCCGACTTTCATGGATGTCGCTTTCTGATGTTGGTGGGCCGGCAAGGTGCCGGCCTTTTGGTTTTTGATGGAAGCGCACGGGGGTCCAGGCGGGGGCCGGATAATGAAAAAAATGAAAGCGATTGCTTTGTTGAATGGCCTGCGTAGCAATACGCTCATCACTGGGCTGTTCGTTGTTCTGATCGTTTCGATCGTGCTGTTGTTCGCGAATTTCGCGTACGTCAATCGACAGGCCGACCATGATAACGAGTACATCGCGCACGCCGGTGAATTGCGCGTACTGTCACAGCACATCGCAAAAAACGCGGTGGAAGCTGCGGCCGGTACGAAGGAAGCCTTCGCCTCGTTGAAGGCGGCCCGCAACGACTTCGACCGACGCTGGGGCTATTTGTCCACGGGAGACGAAAGCATCGGTCTGCCCGCCGTACCGCAGAGCCTGCAGGCCGAGATCGATGCCGTGCAGCAGGACTGGAACACTCTGCGCCGCAACACCGACGCGATCCTGGCCAGCGAGCAGACGGTGCTGTCGCTGCATCAGGTGGCGACCACTCTGGCTGAAACCATTCCACAGTTGCAGGTCGAGTACGAAGAGGTCGTCGACATCCTGTTGGAAAGCGGGGCGCCTGCCGCCCAGGTTTCGGTCGCGCAGCGCCAGTCTCTGCTGGCGGAACGTATCCTCGGCTCGGTGAACAAGGTGCTTTCCGGCGACCAAGATTCGGTGCAGGCGGCAGACATGTTCGGCCGTGATGCCAGCCTCTTCGGCCGCGTTCTAAATGCGATGATCGAAGGCAACGTGGCAATGGGGATCAGTCGCGCGACGGATGCCGAGGCGCTTGATCGCCTGGCCGAGATCGCCGAACTGTTCCAGTTTGTCTCGGGTTCGGTGGACGAGATTCTGGAAACCTCGCCCGAACTGTTCCAGGTACGCGAGTCGGCCAACAGCATTTTCGAGGTGTCGCAGACGCTGCTCGATAAGACGTCCGCGCTTGGCGAGGGCCTGCAGAACCGTGCCGATGCCCGCTATCTCAATACTATCGCCGGCTACGTGCTGGGCGCCTTGGCCCTGGCGTCGATCATTCTGATCGGTCTGGTGATGGTGCAGGAGGCACGTCGGCGCCTGAGTGAAACGGCTGAGAAAAACGAGCGCAACCAGGCGGCGATTCTGCGTCTGCTCGATGAAATCGGCGACCTCGCCGATGGTGACCTCACGGTGGCGGCGACTGTAACCGAGGATTTCACCGGCGCCATCGCCGACTCCATCAACTACTCCATCGACCAGCTGCGCGAGCTGGTGGAAACCATCAACCAGACCGCGGTACAGGTTTCTGGCGCGGCGCAGGAAACCCAGGCGACCGCCATGCACCTGGCCGAGGCGTCCGAGCATCAGGCACAGGAAATCGCCGGGGCTTCGGCGGCAATCAACGAGATGGCCGTTTCCATTGACCAGGTATCCGCCAACGCCGCTGAATCGTCCGCGGTAGCAGAGCGTTCGGTAGCGATTGCCAACAAGGGCAACGAAGTGGTGCACAACACCATCACCGGCATGGATAACATCCGCGAGCAGATCCAGGACACCTCCAAGCGGATCAAGCGCCTGGGTGAATCCTCGCAGGAGATCGGTGACATCGTCAGCCTGATCAACGACATCGCCGACCAGACCAACATCCTCGCGTTGAACGCCGCGATCCAGGCATCGATGGCTGGCGACGCGGGTCGTGGCTTCGCGGTGGTTGCGGACGAGGTACAGCGCCTGGCGGAACGCTCGTCTGCTGCAACCAAGCAGATCGAGGCGCTGGTCAAGACGATTCAGACCGATACCAACGAGGCCGTTATCTCGATGGAGCAGACCACGTCTGAAGTGGTCCGCGGTGCACGTCTGGCGCAGGATGCCGGTGTGGCGCTGGAGGAGATCGAGAAGGTATCCAAGACCCTTGCGGCGCTTATCCAGAACATTTCCAACGCAGCGCGCCAGCAGGCCTCCTCTGCCGGTCACATCTCCAACACCATGAACGTGATTCAGGAGATCACCTCGCAGACCTCGTCCGGTACCAGTGCCACTGCCAGAAGCATTGGTAACCTTGCCAAGATGGCCAACGAGATGCGCCAGTCGGTTTCCGGTTTCACCCTGCCGGACGCTCAGGATCGGGCCTGATTCGACCGCAGCGGCGGCCGTTGACGGTCGCCGCGCATGATCATGAGCAAGGGGCAGGGCAGCATGCAGTCACGACTGGACTGGGCTTTGGAGCCGATTGCCGAGATGTCGGCAGCGGAATTCCATGTCTGGCAGGCCCTGCTCGAAGAGCGTTCGGGCATGGTGGTTTCCGAGGGGCGTCGCGTCTTTCTGCAGGCCAATCTCAGTGCTCGCATGCGCGAAATTGGCGCCGCCGACTATTCGAGTTACTACCGCCAGGTCACGGCTGGCCCGCGTGGTGCGGTGGAATGGTCGCTGCTCATGGATCGGCTGACGGTGCAGGAAACTCGGTTCTTTCGGCATCCCGAGTCGTTCGCGCTGCTTGAGCGCTATCTGGCCCAGCGCCTGCGCCACGAGGGCATCGAGCGACCCTGGAGTCTCTGGAGCGTCGGTTGTGCCAGCGGTGAGGAGACCTACTCGTTGGCTATCAGCACCGCCGAAGTTCTGCGCGATTGCGCCGCTGTCGATCGTTTCGGCGTGACCGGTACCGATATCAGCCTCAGCGCTCTGGAGAAAGGGCGCAACGCTATTTACGACGAGCGTCGCCTGGAGCAGGTGGCGGCGGTCTTGCGCGAGCGTTATTTCGTCAGCATGTCGCACAGCCGCGCACAGGTCGCGCCTGAGCTGGCGGCGCGGGTTTGCTTCGCCAAGCTAAACGTTCTGGAGCTGGCCAGTGCGCCGCTTGCAGGATTGGACGTCATTTTCTGTCAGAACCTGCTGATCTATTTTCGTCGCTGGCGCCGCCGCGAGATCCTCAACCGCCTAGCCGAGCGACTCGCGCCGGGTGGATTGCTGGTGGTCGGTGTCGGCGAGGTGGTGGGTTGGCAGCATCCGGACCTGGTGCCGGTGGCCGATGATCAGGTTCTGGCCTTTACCCGGAAGAGTTTATGAGCGGAGTCGCTATGGGTGATCGGCACGATTATGTCGCCCTGGAATGGGTGAAAGGCGAGATCGCCGAGACCCTCAAGCAGGCACGTCAAGCCTTGGAAGCCTATGTCGAGGCTCCGCAGGATTCGACGCGGATGCGCTTCTGCATGACCTATGTGCATCAGGTGCATGGCACCTTGCAGATGGTCGAGTTCTTCGGCGCGGCCTTGCTGGCCGAGGAAATGGAACAGCTCGCGCGCGCGCTGCTGGAGGAGCGGGTCGCCAATCGAGCCGAGGCGCTCGAGGTCCTGATGCAGGCCATTCTGCAGATGCCGGTCTACCTCGATCGCATCCAGAGCGCCCGTCGCGATCTGCCGATGGTGGTGTTGCCGCTGCTCAACGACCTGCGGGCTGCGCGGGGTGAAAAGCTGCTGTCGGAAACCAGCCTGTTCGCACCCGATCTGTCTGAGCGTACGCCGGTACTGCCGAGCGAATCCGTTGAGCGCCTGCGGACTGAAGAACTGCCGGTGCTGCTGCGCAAGATGCGGCAGATGCTGCAGGTCGCGCTGGTTGGCGTGATTCGCAATCAGGACCTGCCGACCAACCTCGGCTACATGGCTCGGGTATTCGCGCGACTCGAGTCGCTGTGCAAGGACGCGCCGCTCGGCGCGCTCTGGCAGATCACCTCGGGAATGATCGAAGGGCTCGCCAGCGGTGCGGTCAGCAACGGAGCGTCCGTGCGTACGCTGTTGCGCCAGGTGGACAAGGAATTCAAGCGGCTGGTCGAGCAGGGCGCCGACGGGCTGAACCAGCCGGCCCCCGATGAGCTGATCAAGAATCTGCTGTTCTACGTCGCCAAGGCTCCGGCCGATACGCCGCGCCTGCGCGCCCTGCGAGAGCTCTATCGACTCGACGATGCGCTGCCCGACATGACGATTGTCGATCAGGAGCGCGCACAGCTCTCCGGCCCCGATCGCGGCGCCATGCGCTCGGTGGTTGCGGCACTGTGCGAGGAGCTGGTGCGGGTGAAGGACAGTCTCGATCTGTTCGTGCGTAGCGATCGCCGCGCGCTGGACGATCTGGCCAGTCTGCATGCCCCGTTGAAGCAAATTGCCGACACCCTCGCGGTGCTGGGCTTCGCCCAGCCGCGCAAGATCATCGTCGACCAGACCGGGCTGATCCAGGCGCTGACCTCGGGTCTGCGCCAGCCTGACGATGCCACGCTGATGGATATCGCTGGCGCGTTGCTTTACGTTGAGGCGACCCTGGCCGGCATGGTGGGAACAACCACCGAGGAGCAGGACGAGGCACGTCATCTGCCCACGACCGATGTTGCGCAGATCCACCAACTGGTGATCAAAGAGGCGCGCACGGCGCTTGAACAGGCCAAGGATGCGATCATCGAATTCATCGCATCGCAGTGGAATCATGATCATCTGGCCCGCGTTCCGGAGTTGTTGACCCAGGCGCGCGGCGGGCTGGCGATGATCCCGCTGCAGCGCGCCGCCGCGCTGCTCGATGCCTGCAATCGCTATATCCAAGAGCAGCTGCTGGCGCTGCGCGCGGTGCCGGATTGGCAGAGTCTGGATACGCTGGCCGATGCGATCACCAGCGTTGAATATTACCTGGAGCGGCTCAGTGAGGATTGCGGTAGTCAGGGCGACCTGATTCTCGATGTCGCAGAGGAAAGTCTGCAGCATCTGGGCTATCCGCTGGCTTCTACTAACCCATCTGTATCTGAAAAAGAGCAATCGCAACCGGAACCGGACCTGTCCGGCGATCCGCTGGACGAAATCGAGTTCCTGTTGCCCGAGGCCGATCCTGAGCCGGCGGAGGTGGCGTCGCACCAGCGAGAATATTTTGAGGAGCAAGGGGCTGGCGACGTAACGCTCGGGGAGGACGAACCGCCAGCGGCGGCCTTGCCAGCGAACGACGGCGTCGTCGCGGTGGAATACCTTTCCCTCGATGCTGAGCTCGATGACTCGGCGTCGGAATTGCCGACGCTGGAGTTCGAGATTCTGGATGAGGGTGCCCCGGCCACCAGTTGGAGCGAGGTCGAGATCGCCGATCTCGGGCTGCCTGAGATCACCCTGCCGCCCTTGAACGAGAACCTCGATACGCCGGAACCGGCGCCGGATCTGGAGCAGATCATGGCCGCCCCGGTGCTGGCGATCAATCCGCCGGCCCAGGATGTACCGCCGAGCCTGCTCCCGCCGCCGGACGGGGAGGAGCCGGTCGACGACGAATTGGCCGAGGTCTTCATCGAAGAGGCGGCAGAGGTTCTGGAGACGATCCGCGAGCAGCTGCCCGCGTGGCTGGCCGAGCCCGACGACAAGACTGCGCTCGGTGAAGTGCGACGCGCCTTCCATACGCTCAAAGGCAGCGGGCGCATGGTGCGCGCGCTGATCGTTGGCGAGCTGGCCTGGTCCATCGAGAACCTGCTCAATCGCGTGCTGGATCGCAGCATCGAGACGACCGAAGCGGTCAAGCAGGTGGCTGTTGATGTCGTTGACTTGTTGCCGGCGCTGGTCGAAGAGTTCGCCGCTCATGCGCAGCGCCAGCGCAGCGATGTCGATCAGCTGGCTGCCCGCGCGCATGCCCTGGCCAAGGGCGAGCCGCTCCCTAACCTGGCGCCCGTCGCTGCGGTAGAGCAGTCGGAACCGAGCGTAGACGTGGCTGGCGAACATGAGCCGGCCGCGGACGGGTTGGATCCGCAGTTGCTCGAGATCTTTCGCAACGAGGCCGAGGCTCACCTGACCACGCTGGTCGACTATCTCGCCGACTGCGCCCAGCGCCTTCCACAACCGGTGACCGACGCGCTGCAGCGCGCACTGCACACGCTCAAGGGCAGCGCGCACATGGCGGGTATCCTGCCGATGGCGGAGATCGCCACACCGCTGGAAAAGTTGGTCAAGGAGTTCAAGAACAACCTGATCCAGATTGAACTCGCCGACGCCCAGCTGTTGCACGATGCCGAGCAGCTGCTGCGCCAGGGCCTGGACAATCTGCAGGAGCGGCCGCTTGCACCGATCGACGGTGCGCCGGAATTTCTTGCGCGCGTGCAGGCGCTGCATCAGGCCCGCCTCACCGAGGCTGGCGTGCGGCGCGAGAGTGCCAAGGGTGAGGCGCGTGATCCGAGTCTGATCGCTGCGTTCCTGTCCGAGGGGATGAATATCCTGCTCGATGCCGCGGATCTGCTGCAGCGCTGGCGCGAGCATCCCACCGAGCGCCAGGAGCTATCGGCACTGCTGCAGGAGTTGAGCAGCCTGGGCCACAGTGCGCGGATGGCCGACCTGCCGCAGGTCGACGCGCTCTGCCAGGCGCTGCTCAAGCTGTACGGCGTGGTGCAGGAAGGCCGCCTGGCGGTCGATGCGCATTTCTTCGATACCGTCGAGGAGGGACACGAGGCGCTGGTCGGCATGATGGACCAGGTCGCTGCCGCGCTGCAGGTGACCGCACAGCCGGAGCTGGTCGAGCGGCTCGCAGCGCTGGCGGCGCAGGCCATCGATACGCTAGTCGCACCCGAGGAGACGTTACTCCCAGCCGTACAGCCGATAGTTGACGGATACCCCGAGATCGCGAACGAATGTGACGAGGCCGTCGCCACCGAAGACAGTTTCGACCAGGAGATGGTGGACATCTTCCTCGACGAGGCGGTTGACCTGTTGGAGAGTGCCGGCGAGGCGCTGGAGCGCTGGCTGAGCGAGCCAGCCAACCAGTTGGCGTTGTCAGCGCTACTGCGTGACCTGCATACGCTCAAGGGCGGCGCCCGTATGGCCGGAGTGCGTCCGGTCGGTGATCTGGCGCACGAACTGGAATCGCTCTACGAAGGCTTGTCCGACGGCCGCTATGCCTACGCGCCGGACCTGGCCGCATTGCTTCAACGCAGTCACGATCAGCTGGCGCTGCAGCTAGAGCAGCTGCAATCAGGCATGCCCATGAGCGCCGCCGAGGAGCTGGTGCGGGCGATCCGTGCCTATCGGCAGGGCGACCTGCCCGGCGTCGCCGCTGACGATTCAGACGGCGTGTCGGCCATGTCGCAGGAACATGCCAGCGAGTCGGTGGCCGATGCGGATGCTGCGAGCGAGGAGCTGAGCGCGGGCGATCACCACGACGATCTGCAGCTCGATATCGACGCCAGCGATACCGCGATGCCGAATATCCTCGAAGCCGAAGCCGAAGCCGAAGCCGAAGCCGAAGCCGAAGCCGACCTGGGAGACCTGCAAGCTCCTGATGCGGTCGAGGTGCCGAACGCAGCACTATCGATGGTCGCCGAGGACCTGCACGACGAACCCGATCCGGAGCTGGTCGAGATCTTCCTCGACGAAGGCTTCGACATCATGGAAAGCGTTACCGCCGGCTTGCAGCGTTGGATGGACGACGTCGACAACAGCTTCGAGCTGGAGGCGCTGCAGCGCGACCTGCACACCCTGAAGGGTGGCGCACGGATGGCCGACAGTCGCGCGATCGGCGATCTGGCGCATGAGCTGGAATACCTCTACGAGGGGCTGTGCGCTGGCAAGTATCGGGCTACCGCGCAACTGTTCGCGCTGTTGCAGGCTTGTCACGATCGTCTGGCCGAGATGCTCGACGCGCTGCGCTCCAGACGCCCGCAGCCGGATGGCACGGCGCTGATCGAGGCGATCCGCGCCTTTCGCAACAACCCGCAGCAGCAGTTGAATGCGCCCAGCAGCATTACCCTGAAGGCCGCTGAAGAAACAACGGTGCCTGAATCCGACGCTTCGGAGATTCTCGACATCTTCGTCGAGGAGGCCGATGACCTGCTCGAGGAAATGGAGGCAGCGCTTGGCCGCTGGGACGCGCAGCGCGACGACGCTGCTCCGTTGGCGGACATGCTGCGCGTGCTGCATACGCTCAAGGGCGGTGCACGGCTGGCTGGGCAGGCGCGCCTGGGCAACATGGCGCATGACCTAGAGCAGCACTTGAGCGAGGCCCGGCAGCTGGGCGCGCCGTGGCCGGACAGTCTGTTCCTCGAGGTGCAGCAAGGCTACGACGGCCTGCTCAAGGAGGTCGAACAGCTCAGAGCGCTGCTCGCTGCAGAGATACCGTCGGACCCGGTGGCCCAGGAGATCATGGAAGAAGCGGTGGATGTCGTGACCCCGTTGCCTCTGGCGCAACCCATCGTCGCGGCCAGCGTGCGTCCCGTGGCCAATGTTGCGCCAGCGAAGGTCCTGCCGTTCGTCCAGCGCGCCCGGCAAGCGGCGCAGGATGCCGCGGCGCGGCGCGCTCCCCAGGAGCTGGTCAAGGTCCCGGCGGAACTGCTCGAGGGGCTGGTCAACCTGGCGGGCGAGACCTCGATTTTCCGCGGCCGGGTCGAGCAGCAGGTCAGCGATGTCAGCTTCACCCTGAGCGAGATGGAAGCGACCATCGAGCGTGTGCGTGACCAGTTGCGTCGTCTGGACACCGAAACCCAGGCGCAGATTCTCAGTCGCTACCAGGCCGAGGCGGAGCGTGCCGGCTACGATGATTTCGACCCGCTGGAAATGGACCGCCACTCGCAGCTGCAGCAATTGTCGCGCGCGCTGTTCGAGTCGGCGTCCGACCTGCTGGACCTGAAGGAAACCCTGGCTGCACGCAACCGCGACGCCGAGACCCTGCTGCTGCAGCAGGCGCGGGTCAACACCGAGCTGCAGGAAGGCCTCATGCGCACCCGCATGGTGCCGTTCGAGCGCCTGGTACCGCGCTTGCGGCGTATCGTCCGGCAGGTTGCCGGTGAGCTGGGCAAGCAGGTGGAGTTCCTCGTCGGCAACGCCACCGGTGAGATGGACCGCAGCGTTCTCGAGCGGATCGTGGCGCCGCTCGAACACATGCTGCGCAACGCCGTCGACCACGGCATCGAGTCGCAGCAGGCGCGCCGCGCGGCGGGCAAACCTGAGCAGGGCACCATTCGCCTCGACCTGGCCCGCGAAGGCGGCGACATCGTTCTGACGCTGAGCGATGACGGCGCCGGTATCAACCTGGCGGCCGTGCGCCGCAAGGCCATCGAACGCGGCTTGCTGGCGCCGCAGAACGATCTCACCGACCACGAGATCCTGCAGTTCATCCTCGAAGCCGGCTTTTCCACGGCCGAGCAGGTGACGCAGATTTCCGGTCGCGGCGTCGGCATGGACGTGGTGCACTCCGAAGTGAAGCAGCTCGGCGGCTCGATGAGCATCGAGTCGACGCAGGGGCAGGGCACGCGCTTTCTGATCCGCCTGCCGTTCACCGTGTCGGTCAATCGGGCACTGATGGTTTATTCCGGCGAGGATCTCTATGCGATCCCGCTGAACACCATTGAAGGTATCGTGCGTGTTTCGCCCTACGAGCTGGAGGCCTACTACCAGCCGGATGCGCCGCGTTTCGAGTATGCCGGGCAGACCTATGAGCTGCGCTATCTCGGCGAGTTGCTGAACAACGGGCAGCGGCCCAAGCTGGTCGGCCAGAGTCTGCCGCTGCCGGTGATCTTGGTACGTTCGAAGGAGCACAGCGTCGCGGTGCAGGTGGACAGCCTGGCCGGCTCGCGCGAGATCGTGGTGAAAAGCCTGGGACCGCAGTTCGCGGGCGTGCACGGCATTTCTGGCGCGACCATCCTCGGTGATGGTCGGGTGGTCGTGATTCTCGACCTGCTGGCGACCATTCGCGTACTTCATGCGCACCTGCTGACCCAGCAGCGGCCACAGCAGCTGCCGCAGTTGCCGGAGATAGCGGAAGTCGAGGCCGAGCGCCCGCTGCTGGTCATGGTGGTCGACGACTCGGTCACCGTGCGCAAGGTCACCAGTCGCCTGCTGGAGCGCAACGGCATGAACGTGCTGACCGCCAAGGACGGTGTCGATGCCATCACCCAGCTGCAGGAGCGGCGGCCCGACATCATGCTGCTGGATATCGAGATGCCGCGCATGGACGGCTTCGAGGTGGCGGCGCTGGTGCGCCACGACGAACGTCTCAAGGACTTGCCGATCATCATGATCACCTCGCGTACTGGCGAGAAGCACCGCGATCGCGCCCTGGCGATCGGCGTCAACGAGTACCTGGGCAAGCCGTACCAGGAGTCGGTGTTGCTGGAGCATATCCAGCGACTGGTACATGCCGATGTCTGACGCCGTCGCCCGCATCGCCGTCCTGGCCGATACCTCGCTGCAGCGCCATGTGCTGCAGCAGGCGCTGGGTGCCAGTGGCTATCGCGTGGTCCTCAATAACGATCCGGCGCGGATGGAACTGGCCGATCTGGACGTCACCGAGGCCGATCTCTGGCTGGTGGACCTGGCGCAGACCGAGGATTCGCCGCTGGTCGATGCGCTGCTCGAACGCGGCAGCACGCTAGTGCTGTTCGGCGAGGGGCATGCGCCGGAGCGCAGCTCGGAGAACTACCCGCGCTGGGAACGCCGGCTGTTCGGCAAGCTCAAGCGATTGGTCGGCGATCCGGCGGTAGCAGTCGGTCCGCGTCTGGGCGCGCTCGACAGCGATTCAGCGCGCAGTGGACAGCTGACCTTGCCCGGCGCGCTGGCCGACCATCCGGCGACTGCCGGCGAGGTGGCGCCGCGGGTGTGGCTGCTGGCGGCCTCGCTGGGCGGGCCAGAGGCGGTCAAGGCGTTCCTCGATGCGCTGCCGGAGGGGCTGCCGGTCGGGTTCGTCTACGCCCAGCACATCGAGGCAAGTTTCGAGGCGGCGTTGTCCCAGGCGGTCGGCAGGCACAGCAGCTGGGCGGTCCGGCAGAGCAGGGTCGGCGATCACATTCGCTGCGGGGAAGTGGTTATCGCGCCGATCGCGCAGGAGCTGGGCTTTGATCCCGATGGACTGATGCGCAGCAGCGGCCGCTGCTGGCCGGAGCCGTATAGCCCGTCGATCGATCAGATGATGCTCAATCTAGCCCAGCACTATGGCGACCGCTGCGGTGCCATCGTCTTCAGCGGCATGGGTAGCGACGGCAGTGCCGCGGCGGCCTATCTGCTGCGCCAGGGTGGCCGGATCTGGACCCAGCGCGCCGACTCCTGTGCCTGCTCGAGCATGCCGGACAACCTGCGCGAGGGTGGCTACAGCTCGTTCACGGGCGATCCGCGCGAACTCGCGCAAGCCTTGGTCAACCATCTTGCGGAGCAGGCACGCCTGGCCGCTACGTCCATCGAAAGGGATCTGTCATGAGTCAAGCGGTCGTCTCCCAGGAAAGCCCCGTCAGCCTCACCGGCCTGCTGGTGCCGCTTGCGGATCGCACCCTGCTGGTGCCGAACGTCGCAGTGGCCGAGCTGATTCCCTATCGCACGCCGCAGGCGGTGCCGGGTGCGCCGGCGTGGTTCCTCGGCCAGGTGCAGTGGCGCGACCTCAACCTGCCGCTGCTGTCGTTCGAGGCGGCGTCTGATGGTACGGCGCAGGTCGGCGCTGGTGCGCGGATCGTGGTGCTCAATGCGCTCGGCGGTCGGGAGCATGTGCGTTTCATCGCGCTGCTGGTGCAGGGTATCCCGCGTTCGATCAAGGTCGATGCAGACCTGGCGCGCGCCGAGCTGGCGCTGGCGCCGCTTGAGCTGGATGCGGTGGAGCTGGGGGATGTGCAGGCGCGCATTCCCGATCTGGTCGGGCTCGAGCAGTGTCTGGCGGATGCCGGGTTGATCTGAAGCGCGGTGCAGCCGGTGCCGTCGGCACCGTTCAGAAATCACCCCACAGCTGCTGAGCCACGCTCAGTGCCACAACCGGTGCCGTCTCGGTGCGCAGCACTCGGGGGCCGAGCCGTGCGGCCTGGAAGCCGGCCTGCTGCGCCTGCTCCACTTCGTGCTCGCTGAGCCCACCTTCCGGGCCGATGAGAAACGCCAGCGTACGCGGTTGCGCATGGCTGGTCAGCGGCGCGGCCACCGGATGCAGGACCAGCTTCAGCTCGGCCTCGACCGGCAGCCAGTCGCCGAGCTGCTGCGGTGGATGAATCGTCGGCACCACCGAACGCCCGCACTGCTCGCACGCGCTGATGGCGATCTGGCGCCAGTGGGCCAGACGCTTGTCGGCGCGTTCGTCGTTCAGCCGGACTTCGCAGCGCTCGCTGATCAGCGGGGTGATCTGCGCCACGCCGAGCTCGGTGGCCTTCTGGATCGCCCAATCCATGCGCTCGCCGCGCGACAGGCCCTGGCCGAGGTGGATCTGCAGCGGCGACTCGGGCAGGCCGGCGAGCTGTTGGCGCAACTCGACGCGAACCTGCTTCTTGCCTACCTCGACCAGCTCGCCGAGATATTCCTGGCCGCAACCGTCGAACAACTGCACGGCGCTGCCGCTGGTCAGACGCAACACGCGACCGATGTAGTGCGCAGCGGTTTCGGGCAGTGCGTGCGAGCCGAGGGCGAGCGGGGCGTCGATGAAGAAGCGGGATAGGCGCATAAGGGCAGCTGCAAGCGGCAAGTTGGAAGCGGCAAGTCTAAAGCATCGCTGGTCTGACTCGCAGTGCTGCGTTGCTGGAAACCTGCCACCGCCAGAGGGCTAGCCCGGATCGTGGAAGTTGCTCGGGGCGCCGGGTTGCAGCGCCACGCTGACCGCCGCGCGGGTGGCGATATCGATGCCTTCGCTGGCGACCTCGGCGAGGAAGTCGATCTGTTCCGGCGTGATGGTGTAGGGCGGCAGGAA
>LNAP01003106.1_pt1 | contig 16031 bp, 25 predicted proteins | sample 602601 | NCBI WGS metagenome assembly LNAP01 (sample SAMN02440304, study PRJNA202911) | soil metagenome | biome: Subtropical and temperate rainforests or woodlands; isolation source: soil samples (1 kg each in a 20% v/v slurry with milli Q water) were... ... | reverse complement strand
AATGCGCCACACCAAGACGCGGGAATAGCTCAGTTGGTAGAGCACGACCTTGCCAAGGTCGGGGTCGCGAGTTCGAGTCTCGTTTCCCGCTCCAAGTTTTACGCATTTGATGTCGCGCTACTGACAGCAGATGTTTTGAGGCCGAGTAGCAAAATGGTTATGCAGCGGATTGCAAATCCGCCTACGCCGGTTCGATTCCGACCTCGGCCTCCACTATTGAAAGCCCCGCAGATTAACGTCTGCGGGGTTTTTTATTGTGCTCAGGAAAGTGCAGGAGTTCCGAAACTTTAGGGGGTGGAGTTCCGAAACTATTTCATTTTGCCGGCTGGGCGATCGCCCCGATACGACGATAAACACGCTTGGTGATCTCCTGTTCAGAGTGGCCCAGCAGGAGGCTCGCGTCCGCAATGTCAGTGATTTCCGACGCTGCTTTTGGTCGGATATCCTTGAACTGGAATTGGCGGATCTTCTCTGCGTCATCAGTCCGGCCCTCTCTGACCGCCAGCGTTCGAGCCGATTCCCGGGCGTCATCCCATCTGTTGCGCAACATCTGCTGAGAAACGCGCATCCCCGACTTGCTGAGGATTAAGTGCTGCGAGCTCTGCTGTTTGTTCCTTTCCATGATTTCCTCTATGAGAAGGCCCAGGCTATTTTTCACGTCATCGGCCTGCATCTGGATTCGAAGGCGCTTGCTGGTTTTTCCTTGCTGCACAGTCAAGTAATCTCCCTCGATGTCTCCACTCGTCATTGCGATTACGTCGGCCGGGCGCTGCCCTGTCAAATAGGCTAAGTCCATCGCATCCCTCAGCTCCTGCGGAGCTTGTCCATACACTGCCGCCCAGACCATGTCGTTTGCGTAGTAGTCCCGAACCTTTTCCTTGTTTTTCCGAACGCCTGCGCATGGGTTCTCCCGGTCGGTGAACCCCCATTCCCGTGCCATGTTGAACACATGGGATAGAAGGGCGATTTCCCTGTTCGCCCTGGTCTTGGCCGTCCTTGCATCCCGATACTGCGCAACCATGGACGGGGTGATGGCATCGATCGGCGCGTCATCAAACGCATCACGTAGATACTTGAGCTCAGCCCGGTTGTCCTTCTGGGTGCGTGGAGCCTTCTTCGGGATAATGTCCCGTGCGTATCTGTCAAAAATCCCCTTCATGATCTTCAGGTCGGCAGGCTTGGCCTTGGCTTCCAGTTCAGCCCATTTCAACCTCGCCTTATCGAAGTCACTGCCAAGCGACAGCTCCTTGCCGTTCGCATCCCGGTAGTAATACCCAACCCAAACAGTCCCGTTCTTGCGGGGGCGTTTGCGCCGAACCATACCTGGGGGCAAATCCCTATTTTCTGTCTTGCGGGGCCGCATATCATTTCACTCTGGAGAAGTCTGGCGTCCAGGCCGGACGCGCCGGGGGCGGGTTTTGGTCAGCGATGGTAGGGGAGATAATCCCCAGCTTCATGCGGGCGTACATCCGGCCAACGAGCGGGCGCTTGCCGCGGCTTTCCACGAACACCCACTGGCGATCAACCAGCCAGCGCCGCTGGTATGCCCTGGCCTTGTAGCCGGTGAGGTCTGCCAACTCTTCGTCGGAGAGAATTTCGGTTTCCATGGTGATGCTCCATGCCGCGCGTGGCTGCAGAAGGTGGTAATTAGGTGGCTTTGGCTATGGCGGCGCGAGCCCGCTCAACGCAAATTTTTTATGCCGAGGTTGGTGTTTGGCGAGTCCATGTCGGAACGATCGGCAATCTCTTCCGCCAGATCTTTCAACGCCTCAAGCAAGTCCGGCGCGGCAGAGATCAGGCGTGCATCGGCGGGGCTCTGGCAGGCGAAGTAGCCATCGACGTTTTGCAGGAAAAGGTTTTCCTCGCCGAGCCTGCCGCTGAAGGTCACGCAATCCTTCATCCGGCGATGGACACCCCAAAGGCCAGGGGCAGCAGGTTTTTCAGACATGAGAATTCCTCGCCCGCCGTACACCGGCAGGCTGGTTGAGTTGTCAATGTGGGGGGCAGTTCTATGAGTTCCGCAGAAATTCAACTTATGTTTGGGAAAAGTAGTGGCTAAATGCAATTAAAAAAGGTTATTTTTCGGCCCCACTAGAATTAACGGAGCTGTAAATGATTGAGGTTGAAGGGAGTGCACGGGAAGTTAGGCGAAAATTTCGGCTTGCTGCCGCTGCGACAATTCTTTCTGTTGTTTGGGGTGGGCTTAGTTACCTCGTTGCTATCGGAGATAATCCAGGCGCATGGTTTGCCCGCTCAGGAGCAGTGATCACGGTCCTAGCACTATTCAACGAGTCCCAACTTAGCGAGGGAATAGGGCGGCTCAAAGGGAGGATGAAAAAAATTTGCTTGCGTCGGTTTGACATATGGCGAGCTGTAAATTTGGTAAGTGCTGCGGTTGGCACGATCATTTGGGGATATGGCGATCTGCTTTTCTAATATTCCTACACCTCGAGGCACCTACAAAGCCATCTCGGTCTGAGTTTCTCGCTGCCAAATTGGAGCGCTGTTGTGTGCCTCAATGCGGTCGGCAATCACATTGGCACGCTGGCCGGCGGTGGGCGGGACGTACATACCGAAACGGCTGATGCTGCCGCCGTTGACCGCGGCGTTCGTGGAGTCGGCCGAGGCGAATGGAAGCTGCTGGAAGATTGCCGGGTCGAGCATCCGCAGTCCGTGCAGGCGGCACGCCGGCCTGCCTTGATCGTCGCAGATGGCATCCATGGCGGCTGCCATTCGCTTCCACCATGCTGCAGTTCCGGGCGAGCGCCACTGCCCGGAACTGCCGAACGCAACCATTGGCCATTCGCTGGCCAAGCGCTGTAAGCGCTCAATCGATTCGTGCAGGTGCCATACCGGCACGCCGCGAAAATCCCGTGGCCATGCAGCTAGAAGTGCATCGTTTGCCGCCTCGTCACCATCTATAACGTCGGGAATTAGCGCCCAGTCGAAGCCCGGGTGTCGGTGCCAGTCCTCTACCCAGCGGGTATAGCCGTCCACGTCGAGTGTGCCGCCCTTTTTCCATACGCTGAACGCGCCGTTGTCGAACACGAATGACTGGCAAACCTCCGCGACGACTCCCATGTCATCCTGGCGCGGGAAGGGAACCAGTGCGTGTCGGCCGGCGAGGAACCGGGTGCCGTCCTTCCGAGTGCCGCCGATCGGCGTTCCGTGGTAATGGATCATCCGCTCAGCCTCACGGTTTCGATTTCCACGTCCTGGTGCGCGGCGATGATCGTTTGATCGCCACCCAGCACTTCGGACAGGCGATCGGCGATCTGTTCGTGCCAGCCTTTCTTGATTATCGCTGTCGCGGTCTTGATGTGTTCGACGTGAATCATCGCTATTGACCGGATTTCCAGCCGATAGATGATCAGTTCGCCGTCGGCCGGGCAGACGGCTGCGTACGTGTGTCGGTAGGTATTCATCATCGCGGCCCCTTGTAGCAGTACACGTAGGCGAACCAGGCGAGGGAAGGCACTATAAGCAGGATCATGGCGTCACCTCTTCAGGCTTGTACTTAGCGAGCCGCCACTTCGTGTTGTTGCTTTGGTAGTGATCCGACTCGACCAAGCCGTTCCGCTCCATGCGTTCAAGCTCCCGGCGTATTTCTTTGGTGCCACTCACACCGAAGACATGGAACTTGAAGCACCAGGTGCAGAGCCAGTTATCCCTGGAGCCGCCCGCGCCGCTCATGTAGGTGGTTATCTGCTGGCGCAGTTTCGATTCGCTTTCTTCAGGCATAGCGATTCCTTGCCGCTTTAGCGGCTGACTTTGAAGGGGAGGGTTAATGTTTAGCGGAAGGGCGGATTTCAATTTGAGGGATGGTGCTTCATCATTCGGGCAATCTTGGATCCGTGAGGCCATGCTGAATGAGTCATTTTGAGTTTTTGGAAGACGTTGTAGGAATTAATGATGACGACACTCGTTGCCATCCTTACAAACAAACGGTCAGGGGCCAAAAAGGGAAATACAGCTACAGCTTCGAATCTCACAACCGAGGCTTCATCCCTGCGTCCGCTGAAGAGTTGATTGCGATGATCGAGGGCGGCCGATTCGATGTAAGCGGAAAAATCAGAATGCTTCCGCCTGACAGTGTAAACACCAAGAACAATGGGGCCATGCGGGTCGCTTATTACAAGGGGCAGAAGCTTCCTCTTATTTCTCAGCTATCAGAGGTGTCTCGTCGTGAAGCGGCGGCTCAATATTGGTGGGTAAACCACAAGCAAACTCATTTGGATGAATATGCTGGCGGCTACATTTGGTCACCCAAGACAAAAAAAAATGGTGATTCGAATGAGGGCTACCTGAATCTCACCAGGGTAAAAGTGGGCGATAGAGTCATTTCCCACGCAGACGGTGTCATCAAGTCTATTGGGGTAGTGACTCACCCCCATGTCGAGGCACCAATTCCCAAAACCCATTGGGAAGCAGCTGATTACTGGGGGAAGTCCGGATGGCAGGTATCCATAGAGTGGATGCCTCTGACGACTTGGCTAAGTCCTAAAAATTTCCTTGATCGGATAGTGCCGTTGCTTCCTCCTAAGCATTCACCGATCCAGAAAAACGGACATGGTAACCAAGGGTGTTACCTAGCAAGTATTTCCTCAGAGCTTGGACACTTAATCCTAAAGCTTGCCAGCGAAGTGGACCCTAATGCGGCTCAGGTTGTTCATGAGATCGAGATTGAGGGAGAGGAAGCGCTAGAGGAGCAGGCTATTCAAATATCTGACCTGACAGCAACTGAAAAGCAACAATTAGTCCGCTCGCGAATAGGTCAGGGTGTTTTCAGGGTGCGGGTTGCGCAGCAGGAGAAGAAATGCCGGCTTACGGGCGTCGATAACTTAGCTTTTCTTGTGGCAAGCCATATCAAACCGTGGCGGCACTCTGATAATGACGAGCGCCTAAATGGTAGCAATGGGCTGTTGTTATCCCCTCATGTAGACAAGTTGTTTGACAGAGGTTGGATTTCCTTTAGCGATGAAGGGCAGGTACTGATCTCAGAGCAAGCCAAGTCAGTTGCTGAGGCATGGGGCTTAGCGGGTGCACTAAACGTTGGCTCTTTCCATCCAGCTCAGCAAGCATTTTTAAAATACCATCGCGAGAATATTTACAAAGGTAGATAGGGGGCTATCGTCGGCTGTTGTGTTTTATTGAACTCGGTTATGAATAATAAATTCTCCGTGAATGCGGGAATAAGAATTGTGTTATGAGGTTTGCGGATGTTTATAGAAGAGATAAAAATAGAAACGATTTCGCAGTATTTGGAAGAGATTTTAAGGATAAATGGCAAAACAAACTCTCTCTCGGGTGCTGTTTTTAGGGGGCAGTCGGATAGTCGTTGGGAAATATCTTCCGGTTTGAGTAGATATTGTCGCGAGATCGATAGCGCCGCGGCAATTACACGAGCAAAGCAGGCATTTAAGGTATTTGATGCTGAAAGGCATGGTTATCATAAAATGAACTCTGGTAATTCTTGGGATGTGCTTGCTCTCGCACAACATTATGGCCTTCCTACTAGGCTCCTAGATTGGAGTCTATCGCCTACAGTAGCCCTGTTTTTTGCTCTAGATGGGGTTAGATACAAAAGGGTTAAAATTGCAGAAATCTCGGATATTGAAAAGTTAGAATTTAAGCGCGACGTACCTATTGATGGTGAGTACGTTGGATTACCGGAGAGCGATGCGGCCGTTTATATGATACCTGATTCGCACGATTCAGAATTCGCCGAATGGTTATCTGCGAGCGAGTTACCACAAGATGTTTTCAGCAAGGTTTCATGCGCCGAGAGAATGGGTTTTTGTTTTTTTAATCCCGATGTAACTAATAATCGAATTAAACACCAGAGTGGCGTTTTTACAGTTGGGGTTAATCCTTTCGATGAGTTTCCCGCCAGTAGAGCGTATAAGTTAACTATTGAAAGAAGTAGCGTGGCAGAGATGCGCTCTAATCTAGTAAGCCTAAATATTGGGGCAAAGTCTGTTTATGGAGATCTTGAAGGCCTATGTCGCGAACTAGTATTTACCAAATTTGGGGGGTTTGCTAACAGGTGGTGCTAAAGGCTGGCGGGATTCGTTGAAGTGGGGTATTTGTGTTCTGCCCGGCACGTGGCCGGCTAATGGAGATTATGATGTACAAGTACGATGTAATAAATTCTGTAAAATATTACAAAGAAGCAATCGCAAAATCGTTGTTTATGGCGCATGGATATACCGGGCAGGCAAGCGTCAATGACCTTTCTGATTTAAGGTTCTTTTATTCTACCTGCTTGGCCAGCATTGTATCCTTGACTGAATATCTGGGAGATGTAAGCCATCCTTACTCCTTAGAGTTCAAAGCTGCAATAGATAATGGCTTTGTTTTCGAGGGCGCCCCGGACGGTGGACAGAATTACAACTATCTCCGAGGTATTCGAAATATGGTTGTACACAGGGGCTACGACCTTTCTGCAAAGGGGCATGTTGTGGGGGGGCGGTTATGGTTTGTCCTGCCTGATCAGGCGAGTTCAATCAGCGGAAAGACATTCTACACATCGTATGAAAGGCATTTGCCACTGCTGATATCAAAAACACTTATCAAACTCGATATAATTATCCAAAATCATGTCGATAATTATCTATCTCAGCTCAATGATCGAACTGAAGAGGAGGTCGAGGCCGAAATCAGGTTAAGTTTGGCAAATGACAACTTTTTAGTACCTCCGGAAATTAAAGTCATGATGCTGGAATATATGGATACCCACGGGGTTCCTTCCATTCCACCCGGTAATCAATAGGCTTTCGGCGATATGATCTCATCCCCCGGATCCTGCTGAAGCATCAGCAGGCTCTTTCGGTGCAAAGCCAGCGACACGTTTTGGGATACCTCAATAACGTGCTGCGGCGGGGCCAGCAGAGATGCGGACTTTTGAGGCCCTAACGCATGAAGATGATGAATCATCAGCGTGATGGCCTCGCTCTGTTCCTCGATGCCGCTCCAGGCCATCAGCTCAGCCAGCGCCTGTCGGGTGCCGGCCATGCAATGCAACCGGATTTCTTCCTCGCCGCGAGTCTTTCGCCTCGCCGCAGTCTTTGCCGATCGTTCTTTCTGCGCGGCTGCCAGGGGACACCTCTTCTATGCCGCTTGCCGGCAAGTCCAGCCAGGTCTGTCGTCGGCGCTGGTGCGCCCGGTTGATCATTCGTTTCATTTGGGCGAGGCGAACTTGAAGCCGTTCTCTCTGGCGATCAGCTCTATGCGCTTCTGCCGGATACGAGTTTGCGTTGCTGCTGCGCTGGACGTGATGCCTGTCGCCGCCAGGGCCTTGAGTATGGGGGCGAGCTTGTCGCGTTCGGCGCGCAGGCGTTCACTGTGGCCGCTGGCGCCGGAGAGGCTAGTCTCGCCACTAACGCCTGATGCGATCAGCTGAACCGTCTTGCCAGCGCCGAAGAACTGATCCAGTTGCTGGTTCAGATTGGTGATGATCGAGTCCCGCGGGTTGGGCATTGGTACGCCGATCATTTCCAATCACCTGACAGCGAGAGCTTGATGCCGTCGGCGCGCGCTTCCAGTACCTGGGCCAGGTTGATCGCTTCCTTCCACGTCCAACGGAACCCCTTCACCTTACCGGTGGATCGCTCGACGATGTGATAGGCATGGGGGCCCTTGGCGATGACCTGGAAGCGAATCTCTTGCACGGGCTGCTCCTTGCCAATCATGGCGTAGAACGCGGCGGTGGCGATGCTTGCACGAGCGCGCAGGGCGGCAACCCCGTCGACTCGCTGTTGAAGTGATGGATGCATGGCGATTCCTCGATGGGGTTGCGTGTATTCGTCAGCACTCGGCCGCCTGCTGTTTGCCGTTGGGCGCAGGAGAGAGTGCTAACGGATAAAGGCAGGCGTAAAAAAGCCCGATCGGAAACGGGCTTTTGTTGGTGTCACGAAGACCTCCCTACGTGACAGCCTCCCAGGCCCGCTACTGGCGACGGTCTGGGTTTGAATCATCAGCGGTGACCTTGAGCTTGGGGTGGCCTACCGATTGCTCAGCCGGTGCGCGGTGACACCGTCGGCCCAGATGTCCGCTGCCTGCCAGGGTTAAGGGCGCAGCCTTCAGGCTTACTGCACCACACAGGTGAAGCGTTTAATGCTGCATTGGTGCAAACCCTCCGTGCTTGAGATGGAAAAACCATTCCGGTTAGGTGCAATTTGTTTCCGGTCCCGCTGGATGCAGGGGGCCGCTTTGCGCGGTGCAGTATCATCCGCATCGGGGTGTGATCTGCATGACGTTTGTCAGCCGTTGCTCTCGCGCTGACTGGCGCTACTCAGATCACACTCCGATGCGTCCTGGTGCTGGGGAGTACCAGGGCATCGGGCAGTTATCGTCAAGCTGACGTGGCGCTGGTTGGTCTTACACGTGAGTGATGGATAGATCACTGATCACGCAAGTCGAACCGTCCTCAGGATCGGTCGAATCGGAGTAGTCGATCTGGTTGTACACGCCGCCGTGGAAGGCGAGAGTCTTCGTGTCCCAGGTGTTGTCCAGGCGCATGATCGCGGAGGTGGATTTGGCGCCGTTGCAGCTGGCAGATACCGATACAGCACCGCTGGAATTCGCGTGAATGTTGATCTTGAAGAGTGCGCCTAGCGGCACGTTTTCCAGTACCGTCGAGTTGACCGGATCGTCTTGCAGGTAGCTCGACCGGAACCCCATGGTGATTTTGCCTTTGTTCCAGAACACCTTTACCGGTGGGCGTTCTGAGCCCTGCACATGAATTTGGCCGATCACGATCTTCTGTAACGAATTGACCTTCGTCAGCCGCATTTCTTGACGGCACCAATGGTCTGCGGCACTGGCAAACAGCCAATAGCCAATAGCCAGGCTCCTTCCATTCACAGCGAGTTCGATGGACGCTTTTACTGGAAGCGCCAAGGGTGGGCGCTGTCATCTGCAGCGATCCGTCGGGAAGCATCGAGATGACGCTTGGGCATTCGATCAATGCTCGCCCGCCGATCAAGTCCAGGGAGATAGGGTTTGTGTCCGAAATTGGAAGCGGCGTGGCGATGATGAAATTGCTGATATCTACAGTCATTGTCGATTCCTTATTTCATTTGATGTCACCAGTGCTCTGTCGAGCCCTTCGCTTGATGTAGGCCCACATCCCGCTGCACCCTGTCGCCAAGGTGCAGCAGTGATGCTCATTCAGCCTGGAGCGCATCGATTGCCCGCCGGTAGTCCGAGGCGATGATCCGGCTGTTGGCCGCGTCTTCGTAACGGCCTTCCTTCTCCTGGATCGCTGCGTTTCGTTCGTAGTTGGTGGCGCAGCTTTCGAGCAGGGAAACTGCTGACGAGTGCTTCATGGCGTTCTCCAGGGTCATGCGTGATGGTCGTAAGCTTCGGCGCGCTTTACCGTCCGGACCTGGGCGATACGGCGCTCAGGGACTCGACGATCACGGCGCATTGAGTCGCCATCGTGCATTGCGTGCATGGCGATGAGTGCAGCTAGCACGAAGCACATCGGCGAAATGATCTGGCGGCGCATCGCTTCGGCCACCAGTGCGGCGCGGCGGGTAACGCCGAGCTTGAACATTGCGTTGGTGAGGCGCTTCGCTACGGTGGCCGGCGAAATGCCTACCTCCCGTGCGATTTCCTTTGCGGTGAGCCCGAGGGCAACCCAGAGAAGAAACTGAAGCTCTCGCGGTGCCAGGCCACGACCGAGGTGACCCTTCCATGTGCCATTTACGATTTCTGTTTCCATCGTTTTGACTCCCGGTTGTTTTCCCAATGCACCCGGCCAACCAGGTGCATCAGTGAAACTTTCCGTCCTATTGCCGCCGGAGGGGCGGGGCGCATTGCTTGCCGGGTCATTCACACGGTTCTGGCGTTTCACCATCGAGCAACCGTCCAGGTTGGTCCTGTCGTTGGCAGGCTTTCGGGCCTGTCTGCTCGCCGGTCGCCGGTAGAGGCAATGCGGTCTGTTGTTTATTGCGCTAGCTGTTAAAGAGCGGCAGGCCTCTGGGCCCTTCGCAGCTGGCACCTGATTGGGTTCCGGGCTGCGATGGGCGAAATATGAACTATAGGTTCACATATGGTCAAGTACCAAAAGTACATATTTTTGAAAGAGTTCAGATTTGTAGGATTTCGCACGAATGGCTGTAGGGGGATTTACCGTGAACCGATGGTTCGCTATCCTCTGTGGTAACTGGATGGATGTACAGTAATAGGGGTTGTAATCATGGCGCAGAACAAAGCGATACCAGCAGCACGAGTTGAGATGTCCGGCATAGAGCGCTTAGGTCTGCGAGTGTCGTCAATGATCAATCACCCAGTCGCGCAGACTCAGCGCTGGGTGACGATCCATCGCCTGGACGCGGATGGTGATCGCGAGTGGGAGGAGGTGATGGGCTTGCTATCAGAGACGGACGGCATAGACATGACGTTCAACGATGATGAGTCGGTGACGTTGAAATGGGAGGCCAGCTCAGAAGAGGACCGGCCTGTAGAAGTGGAGGAGGCGCTAGAGGTGGAGGAGGTCGCGCCTTTCTGAAAGGCGTAAAAAAGCCCGCTCAGCGGCGGGCTTGATATTGCGTAGCAGGGCTATCCTTCGGTCGCGATTCGCTTCTTCAAGGTGTCGAGCATGTCTTTAGACAGCCCGTTGCTCTCGCCAAATCTGGATTTCACTGACTCATCAGCAGCTAGTAACTTTTTTGTCTTGTTAGTGCTTTCTTTTACGACATCTATTTGCTTTTCGAGAATTTCAATTAGCTCACTGCTAGCTCGCTGAAACCTCTTGTGTGCCCAATCCCTTGCCACAGATGAATCAGCATCATCAAGCTCCTTTTTTGCCGAATCGGTAGACTCCCTGGCATTGTTCCCTTCCATAATCAGATGTGTATCAGCCAGATCCGATCGAATGCTGGCTTTGCATTGCTCTATAAAAGCAAGAACAACATCACGGTCAGCCGGCTTATGATCCCATGTTCGAGTATCGAGTGCGGAAATCGACTGATCAAGCGCCTCCATCGTTGATGCGCCACGTTTGAAGTGCTCGGCGAAGGTTATGCCGTCTTCATTACGCGCCTTTAACTGCCGCTCAGTCTGTACAGCTGAAGATTGGACGACCTGTGCTGCAAATTTGGTTTCCTGTCCACTCTCGTACGCAACCCACCCGAACCAGCCACCGACCGCGATTATGAGGGCAAGAGCCCCCACGATGATTGCTCTCATACGATTCAATCCCTGTGATAAAAGGCTGCACTTTACCATTGGTGGCTTACTGCCACCAATGCCGGCAAGGAAGGGCGCAAACGAAAAAGCCCGGCGCAGTGGCCGGGCTCTATGTACGGGTAGCCTCAAATGCTTATGGATTGCTGATCAGTTATCTCTTTCACGTGCTTGATATGCTGTGCAAACATGAGTCGCGGCCTACCGGCGGCGTCGCATTCGTAATCTCCAGAAACCGAGATGAGATTCCCTAGAATTTTCTGACCTAGTTCACTAGATACGTCAGGCATTACGCAGCGGAGAGTGCCGATGCCCTTGATGTTTTTCAAGTGGAAGCGACCGGAGTCTAAGTCTACCTCGCGAACCTCTCCCACAAATGAGCCGAAGCGCTTTTGCAGCGTTATCGGTTTACGAAGTGCTTCCCTCAGGACAATGCGCTCTCTGGTCGTCAGTTCGCCCTGTCCAGCCTCCGGCGATGAAATATCAAGAGTATGGATTCCGGCTTTCCCGGTAGGGGAAAGCCTAAAGACGGCCTCAAGGCTCGCATCTCTCATCGCCGGATCCGGGATTAGCTCGGCAATTCCATAGCTGAGGGATTCGTCCTGAATGAAGTCCGGGATTGTTGGTAACTGTCGAATCGCGTGCTTTAAAGAACTGTAGACTGCCTCAGGTTCGGTGCTTCCCAGAATTGAAGGGATCGGGGAGACGAAGAAACCCGCGTAAATGCTTCCAGGTGCAAAGCCGGAAAATCTCAGATCCAGATTCTTTGATAGACGTTTCGCATCCATATCGGAAAGATTGAAAATAGCTTTCGCTAGAAGCTTTATTTGCTTTTCTGCGGAGGTGCAAAGCCAATTGAATGCGTGCAAGCCTGGATTATTTGTAGCTGTCGAGGGGCCCTCCGCATGAAAAACCAGATCAGAGGTGTCGCGGATGTGAGCCAAAGGCATTTCTTCCAGGTAAAGCTCCTCGAGCTTGTACTGAAAAAGCTCAATCACCCCCGTTAGGTTGACGCCGCTCGAAGCCTCAGACATTCGCGCTGCTGCGATTTGATTCTGAAAGGCTGATGCCCGCTTATGAACCTGCTCAACCCACGTCACCATGGTGTCACCTCAATTATTCCGCGGCGATCCTTCTCGTTCAGACCCTTTTTTGCTGCTGATTTTGGGCCAACATACTGGAAAAAATCGTAAAAATTTGGCTGCCCTGCCAGGTCAAAGGTGACGTAAAAATCAGCCCCATATTCTTTCTTGATGCGAAGGTGCTCAGTCTTCGATCCTATCAAACAAAGCGATGCCCGAGTGGCAATCTCCGCATTTGGCAAGTAGATAGACGTCTCAATATCGCCTGGCATTACCTTATCAGACAAGAAGCTTCCAGCGACTATCAGGGGAAGTCCGTCACCTACCGGCCTGAGTTCAGTTTCTATAAATCGCTGGAAATTCTTCATAAGGTTTCGGCGGTGGCCGGTGATGCAAAACATAGCCTTGATGTCGTCCCAGGATGCTTGATGGCAACCAGCAGGCAGGAAGCCTCGGTCATCAAGTTGCGGTAAAGGCAAAGCACATCTCCTTGCTCCTAAATTCTTCCATGCGTCTCATACAGGCTTTTAACCCGTGTACGCCTATAAATCTTTGCTAATCAACCTTGTCCCGTCTAACCATTCCCGCCTTCGCCTATACCAAATGAGCATTCCAAACGAGCAGTACGCGCGCTTGGATGTAGGTATCTTCCGCCCTAATGGTTTGAGGCGGATGCCGTGGGTTGTCCGAGAGCATGTTGATCTGCTCGTTGCCTAGCCACTGAAGCCTTTTAATGTAGAGATGGCCTTCCCAAGAGAACATGTAGATCCCATCACCAGTGAATTCACGGATGCTGATATCGACGAGGAGGGGGTCGCGGTGCTTGATCGTCGGCGCCATTGACTGACCCCACCCGGTCACCATCTTGAGGTGGAAGTGCTCCTTGAACTCAACTCCCATCTCACGAAGATGTTGGGGGCTTACCCTCACATCCTGGAGCATCTCTGGATAGTCGTGCGGAATTTGCCCGCCACCCATAGCGGCACGGACGTCGTAATGCGCAATCCACACCTCATCACCGGCCAACCCAGGTCGATAGTAGTCGACATCGATGACACCGCCGCCATCATCAGCTTCCGCAACTGCAAGTAACCGCCTACGAGCATCATCAGACAATCCTTTCCCTTGCTTGGAAAGCATGTTCCGGACGATATCCGCTGCCGATAGGGGGTGACTCTCAGTATCGCCACTTTCGACTTCAGCCAGCTTTGAAAACGTGGGCTCGTCACCGGCACCATGCTGAAGCCATTCGATTTTTACACCAAGCGCGCCCGCAATAGCGCTCATCTTGGCAGGCCCTGGCAAGGACTCACCGTTTAGCCACTTGCTCGAAGCCTTAGGCGTGACTTTTGCTATTTCTGCCAGCCGAGCGCCTGCGCCCCACTGGTCAATGCCGTGGGCGGATAACGCTTTTTTGAGGCGAGCAACGAACGCCGCCCGAATTTCTTCTATCTGAACCATTGGTTCAGCATCGCATGACCTTGCATGTACTTTCAGTTCCGACATAATATGTACCGTAAGTTCATAAATGACTCGGAGGCCTAATGCGGCCGCTCAAGAAATCGATCGATGCCGCTGGCGGCGTGCCTGTGGTTGCCCTGGCCTGCGGAAAGTCTCCTCGAGCCGTTTACAAGTGGCTTACCGCTGACTGCCTGCCGCGCACCGAATACACAGGAGAGACGCGCTATGCCGAGCGAATTGCTGCTCTAGCTGCCGCCAATGGAAAGCCGTTCGAGCCGTCTTGGTTGCTCGCGGAAGCCCACCCAAAGAAAGCCGCCGCCTAATCCCGTCACTCCCAACTGCGGAAGCGAACCCATGGCCTACGGAAACAAGACCCATCGCAATACCCATCAGCTGAAGTCGCGCCTGAATGACGACGCCTACGCCGCGATCCAGGTGGAGGCGCTGAAGCGTGAGATTCAACCGGGCGCCTTGGTTCGTGACCTCACTTTGGCTGCTTTGCGGTTCAAGGAGGATTACGGCTACTTCCCATTGATCGACGACAAAGAGCTGGACGGTTTTCCGGCACTGGCGGAGTTGGCTCGCGAGCTGAAGATTCAACCCGCTGTACTCGCGCGCGATCTCATCCGTGCAGCTCTGCAAGCAAGACGAGAGCAGGGCGTCATCACCCAGGTCAACGACAAGAAACTCAGCGCCTGACTAGGCCATGGAGGGAGCAATGCCTGCAATACCGGAAGTAGGGCAGTACACGCAGGACGAGAAGGACCAGCTTGAGCGGTGGGCTGATGAAGTTGGGATCGGCATGGACCAGCTCGCCGACCGAATTTTGCAAGTGACGGAGCGCGCGGTAGAGCGGCGCAGTGCTGCTCGCCTCGCGACCGATGAAGCAGCCCTGCGAAGCCGCCTCGCTGCTCATTCTGCGCAAGAGGCCAGGGCTGAAAACGTAATCTCAATTTTCCCTTCGAAGTAACGGTCCGGCCCCTTATTAGGTGCCGCGATAGCAGAGATTGGATCAAGCGGGGCTGGCACCTAATTCGGGGCCATAGAGAAGAAAGTGTCATGGGGGGCATCCCTGATCGAGCTGTTGAAGCAAGTATCGCGGGAATAGGGCGGCACCGGCAGAACATCGGATTAGCTGTGAATTTAACCAGTGCTCAAATTGCATCCACAAAAAAGCCGGTGGCTAGACCGGCTTCTTCACAACACAAACACTTGAGGGGCCATTATGAACACGATCGTCGCTCCAAGCAATACGATCACCATGTCGAGCCGGCAGATAGCCGAGCTCACAGGGAAGCAGCATAAGGATGTTATTCGCGACATCCGTGTGATGCGCAAAGCCCTGGCTGTTGATGGCGCAGATCTGCGCCATCTCCACGAGGTCAAGGATGGGCGCGATTACACCGCCGAATTTCGTCTCGACCGGGTTTTGACCGAGACCCTTTTGACCGGTTACAGCATTCCGCTTCGCCATCGTGTCGTGACACGTTTGAGCGAACTCGAAAACGTGTCACGACTGGTTGTCACGGTTCCGCAAACTCTCCCTGAAGCGCTTAGGCTCGCGGCCGACCAGGCTGAGCAAAACCTTCAACTTCAGGCCGTCATCCAAAAGCAGGCGCCGAAGGTTGAAGCGTTGAATCGCCTCGCCAATACCCATGGCTCCGTATGCATCACCAGCGCAGCCAAACAGCTTGGCGTATCACCTCTGCGGCTATTCAAGTGGCTAAGCGACAACCGCTGGATCTATCGCCGTACCTGTCACTCCAGCTGGTCTGCGTTCCAACCGCGCCTGTCGTCCGGATTGCTTGAGCACAAGCTGGTGAAGGTCGGTACCGAGCGCGAAGAACTCAAAGTCGTCGAGCAAGTCATGGTCACTCGCCGCGGCATCACCACTCTCGCCGAACAAATCCAAGGAATCTCGTTGTGAGCGTTCAAGCAATGTCCTGGGCGCTCTCTCTGCCCACCGAGTCCCTGAAGGACTCAAGCGCGCGTCATGTGTTGCTGTGCCTGGCCAACTACGCCGGATCGAACGGTGCTGGTGCATTCCCATCGGCATCGACCCTGGCCCAAGACACCGGGCTTTCCGAGCGCACCGTTCGTTACAAGCTGGACGATCTGGAGAAGTCCGGACTCATCCAAAAGGGCAATCAAGCGATCGCCGCCGTGCACATTGATCGTCATGACCGTCGACCTGTCGTTTACGACCTTCAACTATCGCGGGGTGCAAATCCTGCACCCCGTACAAAACGGGGTGCAGATGACGCAACGGGGTGCAACTCACAACAGAACGGGGTG
>LNAP01003105.1_pt1 | contig 16032 bp, 5 predicted proteins | sample 602601 | NCBI WGS metagenome assembly LNAP01 (sample SAMN02440304, study PRJNA202911) | soil metagenome | biome: Subtropical and temperate rainforests or woodlands; isolation source: soil samples (1 kg each in a 20% v/v slurry with milli Q water) were... ... | reverse complement strand
GTACGAAGTTTCCAAGGCGCCAGGCGACCAGCTTTATACCGGGCTGTACAAGGGCTTCGAGGACGTGCATGCGCGCTGGGACCAGACCGACTATTTCTACAACCCGCTGATCGCGCCGCAGAAGCGGCTGGAGAACGGCTACACGGTGGGCCGCGACGCCGGCAAGCTCGTGATCGCCACCAATGCCGCGGTGCTCGAAGGCGAGATCATCAGCGAAGCCTTCCAGGGGTCCCGCCAGACCGAGGTCGCGCAAGCCGATCTGGACGGCTACAACCAGTCGCACAACGCCGCAGCCCGGCGCGGCCAGCTCATCGTCGGTCAGTACCTGCCGATGTACGACAAGAGCACGGGCGTGCTGAACCATGTGCTGAGCGCGGTGATGGATGGGGTGGAGCTCAAGGACACGTCCGAGCGCATCGCCGCGGGCCTGGACCTCGCCACGGCCCTGCCGGCCGAGCGCCAGGGTGCGCTGGTGCTCGACACCACGCAGCTCAATGGCTTCGAGCTCGGCGAGATCCGGATCGCGGCCAGGGAGACGATCGCGGTCGACAGCGCACTGCAGGTTACCTCGGGTGGGAATATCACCCTGTTCGGCACGGACGTTGCCGTCAACGCGGATATCACCGCCCATTCGGGCTCCATCCACGTGGGCAACTCCCTGACCCAGATCACCGCCAACGGTGTCGTCGCGGGGGTGGTCGATGGTCTCTCGCCAATCGGTACAGTGCAAGTGGCACAAGGCGCCACCTTGGACGCCAGCGGCCTGTGGAGCAATTTGCTGCTAGACCCGGCAAACACCCATGCCTTGCCATATCGGAACGGCGGCAGCGTCTCGCTGCAAGCCACAGGTGATGTCACTCTGGAGCAAGGCAGTCTGATCGAGGTGTCTTCCGGTGCGGCATTGCATGCCGATGGCAGAACGCAAGGCGGGCGCGGCGGCAGCGTCGTACTGGCTGCACTGCCCAGCCTGAATGCCAACGACCCAATGGGTTCGCTGGTACTGGACGGTGAATTACGCGCTTACGGAGTTCAGGGCGGCGGCAGCCTGACCCTGCAGGCCAACAAAGTGCTGATCGGTGATGCAGCGGATCCTCAAACGCCTGAAGTGGGCACCTTGCTGCTCGACGGGGGCTTTTTCGATAAAGGCTTCAGCGACTACGAGGTGATTGGCAAGCGAGGCGTTACGGTATCCGAGGGCACCCAAGTGAATGTCAGCATGCCGGTGCTGCGCCTGGGTGAACAGGCCCGCAGCCTGGTCACGGGCAGCGATCCGCGCGCTGCACTGGAGGTATGGACTCCGCCTTTGTATAGCGAAGATCCGATCAAGGGTCAGTTGACCCAGCGCTCGGGCGCGAGTCTGGCGCTGCAGGCCGGCACCATCCAATCCACTGCTGGTGATATGGCATCAGTGACTGCCGAAGTCGGACAGGGTGCGGTGATCAATGTGGACCCGGGCCAATCCATAGCCCTGCGCAGCATTGGTCAACTGACGGTGAACGGCACGCTCAATGCCTGGGGCGGCGAGATCGTGCTCGGCGCGGTGGCTGTGCCAGCCGCCAGCGAGATAGTGGAAGGGGCGGGCCATGGCCGTTCCATCTGGATCGGCGAACAGGCGGTGTTGGATGTGGCGGGCCGAGCGGTGAGCGCGACCGATGCACGAGGCCAGCGCTATGGTGAAGTCAATAGCGGCGGCAGCATCGTTATCGGTGGTGAGTTCGACCACGCCACCGGCGAGACAAGCACATCGAATCTGTTTGTGGTGGTGCGCGAAGGTGCCTTGCTGGATGCCTCGGGCACGAGCGCCGCGCTGGATATCCCAGGCCAGGGCGTGACCACCATCGCCAGCCATGGCGGCAGCATTTCATTGGCTTCCAGCAATGGTCTGTATCTGGATGGCACCCTGCGCGCCACTGCCGGTGGTGCGGGTGCCGCTGGCGGCAGCCTGACGGTCGCACTGGATACGCCTTTCTATCGCACTACCAACGCTGGCGAACGTGTGCGCCAGGTGCGTGAATTGGTGCTGGGCCAGCAGCAGGGCGAGAGCGACTTGGCGGCGGGAATCGAGGCCGCTGAGGCGGCCGATCAACTGGCCTACGGTCATGCCCGCGTGGGCGTGGATCGGATCGAGGCTGGCGGTTTCGACAAGCTGACACTGGCCAGCGATGGCTTGCTCAGCTTTGATGGCGATGTATCGCTGTCGCTGGGCCAGTCGTTGAATCTGTATACCCGCGTGCTCGGCCTGACGGACGCTGCGTCGGACACCAGCCAGGTCGAGTTGGCCGCGCCTTACGTGCGTTTGGCCGGCTATGGCGGCTCGACCAGTCGGGATAACTACATCCATCCGACGGTGCAGGGTGGTCGAACCGGTGGCATTTCAAGTCAGGCGCTGGCCGGCAGCTTGCAGGTGCGCGCGAGCCAAATGCTGGAGATACGTGACATCCTGAACGTCGGCGTGCGCGGCGGTACCGCCGGGAGCGAGGGCCTGCCTGCGCTGGTAGATCGGCGTGGATTCGATGAGGTAGAGCTTGCCAGCGGCGGCGACCTGCGGTTCCTTGCGGCGACCCTAGCCACTGGCGCTACCGAGTTTTATACCGGGGGGGACCTGACGCTGGCCGCTGCGCAGGTCTATCCAGGCACCGACGCCAGAGCCGAGGTATATGTCGGCTGGCGCGGTCCCAATACTGATTTCGATCCGCTGCGCACGCTGACCCTGGCCCGCAGCACCGACAGCATTCCGGCGATGCCGTATTCGGCCTTTGGCAACCTGACCCTGGGTGCCGCGACTATCAATCAGGGTGGGGTGCTGCGCGCGCCGCTCGGAATCCTCGCGTTGGGCGCTGAACGTGCCGGTTCCTATCGCACCGAGTCCATTCAACTGTTGCCCGGCAGCCTGACCTCGGTCAGCGGTGCGGGCCTGGTTATGCCCTATGGCGGCACCGTCGATGGGCAGGTCTGGACGCATAACGGCCAAGAGAGCCCGCTCTGGGGCGTCGCCTCGCTACAGGGAGGTGGCATCACCTTGCTCGGTAAAACAGTGCAGGTGCAAGACGGTGCAGTGCTGGACCTGTCCGGCGGTGGCGAGCTGACGGGCGCGGGCTTTGTTTCCGGCCGGGGCGGTTCCACCGATGCGCGTTTCAACCCCTTGGTGCAGATCGGCCCGGATGGCTTTACCTTGCCGGGCCTGGCCAGCAACCCGGTATACGCCATTGTTCCCGGCGCACAGCCCGTTGCGGCGCCAAGTGGTGGCGAGGCTGGCGCGGTCGATCCGATGCTCGGCCAGCAGGTCACGATTGGCGGCGGAGTGCCTGGCCTGCCGGCAGGCACCTATACCCTGATGCCCTCGACCTATGCGCTACTGCCCGGCGCCTACCGGGTCGAAGTCAATGGCCTGGCCGGACAGGGCGCGGCTACCCCCGCCATGGCCATGCGCAATGGCTCCTGGTCTGCCTCGGGCGCCTTGTCGATTGCCGGTACAGGCATTCGTGACAGCCTGTCCCGCCAATTGATTCTGACGCCCGCCGATGTACTGCGCAGTTACTCGCAGTACAACGAAATGAGCTATGCCGACTTTGTACGCGCCGAAGCGGCACGGGCGGGTGTGCCACGGGCGATGATCGAAGCGGACGCCAGGACTTTGCGCCTTCGGCTGGCCGACGATGGCGAGGAGGCGGTGCAATTCTCCTTCGAAGGCATTGGGCGTTTTGATGCCGCCGAAGGAGGCTATGGCGGTACCCTGTCCCTGACCGTCGGCTCCAACGACAGGCTGGAGATACTGGCCACCGGCACCGGACCTACGCAGGGCTTTGAGGGCGTGTCTGTTTACGCTGATGATTTGAACGCGGTGGGTGCCAAGCGCCTGATGGTGGGTGACATCAGCATCGTTAATCAAGACAATTTCGGCAGCGCGCAGGGGGCAAATATCGTCAATCTGAGGTCTGGCGCGCGGGACCTGGTCCTGCGCTCTGGCGCGCAGCTAGAAGCGCCAGAGGTAGTGCTGGGTATCCATGACGGCACCCAGTACGCGCGCACCGGCAGCCTGATCATTGAAGACGGCGCCAGCATCAATACCCTGGGCCGGGGCCAGGCACCCTTTGATTCCACCGATGGGTATTTCTATTCGGCCAGCACCGGGGTGATCGTTTCCAACGGCCAGTTGACGCTGCTGGCACCCGAAGCGGATGCGAATCCTGCCTATTCGAGCTCTATCCAGATCGGTGGCTGCGCGCAGGCCATTTGTACGGGCACGGCTTCGTTGTATTCCGAAGGCACCATCGGTTTTGCGACCAATGGCGCCTTTGAACTGGCCGATTCGGTGCGCTACGGCACCCGCCACCTGTCCCTGACCACAGGCGGCTTCAATATCGGCAGCGCCCAGGCCTTGGCCGCCGCCACCGCCCGGGGCGCGCTGACCCCCGGCTTGGCGCTCAATCAGGATGTGATGCAGCGGCTGCTGCAAGGCGATACCAGCACCGGCGCTCCGGCCCTGGAATCCTTGTCGCTGACGGCCCGTGATTCGATGAATTTCTATGAATCGGTCACGCTCTCCACGCTGGATGCGCAGGGCGTGTCGCTGCTGGACAAGCTGCTGCTGACCACCCCGGCCATCTACGGCTACGGCGCGGCCAACGATGTGGCGCTGATCCAGACCGGCAACCTGATCTGGAACGGTTCGGCCGGCCGGCCCGCTGCGGTGGCCACCGATGGCGCGGGTACTGGCAGTGGCACCCTGGCCATCGAGGCCGAGCGTATCGAGTTCGGCTATGGCCCCTCTACCCAGCCCAGCGGCGTGGATGATCTGGCCCGCCTGGCTTTGGGCTTTGCCAATGTGAACCTGAGCGCCAGCGAGCGCATCACCGCCAACAACAAAGGCAGCCTGGCGGTTTACCAAAGCCAGGGCGCCTATGTGCCGGGTGAGGGGAATAGCTACAGCGGCGGCAACCTGAATATCGTCACGCCATTGATGACCAGCGCCGCCGGTTCGGTGAACCATATGACCGCTGGTGGTGCGGTGACGGTCTCCGCTCCTGCGGGCAGCACCGCCGCGGCGGTCGATAGCGACGCCCTGGGCGCGGAACTGTCCATTACCGGCCAGAGCCTGCTGCTCGATACCGCTGTGGTCTTGCCCAGCGGCAAGCTGGTGCTCACCGCTGAAAACGCGCTGACCCTGGCCGATGGCGCACAGATCGACATGGCCGGGCGCAGCATAGCCTTCTTCGAGGACGAAGACGCCACCCAATACAGCTGGGGCGGCGATGTGACCCTGCAAAGCGACAGTGGCGATATTCGCCAGGCGGCTGGCTCCAGTATTGACCTGTCCGCCGAGTACAACCAGGCGGGCCGCCTGACCGCCATTGCGCTGGGCGAGTCAGCCGGGTTGGTGGATCTGCAGGGCCAGATTCTGGGCAGTGCCAGTGGCCATTACGAGGCCGGCGGCACCTGGGTACCTTATGCGGCGGGCGGGGTGGATATCCGTGCCCAGCACCTGGGCGGTGACTTGAGCGCGCAGTTTGCCGCGCTGAACCAGCGCTTGAATGACGGTGGTGTGGTGGGTATGCGCCACTTCCAGCTCAAGCAGGGTGACCTGAGCATTGGTAATGAGTTGCAGGCCAGCGACGTCAATGTATCGGTGGATAACGGCCAGTTGACGGTCGCCGGCACCATCGATGCCAGCGGCGAGCGGGTCGGCAGTATCCGCCTGGCCGGCAAGCAGGGCCTGACCCTGGCCGGCAACGCCGTGCTCGATGCCCATGGCGAGATTCTGCGCCTGGACAGCTACGGCAAGATCATTGACAGCCCCAACCGCGCCATCGTTGAGCTGAACTCGGGCAACGGCCAACTGCTGCTGGCCAATGGCGCGCGCATCGACCTGCGCCACGGCACCGATGATGCCCGTGTGCAGGCTGATTCCAGCCTGCACGACAACCGCGACCGTGGCACCCTGGAGCTGAATGCCCCGCGCCTAGGCGCGACATCGGGTGACATCGATATCGATGCCGGCGGCAGTCTCACCATTCAAGGTGCCCGTTCTATTGCAGTCAATGCCGTGCAGCGCTATGACGATGCCGAGTACGGCACCGACGCGGCGGCCAGCGGCCGGCCGTACCAGATCATTGATCAGGCCTATCTGGACGCCAAGCATGATGACAGCACGGATTTCATGATCGCCGCGCTGGGCAATAGCAACCTGCTGAACACCAAGCTGGCTGGCCTGAACAATGCCGCCTATCGTGATGCCTTCCACCTGCGCCCTGGGGTAGAGATCGTCAGCAAGACACCCGACGGCGACCTGATCGTCAGCGGCGATCTGGACCTGTCCGACCATCGCTATGAAAGTCTGAATCCCCACACCCAAAAGACCGGGGTCTACGGCTCGGGCGAGGTGGGTGCGCTGGTCATTCGTGCCGGTGGCGATCTGGATATCTACGGCAGCATCAACGATGGCTTTGCCCCGCCGCCGGACACCCCAGATGACGATGGCTGGGTGCTGACTCCTGGCTATATCGCCTATGGTGGCGACGTGGTGGTGCCAGGCCCCGGCGTGACCCTGGCCGCCGGCACCGAATTTGCTGCCGGCAAGACCCTGACCTACGACCTGCCGATAGGCGCGACCCAGTTTGCGGCGGGTACGCAACTGCCGGTGGACGTGGTGCTGGATACACCGCTCACCTTGCAGCCTGATACCGTGCTGCATGCGGCGATTCATGATGCCGCTGGCAATCCACTGTATGCCGCCGGCACGATAGTGAAAGAGGCCGTGACCCTGACCGCCGGCACCCGCCTGGGTGCTGGTACGGTGCTGCCCGGCAGCGCCAGGTTGCAAGCCATGCTCTGGCCCAAGGGCGCGGCCCTGCCGAGTACCCTGGCCTTGGCCAGCAACCTGGCGCTACCACGGGGCGCACTGATTCCTTCGGAAACCCTGGTCAAGCTGCCGGAGGATGCGATGTCGATGCCACTGCGCCCGGCCGATGGCAGCCGTCAGGGTGCCAACTGGGCGGTAGCGGCGATGCTGCCCGAAGGCTCGCAGTCCTGGTCCATGCGGATTGTGGCCGGGGCGGATACTCAGGCGGCAGACACTCGTTTGACGCGGGTCGATGCCAAGGGGAATCTGGTCTTGGCGGATACGCATTACTCGATCTTCGACCAGTATGAAACGAAGGTGATCCCCGGTAGTCCGGCGAAGCCTGGCGGCAAGTTGTACTGGAACGAACTTGGCGCGCTTCTGGGCTTTACACCTGGAACACCGGTTGATGAGGCAGATGAATATTGGTGTGACGAGGGGCTGTGCGTTCGAGTCCAGTATGCATGGAACGAGATGGGCGTTGAGTTGCTACCGTTGCTGGGTGGGCCAGCAGTGGCGGCGGGCGATCCCGCAGACACGTTAATCGCAAGCAATGAAGAGTTAGCTTACTTTTGTATTTCCGAGGGGTTGTGCAACTCTCTAGGTGATCCCATCCCAGCAGTACCGGAGCAAATCATCAAGGGAGATTTGATGGCTGTCTGGCCTGTTGGCCAGAACTTCAGTGTGTTGCGTACTGGTACTGGCGATCTGGACCTGATTTCAGGCGGAAACCTGAACATGCAGTCGCTATACGGCGTTTACACCGCGGGAACTTCTTCCGCAACGCGGGCAGGTGAGCAGGCGGGGGGCTTTAACCAGCCACGAGCTAAGGCCAGCGACGACTCCTACCTGGGAACCAAGGGCGGCAGCGAGGAAAGTATCAATGCCGGCTATGAGGCGCTGGTCGATGGCGGCGTGAATAGCACCTATGCGGCCTGGTATCCGGACGGGGGCGGCAATTTTCTGCTGCGCGCCGGCGGCGACCTGACAGGTGATATGTTGGCCGATCACCGGCCAACTCCTGCAAACCGACACATGCGCGGTCAATCGACCAGCGCCAACTTGGGCAACTGGCTGTGGCGCCAGGGCACCGGCGAGACCGAGGGCGTTGAGTCCATCTCGACCAGTTGGTGGATAAATTTTGGCAGTTACATACAGGGCGATCCAAAAGTAAATCTCAATGCAGCCTACTCTTCGATCACTGGCCTGGACTATGTGCCGGAACAGGTTGGATTTACCGGATTTGGCACGCTGGGCGGCGGCAATCTGAGCGTTGAAGTCGCCGGCGACGCTGGCCTGCTGACCAAGCGCGGAGGCGCTAATAACACTGCGCCACGCAGCCAGGGCCTGGTGCTGGCGGTGGGCAGCACCGGTCGGGTTACCGCCGATGGCGAACTGCTGCTGACCGGCGGTGGCGATATGAATGTGCGCATTGGCGGCGACCTTAACCCCGGCCTGGCGGCCCGTGCGGAGATCGCCAATCTGGACTTGAACGGTGTACTGCTGAACCTGCGTGGCAATCTACAGGTGCAGAGCGGCAATCAGGGCGGCATTGCGCTGAACTATGGCAGTATTTCGAATGATAACGATGCGAAGGAAACCCGCGCCTTCGATCCCTTTAGCTCCACTAAAGGTGCGGCCAGCGGCGGCCCGGTCCTGATGCTGGGCGATGCGGTGGCCAACCTGAGCGCCCGTGGCGACCTGGTGCTCTCCGGCACCGGTGACCCTGGGCGGGTCTCCACGCCGGTCACCTCCGCCTTTACATTGACCAGCGGCGCTGAGTACGATGCCGGTGGTGATAGCTGGTTCTCGCTGTGGACCGGCAAAACCGCGATCAACCTGCTCTCGGCTGGTGGTAACTTGACCCCGAGCACGCAGCTTGGCGATGTCAACAACTCGGTGAGTGGCAACCCACCTAATGCAGGGGACAACTCTTCCACCACCGATGGACGCTTTGTATACCCTTCACAGCTCAACGCCGTAGCGGCCAACGGCAGTCTATATCTGGGTACCTCTGCCTTGTTCGGTGATCGTAGCTACAACACCGCTTATTCTCTGCTGTTGGCACCGTCAAACAACGGCCGCCTGAGCATGCTGGCGGGAGATTCCATCTATGGCGGTGGCTATGCGGTGAATCAGTCCGGGGCCAGCTTGGCGGCCATGCCTACGCCTTTCAACCCAGCATTTACAGGTAGGGATCTTCGCGACTTTCTACACAAAGTTGTCGCAAGCAACCTGAGCAGCGATAGCATTCAGTCCACTGAAGAGATGTTCCCACTGTTCGCCTTCGGCCCCAATACCAGTGTCGGCGCCGAGTGGGGCAGCGCCACGCCTGCCCGCTTCTATGCGGGCGAGGATATCGTCGGTTTGCGCAGCGGGGAGATCCTGCAGTTCACCCAAGGCGGCCGAATCGGCCAGACTTGGTACGAGTCGGCTGGCCCGGTATGGATGATGGCCGGGCGCGATATCGTGAATTCCGGTACGCAGATCTCTCCGGATACAGGCTTGCCAGTTTCAACCGCCATACCTCCGGTTTTCGGTGCCGGCAACAGTACCGGTAACATCTTCGTGCATAACGACGCGAGCGATGTCTCCATCGTTTCCGCTGGCCGCGACATTCTCTACAGCAGCTTCAATGTGGCCGGCCCCGGCACCCTGGAGATCACCGCCGGGCGCAACATCCTGATGGAAGACCGCGCTTCAGTCACCAGCCTGGGGCCGGTGGTGCCGGGCGACTCGCGCCCCGGCGCGAGTATCGTGATGCAGGCCGGCGTGGGTGCGCAGGGCGCCAACTACGCTGGCTTCGTGGCCCAGTACCTGACCCCGGCCAACCTGGCCGATCCCGAACAGGCATTGACCAATCAGGAAGGCAAGGTCGCCAAGACCTACGAGGCCGAGCTGATCGAGTGGCTGGGCGGGCGCTACGGCTTTGCCGGCGATGCCGAGCAGGCTTTGGCTTACTACGCCGCCTTGCCGCTCGAGCAGCAGCGCATCTTTGCCCGCGAGGTGTACTTCGCCGAACTGCGCGAAGGCGGACGTGAGTACAACGACGCCGATGGTCCGCGCTTTGGCAGCTACCTGCGTGGTCGCAACGCCATCGCCGCGCTGTTCCCCACCCAGGATGCGGCGGGCGATGCCATCGCCTATGGTGGCGACATCCTGATGTACGGCGGCGCGGGCGTGCGTACCAACTTCGGTGGCGGCATCCAGATGCTGACCCCGGGCGGGCAGCAGGTGTTTGGTGTCGAAGGCGAAGCGCCGCCCTCCACGGCGGGTGTGATCACCCAGGGTTCCGGTGATATCCAGCTGTATTCGCTGGGCAGCATCCTGCTGGGCCAGAGCCGGATCATGACGACCTTCGGTGGTGGCATCCTGGGCTGGTCGGCCCAGGGCGACATCAACGCGGGCCGCGGCTCCAAGAGCACCGTGGTCTACACGCCGCCCAAGCGTGTCTACGACAACTGGGGCAATGTGACCCTGTCCTCGGACGTGCCGAGCACGGGCGCGGGCATTGCCACCCTGGCACCGATTGCCGAGGTGCCCGCAGGCGACATCGACCTGATCGCGCCGCTGGGCACCATCGACGCGGGCGAGGCGGGCATCCGGGTGTCGGGCAACGTGAACCTGGCGGCGCTGCAGGTGGTGAACGCGGCCAACATCCAGGTGCAAGGCGAGGCGACGGGCATCCCGACCATTGCGGCGGTGAATGTCGGTGCGCTGACCAACGCCAGCGCGGCGGCAAGTTCGGCGGCGACGGCTGCGCAGGATGTGATGCAGCGCGAGCGGGCATCAGCGCGCCAGAACCTGCCCTCGATCTTCACGGTGCGGGTGTTGGGCTTCGGCAGCGAACCAGTGCCGTCGGATCGCCCGAACGAGCCACGCACCCTGACACCTGTTGGAGCGCGCTACGACGCCGGCAGCGCCTTCCAACTGCTCGGCCAAGGCGCGCTCGCGCCGGACCAGCGCGCCCGGCTGACTGAAATCGAGCAGAGCCGGCTGATGAGATAGGCGTCGATCATGAAACTTTTGTGACAAACGACAGTTCGACGCGACCTGTTCCGTCTTGGGTTCATGGCAGCTATTCCCGCGCGGATGGGGTGTGCGCCCTTGAATCACCCAACTGAGACTTGTCGATTTCCTCTGCCATGCGACTCGTACCTTCAAACGCCGCCCGCCGGCGCGTCCTGGCAGCCCGTCTGGGCGTCGGTCTGACGGTTTTTCTCATCGCGAGCGCATGGGCATCCGACACTCCGCAGGCCAACGCGAGCGGCGTGTTCCTCAACGCGGACGGCGATGTTCTGACGGCTGCGCATGCAGTCAGTTCCTGCAAATCCCTCTACCTCATCAAAGGCACGCAGGTGGCCGAGGCCACCGTGCGGGCTGCCAGCCCGGAGCTGGATCTGGCCGTGCTGCATAGCACGATAAAGCCGTATCTCAGTGCCACACTCGTGTTGGCCGACGAGATCCCCACCGTCAGCGTCCGTGTGTTCGTCGAGGCCTACGAGACCCTGCAGCAACGACCCGATCGGATCCGATTGCTCAGCAATGCCATGACGGTGCCCGGAGACGCCGGGCTCCAGCTGATTTCCGACGCAAAGCCGGGCGCCAGCGGCGCACCGGTTCTCGGACCGGACGGCCTGCTCCTCGGCGTGGTGGTGGAGCGTGTCGCCGTAGCACCGCACGCCTCAGGGACCATGCTCAGCCGCGCGGCCTCCAGCGGCGTGAAATTGGGCGCGACGCAGGTGCGCGCCGTGCCCGCCGCATCCATCAGACGCTTCCTCATCGCGCATGACGTGCGCTTCGCGCAGAGCGTCAGTCCGCAGTTGAGCCCGCTTCAATCGCCGGCGGCACGCGCATCGACCTTGTCGGTGGGTGTGCTGTGCGGCTGACTTCGTCAAATCTATTCCAGGAAACCCCGACATGACATCGAACGCTTCCGCCTCCACCCCTGCCTCCACCTTGCGGAGAGGTTGGGGTCGTCTGCTCCGGGCCTGCGGATTGGTGGGCCTCGGGCTAACGGCCGCCGCCGCACCAGCGGCGCCGCAGATCCAGGCGCCGCAGCCCGTGCCCCAGCATTGGATCAGCTACGCCAACCTCGCGGGCAACCAGTTGCAGGCCGCGCTCAGCGATCCGGCCAATGAAGCCGTCGTTCGGCTGCACGCCTGGATGCAGGCCCGCATGTTGCGGGAGGGCCAGGTTGCGCCGCCTGCACCGCTGGTGGTCCGGCTCTGGGTTGCGGCCGATGGGCGGGTGGAACGCGTCGTCTTCGATCCGCTCGGCGACGTGCAGGCCGACGCCGACCTGCGTGCACTGCTGACGGCGCAGTCTCTGGCCGAGGCACCGCCGCGCGACATGCTTCAGCCGATGGTGCTGCAGCTCACGCTCAGCTTTGCGACCGGGGTCTGACCGGCATGAGCGCAGCGTCCCGGCGAGGGGGCATCGCAACGTCGTCGAAGCCTTCGGTCGCACGGCTGCTCGGCGGAATCGCCGTGTTCTTTGCATCCGCCTTGCTCGGTGCCGGACCGGCGCAGGCGGCTGCGTCCTGGCCGGACGCGCGCGTGGCCTCGCTGGTCAGGGACTACGGCCCGGCGGTGGTTCGCATCGCCGTGGAGCGTGCGGCCATGCCCATGCGTCGTTACAGCGACCGCTGGCGGGAACAGGCGCGTGGTTTGATTCCGCCCGAGGACGACGATGCCCCCAGTGTGGGTACCGGCTTCGTCTTTGGCGCCGATGGTCTGATCATGACCAACGCGCACGTCGTGGTGGGCGGTTCGCAGATCAGGGTGACGATGCCCGACCGCCGCGGCTACGAAGCCCGGCTGATTGGACTGGACACCGTTGCAGACATCGCTCTGTTGAGGATCGATGCGACGGGCTTGCCGACGGTGCGCATCGGTGACCCGGCTCTTACGGAAGTCGGCGAGAGCGTGGTGGCGATCGGCTCGCCCTATGGCTTCGGAAATTCAGTGACCGCTGGCATCGTCAGTGCGAAGGGGCGCCTGCTGCCGGGTGCCGAGTACATGCAGTTCCTGCAAACCGACGTCCCGATCAACCCTGGCAATTCGGGTGGCCCGCTGTTCAACCTGCAGGGCGAGGTGATCGGCATCAACTCGCGCATCTACAGCCGCAGCGGCGGCTACCAGGGACTGTCCTTCGCGATCCCCATCGACGTGGCCATGCGAATCACCGACCAATTGCTTGCGACAGGCACTGTCACCCGGGGCCGCATCGGTGTCTCGGTGCAGGAGGTCGAGCAGGCGCTGGCCGACAGCTTCGGTCTATCGCGGCCCGCGGGCGCGCTGGTGAGTTCGGTCGACCCGCGCAGTGCCGCCGAGCTTGGTGGATTGAGGTCGGGCGACGTGATCCTTCAGGTGCAGGGAAGGGACGTGATCCAGGCGGCTGATGCGCTGGGCCTGATCGCCGAGCAAGTGCCAGGCGCGCTTCTCCGGCTGGTGGTGTGGCGTGATCGCGCCGAGCAGGTCATCGAGGTGCAGGTGGGAGGATTCGACACGCCGATGCTGGCGCCGCCCGTGGCGTTGCCCGCACGGATGGGTTTCGTCGTTCGCCCGCTGGCCCGGCGCGAGCAGCAGATGCTGCGCATCGAGGGCGGGCTGTTGGTACAGCGCGTGAACGCGGCGGCGGCGCGTGCCGGCGTGCAGCCGGGTGACCTTATTCTGGCCATCAATGGTCAGGTGGTGGACACTGCCGAAGGCCTGGCACAGGCATTTGACATGGCGGACGGTACCGTAGCCTTGCTGCTGCAGCGGGGCCGCGCGCGACTCTTCGTTCCGATGTGCACGCGGGCGGGCGTGATGCGTTGCTGACGCGCGCACGTCGTCATCGGCTGGCGCACCAGAAACGACTGCCCCCTACGTGAGGGCGATGGAAGACGTCGGCGCAGCTTCCCGGCGCCTCCCCGCATGCCCCTCACAAGACGAAAACGCCGATGGCGACGTAGTGTGTGGCCGTCCCGGTCAGCGCAAAAAGGTGCCATGCGCCATGCGCCATGCGCGTGCCGGAAGCCGCGCCGGTTGCGATGGAAAACCGTTCCTTCGCTGTACAGCGCGCCCGCGGCGATCTAGCGAAAGGTGATGCGAGGCCGCCGGTTCTTTTTCTGCTCTGGCTCGGGTACCGGAGCAATGGCAAGAACCGCTTGTGTGGGAATTAGGGGGCTATCGCTGCTCGCGCATGCCATGTAGAAGGCGTGCGCGCCAACGTCATTGGAAACTCGATACACGGTGTTCTTCTGCAACCCACCGAAATCCGAGAATCGAGTGTTCGGCACCGGCTGCACCGTGATCCCCTCGGGGCCTTCCACGGCCATGGCTTCGACGATCTTCCTGAAACCGTCATCGAGGATGCGCGCATCAGCTTTCTGCGCACGAATTTCGCAAATGCCGTTGTCGAGCATCAGCAACATCCGCTGTGCATCGAGACCATTGCCGACGTCCCAGACCGTGCCGGCGTAACCATTGAGGAACGATTCGGCACCTTCAGGTTTCTCCCGATGGCCTGCCTGCAAGAGCGCTGCGCGTAGTGCCAAGGGGTTGCGATGGTGCTTCAGGCAAGTGGATTGCCACAACTCTAGAAGCTCACGAGCAAGCGATTCACGTGCCTCTCGCGACTCTGCATTCGCCGAAGGCGTGCCCGGCGTATCGGGCCCGGACCGCGGAGTCCGGGCGTTCATATCGGACGCCGTCGCAAATGACGTCGGGATGGCCAGAGCGATAGCCATGAGCAGGATCCGAGCGACAACTCGGCGTCGCAGGGTCGGATAGAAAACTGGAGAAGAGTTCAAGTGGACTTTCTTGTACGTGGGCCCCTCACAGGTGACAAACACCCTTCGCAAGGAACGTGTCCTTGGGAAGTTACACGAGAGACCGATCACTACAGGACGTTTCTGGAGCGCTCAAACCGCCGAAATTCATGAAAGCTTCATTTTTGGATCCTGGGTGTCACACCAAAATCTCAACGCCCAAACGCTGTCGGCGTTTGGCCACAAGCAGAGATCTATGGCGTTCATGCAATCTCGAACCCTTGCCTGCTGTTGGTTGTACTCGTTCAATGTGCGGTCGCGCAGGCTGCGCCGGGGCACCTTGGCTCGGACGGAGGCTGGTGGCCAGCCGCTTTGCTCGCCATGCTGCTGATGTACGCTGTTTACGCGCGCTTTTCAGCATCATTTCGGGGGCCCGTGTGTTTTCGACTGCCTACTTGGTCTGGACGCATGTCGCGTTGGCCGCCCAGCGTTTGCACAATGTGCTTGCTCAGCGGAGACATATGTGGCGCTGAGACGTTCAGCCATCCTGCCGCAGTGCGATGAGTTGGCAGGCAACAGTAGACTCTCTCCGAGCGCCACAAAGCGCTCGACTTCAACGACAAGCCGACACCCTGGCCCACATGCGAGCCAGGTAGATGAAGCAGTGAGTCAGTCCTCGCTCTCTACGTCGGACACCTCCATCAATTTTCCAGCCCAAAGGATCCCCTTTTGAACAAGACCGAACTGATTGCCGCCGTCGCCGCGGAAACCGACCTCAGCAAGGCCGACGTGAGCCGCGCGCTCGATTCCGTTTTGGAGAACCTGTCGAAAGCCCTGGTGAGCGGCGAGTCCGTGCAACTGATCGGCTTCGGCGCCTTCAGCGTGTCGAGCCGCGCTGAGCGCTCCGGCCGCAACCCGGCAACGGGCGAGGCGATGACCATCAAGGCGAGCAAGGTGCCCAAGTTCACGCCCGGCAAGGCGTTGAAGGACCGGGTGAACCAGGGCGCCTGATCGGTCCCAGTGTCGGGCGGGCGGCTCCGCTCGGCTCACCCCCCGGAACCACAGAGATGGCTATGGGTCATCGTCGACACCACCGTTATGCCCAAGGCCAAGTCGCACCCCACCAACCGCCGCCCGTTGGAAGAGGGCCACCAGCGCCCGGGAAAGGTTGCCGAGGACCACGGCATTGCACTGCGCCAGAACTAATACTGCACCGCCCCCAGGCTAGCCGCGCAGATCGGGCGCTACTGTCGATGTCAAAGCACTCGTGAGATCGAGCTCCAGTTTTTTTCAGACCTATATCACTCCCCCGAGAACGATAGAAGAGTCGCTGCGCCCGGAGAGCCGGTTCCGGAATTCTGAACACGCCGCAAAGTGGATGAGCTGCTCCGTTGGGCGAGGATAGAGCCCGTGATCAGGAGCAGAAAGATGAGCAGAA
>LNAP01003104.1_pt1 | contig 16033 bp, 14 predicted proteins | sample 602601 | NCBI WGS metagenome assembly LNAP01 (sample SAMN02440304, study PRJNA202911) | soil metagenome | biome: Subtropical and temperate rainforests or woodlands; isolation source: soil samples (1 kg each in a 20% v/v slurry with milli Q water) were... ... | reverse complement strand
AGCCGCGCCTCATAGAAGGCGACGCCCGGCGGGGTCATGAGGTTGCGGAACTCGTATTCGATGGTCTGGTCGGTGGCGAGCACGACGAGGCCGATGGTGGCGCGCGCGCCGATGCGTGCGGCTGCCGGCTGGAATGGATGGTCCATACGCGGCGCGTACGCCGTCTTGTCCACGCTCAGTCGGATCTCGCCCAACGGCAAGTCGGCGCCCGTCTGCGCCACCTGCTCCAGGACCTCCATGTAATGATCCAACAGCCTTTCGATGACAGATGCGTCGAACACATCCTTCGAGTAGTGAAAGGCCGCGATCAGTTCTGTGCCATCGCCGACGTTGAGCACCAAGTCGAAGCGCGATGTCTCCAACGCCATGTTCACACCGGAGATAGTCAACCCCGGCAATCGGATGCTCGTGCGATCCGCCACGCCGAAATTGAACATGGTCTGGAATAACGGCGTATGGCTCAGACTTCGTGCGGGCTGCAAGTCCTCGACCAGCCGGGCGAAAGGCAAATCCTGATGCGTATGCGCTTCCAGCATACGCACACGAACTTGCTCGAGCAGCTCGTTAAAGCGCGTCAATCCTTCCAGTTCGCTGCGAATCACCAGCGTGTTCACAAAGAAACCGATCAACGGCTCGGTCTCGCTGCGGTCGCGCCCCGACACCGGCACGCCGACGCGGATATCCTGCTGCCCGCTATAGCGCGCCAGCAGCACGCAATACGACGACAGCAACAACGTAAATAAGGTTGTGCCCCGCTCCCGCGCCAGCCGTTTCAACGCGTCCGCCGTCCGCCGACCGACGGTGCGCGATATCCGCCCACCTTCGGCCGTACGTAAACCCGTGCGTTTGCGCGAAAACGGCAATTCCAGGGCAGTATGTTCCGTCCCTAGACGCTCCCGCCAATACGCCAATTGCCGCCCGATGGTGGCATCGTCTAGCCATTCGCGCTGCCACAAGGCGTAGTCCCCATACTGGATCGGCAGCGGCCAGGCCGCCGCATGAATGCCAGCATGAATCGCCTGATAGGCCTGCGCGAACTCCTTGTTCAACACCCCCAGCGACCAGCCATCGGAGATGATGTGATGCATGGCGAAATGCAAGACATACTCCCGCGCGGATACGCGGATCAACGCCACGCGAAAAAGCGGCCCACGCTCCAGATCGAAGGGTTGACGCGACAACCGCGCCAAGCGCTCATGCAGCGGCTCTTGCGGGCCCGCCTCGGCTTCGGTCAGGTCGTACTCGCTCCAGCCGTAACTCGTCTCTTCGACGACCTGCCACGCAAGGCCATCGATCTCCTGAAACCGCTTGCGCAGGCTTTCGTGGCGCGCCAACACACGATCCAGCGCGGATCTCACGTCGACCGGCCTCAGGTCGCCGCTCAGGCGCACCGCTCCGGAAATGTTGTAAGCGGCGCCGTTTGGATCCAAACGCCACAGGAACCAAAGGCGCTCCTGTGCATGCGACAGGGGAAATCGGCGGCCACGCGACGGAAATGGAACGATCGGCAACCGGGAGGCATCAATACCGCGGGCTTGAACCTGACTGCGGAAAATGCGCCGCTTCTCGTCGGACAAAGCGACATAGGCCTGCGAGATGGCCAATAGTTCATCGTCGGGTCGCGCAACGGCCTCACTCATCGCCATCACCCTTTCCGCTTTCATTCCCTATTGAAGCAACTTCTGTCGGCGTCCTACTTTCGGTGCGATCCCCGCGCTGCTGGCAGTCGAAGTCCGCCTGTGGCACACCCTCGCCATCGGCCCCAGGTTCTCGACCCTTCCTGCCAATGTTTGAAATAGATATCATTCCATTTTTCGGCTCAGAAGTCAGCCTGTCCGCACGACGGGCGAGAAACGGGCACTTATCAACGTTTGGCGTGTTGTCGTCAGGAAGAAAATATTGTTTCCACTCCAGGTTGCCCGGTTCGCCGTAAAAGCCCAGATCGGGATGGGCCGGAATGTCATCCCATTCTTTCAGGCGACGGCGCACTTCGTTGCGCGCTTGGGCGCCAATCACACGATTGGTCACTTTATCGATAAATACGCTACGCGGCTGAAACAGCAATACCATCCCGGGGCCGAGATTCCGGCTATGGCGTGCGCGGAACGACGGGCATGCACAAACGACGAACATCTGTACCGATGCGTAGGTGAATTCCCATGCCCCGTCCGAAGGGTCCGGCTGGAATAACACGGCAGAATCAACGTCATGGTCATGCAAATACTGCAACGCCTGCCAGAAGTGGGCGTGGTAGTCTTGATGAGTCAATGGGACAGGGTCGGGCTCGAAAAAAATAGCAATATTGTTCTTTTGGTACGCCGGCTGCACGGATAGCGCGGCAAATGTCGACATGGTTTCGGGAAGATCTGAAATATCCTTGCCGCGCACATAGGAATAAAACATCTCGCCTTTTCTTTCTGCTTGCGTACCGAAAAAGCATGGATAAGCGGAATCCATGACGTTGCGCCGCAGGATCCCGTAGGACTGAGTCAGCCATTCGGGAATTGTCTCCGGCCCTACTACACCGCCAACAATAATGCGCCGTCGCCAATCTATAGCATCGGGTGATGAGCTTGGCGCGCCAGCACTATTGGGACCGTCAAGTTGCATGCCGCTCTCCGTTTCTCCCCGCATCTGGCCAAATCGCGCCTGCGGCAGGTTCATTTATTCGATCAATGTGCTTGCACCGGATGACGAATCGCAGTTTCGGCCAACAATTCTTCGATCCACGCGTCCGGGATGATAGGCTGGTGATACGTACACTCCTCGGATACGACGGTAGAGCCGTGCAATCGCCCGTCCGGAATCAGCACCATGTCGCCCACCGTCATCTTCAGTTGCATACCCAGATTTCCCCAGAACACCATATCTCCGCGCTCGATGACGACCAGCCGATGGTCGCTATGCACATGCGTGGTCGAGCACATCTCGCGCGGCTCCACGAACGTGTCGCGGTCGATATTCGGGTACTCCACCTGGATGCGTTGGTCGATGACTCTGGCCCATGCGCAATATCGCGGGATAGCGGAAAGCCAGCGCAATTGCTCACCCAGGTCCCAGCGCGCCCGGTCCGCAAGCTTCGCATAGGCGCCTGCACCCTGGCCTACCCGGGACAGCGCGTTGCCGCCATGGATATCTTCGACGACAGCCAAGGCATGACGCAGGCGCCGGTCCAGATCGGCATAGAGAGATTCTTCGTTGGCGGGCGGGACAGCCTCCAACTGCTTCAAATGCGGGCAGGCCGCGAGCAGCGCGGCGCCAAAGGCCAGCCATTCGGCCTCGGCCGCAAACGCGGCGCCCAGCAGCGCGAACGCCCGATCAGGTCGTGATCCCAGCGCATAGAGCAGATTAACCTTGGCCAAACTGGTCGGCAGATAAAACTGCCAATACGAATGAGATTGCCTGGCGACGCCCGACATGGCCGCCACCTCGCGCATCAACGCGTCGGATGGCAACGCGCCCGCAAGTGTCGGCCAGTCTGTGGATGCAATACCAGCGAAATAACCCGATGCGGCCGCGCGCGCAAGTGCGCTGCGACGGGATGGCGCCAGGGCCCACTGCTGAATAAGGATCAAACGCAGCCCTTCGTTCAGGTAATCGTTGCGCGTCAACATCGCGAACAGGCCGGCCCAATGACGCTGTTCGGCATCGAACACTTCTCGAACAAGGCGGGAATAGTCTCGAATCACCTTGCCCGCGACCGGTTCGTTGCCCAAATAGGTGAAGCCGTAACTTTCCAGGTATGGGCGGATTTGTTGACCCAATAATTGGTTGCTGTCCCGATAGAAACTCTCGAACCGTTCGAACTCCAACGCGTTCTGTCGCCTGGGCAAGCGGGCAATGCCAAGCTCATTGATGCTAAGCAGCAACCGATTGGTGGCGAGCGAAGGAAGGCGGCTGACCGTCTCGGCCGAGATCGGCTTTTGGAATTTAAGAAAGGCCAGGTCTTCGGGACGCAGCGGTCGGCGATAAAAATCCTCATCGAGTTCCAGCTCATCGACCACCGCGCTGCGGAACGCCTCATGCGACGCAAATTGCTTGATCAGACCCAAAATTTCGTCCCGACGCGGCTTATGCTGCGAGAAATCAAAAAGCGGTGGCAGAGATGACTGGTTCACGATTGCTCTCCTGACTAATATTTCTGATATGGGCTACATGGCCGCACACTTCTTTTCTTGCGGGTTGCTCCGAGAAATCGGACGCAGGAGCGAATCGCGCTCCAGGCTCGAAGAAACCTTGTCTATCACCCAGCTACGGTGTGTATTGATAAAGAAGTGGTCAGCTTCAAGCATTTCCACACTAACGGGACCGGAGGTCTCTTCGGACCAAGCCAGCAGATTGTCACGGTCTTTCACGACATCTTCGTCGCGCGTGCCGCCGAGTACCAACATCGGGCACTGCAGTGGCAAACGCTTGCGGTAGTGATGCGTGCCGCACAGATGAAAATCCGCGCGCAGCATGGGGGTCACCAGAGCCATCAACTCGGGGTTTCCCAACAGTTCATCGGCCGTCCCGTTAAGCGACTTTATTTCTTCGAAGAGCTCGTCCGCGGGGCAATCCAGCCACTTGTCTTCCCGCTCCCGCCGCGACGGCGCAATGCACGCCGAAGCGCCGAACCAGACCGGAGACACTCGATACCGATCCCGCAACTCATACGCCAGTTCAACGCCGATCAGAGCCCCCATGCTATGGCCAAAAATGGCAAAGGGACGGCCCAGATCCGTGCGGACGTCATCGACCAACAGGTCCAGCAACGCCTTCCACTCGTGAACCGGCGCCATCCGCTGCCGCACGCCCCGGCCCGGCATATGCAGGGGGATGACATTGACCCATCCTGGCATTCGGGCTGACCACTCCCGGTAGACGGAGGCATTGCCGCCGGCATACGGCAGGCACAATAGATTGAGAGGAGCCGCCACTGGACGCCTTTACGCTGCGGTCGTGGTCGTCGCAGAATCGCCATCCATCGCCTTTCGAAGGCTCAGCGGACGCATGTCGGTCCAGTGCTCTTCGATATAGGCCAGACATTCTGCCTTGGTGCCCTCCTTGCCCGCCTCACGCCAACCGCCCGGAATTTTCGATTTGTAGGCCGGCCATATGGAGTACTGCTCCTCGTGGTTGACCACCACCTTGAACGTCGCATTCTCGTCGTCCCAGCTCATCGCCGCTCCTTGCCTAGTTAATAAAACAAAATAGCCCCAGCACGCCTATGCCTTAATCCAGCACTTACATGATGCAAAATGATAATCATTCCATTTATTGGAGAAATGTACCGAACTCGTGAACGTTCTGTCAACACAATTCTTTCATGAAGTTCCATGCGGGGGCACCACGTCCGTGGCGACGCTATCCGCGCTGCGGGGCCGCGCAAAGCACCTACAATGACAAGGTGCTACCCTGCCGACCCTACGCTTTGGGCTGCATATCGAACGCGATGGCGGCTGAATATTTCGGCCCGGCGTCAAGCATACTGATCGACAATGACCGCAGCATGGCAGCGGTGGACGAATCGGCACACTCGGATACCTCGATGCGCCACCGATCACATGCGCCACGCACCGTTGAAAAATCCTGTAGGCATTGTGTAATACCCAGGCCAGTCGCCTTGAGCACCGCCTCCTTGCGGACCCAGCAGTCGTAGAACCCGCGCCGGCGGTGACTGGGCGGTATCTCGCTCAAAGCATGCAGCTCCTTACCGGTAAACACAGTCGCGCAAACCTCCTCGTAGTCGAAATCAGCGCGCTGCTCTTCCACGTCTACACCAACCCGGCCGAATCGGGATACTGCAACATAGGCTTGCTTTCCTGAATGGGTCACATTGAATTCGATGGGTTGGCCCTTCCAGAGAGGCTTATCGCGACAGTCCGCGTCCAAGTGGATTTCCCTGGGATCGGTCCCTGGCGCGACGCGGCTGAGCGCGTGCTTGAGCACTACGCGAGTAATGGTGAACCGCACGCGATCGGCATGTTGCTGATAACGCGCCGCGCGGTTCAGCTCTGCTGCATCGAGCCGGCCGAGCATGTCTTCGGGGATGTCAGCCTGAAGATCCAAGTCGATGCGCCAAAGCGTGATAGCCGCAGGGAGCTCGTCGGAGCCTATGCTGGTCACGCGACAGGCTCGATCCTGGGCCGTGCCTTCCATGATCTCTTCCAGATTAAAGGAGGCAGACATGGTCCACTTCAATAATGAGAATCGTTCTATAATAGCCGAAATTTTTGCTAGCAAGCACGTCGCGTATCCAAATTCGCTCGTCGGTTTTATAACATTATGGAGAGAGCGTACATGTCGATGGCCAAGAGTATCAGACTCTGGTATTCCATTCACAAGTGGACCAGTTTGGTCTGCACGGCCTTCTTGCTCACGCTTTGCCTGACCGGGCTGCCACTCATCTTCTCGGATGAGATTAGCACGTGGCTCGATGACGATCCGCCTTATGCGGTACTGCCCGCAAATGCCCCTCTCGCCGATCTGGATCACTTAGTCGATGTCGCGAAACAGAAATATCCCGAGCAGATCATTACTTCCGCGTTCATGGATGACGATGAACCGCAAGTAATTATTGGGCTTGCGCCTTCGTGGAAGGAATCCGAGGACACCCCAGACAGCAACCACTGGATCAAATTCGATTCGCGCACGGGCCAGATCCTCGAGGAGTCCAAGCCGGCTGCCGAACGGTCAATGAACTTTCTCACTCTCATGATGCGACTCCACATCGACCTGTTTGCCCGCCTGCCCGGTCAATTATTCCTGGGGCTAATGGGGATCTTATTCGTGCTAGCGGCTGTTTCGGGAGTGGCGCTCTATGGCCCATTCATGAAAAAACTGGAGTTCGGAACTGTGCGCAAGGGCCGCTCATCGCGCCTGAAATGGCTGGATCTGCACAACCTGTTCGGCATCGTGACACTGGTCTGGGTGTTGGTGGTGGGTTTCACCGGAGCGCTAAACGAATTTTCGACCCCGCTATTCGCGTTGTGGCAACGAACCGATGTTCAGGCTATGCTGCTGCCCTGGCAAGGTGCCCCTCCTCCAAATCCGAAGGAATTTTCTTCGCTTCAAGAGGCTGTCATTACCGCCAAGCGCGCAGTGCCGGCTATGACGGTGCTGAGCGTGTCCTATCCAGGCGGCAGGTTCGGCAGTGCATACCACTATCTCATTTGGGCAAAAGGCAACACTCCACTGACCTCCCGATTATTCAGCCCGCTGCTCGTTGACGCGCGTACCGGATCGCTCACTTCCATCATCAAAATGCCCTGGTATCTGCGCGCGCTGGAGGTCTCGCGGCCCTTGCATTTCGGCGACTATGGCGGACTGCCTCTGAAAATCATCTGGACCTTGCTAGACCTCATCACCCTCGTGGTATTGGGTAGTGGCCTGTACTTGTGGGTCGCCCGCCGCAAAGCGCAAGACGAACGAGTCAATCGGCTGATACAGCGGCTCAATGCCACCTCACCGATACCGATCGATGGCATCAGGGAGACCGCATGAATGCTGAACAGCATCGGCTACGAATATGGGGCATTCCGGCCATCCTTGCACTAGTCACGGCATTTGGGCTGCTCAGCGCGTTACTGGGTACCGGCATCTGGCACGGACTGGCCTGGATCGCATTGCTGATTCCCATCGCAGTCGGACTGACCTGCAGCTTCCGATCAAAGGGGTTAGATGACAAGAACAAGAAGGCGGTCGCCAAACCATGAAGTGTTTGGCGACCGTATTTCCACCCAGTACACCGTTCGCGGACTCAGGCGCGCAACCTAGCCGTTCATCGGCTATCCACGCCACCGCGGCGTTTCGCCCGTAATCATAGGAACAGACGACATGTCGGAACATACATCGGGATTACTGCGCACCGTCATGCACCTGCTACGCCCGTTCTGGCTTGTCGCAACCCTTGCCACCCTCGCCGGCACCGCCAGCGGGCTGGCCACAGCATCACTATTGGCCACCATCAACCATAGCCTGCACAGTAGCACCGGCATCACCAACCAATTGATACTTACCTTCGTCGTACTATTTGTCGTTACGCTGGTTGGAGAGATCATCTCCGATATAGGCAACACGCTGGTCGGTCAAAGAATCATCGCCAGCCTGCGCAATGATTTATCCGCCAAGATATTACGGGCGCCTATCGTCGAGATTGAACGCTATCAGCCCCATCGCATGCTCACTGCGCTGAATCAAGACATCAGCACCATCAGCAATTTCACCTTCGGATTTTCCGGCTTTGCGATCGCCGTGGCCGTGACGTTAGGTTGTTTCGCCTATATGTGTTGGTTGTCGCCGATCATGTTCCTCGTCACGGTGATTGCCGTCGCGCTCGGATCGATTGCCACCGGCTGGGCACGATCCAAGGGGATGCGCGGCTTCTCGATTACACGCGATGCCGAGGATCAACTGCAAAAGCACTATCGTTCCATCATCGAAGGCGCCAAGGAGCTGCGCATGCACCGCCCTCGCCGCATCGATATGTACACAAATAAGATCCAGGCGGCGACCCGCAGAATCGTCGAAGCGTTCATGGGAGGAGTCGTTGTCTTTTGCGCCGCCAACGCGTTTGGCTCCGCGCTGTTCTTCTTTGTGATCGGCCTTTTGCTCGTACTTCACAGCGATGCGGCATCGGATCAGCAGGCCACCATTGGGGGCTTCGTTCTTGTCTTGCTCTACGTAAAGGGGCCGCTGACCCAGATCATCGGCCAATTCCCGATGTTCGCACGCGCACAGATCGCCATGAAGCGCCTGGCCGAACTCTCGCAGCGCTTCAACAGTCCTGAAACCGGACTCACGCTCGACGAACAGCACGCCGGTGACGGCGAAGGCGAGGCTATCAAGACCATCGAACTGCGGGCCGTGAAATTTGCTTTTCCGGCGCCTGAGGGTGGAAATGCGTTTGTGCTGGGCCCCATAGACCTGTGCCTGCAAGCAGGGGAAATACTCTTCATCACAGGCGAAAACGGTGGGGGCAAGACCACGCTCATCAAGCTGTTGCTGGGCCTCTATGCACCAGCATCTGGAACTATCCTGGTCAATGGCGTTCCACTTTCCGACGACCGTTTGGATGGCTATCGGCAGTCCTTTGCAACCATATTCTCGGACTATTTCCTCTTCGACGAGCTCAGCCTTCCCGAAGGGGTTTTGCCCGATGAAGCCGTCAAATATCTCGAACGCCTGGAAATCGCAAACAAAGTGACGGTCAAGGATGGCCGATTCACCACAACGGATTTGTCCACAGGGCAACGAAAGCGTCTCGCCCTGATCCATACCTGGGTCGAGGGCCGCCCTCTCTTGGTATTTGACGAATGGGCCGCCGATCAGGATCCAGAATTCCGGCGCGTCTTTTACACCGAGATCCTGCCAGCCCTGAAACAGCAAGGCCGCACGGTCATCGCCATTTCGCACGATGACCGCTACTTCCATGTCGCGGACCGGCGCGTCACCCTGCGCGATGGCCAGATGGCAGAAAACCGGGACACCGCCACGGCATCCGCCCCGCAACCTGTCGCCTAAGCCTCAAGAAAAAGAAACGCCCAGCATGCCGCCTCGATCAAGAATACGTCGCTTCGCACTGCCTCCAGTCGTCCTCGCAGCGTTCATAATCATCCTCTGGGCGACGTTCTTTCGCACCGAGCGCCATATCGACACGGTGACCATTGGCCGCGGCAACATTGAGCTTACCGTCACCGCGCTGGGCAACTTGCGGCCACGCAGCTATGTCGACGTGGGCGCGCAAGCCTCGGGGGCCATCCGTCGCATCGCGGTGCAGCCCGGCGACCATGTACAGAAAGGACAACTGCTGGTCGAGATTGATCCGTCCATCCAGCAAGCCAAGGTCGATGTCGACCAGGCCAATCTGGCCGGTCTGAAGGCGCAATTGGCCGAACAGCAGGCGAACCGCGATCTGGCCTGGCAGCAATACGAGCGTCAGCGCAAAATGGCGGTCGACGGCGCCACACGGCAAGAAGACATTCAGACGGCACACGCCGCGTTACGGGTGGCCGTGGCGAGCATCGACAATCTGCGCGCACAGATTGACGCTGCTCTGTCCACGCTGAAGGGCGACCAAGCGCAACTTGGCTATACCCGCATCTACGCACCGATGGCCGGCACGGTCGTCACGCTCGATGCGCGCGAAGGCCAAACGCTCAATGCGACTTATCAAACCCCGACGATTCTGCGCATCGCCGATCTGTCGCACATGACGGTGTGGACCGAAGTGTCCGAAGCCGATATCAAGCGCGTCAGAACGGGCATGCCGGTGTATTTTACGACGCTTAGCGGCCAGACCGATACTGGACCACGGCGCTGGACCGGCACGGTACGCCAGATCTTGCCCGCGCCGCCCACGCCGGCCGGCCAGGATCCCAATACTGCGCCTCCCGCACCCACGGCCGGGACGTCGGGCAAGGTGGTCTTATATACGGTGCTCGTGGATGTCGACAATGCCGATGGCGCCCTGATGCCGCAAATGAGCGCCCAAGTGTTTTTCATCGTCGCTTCGGCGGAAAACGCCATACTGGCCCCGACGCCGTCGTTACAGCCAGTGAATCTGAAGCAAGACACCTACGCCGCCAAAATCCTGTCCGGCGCAGAGGTGATCGAGCGCAAGGTCAAGATCGGCGTGCATGACCGCTTGAATGCACAGGTGCTCTCGGGCTTAAGCGAAGGCGATTCCCTCGTGACGGCGATCCATGAGACGCACGCTGGCGCCGGGAGATTCAGGTGGTAGCCCCGGCGCGCAACACCGAACCGCCCTTGATCGAGCTTTGCGATATCCGGCGCAGCTACGGGGGGGCCGACGGCGCTCCGGCGGTCGAGGTACTCCGAGGCCTGTCGCTCAAGATCCATGCCGGCGAGTTCGTCGCGCTTGTCGGTGCCTCGGGGTCCGGCAAATCGACGCTGATGCACATCCTGGGCTGTCTGGATCGTCCTAGTTCCGGGCGGTACCTCTTTGCTGGCCGGGACATTGCCCGCTTTACCGCAGACGAACTCGCATGGCTGCGCCGAGCAGCGTTCGGATTCGTATTTCAAGGCTACCACCTGATACGGACCATCGACGCGCTGCATAACGTCGAGGTGCCTGCCGTCTATGCCGGCATCACCCAGGCAAAGCGCGAATCCCGTGCGGAATTGCTCTTGTCGCGTTTAGGCCTGGGCGACCGATTGGCGCACCGTCCCCACCAGTTATCGGGGGGACAGCAGCAACGCGTGTCGATCGCGCGCGCCTTGATGAACGGCGGCCATATCATCCTGGCCGACGAGCCCACCGGCGCTCTGGACAGCCGCAGCGGCGCCGAAGTCATGGCGTTATTGCGCGAACTCGCGCAAGCGGGCCATACCGTCATTCTGATCACCCATGACCGGGATGTCGCCAGTCAGGCGCAGCGCATCGTTGAAATCCGCGATGGGCAGATCATCGCCGATACCCCGTCGGACCCATCCGCCGAACCGCAATCCCGGACCCAAGCGGCCAATGAACTGCTCAGCGCACGCAACTTTCCGGCCCTCATGGCCCGCGGGGTAGCACACGCCGCTACGCCGGTGGCCGACATGCTCGAAGCGGTGCGTGCGGCCTGGGAGGTGATGTGGGTGAACCGCTTTCGCACGATGCTCACACTGCTTGGCATCGTCATCGGTGTGGCCTCGGTCATCGTGATGCTCGCGATCGGCGCGGGCACTCAAGAAACAGTCATTGCCAAGCTCGCCACGTTCGGCGTCAACCGTATGTATGTCATCCCCGGCGGGGACAACGAGCGCGGGCCCGGAGGCACGCTGTCCGAAGCAGATGTGGACATCGTGGCGAGTGTGCCCAATGTGACGGTGGCCATGCCGTTTGTCCAGGGCAAGGTCACGCTGCGCGCCGGAAGCGTCGATACCTCGGCGCCACTGTGGGCGGTTACAACGGATGCGCCCAAAGTGTTGAGTTGGAAGCCATCACGAGGCGTCTTTTTCACCAAGGAGGACGAACGCAACCTTGCCACCGTCGTTCTGCTGGGCAAACGCGTGAGCGAACGATTGTTCGGCGCGAAGAATCCACTGGGCCAATACGTCCTGGTCAACAATGTGCCCTTCCAGGTGATTGGCGAGCTGGAGGAAAAAGGCGCCACGTCGGGCGAATCCGATGACGACGATGTGATCATGGTGCCCTTTTCGACGGGCAGCCGGCGCGTGCTCGGCACCACCAATCTTTCCTGGATATCGGTGCTCGTCGATAATCTGGACATCGTCAACGAGACAGCCCGCCTGATTACCACGCCGCTTGCCCAGGCGCATCATATCCAGGACTTCAAGGTCTATAACCGCGCCGCCTCGGTCAAGGCGCAGGAAGACACACAGCAGACGCTGACGATGATGCTTGGCCTGATCGCGGCCATTTCGCTTGTGGTCGGGGGTATTGGCGTCATGAACATTATGCTGATGACCGTGAAGGAGCGCACCCGCGAAATCGGCATCCGGATGGCGACGGGTGCGCGCGAGCGCGACATTCTGCGCCAATTTCTGACCGAAGCGATCCTGGTGTCGCTGGTCGGCGGCGTGGCCGGCGTCGTTATCGGTTTGTGTCTGGGTGCCGCGCTCATCTTCTGGGACGTGGCGATCATCTTCTCGGTACGCGCGATCCTGGGCGCTTTTGCCTGCGCCTTGGCAACGGGACTGATCTTTGGCTTCATGCCCGCGCGTCAAGCCGCCCGGCTGGATCCGGTGGTGGCCCTGGCGAGCGAATGATGACGACCCGGCGCCTAACCCTTGCGATCGCGGTGATGCCGCTGTGCATCCTGGCCGGATGCGCGCTGTCCGAAAACCCCGCCAATCGTAAAACCGCCGTACCCGCCGCCTGGCATTTTGCCGCATCCGGCACGCCAACCCGCAGCGATAGGGTAAGCGACCACTGGTGGACACAGTTCGGTAGCCGCGAGCTTGACCGTATCGTGACCCAGGCCGTCGCGCAAAGCTACGACGTGGCGGCGGCCACCGCGCGGGTACGCCAGGCGCAGGCCTATGCCCGGATCGCCGGGGCCCCACTGTTGCCTGAGGTGGACGCTGCCCTGTCAGCCAGCCGCCAGGGACAACTGGGCGGCCATGCGGCGGTTACCGGAACGGCGTTGTCCGCCGGTTTTACTGCAAGCTACGAAATCGACTTCTGGGGCGGCAACCGCGCCGTGCGCGACAGCGCCCTGGCCACTCTTCGCGCGACCGACTATGATCGGGATACGGTTCGCCTGACCATCAGCGCGGGCGCGGCGCGGCTATGGCTGCAGACAGTGGGGTTGCGCCAGCGACTGGCGATCGCGCATCTGAACCGGGACAATGCCGCCCAGGTGCTTAAGCTGGTCGAATCCCAGGTTCGCGCCGGCGCGGCCACGCCGCTCGAGCAGGCGCAGCAACGCGGACTGCTTGCTGCCCAGGATCGCAGCATCGCCGCGGTCGATCAGCAGATCGGCGACAGCGAAAATTCGCTCTCCGTACTGCTGGGGCGCCACGTGGGCGACCTCGCCCTGGACACCGCCTCGCTGGAATCCCTGAAGGCGCCCTCGATCCGCGCCGGCCTTCCCTCGGCGCTATTGCATCGCCGCCCCGATATCGCGCGCGCCGAGGCCGACCTGGCCGTAGCCGATGCCAACATCCTGGCCGCGCGCGCAGCGATGCTGCCCGCCCTGAATCTCACCGCGGGCGTGGGTTACGGCAGCGATCATCTGATCACCCTCCTTGATAACCCGCTTTATAGCGTCGCGGCGGCGCTGACCGCGCCCATCTTCAACGCGGGTCGGCTCGCCGCGGGCCGCGACCTGACGGTGGCACAGCGCGAGGAACTGCTCGCCCAATATCGATCCACCATTGTGTCCGCCTTCGGCGATGTCGAACGCGCGCTGAACGCCATTGAGGGCCTGGATCGCCAGGCCGAGGCGCAGCAGCAGGAACTTTCCCAGGCGCGCACTGCCTTCACCCTGGCGCAGGCACGCTACAAAGCCGGCGCGGAGACATTTCTGACCGTGCTCGATGCGCAGCGCACACTGTACGCGTCGATGGATCTGCACGCACAGTTGAGACAGTCCCGGCTGCAAGCCAGCGTCGGGTTGTGCAAGGCGCTGGGCGGCGGCTGGGCGTTGCCGCCCGATAGCCCCTAACGGTCCACATCCTTGATCGCATCGCCTCGCGCTGCACCATAAGCCACGCGCCCGCCCATGGCGCGGCTGGACTGCATTACGCGTCTTGGGCCACAGCCAGGGCGGCCAGCACCTGCGCGGTGGTCACGACCTCGCCGAACTCGCCATGCACGTTCGCAAGGCTTAACGCATGAACCAGCTCGGCGGGATAGGACTCGCCGTGCACACCGACAAGGTCGAACGTCCAGCTGGCGTCGCTGACCAACTGGGCGTTGAATCCGAGGTTTGCGGCCATCCGCAGGGTGGTCTCCACACAATGGTTGGTCGTGGCGCCGGCCACGACCAAGCTATCGATGCCGCCGGTGCGCAGGCGCTCTTCCAGACCGGTACCGATAAACGCCGAATTCACCGTTTTGAGCAGCACGGGTTCGCCTGCCCGCTCGCGGGCGAAATCCTGCGCTTCGAATCCAGGCTGGCCTTGCCTGAAGAGGGAAGCGGGCTCGAGCGAGGCGTGCCGCACATGAATGACGCGGGCGCCGACGCCGCGAAAGGCCGCCAGCAGCCGCGCGATGTGCGCCTCGGCGCTCGCATTGTTCCGGCTGCGGCCCTCCTGCTCCATGATCTTGAAACCTTGCTGCACATCAATGAGAAGCAATGCGCAGCGCGCAATGGGTCCGCGCATTTTTACCTCGTTAAGTCGGCCGCCCGCCCGGCGCCTTGACGGTCTTGCCTTTGACTGTTGCCGCTCCCATCTTGCTTTGACACACTGAACAGATGCCGTAGAGCGCCAATTGATGGTTTTGCAGCATGTAGCCTAAATCGTCCGCCACCGCCTTCTGCCGCGCAATCATGGCCTTGTCGTAGAACTCGTCCACCCGGCCGCACACCGAGCAGACGATATGGTCATGCGGACGCCCTTCATTGAGTTCATACGTAACCCTCTCCGCATCGAACCGGCTGCTGGACAGCACCCCCGCTTCTTCAAATTGCTGCATCACACGGTAGACCGTGGCAAGGCCGACGTCGATTTTCCGTCCTATCAGCAACTTGAACATTTCGTCAGTGCTGAAGTGAACGGCCTGCGGCCGCTCGCCGGAAAGCTTGGCTTTGTCGGTCTTGCGGCGCTGCTCGTCACGGAAGATCTCCAGGATCGCGACACGAGGCACCGTAGCCCTCATGTTCAAACTCAACAGCTCTTCGCGAATATCTTGTTTAAGCATCGTCATCAGTGGAGTGAGTATCACTCAATTTTAATTGTTAACCCCGCGCGCCAGGGAGAGATATGCATATAGCTTATCACTATATAGTAGAGGGTTGAAAGCCCATGTACGGTTAGGGGGTGGAATTGATAGAATAATAATAATTCTCGTTTTGACCATGGCAGCGCTGCCATGGCGATCCGCCCGGGGAAATTTTACCCGCTGCCACGCCAGCTCGCTACCCGAAGTCATTCCGCGCCGCCCTCAGGCAGCATGCCGGGGGCTTCGACTTTTACCGCTCACAGGGAAAACAATGCGCGTAGTCTTCGCAGCCAGGACAGCCGGGGGCGGGACCCGGCGTGGCGCCGGTGGACAGAGCCAGTTCGTAGGCGAGGAACTTCTTCCAGCGCCAGTACGCGGTATTGCGCGCCACGAGTTCTGGGAAATAGCGCTCCAGCAGCTGGGTCACGTCCTCGCGGCCCGCCAGCCCGAGATCGCGCCACAGATGGTCCGGGCGCAGGCATGCATTGGCGATAATCAATGCCATGCAGCGGGCGTCATCGGGATTGACCGCCGGGCTGGCATACCGCAGCAGCAATGCACACAATGCGGTCACGAAATCTTTGCGTTGACGCGTTCTCAGCACGACCGAGAATGCCGGCATGCCGAACGCCGCGGCATCCTGCGTGAAATAGTGCCGCCCCAGCAGCGCATCCACCTGGGCTGGGGACAGGCCCA
>LNAP01007082.1_pt1 | contig 16038 bp, 14 predicted proteins | sample 602601 | NCBI WGS metagenome assembly LNAP01 (sample SAMN02440304, study PRJNA202911) | soil metagenome | biome: Subtropical and temperate rainforests or woodlands; isolation source: soil samples (1 kg each in a 20% v/v slurry with milli Q water) were... ... | reverse complement strand
GCATGCGGAGGCCTCGGTGCATATCGAGGATCGCGGCTATCAGTTCGCCGACGGCGTCTACGAGGTCTGTGAGATCCGTGGCGGCCGCATGGTCGACGAACGCCGGCACATGGAGCGCCTGGTGCGCTCGCTCGGCGAGCTGCGCATCCGCCTGCCGATGCCGCTCAAGGCGCTCGCCGTGGTTATGCGCGAGACCATCCGGCGCAACCGGGTGCGCGACGGCATCGTCTATTTGCAGGTGACGCGCGGCGTCGCTCGGCGCGACCATGTGTTTCCCGCTGCCTCGGTGCCGCCGTCGATTGTCGTCACCGCACGCTCCAGCGACCCGGCGAAGTCCGACGCGCTGGCGCAGCAGGGCATCTCCATCATCACCCTGCCGGACAATCGCTGGGATCGGGTCGACATCAAGACGGTCGGCCTGCTGCCCAACGTGCTCGCCAAGGAAGCCGCCCGCGCGGCCGGTGCCCGCGAGGCGTGGTTCATCGACAATGAGGGCAAGGTCACCGAAGGTGGCTCGACCAATGCGTGGATACTCACGCAGGACGGCGTGCTGGTCACGAGGCCGGCTGAGACCGGCATCCTGCGCGGCATCACCCGCACCGTGGTGCTGGAAGTTGCCGCCCAGCACCAGATCCGCGTCGAGGAGCGCGGCTTCACCGTCGCGGAGGCGCTCGGTGCCAAGGAGGCCTTCATCACGGCGGCCAGCACCGTGGTGATTCCGGTGGTGAAGATTGATGGTGTCGAGGTCGGGGAGGGCAGGCCCGGCCCTGCGCGCGTCCTTCCACAAGGTCGCGGAAATCTCTCCCTAGCGCTCGGCCCGACGTGCCGATACGAAAGCATCTTGCGCGATAGGCATGGTGTGCCATGCTTGCAACGCACGTTTTCATGACTGTAATGCTCCCGGACGGGGCGTTACATGCGATGAAGACGACCGCGCCGACGCACCATCAACAAACAATGGATCAAAAAAACCATGGCCGCGGAACGTTCCCAGAACCTCCAGGACACCTTTCTCAACCACGTCCGCAAAAGCAAAACTCCGCTCACGATCTTCCTCGTCAATGGCGTGAAACTTCAGGGTGTTGTGACCTGGTTCGATAATTTCTGCGTGCTGCTGCGCCGGGATGGACACTCCCAGCTCGTCTACAAGCACGCCATTTCCACCATCATGCCCGGCCATCCCGTCCAGCTCTTCGAGCCCGACGAGCCCCCGGAGAAGGCCTGAGTCTTGGAACTCAGAAGCACCCGGCGCTCGCCCGCCGGCACTGATGCCGGCCTGCCGCCGAGCAACGAGGAGACCGGCGACGCCATGCGTGTCGTCGTTCTCGTTCCCCATCTGACGCGCAAGAGTGCGGGCGAGGATGATCGCCGCCGCTCGCCCGAAGCACGGCTCGGCGAGGCTGTCGGGCTGGCTATGGCGATCGATCTCGACGTCGTCTCCAGCAACCTTGTCGGCCTCTCATTGGTCAAGCCCGCGACCTATCTCGGTTCCGGCAAGGTCGAGGAGATCGGCGAGATCGTAAGGGATGCCGGGGCAGGGCTGGTGTTCGTCGACGCCCCGCTCACCCCGGTGCAGCAGCGCAACCTCGAAAAAGCCTGGGCGGCCAAGGTCATCGACCGCACCGCGCTGATCCTGGAAATCTTCGGCCAGCGGGCGCGCACCAAGGAAGGCGTGCTGCAGGTCGAGCTTGCGCACCTTAATTACCAGAAAAGCCGTCTGGTGCGCTCCTGGACCCATCTGGAGCGCCAGCGCGGCGGTTTCGGCTTCCTCGGCGGCCCCGGCGAGACGCAGATCGAGGCGGATCGCCGTATTATCGGCGAGCGCATCCTCAAGATCGAGCGCGAGCTGGAACAGGTGAAGCGCACCCGCGCGCTGCACCGCGCCAGCCGCAAGAAGGTGCCGTACCCGGTGGTGGCGCTGGTCGGCTACACCAATGCCGGCAAATCGACGCTGTTCAACCGGCTGACATCGGCCAAGGTGATGGCGCAGGACCTGCTGTTCGCGACGCTGGACCCGACGCTGCGCGCGGTCGAGCTCGGCAGCGGCGAGCGCATCATATTGTCCGACACGGTGGGTTTCATTTCCGACCTGCCGACCCAGTTGGTCGCCGCCTTCCGCGCCACGCTGGAAGAGGTGATCGAGGCCGATTTGATCCTGCATGTGCGCGACATGGCGCATGAGGATGCGGAGGCGCAGGCGCTCGATGTCGATGGCGTGCTCACCGATCTCGACATCGATCCCCATGACGATCACCGGCTGATCGAGGTCTGGAACAAGATCGACATTCTCGATGAGGACGCCCGCTCGGCGCTGTTCAACACCGCCGAGCGCCGCAGCGGCGATGCCCGGCCGGTGCCGGTGTCGGCGCTGACGGGCGAGGGGATCGACGCCCTGCGCGCCGCGATCCAGCAGCGTCTGGCGCGCGAGCGGGTGACATTGATGCTCGACCTCGACCCCAGCGATGGTGAGGGACTGGGCTGGCTCTATCGCCACACCGAGGTGCTGGAACGCCGCGATGCGGAAAGCGGGCAACTGCACCTTGCCGTGCGGGTGCCGCCGGATCGCGCCGAGCACATCGAGAGGCGTTTTCATGCCCGCCGCATGAAGGGCCGGGGCGCTCACTAGGCGCGCTATTCCCTGGTCTTCGCCGCCTGCCAGAGCGCTTCCATCTCATCGAGGCTGGCCTGTTCGGGTTTGCGGCCCTCAATGGCGAGCACGTCCTCGATATGGCTGAAGCGGCGGACGAACTTGTCGTTGGTGCCACGTAGAGCGGCTTCCGGGTCGACGCCGAGATGGCGCGCCAGATTGGCCAGCGCGAACAAGAGGTCGCCGACCTCGCCGGCCGCAGCTTCACGGTCGCCGGCAGCGATCTCGACTTCAACCTCGTCGATCTCCTCGCGGATCTTGTCGATCACCATCCGCGTCTCCGGCCAGTCGAAGCCGACGCGCGCCGCTCTGTCCTGAAGCTTCACGGCACGGGTGAGGGCGGGTGCTCCCACCGAGACGCCGTCCAGCGTGCGCTTGGCTTCCACCTCCGGCTCAAGGCCCGTCGCTCAGCACGGGCGCGCTTCTCCTCGGCCTTGATCTCATCCCAGGCCTTGTTCACTGCCGCGACGTCGCGGCCGCGTGCATCGCCGAACACATGGGGATGGCGGCGGATCATCTTAGAGGTGACGGCGGTGACCACGTCGCCGAAATCGAACGCGCCGAGTTCCTGCGCCATCCGGGCGTGGAACGCCACCTGAAGCAACAGGTCGCCCAGCTCGTCGCAGAGATCGTCGAGGTCGCCGCGCGCGATGGCGTCCGCCACCTCATAGGCTTCTTCAACGGTGTAGGGCGCGATGGAGGCGAAGTCCTGCTCCAGATCCCACGGGCACCCGGTGCCCGGCGTGCGCAGGGCGGCCATGATCTCGATAAGCCGAGAAATGTCCCGAGACGGCGTCAAGTTCGCACCTCCAAATCCCTACTCCTATGAATCGCAGAAGACATATTATGGAAAATACAGGTATATCCAGAATGGGCGCTTGTATCAGTTTGTGGCCGTAACCGACTGTCAGGGCTTGATATTAGAGTGTGATCTTCATGCCGTCATAGGCCGGCTCGACACCCTCGGGCAATTCGCGCTTCAGCGTGGCGTAGTCGAGATCGGTGTGCATGTTGGTCAGCACCGCATGGCGCGGCTTCATCCGCTCGATCCACGCCAAGGCCTCGCTCAGCGAGAAATGCGATGGATGCGGCGTAATGCGCAGCGCATCGATGATCCACACGTCTAGGTCCTCGAGATAGGACAGGCTCTCGGCCGGCAGGTCATGCAGGTCGCTGGAATAAGCCAGCCCGCCAATGCGGAAGCCATAGGAGATGATGCTGCCGTGGAACTGCTTGAAGGGCGTCGCCTCGATAGCGCCGCCCGGCCCATCGATGCGGATGGTGTCGCCGGCAGCAAAGCGGTGCTCGTTCAGGATCGGCGGGTAGTCGCTGCCCGGCGGCGTCTCGAAGCAATAGCCGAAGCGGTGGTGCAGGATCACCGAGGTCTCGGCGTCGACATACACGTCTATGCGGCGCCGGTGCTTGATGGTCAGCGGGCGCACATCGTCGATGCCGTGGGTGTGGTCGGCATGCTCATGGGTGAAGATCACGCCGTCGAGCCGGTCCACGGCGGCGTCCAGAAGCTGCTCGCGCAAATCCGGCGAGGTGTCGATCAGCACCCGTGTCGGCTCACCCCCGGCATCACTGGTGCGCTCGATGAGCAGGGAGCAGCGGCGGCGCCGGTTGCGGGGCTCATCGGGATCGCACGCGCCCCACCCCTGCCCGACGCGCGGCACCCCACCGGAGGAACCGCAGCCGAGGATGGTGAAAGTGAGCGTCATGGCGGGATGGTGTGCTTTCGTTCAAGTGGCCCGGGAGAACAGGCGGAAGAAATTCGTCGTGGTCAGCGCCGCGATCTCGTCCAGCGAGACGCCGCGCGCCTCCCCCAATATACGGGCGGTTTCCACGACATAGGAAGGCTCGTTGCGCTTTCCGCGCCACGGATTCGGCGCAAGATAGGGCGCATCAGTCTCCACCAGCACCCGGTCGGCCGGCAGCGCGGCCGCGATGTCGCGTAGCGGCGCGCCGGTCTTGAACGTCAGGATGCCGGAGAACGAGACATAGCCGCCCAGCGCCACGGCACGGTGCGCCAGCTCGGGCCCCGCCGTGAAGCAGTGCAGCACGAAGGAGAAAGCGCCCTTGGCGTATTCGTCCTCCAGGATGGCGGCGACATCCTCGTCGGCGTCGCGCGCGTGGATCACCAAGGGCAAGCCGGTCTGGCGGGCGGCCGTGATGTGCAGGCGGAAGCCGGCATGCTGCGCATCGCGGGGAGCCGTATCGTAGTGGTAATCCAGCCCCGCCTCGCCGATCGCAACCACCTTGGGATGGTCGGCCTCGGCCAATAGCTCGTCGAGCGTGACGTCGGCCTCTTCGCCGGCATTGTGCGGATGGGTGCCTACCGAGCAGAACACGTCGTCATAGCGCTCGGCGATCGCCCTCACCTGCGCCGAGCGGCGCACACGGGTGCCGATGGTGACCATGCGCCCGACGCCGGCCGCGCGGGCGCGCTCGACGACGGCGTCCATTTCCGCCGCGAAGTCAGGAAAGTCGAGATGGCAGTGGCTGTCGACGATCATGGAACTCACGGCGCCTCAGGCTCGACATAGCGCGGGAACACGCCGACCGGCGCCGGCAGAGCGGTGCCGCCGACCAGGCGATCGGCATCGCCGAGGCTGGCGAGCGTGCGGCGATCTTCCGAAAGTGCCAGCAAATCCAGAAGCTTGGACGCGCTGGTCGGCACGAAGGGCTGCGCGAGGATGCCGACCTGACGGATCACCTCGGCCGTCGTCCACAGCACGGTGCCGAAGCGCGTCTCGTCGGTCTTGCGCAGATCCCACGGTGCGGAGCCGGCGAAATAGCGGTTGGCGTCGGCCACCACCGCCCAGATCACCGCGAGTGCCTGATGGATCATCTGCGCATCCATCGCCTCGCGCACCTTGTCGCCCATGGCGTCGGCGCTGGCGAGGATTTCGGCGTCCTCCGGCGACAGCGGGCCGGGCGCCGGCAGCACGCCACCGAGGTTCTTGGCGATCATCGAGAGCGAGCGCTGCGCGAGGTTGCCGAGGTCGTTGGCGAGATCCGCATTGGTGCGCGCGACGATGGCCTCGTGGCTGTAGGAGCCGTCCTGGCCGAACGGAATCTCGCGCAGCAGGAAATAGCGCAGCGCGTCGACGCCATAGGCCTTCGCAAGGTCGAACGGGTCGATCACATTGCCGACCGACTTCGACATCTTCTCCCCGCGATTGTGGATGAAGCCGTGCGCGAACACGGTTTTCGGCGGTTCGATGCCCGCCGACATCAGGAAGGCCGGCCAGTACACCGCGTGGAAGCGGATGATGTCCTTGCCGATGATGTGGAGGTTCGCCGGCCAGAAGCGCTTGAACAACTCGCTCTCAGTATCGGGATAGCCGACGCCGGTGATGTAGTTGGTGAGCGCATCGACCCACACATACATCACATGGGCTTCATCCCCCGGCACCGGCACGCCCCAGGAGAAGGTGGTGCGGCTGATGGAGAGGTCCTGCAGGCCGCCCTTCACGAAGCTCGTCACCTCGTTGCGGCGCGAGTCGGGGCGGATGAAATCGGGGTGCGCGTCGTAATAGTCGAGCAGGCGCTGCTGGTAGGCGGAAAGGCGGAAGAAGTAGCTCTTCTCCTCGGTCCATTCCACCGGCGTGCCCTGCGGCCCGAGGCGGACGCCATCGGGATTCAGCGTGGTCTCTTCCTCGGCATAATACGCCTCGTCGCGCACCGAGTACCAGCCGGAATAGGCGCCGAGATAGATGTCGCCGGCATCCGCCATGCGGCGCCAGATCGCCTGGGATGAGGCGATGTGGTCCTCGTCCGTGGTGCGGATGAAGCGGTCGAAATCGACGCCGAGCAGCGCGTCCATTTCCTGGAAGCGCGTGGCGTTCTTGGTCGCCCACTCCAGCGGCGTGAGCCCCTGCTTTTCAGCCGTCTGCGCCATCTTCAGCCCGTGCTCGTCGGTGCCTGTGAGGAAGCGGACGTCGTAGCCGTCGAGCTTCTTGAAGCGGGCGAGCGCGTCCGAGGCGATCTTCTCATAGGCATGGCCGATATGAGGAGAGCCGTTGGGGTAATCGATGGCGGTGGTGATGTAGAAGGCGGGTTTCACGAGGGTTGCTTCCTGCAGCCGGACCCCGGCGCGTTCAGGGGCGCACGGCCTCGTTAAGCGACGCGAAGATCCTGAAGACGAATGTCTTTCGATCGAGATTATAGGTATCCGCGTCGATCGAGGCGCGGCGAACCTTCTCCCACACCTCCGGCAGCCGTGCAAGGCGAAGCGAGGGGCTTTGCCGGCGCCCGGTGGCATGGTCGGAAATCCAGGTCTCAACCGCGGCGATGAAGCTCTCAAGCGCCCCTCCCCGGTCGCCCTGCAGCTTCTCGCCGAGCGCGTGCAGTGCCTTGGGGTCGATGTCAGGCAGGCTGGCCAGCAGATCGTGCGTCGCCCGCCGTACCACCAGCCCGTCGCCCAGCAGCAGCGCTAAGGCTTCGCGCACGCTGCCCTCGCTGGCGGCGGCCGCCTCATGGAAACGGTTGTGGTCGAGCTCAGGCATCGAGGCCGAGAGGCCTTCCAGCGCCTGCACCACCTCGTCGGTGGACAGCGCCCGCAATGATACGGCCCGGCAGCGCGAGCGTATGGTCGGCAGCAGCCGGCCCGGCGCGTGGCTGACCAGCAGGAACACCGAGCGAGCTGGGGGCTCCTCCAGCGTCTTCAGCAGCGCGTTCGCTCCTTGCGCGTTCATCTCGTCGAGCGTGTCGACCACGCACACCCTCCAGCCGCCCAGCGCGGCGGTGGAGCCGAAGAAGGTACGCACCTTGCGGACCTGCTCGGCCGGGATCATCGAGGGCAGCTTGCCGGCGTCATTGGGCGTGCGGCGCAGCACCAGAAGATCGGGATGCGACAGTGCGGCGACCTGCCGGGCGGTGGGATTGGCAGGGTCGATGGCCAGCGAGTGCGTGGGGGCCGCGCCATTGGACAGCACGAAGCGCGCGACTTGGTAGGCAAACGTCGCCTTACCGATGCCTTCCGGCCCGCCGATCAGCATGGCGTGCGGCAGGCGCCCGGCATCCCACGCTTCGCGCACCATGGCCTGGGCTTCCACATGCCCCACAAGCGTCTGCCGCTCGCGTGGCGGGGGGGCGGTGCCGAAGCGGTCGGCTTCCGGGAGGACGTCGCTCATGACGAGGCTCCCTGCGTGGAGGCGAGCGGCAAGCGCGACGCCACGGCGTTCCAGATCGCCTCCGCCACCGCGTCGGGGCTCTGCCGGCCGTCGATCAGCACGCAGCGCTCCGGCTCGCGCAGGGCGAGATCGCGGAAGGCTTCGCGAAGGTGGCGGTGAAAGTTGAGGCTCTCGCTCTCGAAACGGTCCGCCCCTGCCCCGGAGCGGGCGGCGGCGCGCGCCAGCCCCTCGTCGGCGGGAACATCGAGCACGACGGTAAGGTCCGGCCTTGTCTCGCCCACCGTCACCGTCTCCAGCGCGGCGATGAGCTTGGGGTCCACATTGCCGAGAGCGCCCTGATAGACCCGCGTCGAATCCGCGAAACGGTCGGAGATCACCCAGCTTCCGCGATCGAGCGAAGGCCGGATGGTCACGTCCAGGTGGTCGGCGCGTGCCGCCGCGAACAAGGCTGCTTCGGCAAGCGGGCCCAGCGGCTTGGCGGCACCGGACAGCAGCAAATGCCGCACGATCTCGGCGCCCGGCGAACCGCCCGGCTCGCGCGTCGCCACGACATCGATGCCGAGGGCGTTGAGCCGCTCGCTGAGACGGCGCACCTGCGTGGACTTGCCCGCGCCCTCGCCGCCCTCGAAGGTGATGAAGCGCCCGCGCTCGCCTGCCCTGGGTCGGCTCCTGACGATTCCGGTGGTGGTTTTGCGGGCTGCCATGCTCAGCCGATCAGCTTGGCGTAGCCTTGGCGCAACAAGCCAACGACCAGTTCATAGGCACCATCCATCGCGCGCCGCCACAGTGGACCCCGCTCGACGGTTTCCGCCGCGATCAGCGGCACGTCGAGCGCAAGCTGCTCGCCACGGAAGACGCGCAGCCGCGCGATCTCGGCGCCCTTTTCGACCGGCGCGAGGATCGGCCCCTCATACTGGATCTTGGCGGTGATGCGGTCGTCGCCGTTGCGCGGCACGAGAACCCGGATCGCGCCGACGCCGACCAGCGGCGCGCCGCCGCGCATGCCGCCATAGAGCACCGCCTGCCCGACCTCCTGGTCCTTGTCGAACAGCAGGCGCGACTCGAACGAGCGGAAGCCCCATTCGAGCAGCTTGCGCACGTCTTCCGCGCGCTCTTTCTCGGACTTCGCGCCCATCACCACGACGATGAGACGCTGTTCGCCGTTCACCGCCGAACCGACGATGTTGAAGCCACCCTCTTTCAGGTAGCCGGTCATGAACCCGTCCGCGCCCAGGCTCATGCCCAGCAGCGGGTTGCGGTTGCTCTGGCGGATCTTGCTCCAGAGGAAGTCCGGCTCGGCAAAGATGGTGTAGAATTGCGGGTAAGATCGGATGATGTGGGCGGCGAGCTTGCCCATGTCGCGTGCCGTGGTCTTCTGGTCGGGGTCGCTCAGGCCGCTCGGATTATGGAAGACCGATCCAGTCAGCCCGATGGCCTTGGCCTCGTCGTTCATCTTGGTCGAGAACGACAGCTCGTTGCCGGCAATGCCTTCCGCCAGCACGATGGTCGCATCATTGCCGGAGGGGATGATCGCGCCGCGCAACAGGTCGCTGACCTTGATGCTGCTGTTGAGCGCCGCGAACATGGTCGAACTGCCGGACGGCGCGCCGCCATGGCGCCAAGCATATTCGCTGACCTTGAACTGGTCGTCGGTCTTCAGCCGCCCTTCGGTGATCTCGCGAAACACCACGGCGAGCGTCATCAGCTTCGTCAGGCTGGCCGGCGCGCTCGGCGTATCGGCGGCGCGCTCGAAAAGAACGGTGCCGCTGTCATAGTCGATCAGGATGGCTTGCGGGGCGGAGATGGTCGGCGGCGCCTGTGCGAAAGCGGGGGCGACATGCGCCGTGCTCAGGACGCAAAAGGCCATAACAGCGCAAACGATCAGACGAAGATGTGACGCGAGGCTCGGCTCTCCAGCGTGCGCCGTGCTGCTCATTGCCAGCCTGCCAGACGCCATGCTCAAGAACCCTCCCCTGCATCAGGCAGAGTTAGCAGCCGGCGCACCATGCCGCAATGCAGCGATCGGTAAAGCCTGGATCAGTAGAGCCCACGCCCGGTGCTGACCGGCGTGAAGCCTTCGGCCGACGCGTAGCCCAAAGCGGGCTGCGGGCCGACCACCCAGCCTGTCGGCTCCTCGGGGGTCATGGCCTGCGCGGGAGCGGCGGCACGAACCGGCGGCTGCGTGCTGGCGACCCGTACCGGGCGCTGCTTCTGCACCGGCGCAGCAGCGAACATGGGCGCAGCGGCGACAACGGGACGCGGCTTGCTGGCGACGCGCACCGGGGCGATGACGGCGGCGGGTGCCTCGGCGACCTGTTCGGGCTCGTCGCCGAGATCGAACGGACGGCTCGGCGGCAGCGGCACGTCGGCAATGGAGGCCGCCGAGCGCAGCGACGGCATGGGGCCGGCAGAGGCCAGCATCACGTTGGACGGCGCCGAGCCATTGGTGCGCAGCGAGGACGCGAGCTGCGTGTCGTCGGAGCCTTCCAGAGGGGCACGGCCGACATATTCGACACGCACGCGGGCGGTGCCGCGGTTCTTGAAGCCGAGAAGGTCGGCGGCGCGCTGCGAGACGTCGATGACGCGGTTGCCATGGTACGGCCCGCGATCGTTGACGCGGACGACCATCGAATTGCCGTTGCCGAGATTGGTCACGCGGACGTAGCAGGGCATGGGAAGCGTGGGGTGCGCCGCGGCGATGGAGTGCATGTCGAACACTTCGCCATTGGCGGTCAGCCGGCCGTGGAAGTCGTCGCCATACCAGGAGGCGAGGCCCTCGGCCTTGTATTTGGTGTCTTCATTCGGGACATAGGTGCGGCCGGCGACCTTATAGGCCTTGCCGACGCGATAGGTGCCGCCGCCCTTGGGAACCGGCTGGCCGAAGGCGACCACGCGCGGGCTAGCGGAAACACCGTATTTGGGATCGATCTTGCTGGAGAGCTTGTTGCCGCCGCTACAATTGGCGACGAGAAGGCCGACGCCCACAAGAGCGACCACCCGACCGAGGCTCGTGAAAGCCGCACTTACCGGCACTTCGCCGGCAGCTCGAACTAGAGCTGGATATTTCCCCATGCACCCCGACCGCTTCGTGAGCGCCCTACCCCGCATGCTGCACCTATCTTGGTGCTTGCCGTCGGCTCGGTCGCAAACCCGCATCGAAACTATAGGCAGATTGCCCACAGTCCCACTCCTTATGTCACAAGAGGCTGTCCGAGTGAGGCGAAAATGCGGCGTATGCCCAAACGTGGTGAATGAAGGGTAAAGTGCGTGCCGTTCAAAATCTCCATGACGCAGCGGTAGTTTACAACTTCTGGCAGGGAAGAAGGTATCACCGCGCCTCCCAGATTTTGCCGTACTTGGCCGCATCCGCGGTATTCATCGCTGCATTGGCCGCAGGGCGGCGGGCCCGCGATGTTTCAGCTCGGTGATCGAGGTCATACCCATCAAAGCGAGGGTGATGTCCACTTCCTCAGTGAGATGCGAAATGATGCGCGTGACCCCTGCCCCGCCCGCCGCGCCGAGCCCATAGACATAGGCCCGGCCGAGCAGCACGCCGGAGGCGCCGAGCGCCAATGCCTTGACGATATCGGCGCCGCGCCGGATGCCGCCATCGACCATCACCTCAAGGCCGCCATCCAGCGCGGCGACGATTTCCGGCAGCATGGAGATGGTCGACGGCGCGCCATCGAGCTGGCGGCCGCCATGGTTGGAGACGACGATGGCATCCGCGCCGGCATCGCGCGCCAGCAGCGCGTCCTCAACGGAGAGAATGCCCTTAATGACCAGCCGGCCCTTCCAGCGGGCGCGCAGCCATTCGACATCCTTCCACGACAGCGTGGTGTCGATGCGGCGCGACAGATTGCTGGCCTGCTCCAGCACGCCCCGGCCGAATTCCGCACGGTGCTGCACGGCGCCGACACGCGGCGCGCCGGCGCGGAGCATGTCGAGGCACCAGCCGGGCTTGGCGAGTAGCCGTGCCGCCAGCCCCGGCCCGATGCGCGTCAGCGAGCGGAAGCCATTGCGGACATCGCGCTCCCTCACAGCCGTAATGGCCGTATCCACAGTGAGATAGAGCGTATCGACGCCCGCCTCGCGCGCCTGATCGAGCAGGTCATCGCAGATCGCCCGATCGGTCAGCACATAGAGCTGGAAATGCAGCGGCCCCAGCGTCTTGGCCCGCAGCTCGGTGATCGAGGCGATGGAGAAGGTGGAAAGGCACAGCGGAATGCCTGCCGCATGGGCCGCCTGCGCCGCCAGAACCTCGCCATGGCCGGCATAGAGGCCGAGGAAGCCGATGGGGGCTAGCATGAATGGTAGCGAGTGGGTAGCGCCGAGGAAGCTGGTCGTGAGGTCGCGCTTCGAGGTGTCGACCAGCACGCGCTGGCGCAGCGTCCAATTCTCGAAGTCGCGCCGGTTGGCCCGCATGGTCTCCTCGGCGGAGGCGCCGCCGTCGAGATAATCGAAGAAGATGCGCGGCAGCCGGCGTTTAGCTCCAAGGCGGGCGTCCTCGACATTGACGATCATGTCAGGCTTTCCAGCAAATCGGGGTCGATGCTGTCGAGGAAGTCGGTGACGACGTCCCTCCCCTCGACCGGCGGGCTGCCGACCATGATCGCGACAAGGAGGAAACCGGGGTGTGGGATCGCGCGCCGGCGCGCAGATTCATCACCAGCGTCGGGCAGAGGAACAGGCCGAGCCGGATCACCGTGCGCCAGTCCCCGGGCAGCAGATCGCGCTGCTTCAACGCGGCCAGCAGCGGGCGCCACACCTCGCGCGCCTTCACCGCCAGCAGGTCGCTCCGCACCGGCGTTAGTTGCCAGTCGGTATCGACGATCAGCCGACCGTCCTCGACGCGGGCTGACGCGTTGAACAATTCAGTCGCGACTTCAGGGTCATAGAGCCAGAACGGGTGCGCAAAGACATTGTGGAACGTCGCCTTTATCTCGGCCATCAGCGCCGGCACATGCGAGCCCGCAAAGGCCGGATCAAAGAAGGAAAGTTCGGCGCCGTTATCCCCAGGGGTGAACCAGACATTGGCGTTGTGGGCGTCGCCATGGGCGGTAACGCCGCCGCAATCCGCCAGATTCGCCGGCCGGAACCGGGCTTCGGCCGCAATGAACAAGTCGGCCACCGAGTGCGCGTAGCGCAAACCGTTGCACACGAGGTGCAACTTCGAGAATTCGTCCCAGCCGAGTGTCACATCAGGGAACTCGAAGCTCTTGCCGACATAGAACTCCGCCAGCCGGCCGCCGGGAAAGCGGTCCGGCTTATGGTCGATCAGCCGTTCATGGAACAGCCGGTGGATCGGCTCGGCGGCGACCTGGGCGGGCGTCACCTCATGCAGCGTGCGCAGATAGGTCTCGCGCAGCCGCGCCGACAAGCCCTGCTCAGCGGCAACCGCCATGGCGCGGCGGGGCTCGTCGTCGACGAGATCGAGCGCGCGCAGCACATCGGAGAAGCGCGGATCGTTGCGGCGGCGATAGACCAGTATCTGCTCGCCCGGCAGCACCGACATGTGCACCGGCTGGTCGACCGGCAGGCCGGCTTTGGCGAGGATGTCGGCGCGGTAATACTCGCCGGCCATCGCCTCCTCGCCCTCCTCCTGATGGAACTTGAAGAAGAAGGCGCCGTCCGCGGTGTCGAAGAAGCCGTTCAGCGAATTCAGGCTGTACTGGTCGAGATTGATGCGGACGTTCCGGGCCTCAATGCCGAACAGGTCGTCCAGCAAGGCCGCCAGCGGCGGCTCGGCCAGCGTTGGGTCTTTGACCGCCAGCGCGCGGATGTAGGCGGTGCGGCTGGGCGCGCTCATTCCGCCGGCCCGACGCGGATGATGGTCTTGAGACCCGTCGCCGTGCCCGCCATCAGCCGCTCATAGGCGGCGGGCACCTCGTCGAGGGTGATCTCCCGGTCGATCAGCTGGCCGAGTTCGGCTTGCAGCGCACCGAGCAGGGCGATGGACTCCGGCAGCTCATCGTCGAAGGCGTGGCAGCCGATGAAGGACAGCTCCCGCTCGACGAAGATGTTCGGATCGATGTCGAGCCGGCCATGGAAGATGCCGACCAGCGCGACCGTGCCGCCCGGCTCCATCACCTCGGCGAGCCTCTGGAGCGCCGCGACGCTCCCCGTCGCCTCGATGGCGCCAAGCGGCTTGGGATCGAGCGGAACCTCAATATCTATGACCCGTCCGCCGGTCACACGCGCCACCAGCGACGCGCGCTCGGCATTGCGGTCGGCCAGCAGCAGCGGGCCGTCATGGGTGCGCGAGAGCACCAGCGCCGCCAGCCCACCGATGGGGCCGCAGCCGAGCACGAGGACGGGATCGCCGGCCTTGGGCGCGAGGCGCTTCACCGCATGCAGCGCGACCGCCAGCGGCTCGGCCATCGCGGCGATTGCAGGGTCGGTCTCGGCCGAGACATGCGCCAGCAATCGCGCCGGCAGCACGGTCCGCTCGGCAAAGCCGCCATCGCAGGCCTCGCCGACAAAGCCGAGATTGGTGCAGAGATGATGCCGGCCTTTGCTGCAAGCCGGGCATTCGCCACACCAGAAGCGCGAATCCGCCACCACGGTGTCGCCGGGCTTGAAGCCTTCAACAGAGGCGCCGACCGCGGTCACGACGCCGGTGAGTTCATGCCCGCCGGTGGAGGGCGAGCGCGAGATCCATTGGCCGGTGCGGTAATTGTGAATGTCCGAGCCGCAAATGCCGGCAGCCGTCACGTCCAGCCGTACCCAGCCGGCCTCCGGCTCGCCGGGCGCGCGCACGTCCTCGACCCGGAGATCACCTGCCTTGTAGAGCCGGACCGCCTTCATCTCAGCGCCGCTTCAGGTAAGCGTCGCGGATTTCCGAGACGGCGTTCTCGTGGCTGGAAAACCCCTCATAGCGTGCCAGCCGGCGGGCATGGCCGGCGAATTCCGGGTAAGCCGAGGCGGTGACGTAGCCGACCGACGAGCGCTTGAGGAAGTCGGTCACCGAGAGCGGCCCATAGGTGCGCGCCCAGCGGCTGGTCGGCAGCACCGCGTTCGGCCCGAGCACGAAATTGGCGATGGTGACCGGCGTGTGCGGCCCCATCAGGATTTCCGCCGCCTCGGTGATGCGGCCGAGATGGCTGAACGGGTCGGTGGAGAGCAGCTCGAGATGCTCGGGCGCATAGGCATTGATGAAGGCGTAGCTCTCCTCCAGCGAGGCGGTCAGCACGATGCCACCGCACTTGCCGTTCAACACCGCCTTGGAGAATTCCACGCGCTGCGGCGTCATCCGCGCCCAGTGCTCGGGCAACGCCTTCAACGCCGCTTCGGCCACTTCGCGCACATGGGTGACGAGGTACGCGGAAGAGTCCGGGCCGTGCTCGGCCTCGATCAGCAAATCGAGTGCGGCGAGCCCGCCATCGACCGTGTCATCGGCGAAGATGATCGCCTCGGACGGGCCGGCGGGAAGGCCGGTGTCGATCACATCCGACAGCAGCCGCTTGGCCGCCACCAGCCACGGGCTGCCGGGGCCGACGATCTTGATCGCCGGGCGCACGGTCTCGGTGCCATAGGCCACCGCCGCCACCGCCTGCGCGCCGCCGCATTTATACACCGTCTCGACGCCGGACAGACGCGCCGCCACCAGCGTCGCCGCGTCCACCGAGCCGTCGGCGGTCGGCGGCGTCAGAATCGCGATGTTCTTCACCCCCGCCACCACGGCCGGCACCGAGGTCATCATCGTCACCGACGGAAACGCTCCCTTGCCGCGCGGCACATAGAGCGCGACGGATTCGATCGGCGTCCAGCGGTCGCCGGCGAAGGCGCCGGGGCGCACTTCCTTGAGCCACATCGGCTCAGGTGCCTGCTCCTCGTGGAAGGTGCGGATGTTCTCGATGCCGAACTTGATCGATTCGATCACCCCGGCCTCGACCTTGCCGAACGCGGCGTCGAATTCCTGCGGCGTCACCTTGATGCGGTCTGCGGTGAGGTCGGCCTTGTCGAGCTCGCGGGCGTAGCGCACCAGCGCCGCGTCGCCCTCCTCGCGTACCGCCTGCACGATGGGGCGGACCTTCTCGATGAAGCTCGACAGGTCGGTTTCCGAGCGCTTCAGCAGCGCCGCTTTTGCGGTGGCATCAAGCGTGGCGAACTCAAAGAAATTGCAGATATCCGACATAAGGGAGCTCTCGAAGCGCGGGAAGGACGAGGCGTCAAGCGGGCTATATGTATAGCCATATTGCCCCGATCCGTGAGACCAAACTTCAGCCGCGCGCTGCCCATTCCGCAGGCGCG
>LNAP01003103.1_pt2 | contig 16038 bp, 12 predicted proteins | sample 602601 | NCBI WGS metagenome assembly LNAP01 (sample SAMN02440304, study PRJNA202911) | soil metagenome | biome: Subtropical and temperate rainforests or woodlands; isolation source: soil samples (1 kg each in a 20% v/v slurry with milli Q water) were... ... | reverse complement strand
CGCGCCCTGGCTCACGCCCTGCTGGCGGTCGGCGACAACCGCGAGGCCGCCAGGATCGCCGAGACCCTGCTTGGCGAGGATCGCTTCGACCAGGAAGCCGCCGCGGCGTTGGCGACCGCCTGGCGCGCGGGCGGCGATGACCGCTATCGCCAGCTCTGGGACTATTCGCGCCTAGTGTACGCCCAGGCCATCGACACGCCGCGAGGCTGGACGAGTCTGGCGGCATATCTCGAGGAGCTCGCCGCGGCGCTAATCGAACTGCACGGTTTGAAGGCGCATCCCCTGGACCAGTCGCTGCGCGGCGGAACCCAGACCTCACAGAATCTGCTGGTCTCCAGGCAGCCGGCGATCGCCGCGTTTTTCCAGGCGATCGAGGGACCGATCCGCGCCTATCGCGAACGCATCGGCCAGGGCGAGGACCTATTCCGCGCCCGCAACCGTGGCGGCCACCGCGTGCTCGGCGCCTGGTCGGTGCGGCTGCGGCCTGGCGGTTTCCACGTCGATCATCTGCACCCGCAGGGATGGATCTCCTCAGCCTGCTACATCGCGGTGCCGAAGGCCGTCGGCGCGGGAGCGGATCGGGCCGGCTGGCTCCGCTTCGGACAGCCCTCGATCCCGACCCGGCCCGCGCTGGAGGCCGAGCATTTCGTCAGGCCGGAGCCCGGGCTGCTGGCTCTCTTCCCGTCCTACATGTGGCACGGCACCGTCCCGTTCGGCGGCGACGAGCCACGAATGACCATCGCCTTCGACCTCATTCCCGCCTGATTAAATTCTCGATGGGGCTGGGCGCGAGCCCTGCGTCTTGATTAAAAGCCGGCCCAGGCGTGGCCATTCAGCCGGCGCCCGTTACGTGTGAGTTGCCTATGAACCGTCGTTTCGCGCTGCTGATCGTCATATCCATGGTGCTGGGCATCGGCGTCGGGTGGGCTTGCAACCAGCTTCTCACCCCGGAACAGGCGAAGCAGGCGGCGAGCCATCTTTCCATCGTCACCGACGTCTTTCTGCGCCTGATCAAGATGATCATCGCCCCGCTGGTGTTCACCACCCTGATCGCGGGCATCGCGCACATGGAGGACGCCGCCGCCGTTGGCCGGATCGGCGCCAAGACTATGGGCTGGTTCATAAGCGCATCGGTAGTTTCGCTGCTGATAGGGCTGGCGATGGTGCACCTGCTGCAACCGGGCTCCGGGCTGCACATGGAGACGGCCGCCGCTGGCGCGATCCCCACCGCAAGCACCGAAGCCTTCACCCTCAACGGCTTCATCGCCCACCTGGTGCCGACCTCGATCGTCGACGCCATGGCCAAGAACGAGATCCTCCAGATCGTCGTCTTCTCGCTGTTCGTCGGCACGGCCGTCGCGGCGATCGACGACAAGGCCCCGGCGGTCATGCACGTCGTCGAGCAGGGCGCAGCCATCATGCTGAAGGTCACGGAGTTCGTGATGAAGCTGGCCCCGCTCGCCATCTTCGCCGCCCTGGCCTCGACCATCGCCACCCAGGGCCTGGCGATGCTCGCCGTCTACGGCAAGTTCGTCCTGGGCTTCTACGCCACCATGGGCCTGTTCTGGGTCCTGCTGTTCGTCGCCGGCTTCCTGTTCATCGGCAAGCGGGTCATCCCTCTGTTCAACGTGATCCGCACCCCGGCCCTGCTGGCCTTCTCGACCGCCAGCTCAGAAGCAGCCTACCCGCGCATCCTGGAAGCCCTGCCGAAGGTCGGCGTCCGCCGCCGCATCGTCTCGTTCGTGCTGCCGCTGGGCTACTCGTTCAATCTGGACGGGTCGATGCTCTACTGCACCTTCGCGACCATCTTCATCACCCAGGCCCACGGCGTGAACCTGACCGTCCAGCAGCAGATCTTCATGCTGCTGCTGCTGATGGTGACCTCGAAGGGCATCGCGGGCGTGCCGCGCGCCTCCCTCGTGGTGATCATGGCCACCCTCACCTATTTCGGCCTGCCCGAGGCCTGGATCGCCTTGGTGCTGGGCGTCGACCACCTGCTGGACATGGGCCGCTCGGCCACCAACGTCGTCGGCAACTCGGTGGCTGCGGCCGTGGTCGCCAAGTGGGAAGGCGAACTGGAAGACGTCCAGGACGAGGTGGAGGGCGAGCCGGTCAAGGCCACGACCTGAGGCTAGCCCAGGAGCCCACGCAGGAAGGAGACGGTTTCCATCAGGGCGAACAGCATGGCGCCGATGACGACCATGTCGAACGCCCGCCGGAGCCAGATCATCAGGCTGTGGCGACGTGGGGCTTGCGCAGTCGGCGCGGCGAAGGTGAAGCGCATGATGTCCTCCGACGGCACAGTCCAGTCCGTCGGAGACGCTCGTCGGCAAGCCCCACGCCAGAGGCGACGCTAGGCAGCCAGCACCGTCCAGCACCAGAGCGCCATACAGGCCAGCAGCAGGCTCCACAGGAAGACGCGGAGCACGAACCAGCCGCTGGGCGGGGGTTTCCTCGGCGAGGGTTCCTCATAGTGAATCGAGAAACGCGTCATGCTTACACAAGTAACAACGTTCGATGAAAGCCCTGTAAACAGCTTTGGTTAGCCGCGTCGGAGTCTTCACTCATGGTTACCGGATCATGCCTTTGCCGCGCCGTGCGGTACGAAGTCAGCGGCGAATTGGCGCCCATCCAGTTCTGCCACTGCACCGACTGCCGCAAGGCGCAGGGGAGCGCCTTCGCCTCGAACATCCCCGTCGCGGAAGCCGACTTCCGGCTGATCGGCGGCGAAGAGGATCTGCAGGCCTATGAGTCCTCGCCCGGCAAGGAGCGGGTCTTCTGCCGGCGCTGCGGCTCTCCGATCTTCAGCCGCCACGTCTCCAAGCCCGGCGTCCTGCGCCTGCGAGCCGGAACCCTCGACGCCCCGACGGGCGCCCGGGCCGGCTTCCACTTCCACGTAGCGTCGAAGGCCGACTGGTGGGAGATCACCGACGTGCTGCCCCAGCACCCCGGCGAACGGCCGCAATAGGCCGTCTCGGGCGCTCAGGGTGACGAAGGCGATCTCGTTGGCCGTTCAAACCCTGGTCGTCACCCACTCGGCCAGGTTCTGCTCCAGCACCGTTAGCGGCATGGCGCCCGACAGCAGGGCCGCGTCGTGCCAGGCTTTCAGGTCGAAACGCGGGCCAAGCTTGGTCTTGGCCTCCGCGCGGAGGCGGTTCCAGACCGTGTGGCCGACCTTGTAGCTCGTCGCCTGCCCGGGCGCGCAGCAATAGCGCTCCACCTCGCGCAGGGCGCGGCTGCGCGGATAGCCGGTGACCGAGACCATGTAGTCCGTCGCCTTCTCACGGCTCCAGCGCTTGTGGTGGATGCCGGTGTCGACCACCAGGCGGCAGGCTCGGAACAGCAGCGACTGCAGGTAGCCCGCTTGGCCATAGGGATCGTCCTTGTAGACGCCCATCTCGTCGGCCAGTTGCTCGGCATAGAGCCCCCAACCCTCGCTGAAGGCCGAGAACCCGCCGCCGGCGCGCCGGATGATCGGGATCTGGTCGCTCTCCTGGGCCAGGGCGATCTGCAGGTGATGGCCTGGCGTCGCCTCATGATAGACGAGGGTCGGCAGGTTGTACTTCGGCCACTCGTGCGTGTCCTTCAGGTTGATGAAGAACGCCGCCGGACGCGAGCCGTCCAGCGCAGCGCTCTGATAGTAGCCGTTCGACGCGCCGTCCTGGATGAACACCGGCACCCGCTTTACCGTCACCTGCGCCTTGGGCAGGGTGTTGAACGCCTGCGGCAGGCGCGCGGCGATATCGGCCACCTGCCGGTTCAGGTCGGCGATCACCGCGGCCCGACCCTCGTCGGTGTTGGGGTAGAGCTGGGCCGGGTCCTGGTTGAGCGCGATCAGCCGCTCGGCCACCGTGCCAGTGGTCTTGCCCTGGCTCTTCAGGATCGCGTCCAGCCGTGCGGTGATGTCGGCGACCTGCTCCAGCCCCATCTGGTGGATCTCCTCGGCCGACATGGCCGTGGTCGTCGAGGCCTTGAGCCCATCGGCGTAATAGGCCGCGCCGTTGGCCAGCTTCCAGATGCCGGCGTCCGAGGTCGCCTTGGCGCGCGTGGCCTGCATGGCGGCGATCTGCCGGTCGAGGGCGGGGAAGATCTCCTGCGCCACGATCGCCGTCGCCGGGGTCGCATAGTCTCCCGTCAGGCCGGCGCTCTTCGCCTTGCCGGCGATCGAGGTGACCATGATGGTCTTCTCAGGCGCCTGGTCGCGCAGCGCCTTCATCTGGGCCAGGGCCAGGTCGCAGACGAAGTCGGGCGGGACGACGCCGGCCGCCACGTCGGCGTTCATGCGATCGAGGTCCTGGTCCATCGCTACGGCGAACGCCTTCAGGCGCGCCAGATAGGCGTCGGCGTCCGCCGCCGTCTGCACCCGGTGCTGGTTGTCCAGGAAGTCCGGGATGTCGCGATAGACCCCGTCCTGCTGGCTGATCACATAGGGGCTGAAGCGCCCGCCCACCGAGCCGAACTTGTAGCGGTCGCCGGCGGTCAGCGCGTTCTCCTGGCCCCACAGCACAGTGTCCAGGTCGACCTTCGAGGCGTGCGAGAGCCCGTTGCGGTCGATGGCCTTCAGAGCCCCGACCCGGGCGCGGGTTCGTTCCAGGCGCTGGGCGCGGCCGGCGTCGGAATAGTCGTCCAGGCGACTCTTCAACGCCGCGCGCGCGTCCCTGTCCAGGCCAAGCGAGGTGGCCCGCTCGGGGCTCTCGTCCACCTGCTCTTCGAACATGCGGTCCAGCAGGGCGCGAAGCTTGGCGTCCTCCGAACCTTGAGCCAGGGCGGGCGTCGCGGCCGCCAGGGCCACGCCTGCGGCGCCGGTCATGAAGGCGCGGCGGTCGATGGGCTTGTTCATTGAAATCTCCCCCGATTCAAACTCAGGCGCTGTGACGCGCCACGTACTGGTCGATGACGCTCTCCAGCACCGTCAGCGGCATTGCCCCCGACAGCAGCGCCGCGTCGTGGAACTGCCGGATGTCGAACCGGTCGCCCAGCGCCGCCTTGGCCTTGGCGCGGATCCGCAGCCAGGTCAGCTTGCCGACCATGTAGCTGCACGCCTGGCCCGGCCAGACGCAGTAGCGCTCGATCTCGGTCGCCGCGGTGGTGGTCGGCGAGCCGTCGATGGAGCTCATGGTCTCGATGGCCTTCTCGCGGCTCCAGCGCTTGGCGTGCAGGCCGGTGTCAACCACCAGCCGCGCCGAGCGGAAGAGCGCCGCCTGCAGCATGCCCAGCTCGCCCAGCGGATCGCCCTCATAGACGTCCATCTCCTTGGCGAGCTCTTCGGTATAGAGCGCCCAGCCCTCGCTGTAGGCCGGGAAGCCGGCGATCCGGCGCAGCATCGGCAGGTCCGCCTCCTGCTGCAGCGAACGCTGCAGGTGGTGGCCTGGAATGGACTCGTGGAAGGTCAGGGTCTTCAACGTCCACTTCGGGTTCTCGGCGCTGTCGCGCAGATTGATCCAGTAGACGCCTGGCCGCGAACCATCGAGCGCGGGCCGGTTGTAGTAGCCGCCCGGCGCTCCGGCCTCGATGAACTTGGGCACCCGGCGGATTTCCACCGGCGCCTTGGGAAGCGTTCCGAACACCTGCGGCAGCCGCGGCTGGATCTCTTTCACCAGACTGTTGAGGTGGGCGATGAGCTCGACCTTGGCCTCGTCGGTGTTGGGATAGAGCTGGTCGGGCGCCTTGTAGAGCGCGGCGATGCGCTGCCCGACCGGTCCTTGCGTGTAGCCCTTGCTCTTCAGCAGCACGTCGGCCCGCTCGCTGAGCTGGCGCGCCTGCTCCAGGCCGAGTTCGTGGATCTCGTCGGCCGTCAGGGTGGTGGTCGTCGCGTTCTTCAGGGAGAGGCGATAATACGCCTCGCCGTCCGGCAACCGCCAGCAGCCGGCGTCGTGGGTAGTCTTACCCTGCAGGGATTCCATGTGCGCGATCTGGCGTTCCAGCGCCGGAACCACCTTCTCGGCATAGATCTTCTGCGCCGGCGTCGCATAGTCGCCGGCAATCTGCTTCTCCTTGGCGCGCCGCACCACCGAGCCTACTAATGAAGAACTCCCGGGATCGGTCTTCAGGCCGCGCATCTGGATCAACGCCCGCTCGACGATGAAGTCCGGCGGAACGACGCCGAGGCCCACGTCGTGCCGGACGCGTTCCAACTCCTGGTCCATCACCCCGGCGAAGGCCTCCAGGCGGGCCAGATAGGCGTCCGCGTCGGCCTTGGTCTCGATCGTGTGCTGGGAATCCAGGAAGTCGGGGACATCCTGGTAGGCGCCGGTCAGTTGCGAGAGGACATACGGCTCCCCAGTTCCCTCCCCGCCATAGTTGAAGCGCGCATCGGCGGTCGCGTTGTTCTCGGCGGTGAACAGCACCGCGTCGTAGTTCGGCCTGTCCTTGTCCGACAGCGCCGCGCGGTCGATGCCCTTCAGGCGGGCTAGCTGCTCGACATTTCGGGCCTTGTCGCGGGCCAAGGCCGACAGCGAGGCGTCGTCCAGCCTGGACTTCGCCGCCGCCCGCGCGCCCTTGTCGAGCCCCAGGCTGGTGACCTGCCGGGGGGAGTCGTTCAGCCGCTCCTCGAAGAACTGGTCGAAGAGCGCCCGCATCTTGGCGTCTTCGGCGACGCCGCCCTGAGCGAAGGCCGGCGTCGCGATGACGGCGGCGGTGGAGGCCAGGAAAGCCCGACGATCGATCTGCACTAGGTTACTCCCCCTTCCGAAATCATGCGCGCGCGGAGGCGACATACTGATCGACGACTGCTTCGAGCACAGTCAGCGGCATGGCGCCCGACAGCAGACCCGCATCGTGGAACTTGCGGATGTCGAACCGGCCGCCCAGAGCGGCCTTGGCCCTTTCGCGCAGGCGCAACCACTCGAGCTTGCCGATCATGTAGCTGCAGGCCTGGCCCGGCCAGACCACATAGCGCTCAATCTCGGTGGTGGAGGCGGTGACCGGCGTTCCGCTGATGGCGTGCATCGTCTCGATCGCCTTCTCGCGGCTCCAGCGCTTGGCGTGCATGCCAGTGTCGACCACCAGCCGGGCCGCGCGGAACAGCGACGACTGGATGTAGCCGATCTCGCCGCGGGGATCGCCTTCATAGACCCCCATTTCGCGCGCCAGCTCCTCGGCATAGAGGCCCCAGCCTTCGCCATAGGCCGAGATGAAGCTCGCGCGGCGGATCATCGGCAGGTCGGCTTCCTGCTGCAGCGACAGTTGCAGGTGATGGCCCGGCACGCCCTCGTGATAGGTGATCGTCGGCAGGGCCCAGCGCGGATATTCGGCGCTGTCGCGGAGGTTGATCCAGTAGATGCCCGGCCGCGAGCCATCCAGGCTCGGCTGGTTGTAGTAGCCGCCCGGCGCTCCGGCCTCGATGAACTTCGGCACCCGCTTGATCTGCAGCGGCGCCTTGGGCAGCGCCCCGAAATACTGCGGCAGCCGCTTGGACATGGCCTCGACCATGCCGTTCATGTCGGCCAGCATCTTCTCTTTGCCGGCGTCGTCATTGGGGTAGTGGTAGCGCGTGTCCTTGTAGAGCGCCTGGATCCGCTCGCCGACCGAGCCCTGGGTCAGGCCCTCGCCGCGCAGCAGCACGTCGGCCCGCGCCTCCAGGGCCTTGGCCTGCTCCAGGCCGATATTGTGGATCTCGTCCGGCGAGAGCTTGGTCGTCGTAGAGGACAGCAGCGCCTGGGCGTAATAGGCCTCGCCATCCTTCAGCCGCCAAACGCCGGCGTCGTGGACCGCCTGTGGCCGGGCCGCCTCGAGCAGCGCAATCTGGCGCTCGATCGCCGGCGCGACCTTCTCGGCGTAGATCTTCGCGGCCGGTCCGGCGTAGTCGCCGGAAACACCCTTCTCCTTGGCCCGCCGCGCGACGGAGGCGACGAGCGTCGAGGCCTCTGGCTGGGTCAGCAGGCCCCGCATCTGCGTCAAGGCGCGGTCGATGACGAAGTCCGGCGGGACGACGCCGGCGGCGATGTCCTTCCGCGCCCGCTCGGTTTCCTCGTCCATCACCCGGCCGAAGTCGGCCAGGCGCGAGAGGTAAGCGTCGGCGTCTTCCTTGGTTTCGATCCGGTGCTGGTTGTCGAGCCAGTCGGGCGTCGATTGGTAGGCGCCGTTGAGCTGCGAGACCATGTAGGGCTGGCCGCCGCCCAGATAGCCATAATCGAACTGCCGGTTCGCCGCCTCGTTGGTCTCCAGGTTGAAGAGCACGCTGTCATAGTTCACCGCGGCCATGCCCGAGAGCTGGCTGCGGTCGATGGCCTTCAGCTCGGCCAACTGGCGGGTATTGAGCGCCTTGTCCTTCGCCTTGTCCGCGAGGGAGGCGCCATCGAGGCTGAACTTGGCCTTGGCGCGATCGCCCTTGTCGAGGCCAAGGCTGGTGGCGAGCTGCGGCGAGTCGTCCAGCGCCTGCTGGAAGATCTTGTCGAGGAAGCTGTCGAGCTGGCCGGCGGCGCCGGCCGCCTGCGCCGCGGAAACCTTGCCGCCATAGCCGCCGAGCACGGCCAAGGCGCCTGCCGAAAGCAGAAGTTGACGCCGGTTTTGCATGTAGCACCCCACCCAAACTGGTCACAATGTGACACGGAACCTAGGGGGGCTGTATCGGGCGCGGCAAGTGGGGCCATGGCGCTATGCGTTAATTCTCCGTAATGGAAGCGTTTCAAGACCCTGTCGCAGAACCACCGTATTCCTCCGGCAGATATTGAACCTCCTCCCCGCCTTCGGACTACACACGACGTGACTGAGACCAAGCCCGCCGACTGGAGCCGACGGCTCACCAACTACAGGCGCCCCAGCCTGGGTCGCAGCATCTTCGAGCTCGCCCTGACCGGCTCTGCCCTGGCGGCCCTGTGGGGCTTGGGATGGGCCGCGTTCCATCTCGGATTCTGGTGGGCCGCCCTGCTGCTCAGCCTGCCGGCCGCCGTGTTCCTCGTGCGGCTGTTCATGATCCAGCACGACTGCGGCCACGGCTCGTTCTTCGAGGCGAAGGCGGCGAACGACTGGACTGGCCGGGTGATCGGTCTCTTCACCCTGACGCCCTACGACTACTGGCGGCGCACCCACGCCATGCACCACGCGACCTCGGGCAATCTCGACCGCCGCGGCCTCGGCGTGATCGAGATGCTGACCGTCGAGGAGTACCTGGCCCTCTCGCCCCTGCGCCGGCTCAGCTACCGGCTCTACCGCAACCCGGCGGTCATGTTCGGCCTGGGTCCGACCTTCGTCTTCTTCCTGCAGCAGCGGCTGCCTATCGGAATGATGAAGGAAGGCTGGCGCCCCTGGGTCTCAACCCTCGGCAACAGTGTCCTGGTCGCCGTCGGCATCGGCCTGATGATGTGGCTGCTGGGCGTCGTCCCGGTGATTCTGGTGAACTTCGCCACCATGGTCATCGCCGCCACCATCGGCGTCTGGCTGTTCTTCGTGCAGCACCAGTACGAAGGCGTCTCCTGGTTCCGGAACAAGGACTGGAAGCGAGATCAGGCCGCCCTGCAGGGCAGTTCGCACTACGACCTGCCCCAGCCCCTGCGATGGCTAACGGCGAACATCGGCATCCACCATGTCCACCACCTCTCTAGCCGCATCCCCTTCTACCGACTGCCGCAGGTGCTGAAGGACCATCCGGAGCTGCACGACGTCAGCCGCATCGGCCTTTGGGACAGCTTCCGCAACGCCCGGCTGGCGCTGTGGGACGAAGCGGCCCAGCGACTGGTCTCCTTCCGCGAGATCCGCCACCTGCCCCGCGCCACCTGAGCCTGCCGCGCCGTCAACATTGACACCCGTCGGAAGGTGACCCCCAACTTCTCCCATAAGAACAAATACGTGGGAGGACCTGGTGAGCGCTTGGATCTTCGCTGACGTCTGGGAAGCAATTGCCGGCCTGCAACCGGACCGGCCCGCCCTTGTCCAGGGCGACCGGGTGCTCAGTTGGGCCCAGTTCGACGCCCGCGCCGACGCCCTGGCCTCGCACCTGGTGGCGAGCGGCATAGGGCCGGAGGCGAAGGTCGCCGCCTACCTGTTCAACTGCCCGGAATATCTCGAGACCTACTACGCCGCCTTCAAGGCAGGGGTCGCTCCGCTCAACACCAACTACCGCTATGGCGGCGACGAGCTCACCTATCTGTTCGACAACGCCGACGCCGAAGCGGTGGTCTTCCATGCCAGTTTCACCAGGACCCTCGAACCGCTTCGCGAGAAGCTGCCGAGCGTCAAGCGCTGGATCGCCGTCGCCGAGCCGGGTCACCCAGCTCCAGACTGGGCCGACGACTACGAGACGGTGGTCGCCAGGCCGCCGGCGCAACGCCCCTTCAAGGCGCCCTGGGGCCGCTCCCCGGACAATCTGGTGCTGCTCTACACCGGCGGGACCACCGGCATGCCCAAGGGCGTCATGTGGCGCCAGGACGACCTCTTCAACGTCATCGGCTCGGGCGGCCACCCGACGCTCGGCCTGCCGCCGCTGGGGAGCTCCGGCGACCTGAAGGCGCGGATCGGGACCTATGAGCCGCCGACCACCCTGGTCTGCTGCCCGCTCATGCACGGCACCGGCCAGTTCTCGGCCTTCATCACCCTCAATATTGGCGGGACGGTCGCCTGCCTGCCTTCGCGAAGCTTCAGCGCCATCGAGCTCTGGGACGAGGCCGTGCGGTTGCAGGCCGACAATATCGTCATCGTCGGCCTGGCCTTCTCGACCCCGATGCTGGAAGCCCTGGAGGCCAACCCTGGCCGCTGGGACCTTTCCCACGTCAAGGCCATGAGCTCGTCGGGCTCCATGTGGAGCCAGGAGAACAAGCGTGGCCTGCTCTCCCACGCCCGCAACGCCATGATCATGGATTCCTTCGGCTCGTCGGAGGCAGTGGGGCTGGGCGCTTCGGCCTCTGCGCCAGGGGCCGAGGCGGCCACGGCGGCCTTCATGCTGGGACCGAACTGCGCGGTGTTCAACGAGGACGGCCAGCGCGTCGCGGCGGGCTCGGGCGAGCGCGGCCTGGTCGCGGTCACCGGCTTCCTGCCGCTCGGCTACTACAAGGACGCCGAGAAGACCGCCAAGACCTTCAAGGTCATGGAAGGCCAACGCTGGAGCGTCCCCGGCGACTGGGCCGAGGTCAATCTCGACGGCACCCTGAAACTGCTCGGCCGCGGCAGCCAGTGCATCAACACCGGCGGCGAAAAGGTCTTTCCCGAGGAGGTCGAGGAAGCCCTCAAGACGCATCCGGCCGTACGCGACGCGGTCGTAGTCGGCGTGCCCGACGCGCGTTTCGGTGAGCGCATCTGCGCCGTGGTCGAGCCGGACCCCGCCGGCGGCGACGTCACCCTCGACGAAATGGCCGCCCATGTCCGCTCGCGCCTTGCCGCCTACAAGGCGCCGCGGGAGCTGGTGGTGGTCGAGAGCATCGGCCGCGCCCCCAACGGCAAGGTCGACTATAAGGCCTCCCGCGAGCGCGCGCTGACCGCCCTAGGCGTCGGGGCCTAGGGCTCCGGCGATATCCGGACCAGAAGCTTGCCTTCGTGGTCTCCGGTGAACAGCCGGCCCAGGGCATCGACCGCGTTCTCCAGCCCGTCGACCACGTGCGCCTTCCACTTGAGCTGGCCGCCGGCGACCAGCGGCGCCAGTTCCGCCATGCCTTCGGCGAAGCGTGGCAGATAGTCGATGACGATGAAGCCCTTGATCAGAATCCGGTGCATCAGCACCCGGCCAAAGTCGCTCGGACCAGGGACCGGACCTTCCGCGTTGTAGCTTGAGATCATTCCGCACAGCGGCATGCGGCTGAAGTTGTTCATATGCCCGATGACGGCGTCCATCACCTTGCCGCCGACATTCTCGAAATTGATGTCCACGCCGTTGGGCGCCAGGCGCGACAGCGCCTCGCCGACGTCCTCCGAGCGGTAGTCGATGACGCCGTCGAAGCCGAGTTCCTCAGTCAGCCATCGGCACTTCTTCGGGCCGCCCGCGATGCCGATCACCCGGCAGCCCTTCAGCTTGGCGAGCTGGCCGACGATCGACCCTACCGCGCCGGCCGCAGCCGAGACCACGACCGTCTCGCCGGCCAGGGGCTTGCCGATGTCCATCAGGCCGAAATAGGCGGTCAGGCCCGTCGCGCCCAGGACGCTCATGTGCGCGGTCAGCGGCACGCCGGCCAGGCGAGGCGTGCGTCGGGCATGGCCCTCGGTGACGACGCCGTAGTCCTGCCAACCGCCGAGCCCCGGGTTCACGATCGTCCCCTCGGGCAGGTCGGCCGAGCGCGACTGCTCGACCACGCCGATGACGCCGCCTCGCATGACTTCGCCCACCTCAACCGGCGGCATGTACTGGTCGCGGTCGCTCATCCAGATCCGATGGGTCGGGTCGAGGGAGAGATAGAGGTTGCGGACGAGAACCTCGCCGTCCTTCAGCTCGGGGGTGACGGTCTCCACCAGTTCGAGGTCGCCCTGCCGAATCTCGCCCTCAGGGCGACGGCGCAGAATCCATTGGCGATTGATCGGCATCAGCTTGGCTCCCTTCCCTTGGCGCCGATCATGCGGCCGGGAAGGCGGAGGTGTCGAGGCTCAGAGCGTCTGTTCGCGCCGCTTGAGCCGCCCGCTCACCAGGGAGACCAGCGCCAAGGCCAGCAGCGGCCAGGCAACCTGCGGCCGCAGCAGGATCGAGGCGTCAGGGGTCGGGTCTCCAAGGAACGCCTGACCGAGGCCTGCGCCGAGATAGCTGTAGATGAACGAATAGGGGATCGCGCCCACGGCCGTCGCCGCCACATAGGGCTTGAACGGCGCCCGCGCGCACCCCGCCGCCACATTGACGAGGCCGAAGGGGCTAAGCGGCACCAAGCGCAGCGTCAGCAGGTATCTGAAGGGCGCCTGCTCGAAACCGGCCATCAGGCCGCGCCATCGGCTGCGATTGAGCATAGCACGGATGCGGTCGCCAGCCGCGAACCGCGCCGCCACATAGGCGATGATCGCCCCAAGCGTCGATCCGACGATCGTCGCCCCCGTCCCGACCAGCGGCCCGAACAGAAAGCCGCCGGCCAGCATCAGCACCAGCCCCACCGGCACGAAAGCCGCCGTCGCCACGGCGTAGAGGCCGATGAAGACCGTCAGGGCGATGATCGGCGCGGCCGCCACCTCCGCCCGCAGCCTGACCTCGTTGGCCTGGATGTTGTCGAAGGAGATGTCGGTCGCCAAACCGCTGGCATAGAGCGCGATCGTGGCCCCGATCAGCAACAGGGCCGGAATCCAGCGCAGGATAACGCGCCAGGTCGAGCCTCGAACACGGTGCTGCGTGGTCATCCGGCGTGTCCCATGGCGCCTTCCTCCCAGCCTCATCCCCAGGCCTCATTCAACGCGAGGTCGAGGAGATCGCTCCGGCGGAGGTTAGAACTGATTTTGTGACCGAACCAAGACGGCTATTTCGGCCGCTTCTCTCCGGCCTTCTTCTTCCACGGCGGCTTGCCGGATTTGGGGCCGGGCGCGCCAGGCGGTCCCTTGAACGGCTTGCGGAACGGCCGCGGCTCGCCCTTGCCTCCGCCCCCGCCACGCGGCGAAGGAGCGCCCGGAGGACCGGCTCGCTCGATCTTGATCTCGTCCTCAGCCGTCGCGCGGATGGCCTCGGCGAACTTCGCCTCGATCTCCTTGGCGATCTCGAACTTCGTCTCGCGGTCGAAGATGCGGATCGAGCCGATGTCCTTCTTGGTCACGTGGCCCAGGCGGCAGATCATCGGGATCAACCACTTGGGGTCGGCGTTCTTGCTGCGGCCAACCGTAATGCGGAACCAGCTCACGTCTTCCGGCGCGAGCCGCTCGGGCTTTCCGAAGGCGCGGTCCTCGCGGCGCGGCCGCTCGCGGTCCTGGTCGCGGCCGCGGGCATCGTCATAGAGCTCTTCCGGGGCCGGAAGCCGCTGGCGGTGCAGGCGGATAAGCGCTGCGGCGACCTCGGCCGGCGACCGGGTCTCAAGCAGCAGTCCGGCCAGCCGGGCCTCTTCTTCGCCAGCCGCCTCAGCGAAGATCGGGTCCTCCAGAAGACGGGCCTGATCCTTGGCCCGGATCTGCTCGGCGGTGGGCGGTCCCTCCCATTGCACATCGACCCCGGCGGAACCCAGGAGTTGCTCGGCCTTGCGGCGACGGGTGTAGGGAACCAGCAGCACCGAAACGCCCTTGCGTCCGGCCCGGCCGGTGCGGCCTGAACGGTGCAGCAGGGCCGGCTTGTTGATTGGCAGGTCGGCGTGGATCACCAGGCCCAGGTCCGGCAAGTCCAGGCCACGGGCGGCCACATCGGTGGCCACGCAAACCCGGGCATGGCCGTCGCGCAGCGCCTGCAGCGCGTCCGAGCGCTCCCGCTGGCCCAGTTCGCCCGATAGCCCGACCACCGCGAAGCCGCGCTCACGCAGCGCCGCGTGCATGTGGCGGACGCCGTCGCGGGTATTGCAGAACACCAGCGCGCCGGGAGACTCGAAGAACCGCAGGACGTTGACCACCGCCAACTCGACCTCGTTCGGCGCGATGCGCATCGCCCGGTACTCGATGTCGCCATGCGGCTCGTCGCGGCGCACGGTGTCGATGCGCAGGGCGTTGCGCTGGTAGCGCTTGGCCAGGGCGGCGATGTCCTTGGCGATGGTCGCCGAGAACAGCAGGGTGCGGCGATCCACCGGCGAAGAGTCGAGGATTTCCTCGAGGTCCTCGCGGAAACCCATGTCGAGCATCTCGTCGGCCTCGTCGAGGACCAGCACCCGCAGGGCGCCGAGATCGAGATTGCCGCGTTCCAGGTGATCCTTCAGGCGGCCAGGCGTGCCGACCAGGATGTGGCATCCGGCGGCCAGCGCCCGCTGCTCGCGCCGGGGATCCATGCCGCCGACGCAGGTTTCGACCTTGGCGCCGGCCGCGGCATAGAGCCAGGTCAGCTCCTTGGCGACCTGCATCGCCAGTTCGCGCGTCGGCGCGATGGCCAGCGCAAGCGGCGCGCCAGGTTGCCCGAACCGCTCCTCCTCGCCCAGCAGGGTCGATGCAGCGGCAAGGCCGAAAGCGACGGTTTTGCCCGAACCCGTCTGGGCCGAGACCAGCAGGTCACGGCCTTCTGCGTCGGGCGTGAGCACCGCCGCCTGCACGGGAGTGGGATCGGCATAGCCCTGGCTCGCAAGCGCGCGCGCCAAGGCGGGATGGATGTCGGGGAAGGCCATGGTCGTCCTGAGGAGTGCGCACACACAAAAATAGCGCGGGCGCGCCTTAGATGCGAAGCAGGCGTCCACTGCAACCCTTCCCGGCGATAAAATCCCCCCAAGCGCCGATGGGCCGCAGCAAAGCCGGCGCTCAGCGGCGGCCGACGGGGCTGGACTTTCCCGCTCCGAGGGCGTCTGACGCGCCAATGTCCCATTCTCCTCTGAAGGTCGCCGTCATCGGCGGCGGGCCGGCCGGCCTGATGGCCGCCGAGCTGCTCAGCGCCGGCGGCGTCCAGGTCGATCTCTACGACCGGATGCCCAGCCTGGGCCGCAAGTTCCTGATGGCCGGGCGCGGCGGGCTCAACCTCACCCACTCCGAGGACTTCAAAGCCTTCGTGGCCCGATACGGCGAGGCCGCGGCCTGGATGCGCCCTGTCCTTGAAGCCTTCACTCCGGCGGACCTGACGGCGTGGGCCGAGGGGCTCGGCCAGCCCACCTTCATAGGCTCCAGTGGCCGAGTCTTCCCACGAACTCTGAAGGCCTCCCCCCTGCTGCGCGCCTGGATCGGCCGCCTGCAGGCCCAGGGCGTCCGGTTCCACATGCACAGCGAATGGCGCGGGTGGAACCCCGATGGCGAGTTGATCTTCGATGACGGCGAAAGCGTGCCGGCCGATGTGGTCGTCCTGGCTCTCGGGGGCGCGAGCTGGCCGCGGCTGGGCTCCACGGGCGGCTGGGCCGACATTCTGCAGGGGCGCGGCGTCGCGGTGACGCCGTTCGAGCCGGCCAACAGCGGCTTCGACGTGGCCTGGAGTCCGATCTTCGCCGACCGCTTCGCCGGCCAGCCCTTAAAGAACATCGCCCTCTCCTTGGGCGACCGTACGGTGCGCGGCGAGGCCATGATCGCGACCTACGGCCTGGAGGGCGGCGCGGTCTACGCGCT
>LNAP01003101.1_pt1 | contig 16039 bp, 9 predicted proteins | sample 602601 | NCBI WGS metagenome assembly LNAP01 (sample SAMN02440304, study PRJNA202911) | soil metagenome | biome: Subtropical and temperate rainforests or woodlands; isolation source: soil samples (1 kg each in a 20% v/v slurry with milli Q water) were... ... | reverse complement strand
GGCGGGAGACCGAGCCGGCTCACGGCGTCAAGCGCCAAGGACCCAACGGCTTCCCGCCCAACCCCATTCTGACAGACTTCCAAGACACAGGGACCCATTTTTCCGATGGCATAGGCCCCGGCCCGGCGACGATTTCGCACGCAGCTTCACGCCAAGAGTTTCATCGGATCGGCGGTCTTCTGTTTCAACTGATCGAAAGTGCATTGCTTCGGCGCCTTGTCGGGCCGCCAGCGCAGGATCGACGTGCCGTGACGGAATCGTTCGCCGCTGAAATGATCGTAGGCGATTTCGACGACGAGTTTCGGCTTGAGCGGGCACCATTGCGCCGAACGATCGGTCGACCAGCGGCTCGGACCGCCCGGCGCATTGCCGGTAAAGCCCGGCTTTGCAATCAGCGGTTGGAGCTTTGCCGTCAGCTTGGGTTTCTCTTCCCGCTTGATCGCGGAGGTGAAGCCAACGTGGTGCAGCAAGCCGTCATCGTCATAGAGCCCGAGCAGCAGCGAGCCTACGACCCTGCTGCCGTTCAGCTCGTTCGTCGCGTGGCGGAAGCCGCCGATGACGCAATCGGCGCTGCGAAAGTTCTTGATCTTCTGCATGCCGTCGCGGTTGCCGGCCTGGTAGGGCAGGTCGAGCCGTTTGGCGATGACGCCGTCGCACCCGCCGCCCGCTTGCGCCAGCCATTTCTTGGCGGTGGCATAACTCGTCGTTGCAGGCGACAGATGAAACGTCGCGTTCGATTTGAACTGGCTTTTTGCAAAGGCTTCCAGCGCCGGGCGGCGCTGGCTGAGCGGCTCCGCAGCGAGTTTTCCATCTTTGGCGGTCTTGAGAAGATCGAACGCCAAAAACAGCCCCGGCGTTTCCTGCGATAGTTTCTTGACCCGGCTGGCGGCGGGGTGAATTCGCTGCAGCAGATCGTCGAATGAAAACGCCTTGCCGTGCGGCACGACGATTTCGCCGTCGAGCACAAATGATCCCGCCTTCAGCTTGAGCGCGGCGTCGACCAGTTCAGGGAAGTAGCGGGAGAGGTCTTCGCCAGATTTGGAGCGGAGACCGACGCTGCCGCCGTCGCGCGAGAGCAGGCAGCGGAAGCCATCCCATTTCGGTTCGTACTGCCATTGGGCTCCGCGCGGGATCGTAGCGACGGAACGGGCTTCCATCGCTACGAGCTTGTCGGATGTCGGCGGGGTCTTCCGGCGTGAGGGCGGCATGCCCTCTCAACGCAAACGGCCGGCTATTCGCCGGCCGCGGCAGCAAATTATTTTGGAGCGATCAGACCGCAGCGGTGATCCACTGCTGCAGCTTCTGCTTCGGCGCGGCGCCGACCTGGCGGGAGGCCATCTCGCCGCCCTTGAAGATCATCAGGGTGGGAATCGACATCACGCCGTATTTGGAAGCCGTCTTCGGGCTCTCGTCGACGTTCAGCTTGACGATCTTGACCTTGTCGCCCATCGCCCCGGAAATCTCGTCCAGCGCGGGTGCGATCATGCGGCACGGGCCGCACCATTCGGCCCAGAAATCGACCACCACCGGGCCGGTCGCCTTGAGCACTTCGGCTTCGAAATCGGCGTCAGAAACCTTGCCAACGGCCATGGGAATACCTCGTTCGGTTGAGAAAGAAGGGCGCGATAGGAATCGCGCCCGGGATCATGCTGCAAACCTATGAACGCACCCGTGCCGGGTCAAGCTCGGTCATTCCCCTGGATAATGGTGGCCAGTTGCGCGTCCAGCGCAGGGGATGAAATCTCCATCAATTCAGGCGTTTCGGTCCAAAGCAGCGCCGCACGGACCGGCAATTGGGGATAAATCTTGCCCAGGATCGCCCGGTACAGCGCGAGTTGGCGGACATAGCCGGAAGGCGCTTCGGCGGCTGCGCCCGGCGGGGCAAGATTGGTCTTGTAATCGACGATCAGCACCTCGCCTGGCGTCACCACCAGCCGGTCGATTTGCCCGGAAACCAGCGCCTGTGGCCGTCCCGGCCGATCCAGCCGTCCTGCGATCGAGACCTCGGCGCGGCTGCCGGGCGCGAATACAGCCGCGAAACGCGGATCCGCGATCAGGCCCAGCACCCTTTCCGACAGCGCCTCGCGCTCGCCATCGGCCCAGCCGTCGGCGTTGCGGGCGAGATATTTCAGCGCGGCATCGCGGCGGCGTTCGCTCGCGACATCGGGCAGCGATTGCAGCAGCCGGTGCACCAGTGTGCCGCGCTGCAATGCGCGGGCGCGAAGCTGGATCGGCTCGCCGGTCCTGACGCGATGGCCTTGGTCATCCGCTGGGTCGGATGGGCGCAGCAGCCCGCCGGCAGGCGTCTCCGGCGCGGCTGGCGTGAGCAGCCAGCGCGGCAGGTCGCTCGGCGCACTCTCCACCGGCGCCGGGGCTTTGCCGGCGGGTACGGCGACATCCTCAGGCCGCGAGTAGCGCTTCACCGTGCCGCCAGCAGGCATTTCGATCTCTTCCAGGTGCAGTCCCGAATGATCGAGCCCTTTGACGATCAGATCGTACCAGGAGAATTTGCGTACACTGTTCATGTTGCCCGGCATGCAGCCGCCGACGATCAGCCGGTCGGCGGCGCGCGTCATTGCCACATAGAGCAGGCGGCGGTACTCGTCCTCGGTGTCGCCGAGCATCGCCGTCCGCGCCGCCGCGACGGCGGCCGGATCGTCGGCCTTCCTGCCGGCCCAGACCACGACTTCACCGCCATTGCCCTGCGGCAGGTGAATCAGTTTCAGGCGTTGCGTATCCGACGGCGAGGTCGTGGTGTCGACCAGGAACACCACCGGCGCTTCCAGCCCCTTGGCGCCATGCACGGTCATGACGCGGACTTCGTCGCGCGAGATCTCCATGTCGCGCTTCACCTCGAGGTCGGCGGTGCGCAGCCACGCCATGAAACCTTGCAGCGAGGCGGGAGCTTTGCGCTCATAGCCCAATGCGAGCTCGAGGAATTCATCGAGCGCATCATTGGCTTCGTGCCCAAGCCGCCTGAGGATTCGTGCCCGGCCGCCGTCGCCGCCGAGCAGCCAGGCGTAAAATGCGAATGGCGGCTCGGTGGCAAAACGGCGCTCACATTTTTCGAGGCGCTTTACAACTTCCCCGAACCTGCCGTCGCTTGCCGCGTGATGATCGAGCGCCCTGCGCAGCGATCCCTTGCGCTGCCAGGCCAGCGTGAACAGGTCGTCGTCGGTGAGGCCGAACAGCGGGCTCTTCAGCGCCACCGCAAGCGCCAGATCGTCCTGTGGCAATAACAGCGCGTCCGCGAGATTCATCAGGTCGATGATCGCGATATGCTCGGTCAGCTTCAGCCGGTCGGCGCCGGCGACGGGAATGTTGGCGTGCTTCAGCGCCTGGATCACCGCGTCGAACGCGTTGCCGCGCCGCCGCACCAGCACCAGCATGTCGCCGTACCGTAACGGACGGCGGTTGCCGGCATGGCCGGTCATGGTGCCGCTTTCGACCAGCCGCTTGATCTCGGCCTGGATGCGCCGGGAAAGCCGGACCTCCGGGCTTGTTTCCGAGACCGCATCGAACGGCGCCCGCCAGCCTTCGATATCCTGTCTCGCGTCCGGCTTCTGCAACTCCCAGAGTTCGATCAGGCTGGGACCTGCGTCGGCCAATGTTTCGTGTACCGGATAGGCATTTTCGGCGTGAATGCTGCGATAGATTTGCTCGTCGCGAAACACGAAATCGACGGATTGCAGGATCGCCGGCCCGGACCGGAACGAATAGGTGAAGGAGACCGGATCGAATTTCAGCCCGGCATCGAGAAATTTCCGCTCCAGCCCGCGGCGGCGGCTGTCGAACTCGTGCGGCGCTGCGCCCTGGAACGAAAAAATCGACTGCTTCTCGTCACCGACCGCGAAGATCGTGCGGGTGACGCCGTCGCGCGCGCCTTCGCCGGAGGTGAACTCGGAAATGATATGCGCGACGATATCCCATTGCCTGGGGCTGGTATCCTGCGCCTCGTCGATCAGCACGTGGTCGACGCCGCGATCGAGCTTGTAATGCACCCAGCCCGAGGACACCCGGTCCAGCATCGCCAGCGTCTTGTCGATCAAATCGTCATAGTCGAGCAGGCCACGCTCCTGCTTCTCGCGACGATAATTGGCGGCGGCCGCGGTCGCGATGTGCAGCAGCGCCTGCGTGCGGTCGCGGACCATCACCGCGCGGCGGCGCTCGACCAGCGGTTCGATACGCTCGCGCTCCCGATCGAACAGGCGCGCGAGCACCGGATTGTTGTCGCCGAATTTCTTCGTCACCACGGTTTTGCGCGGACTGCGCTCGTCGGTAAGAAAGACGCCGAGATATTCGTCGACCTGCGCCGCACCAGTGAACAGCAGCGCGTCGCGCAGCCGGGCGGCCTGGTCCTGATCGGACTTGCTGCCGGTATCGAGGACCAGGGCGACTTCCTCCCACCGCGATCGCGGCAGATGCGGTCCGTCGACGATCTCGCGCTCGACATCTTCGATGCTGTCGCCGGCGTCGACGCCGAGCGCGGCCGACATCTGCACGGCTGCGGCATCGGCGCTGCCGGCGCTATCGGTCCACGCCATGAAGTGATCGCGGCTGAGACACGCCTCGCGCACCACGTCCTTGAAGGTGACGTCGGCGGCGCTGGCCATCGCGACATTGAGTGCGCGGCCGGCGGCGCTGCCGGGATCGCGGGAGGCCTCCAGCAGCACCGCGAGATTGGCGCGTTCCATCATCTCGTTCTGGTCGCGTTCGTCGAGCACGGCGAAACGCGCCGGCACGTTGGCCTCGAACGGAAATTGCTGCAGCAGCCGGGTGCACAGCGCGTGGATAGTCTGCACCTTCAGCCCGCCCGGCGTCTCCAGCGCGCAGGCAAACAATTCCCGGGCGCGCATCCTCAAATTCGGACCAGGACGTGTAATTCCCGCGGCAAGGATCGCGGCATCCAGCGCGGTATCATCGAGCGTGACCCAATGGCCGAGTGTGGAAAACACCCGCTCCGCCATGTTGGCGGCGGCGGCCTTGGTGAAGGTGATGCAAAGAATTTTTTCCGGCGGCACGCCGCTGAGCAGCAGCCGGATCACCCGCTGCACCAGCACATGCGTCTTGCCCGAGCCGGCATTGGCGGAGACGAACGCCGACGACGTCGGGTCCGACGCGCGGGCCTGCGTGGCGCGAACGGCGTCGGGAATCGGGCGCGGCGCGGCTACCATTCCTCGATCCCCAGCCCGCCGGCGGCGGACCATTCCTTGATGCGGGCGAGATCATCGTAGGCGCCGTAACGGTTCGACCACATCGACAGATTGAGCGAGGTGTAAGGCTGGCTTTCGTTCTCGAAGGTGTGGATCAGGGCCTCCAGCTTTCTCAGCGCCTCGCCGGCGGCGACATCGGGCGGCTGCGGCGCGTCGCTTTTGTTGATCTTCAATTCCAGCGGCTTTTGCTCGCCCGGCGGATTGTTGCCGCTGAGCCTGACATAGGCGATCTGGCTGACGGAACTGTCCGCCGCAATGCCCTCGAAGCCGCCCTGTCTCAGGATGGCTGCTTCGAGCGTGAGCTGCGGCGACAGCCCCATCCGCACTTGTTTTCCGGTCGGCGGCTGCCCGGTCTTGTAATCGAGGATCGCAAAGGTCCCGTCAGCACGGCGTTCGATCCGGTCGGCGCGGGCGGACAGATAGAACGTGCGCTCATGGTCGAGGGCAATCGGTATTTCGCCCCGGATTTCGGCGTCGATCGCAGCGACATTGCCGCGCCGGGCGATTTCCCAATCGGCAAACCATGCGGCAATGCGCAGGAACCGCGGCCACCACAGCGCGCGCGCTTCCGGCCGCTCCATCAGCGGCGCAAAATATTTCTCGCCGATGCCGCGCAAGGCGCGCGCGGGATCATCGGGGAGCGCCGTCGCAAAAGTTCGTGTGAATTCGCCGAGCGCCTCGTGGATTGCCGAGCCGCGGTCGGCGGCCGACAGCGGCATGTCGACGGGATCGAGCGGCGACAGTCTCAGGATATGCCTGGCGTAGATCGTGTAGGGATCGCGCAGCCAGTCTTCGATCGCCGTCACCGACAATTTCAAAGGCCGGGTTTCGCGCGGCGGCGTCGGCGCGGGCTGCGGGATCGGCGTGACCTTCTCGGGCCTGTCCAGTTCACCAGCGAAGCGAACATATTGTTCGCCCGCCGCTTTGGCGGCTTTCCAGCGTTCCTCGCCCGCCACCGCTTCCAGCCGGTGCAGGAAGCGCGAGGCCACCGCCGGCGCGCCGCCCACCTTGGCGGCGTGGGCGAGGATGACGTCGTCGGCGCCGAGCAACTGCGCAAAATCGTGCGCCGACAGGCCGATGCGCCGCTCGGGCAGGTCGAGCCCCAGTTCATGCCGCATCGGCCGGCTCAGCCAGGGGTCAATTCGCGGCGCGGGCGGCCAGATGCCCTCCACCAGCCCGCCGAGAATGACGCGATCGGATTGCGTCAGCCGCGCTTCCAACTGGCCGTAGATATGGATGTGCGCGCTTGCCGATTCGGGCCGCCGCACCACGCGGTCGGCGAACGCGGTCTGGAACACCTCGGGATAATCGCCAAGCTGGACCATCAGCCCGCTTGCGGAAATCCTGTCGCCATCCGCCTTGCCGAACAGCTCGTCGAATGCGGATGCCAACGAAGATCCCTGCTGGCCGTCGAACACCGTGGCGACGCCGTGCTGGTCGCGCGACAGCTCGATCAGCACGTTGCGATGACGTTGCGCGAGATCGGCAAAATCATGCGGCCTTGACGGCGCGACGCTTTCCAGCGGTGCGAGCGCCGCCTGCAACGCCGTGATCAATCGATGGGCGCGATCGAGCTCCTCATCGCGAAGCCGGGCCCTCAGCTCCGATTTGTGCAGCGAGGAGGTTTCGCCGTTCCTTAGCTTGGCAAGTTCGCCACGAAAACGGTCAAAATCGCGTATGAGTCCGCTGCTTCCCGCCGGCGGGCGCGTGCCGCGCAACAGCGCCAGTTCGAGCACTTCGACGTCGTTGCCGAGAGCGCCCGGCGCGCTGCCAAGGCAGCACAGCGGATGCTTGAGCAGCGCCAGCAACGTCGGCGGCTCCAGGCCTTGTGCCGCCGCCTCCGCGGCGAGCCGCGCGAAAATTCCCGCCGACGTGTCCATCAGCGTATCGCCCCCGGAATCGTCGAATTCGAGATTCCAGCGGCCGAGCGACGCCATTACCCGCCGCGCCAGCGCGCGATCCGGCGTCACCAGCGCCGCCGATTTATTCAGGTGCCGCGCCTCACGCATCGCCACCGCGATCGCGAGCGCCTCCATTTCGGGATTGGCGGCTTCGATCACGGCGAGATTTGTCATGCCGGCTGAAATCCTGCCGACGATATCGGGCTCAGCCAGCCGCCGGTGCCATTGCGCGGTGGCGTTGGAAGGCCGCATCGCCTCGGAGACCAGCACGTCGCGCCCATGCGGCGCCGGGTTGCCCAGGATTTCGACATCGCCGCGCTTGATCCTGAAGCGATCGAGCAGTGCGTGCATCGCGAACTGCGGATGATTCGACGCCGGCGGCACGGTGAATTTATCTTGAGCGTCCTTGACGCCACCGATCAACTGCCACGCATCGTCGTCGAGATCGGTATCGAGTCCCGGCAGCACCACTGCGCCCTGCCGCAAGCCTGCGATGATACGCAGGAGTTCTGCGCTCGAAGGTCTCGAACCTGTCGAGCCGGCGGCGATCACCGGACCTTCATGCTGCGCGAGCCGCAAGGATTCGGCTTCGATCAGCCGATTGATGCGTTCCATCGGCTCTATCTTGTCGTGCGCCTGCCGAATCATCGGCCAGACATCCTTGGCGATGTTCAGGAAGCGCAAGGTGAGCTGCCAATATTGGTCAAGCGCTTCAGGCACAAGCCGGTCGAGCGCGCTCCAGGCGACCTTGCGGGTCACCATGTCGTCCATCAGGTGCGCCAGATCGTTCGCCAGCGCCAGCGTCGATGCGGGTCCTCCGAGCACCAGCGGCGCCTGAGAGGGATCCTCCGGCTTTATTCCCTTGGCCCAAGCTGCGATCATCTGGGCCAGCAGGAACCGCCGCTCGAGTTCGCCAAAGGCAGGCGGAATATCGAATGCTTCGCTGACGCCTTGATCCGCGAAGGACGCTTCGTCGTCATCGATGGCGCCGAGCGGGACGATGCGTGGCAATATCACCGCATCGGTCTTCAGTTCGTCGAGAAAGATTTCCCGCGCCGCGCGTCCGGCGCGGCGGGTCGGCAAATACAGCGTGGCCCGCGCCAGATTCTCGGGATGCCTGCGGGCCTCAAAGCCCTCGACCAGTCTGCCATCGACCAAAGCGGCGATAACGGTGCGCAGGAACGGCGCGGATACGGGGACGCTGAAAACGCGCATGGGCTGCCTGATTCGGGAACGGGCCGCATCATGGCATGAGCGCTTCCTGGGTGCGATTTCTTATTGGGTATGCGGGCTTTTTCTACTTTGCATGGGGTTGTTTCGCGATTTTTTGTAGAGCCGTAGGCTGGCAAAGGCGCCCTGCCCATCAACTGCCAGTGCAGCCCATGCCCTTGAAACGGTGGGCACGCTTCCGCCTGGCCCACCCTGCTGGAGCGCGCCCTACGCCACGCTCTCGAGAAACGCCTCTTCCGCCGCGGCGACCGCGTCGGGGGTTCCCACATGCATCCACACGCCGTCGAGCCGCAGGCCGAACAGCCGCTCCTGCTCGTTGGCGCGATCGAATATCCTGGTCAGCGAGAATTCGCCCGCGGGCGCATCCACAAACAGCGACGGCGACATGATCGCCGCACCTGCATAGACGAACGGGACGACTTGATGTTCCTTCGGCTTGCGCAGTGCGCCGTCAGGCAGCATGGCATAATCGCCGCGGCCGGCGTAACCGATGCTGCTCGTGGTCGGCGCCATCAGCAGCAGGATGTCCATCTGCTTGGGATCGAAGGTCTCGGCCAGCCGCCCCAGATTGGGCCGCACGCCGTCGATCCACATCGTGTCCGAATTGACCAGGAAAAACGGCGCAGCGCCGAGCAGCGGCAATGCCTTGACGACTCCGCCACCGGTGCCGAGCACCTGATCGCGCTCATCGGAGATGGTTACGCGGGGCCTTGTACGTCCGGCCACATGATCGATGATCTGGTCGGGCAGGTAATGCACGTTGACGACGGCTTCACCGACGCCGGCATCGCCGAGCTTGTCGAGCACGTGATCGAGCAGCGCCCGGCCCGCCACCTGCACCAGCGGCTTCGGCATCCGGTCGGTCAAGGGCCGCATGCGCACGCCGAGACCGGCAGCGAGGACCATGGCTTTGGCAGGTCTGACGGGCATTCAGGATATCTCGAACCGTTGTCAGCGTATTCCAGAGTGGATAGCGGTTTTGCGACCGGAATACACGTAAGTTACTGAAGTCACATCGCGGATCATATCACGGTGATTCGCGTGGCGCATGGATGGTGAGGCCATAGTCGCCGGCGATGACGGCTGTACGACGGCAACAGCGACGCCGTTCAAGCGTCGGCCGACAGCGCACCGCGCCGGGCCTGCTTTTTCTTCTTGTCGCCCTGTTTCAGGAACGTGACACCGATCTGGTCGCCATTGACCCAGGACAGCTCGCAGCGGCGGTAGGCGAGGCCGGTGGACGACAGCAGCAGAAAGAATTCCTTGAGATTCAGCCCTTCGACGGAGCCGTCGATGGTAAGCTTCGCGCCGGTTTCCGAAATATCTTCCATGAGACAATCGCGCCGCCAGGTGCCGTCGATGCCCATCATATGCGCGGGAATCCCCCGCTCGAACGTGACGCGCTCGCCCTTGCGCCGTTCCGTCGCCATACTTTCGCTCCCCGCCCCTCAAGCAGCCGCTCCCCGCGCTCCCAAGGCAGGGCCCTGCCGATAGATTTAGACGCGGCTGGCTAACAAGCGGTAAATTATACCACCGGCGGCGGCACGTTGGCGCTGTACCACTCGCGAAAATGCGACAGTACGGGGTGGGCCAGTGAACGAGTAAGATAGGTCCAGATCCGCGGCTGGTGACGCAGATATTGCGGCTTGCCGTCGCGGCGGTTCAGCCGCGCAAAGGTGCCAAGCAGCCGCGTGTTACGCTGCGCCGACATGATGGCGTAGAGCTCGGCGAACCCTGCCGGATCGAACCTTTCATCGGCCGCGCGCCGCGCCTTGATGTAACGGGTCAGGAGCACAAGCTCGAGCTGTTCGGGAATGTCGATCCGCGCATCCTGCAGCAGCGACACCAGATCATAGGCGGCGGGGCCGAGCACCGCGTCCTGGAAGTCGATGATACCGACTTTGGCGATGCCGGATCGTCCGTCGAGCCAGATCAGGTTCGGCGAATGAAAGTCCCGCAGCACCCAGGTTCGGGCGGCCGCTGCAGCCTTGCTCAGCAAGGCACGCCACATCGCGACGAACTCGGCGCGTACCTTGTCGGTCGGCGCAGCATCGCGGTCCGGCAGGTACCATTCGAGCATCAAGCCGACTTCGACCAGCAGCGCATCGGTATCGAAGGCAGGGATGGTGTAGGTGATCTGCGGTGCCAGCGGCAGGATCTTCGGCAGCGGCTCGCGGTGGAGCGCCGCCAGCATATCGACAGCCGTTTCGTATCGTTCCATGATCGGCCGCGGCGGATCGCCTTCGATGAAGGCCACGGTGCCGAAATCCTCGGTGATCAGGAATCCGGCGTCGAGATCGGCATGATGGATCGCAGGCGCCGAGAGGCCGCGCTCGCGCAGGCCGTTGGCGATTGCGACGAACGGCTTGACGTCTTCGGCCAGATGCACGGCGGCGCTATATGATCTTCCGTCGTAGATCGCCGGCCCGTCGGGACGCCGCGGCGAATTCATCAGGATGACTGCGCCATCGTCGCGGATTAGCCGCGCATAGGAACGCGTGGACGCATCGCCGGGCATGCGCAGGCGTTTGGCGTCGATGTAGCCCGCGCCGTCGAGGAACTCCCGCAATGCCTTTAGCCTCGCGACTTGCGCGGCCGATTTGCCGTGACCGGTGATCTCGGCGGCGCGGGCGTTCGATCCGAGCGCCGGACGATGGCTGAGTGCAATGTCGATCCGGTCCGGCGGCAATGCGCCTGCCGCGCGCTCCGGCCGTTCGATCAGGACCAGTGCGCCTTCCGGCAACGGCGACAAGCCGATCTCTTCCAATTCAGCGGGATCCTTGACGCGGTAGAGATCGGCATGAACAAGCGGAAACGGCAGCCTTTCGTACGTGCGCGCCAGCACGAAGGCCGGGCTCAGGACTTCGATGGACTCATCGCTCGCGAGATAGCGGATCATCGCCCGCGCCGCTGCGGTCTTGCCGGCGCCGAGATCGCCCGAAAGGGTGATGACGTCGCCGGGGCCGGTCAGCAAGGCCAGATCGGCCATCAAATGCGCGGTCGCCGACTCGTTGGCCAGCGCCAGCGAGAATGTCGTGGGTGAGGTCATTCGGCGGCGCTGCGATGCGCGGCCTGATCGATCGGAAAATCGCACGTGACGGTCGTGCCCTTGCCGACGATCGAATCGACGCGCACCTTGCCTCCGTGCAGTTCGACAAACGAGCGCACCAGCGACAGGCCGAGGCCGGCGCCGCGATGCCGCGAGCCGTTGGAATGACTTTCGAACCAGTTGAACACCTTGTCCTTGACGTCGGGCGGAATGCCGGGACCGGAATCGGTCACCGTGAAGACAACGCTGTGGTCGGTCCGCCTGGCGCTGATGAGGACGGCCGCATCCTGCGGGGAAAAGCCGACAGCGTTGGCGAGCAGATTATACAGCACCTGCACCACGCGGCGCTCGTCACCGGTAAAGCCGCCGATATTGGGATCGATGTCAACCTTGAGTTCGATGCGGTCGGTGGCGAGCCGGTCCTGGATGCCTTCGGCGGCGGCTTCGATGGCTTTCTCGATGTTGACCGGGCCGAGCTCCAACTTCATGGCGCCGGCATCGATGGTGGCGAGATCGAGGATGTTGTTGGTGAGCGCGAGCAGCGCATTGGTCGATTTGGTGACGTAGTCCAGATATTCGGCCTGTTTCGCCGTCAGCGGACCGGTGGAGGGATCGCTCAGGAAATGCGCAAAGCCGATGATGGTGGTCAGCGGCGAGCGCAGCTCATAGGACACGTGGTGGACGAAATCGACCTTCATCTGGTCGGCGGCCTCAAGCGCCTCGTTGCGCTCACGCAGCGCGCGCTCGACATTCTCGGTGTCGGTAATGTCCTGGAACGTCAGCATGGTGGCGCCGTCGGGCAGCGGCATTGTCATGCAGTCCAGCACGCTGCCGTCCTTGCGCTCCAGCTTTAGCGGCACCTCGACCCGGTTCTCGATGGCGGTGACGGCGTCGCGGATGGTCCGCCAGGTGGTGGCATCGTCGAACAGCGGCCTGCACCAGGCTTCCACCGTCTCGATATGCGGCTCTTCCCTGAGCGCTTCGGGCGACAGTTTCCACATTTTCGCGAACGCCGGATTGAACAATTGCGCGCGGCCGTTGCTGCCGAACACCGCGACCGCCTCGGCGAGATTGTCGAGGGTCTCGCGCTGCACGCGGATAAGGCCGTCAAACCGTCGCGCCAGTTCCAGGCTTTCGGTGACATCGTCGAACAGATAGGTGACCCCGCCTTCCGGGTTGGGCGTGGTGACGACACTCACCGCGCGGCCGTCCGGCAGGTACCAGGTGTCCTTTGCGGGCTCGACGGCGCGATAGGCCTCGTGCAGCTTGGCCTTCCAGGCCCGGAAATCCGGCTGTTCCGGCAGCTTGCGCGCGGCACGCAGCCAATCGAGCACACTTGAATCGTCAGGATTGCCGTCGAGGAATACCCGGTCCAGGTCCCACAGTCGGCGATAGCTGTCGTTGTAGAACGCCAGCCGCCGCCTGGCGTCGAATACCGCAACTCCCGAGGACAGTTGATCGAGGGTGCGGCGGTGGGCCTCCGCCATCTGTACCAGCGCGGTGCGCAACGCCGTCGCCTCGCTGGCGTCGATCGCGATGCCGGCGCTTCCGCCGCCGACATTCAGGGCATGCACATCGTAGATGCGCCGCTCGCCGCCGACCACGATCGGCAGCCGCGCATTGAACGCCGCGTGACCACTGAGCGTGCGGCTTACCTCTACACGCTGGTCGCTTTCCAGCAGTTCGAGATTGCGCTGGATGGCGTCCGCAACGCCGGTGGCCTCGGTGGCTTTGACATAAGCCGCGTTGGCGTAACGGAGCTCGCCCTTCGTGTTCCTGGCCCAGATCGGCCACGGCACCGCGGCGGCGAAGTCGCGCAGCAATTCGGTTTCTTCCTGCAGCGCCTTGTAGCGCAGGTTCGATTCGGCGAGTTCCCGCCGCAATCCGCCGAGTTCACGGATCCGCACGATGGCTTGGCCACCGATGGCGCGGCCCATGGCCTCGATGGCGCGGCCATTCGAGGTGGCGAGGTTGAGCAGGAATCCCTCGCCGGCCTCGCGTAGTGCATCCACGGCATGATCCATCTGCAGTGCCGGTTCCGGCGGCAGCCAGGTTCCGAATGCGAGGATACGCTGCGGCTGATATTGCTGGGACTCCTGCGGCATCAACAGCGAGATGTCGCCGCTGATTTGCGGGCGGTTGTCGCCCGCAGCCCACGAGATCAGGATCTGCGGTTCCGCAAACAGCAGCGCGCGCAAGCGGTCGGCCTGGGCTTGCAGGTCGCCGATATCGGACCGCAGCCGCGCCTCGCTTCTCGCAGCACGGACGCGGGTGCGCATCAACAGGATCGCGGCCACCACCGAAAAGCCGAGCAGCGACAGCGCCGTGGTCAGCGCCGCAAATTCCTGGCGATTGAAATCGAGATAGGTCGCGATGGTGTCGGCCAACGACAGATCGCCGGCATGGGCGGAGGGGATCGACAGCAGTGCGGTCGCGCCAGCGCCGATCAGGCCGTTACGTGCCAGTGATGTGCACGACAGCAAGGTCCGACGTATCGCCACGACTACGCCCGACATGGTTTGCCCCAAACCGCACGACTTTACGCCCGGCGTTTTGCGCATGATCCGCCAAAGCATAAGCGGTTTGGCGATAAATCATGCGCCCATTATTAGTAGAGCGCGCCCCGATGCGAAACCGCTTTTCCGGCTTTGCCGATCGCGCTCGCTATTCGCGAATCGAAAGACAATATCCCCAACGGGAGTCGCCGGGTAAGAGTCCAGACCGTGAACGCGAAAGGCGAACCGAAAAAATGCGCGGTTAAATCCATCGGCGCGATTCTTATAAAATGAATCCGCTGTTTTAACGTCCGGTCGAGCCGAAACCGCCGCTGCCGCGATCGGTCGCGGATAGCGACCCGACGGGAACGAGTTCCACTCGGGTCACCGGCGCAATCACCATCTGCGCGATGCGCTCGCCGCGCCGGATCGGGAACGGCTCGCTACCATGATTGATCAGGAGCACGTTGATCTCGCCGCGATAGTCCGCATCGACCGTGCCGGGTGAGTTCAACACGGTGACGCCATGCTTGGCTGCAAGCCCGGAGCGCGGCCGAACCTGCGCCTCATAGCCCGGCGGCAGCGCGATGGTCAGCCCGGTCGGCACCATCGCGTATCGTCCTGCGGCCAGGATCAAGGGTGTGTCCGCCGGCACCGCCGCCAGCAGGTCGAGCCCGGCGGCGTCAGCGCTCTGATAGGCCGGCAGCGCCAGACCTTCAGCGTGGGGCAGTTGCTGGATGTCGACTTTGACCATGGCGCTCACGAGGAACTTTCTAAATTTTTGGCGATCCGTGTCACCAGTTCGGTTGCGACTTGTTCCTTGGTCATGACCGGCCAGGAATCGACGCTGATGTCGGCCCCGTCGCGCCGCAGCAGGTGAACCGTATTGCGGTCGCCGCCCATCACGCCCGTCGCCGGCGATACGTCATTGGCGACGATCCAGTCGCAGCCCTTGCGCGCCAGCTTGGCTTTGGCGTTGTCGATCAGGTGCTCGGTTTCGGCGGCGAATCCAATCACCAGCGGCGGCCGCTTGTCTTGCAGTTTTGCGACCGTCGCTAGGATATCGGGATTTTCGACCAGTTGCAGCGGCGGCATGCCGTCTGCGGTCTTCTTGAGTTTCTGTTCGCCTGCATTGGCGACCCGCCAGTCGGCGACCGCGGCGGCGAAAATCGCGATATCCACCGGCAGTGCGGCTTCCACCCGATGCAGCATGTCGCGGGCGGATTCCACGTGCTTCACCGTGACGCCCGCGGGATCGTCGAGATCGACCGGGCCGGAGATCAAGGTGACATCCGCGCCAGCCGCTTCGGCTGCAGCCGCAATGGCAAAACCCTGTTTGCCGGAGGAACGGTTGGCGATGTAGCGCACCGGATCGATCGGCTCGTGGGTCGGGCCGGCAGTAATGAGAATGCGCTTGCCGGCCAGCGGGCGCGGGCGCGGCGGATGCAGGATATCGGCGGCGGCAGCGGCGATTTCCACCGGTTCGGCCATCCGGCCGATACCGGCCTCGCCCGCTTCGGCCATTTCGCCGGCATTGGGTCCAATCATGGTGATGCCGTCGAGGCGAAGCTGCAACACGTTGCGGCGGGTCGCGGCATTGTTCCACATCAGCGGGTTCATCGCCGGTGCCAGCAGCACCGGCCGGTTGGTAGCGAGCAGAATGGCGCTGGCGAGATCGTCGGCATGGCCGTGCGCCATCTTTGCCATCAGATCGGCAGTTGCCGGCGCCACCACGATCAGTTCGCAATCGCGCGCGAGACGGATATGGCCGGCGTCGAACTCGCTCTCGGGATCGAACAGGTCAGCATAGACGCGCTCATGCGACAGCGCGCTGGCGGCAAGCGAGGTGACGAATTGCTGCGCGGCCTTGGTCAGCACGCAGCGGACGTCAATATGTCGCTCCTTGAGTCGCCGGATTAGGTCCAGCGCCTTATAGGCGGCGATGCCGCCGCCGATGATCAGGGTGACGCGAGCCAGGCCAATGGCTGCGCCAGCGCGGACCTGCGTGGCGGGAGCGGCGGCGGTCGGCGACATGAACGCGGGCGACGGGGCGCCGCCATGGGCCGCCTCGCGCAGGATCACCCGCACCTCGTCCTCGACCGAACGGCCGTTGCGGGCCGCCCGCAACCGCAGCTCGTCCCGGACGGCATC
>LNAP01003100.1_pt1 | contig 16041 bp, 15 predicted proteins | sample 602601 | NCBI WGS metagenome assembly LNAP01 (sample SAMN02440304, study PRJNA202911) | soil metagenome | biome: Subtropical and temperate rainforests or woodlands; isolation source: soil samples (1 kg each in a 20% v/v slurry with milli Q water) were... ... | reverse complement strand
AGTGCCGGGTGAGCTGTTGCTGACTTACGCGCCTTAAGGTTCAGACTCTGCACAAAAAGCCCCGCCTTCGAGAGAAGAGCGGGGCTTTTTATTGGGTGTGATTCAGGTGATTCAGAACTGGCTTTACTTCTTGCCAGATGATCCACATGACCTTTCTCCACAGGAAGATTTTTTCATGACTTCATCCTCCGGCCAATCGGTTGGATTGCAATGAATTCCTTGTTTGTAATTTTCCTGTATGAAGCGGATGAAGCGCTCTGCCTGGGAAGGAGGAGTTATATAGCCCTCTTTCGCAGAGCCTTGCGGCACCCGAAGCCGATACTCAGCGGGAACGTTCACAGGGCAAGATCCAAAGTAGTAAAACAAATCGGCTATCAAGACGTACTGACCAAAAATGTCATCATTTAGGTGCTTTTGACACGGTTTATTAATTGCCCAATGGTGCGGGTTTTTGATCTGTTCGAAATGAGAGGGCTCAGATGCACCGGGTACCAAGGGACGATAGATGCTGTCCCCGACTCTTCTGATAGGATCCGTTGAATTGGCGTACGGGATTTTGTCTTGAAATCGTGGGTCGGCGAAGTAGTCGCGCATATGGAGTTTTTCGCCAACCCGCATCAAGTAAACTAGCCGCTCTTCACCTACAGGGTCACGATTCAGGTCAACTGAAGTGAAGCCAGCAATCCATTGGCCTTTACCCTTGGATTTCCTCATATACGGTTTACAGGTAGCCAGTGTGAGCGTATGGCCGAACGGGTTCGGGGCAAACCCAGAGTCATGGGTCATCTTGTAGCTGAATACTTCCATCAATGCCTCCTGCTTGTTCAAAGGAAGAACATGTCATCTGGGAAAGCGCCGTATGGCATCTGGGAAGTATCTAAAGCCCCGCCCTTCTAGAGATGGCGGGGCTACTTTTCGGAATTTCTGGCGGCAAACCCCGAGCCTGTTGCGCTATTGGTAGTCTCACCTACTGAGGTGGTGCTGCGGTAACCCGCCTCATAAATTCGTCAAAAAGCGGTACTGTGAAAGCGATTTGCGCATATTCAGGGCTGTAGATCATTCCTTTCTTGATCAAGCTGTCCCGTACTGGGCCTAGGCTTGTTGCAGTTCGACCCAAGGCTGTCGCTACATCCGCTGAGCGTTGGGGTCCTTCGCCTAACTCAGCCAAACAACGCATGTAATCCCGCTCAGCAGGGGTCGTTCGGTCAAAGCGAACCCGGAAAAATGACTCATCGAGCTTTCGAATGCTTTCAACGGTGGCAGTGCGAGCATCCTGTTCAGTGATGGTTTCTCCTTCAGCCAAATTCCATGCGGTATAACCCCATTCCTGAAGAAAGTAGGGGTAGCCGTGTGTTTTATCGTAAATCTCTTTTAAAGCCTCTTCAGATATAGCTGCACCTTCGTCTTCTACCGGATCGCGGATTGCTTTCCAGGCATCAACTTCTAACAGCGCACCTAAACGGGGGAATTCAAATAGTCGCTCAGCGTAGCTTTTGGCATCACCGGCTTGTCCAGCCAACTGAGGGAGGCCAGCGCCAAAAAGGATCAAAGGTAAGCCAGCCTGGTTAATGGCGTGCATACCACGAATCAGTGCGCCCAGTTCGTCTTTGGAAAGGTACTGCAATTCATCGATCAGAATGGCTACAGGTTTGCCTGCGTCTCTGGCAGCCTCTCCAGTTGCGATTAAGACGTCTCTCAAATCATCTTCAAGGTTCCCGCTGTCCGCATAGCCGGCTTCGGAATCACCCCCCAACGTAACCTCTGCACCACCTGCGGCAATGGTGATATTGCCGATAAAACTACGGAGTACCCGGATACCTTTTTTTACCGCCTCGACAGTATTTTGCATTCGATCTAAACGCAGTAGTAAACGACGCAGCACGGGTATCAGCAGCTGCTTAAGCTCTGCTCCATCGTGGGCCTCCTGCATTTCGGCGAGATAGTCCAGACTGACTGCGCGATCCTTGATTTGATTCAAAAGCACAGTCTTCCCGACCCCGCGCAAGCCCAAAATCATCAGGGATTTCGCATGTTTCCCACGTTTGGTGCGCTCCAGTGCGGTTTCAGCAGTTCCCAACACCTCGGAGCGTCCCGCTAGCTCTGGCGGTGACACACCTGCACCAGGGTTGAACGGATTGATGTTTTTATCCACGTCTTAAGCTCATAGGAAGATATAGGTAGTTATAGTGATAATTAGCTATAACCGCAAATAAGTGGTTAGAAACCTCAAAGGTACACAGGCTGAAAGCCAGTCAACATTTCTGACTCTGAACTAAAAGCCCCGCGTTTCGAAAGAAGTGCGGGGCTTTTCGTTTAGGTCTGGTTGTTACCCGGTGCGTCGAGCACCTTCACCACGTCATCGATGATCGCTTTGCTCATATCCTGCAAAAAATGCGACGCCCAGTCATGGCGGTCGGTGTCGCGGACCATGGCGGCGTCTGATGCGAGAAGTTTGGCGACATGGAGAAGATCAGAGGCGTGGGAGAGGGCTTTGATCACCGGGACACCGGCATTGATGCGAAATAGAGGTTGGTTGGCGTGGTAGGAGAAAGGGGTGAAACCGATGGTTTTCAGGTCTTGGGGATTGGTCATTGGGCACCTCCAGTGGTTGAGCGGTGGTGGGGGATGACCGGTGGAGCAGAGGTGCAGATTTTGGACGGATCAATAACGTGCATGAGCAAACTCCAGAACCAAAGTAGAGCTGCCACGTTCGTTATCAGGCGAATGGGTGGCAGCTATGCGCAGGCTGATAAACCGGTATGCACGACCCGGCAGACCCGAAGGTCTCCCGCGCACAGCCGCCATTGCACGAGTTTGCAGGCATAAAAAACGCCTGCAATCATGATTTTGGCGCTGATACGCGCGCATATTACCGGGTTATCAGGCCCGGTCGCTGAATTGGCAGCGACGGTTTGAAGTTAGCCTGCACGGGTGAGGGCCACAATCGTAGCGATCTGGTGGCGGTGGATGTCATGCGGCCAGCAAACGCTTCGCCGGACACGATCGCCTGTGGCGAGAGAGCTTGCTCCCGCTCGGCTGCGCAGCAGTCGCTAAAGCCTGTAAATGCGGTGTGTCAGAGGAAATGCAGGGGAGCGCTTCGCACTCCAGCGGGAGCAAGCTCCCTCGCCACAGAGGTGGTGGGGTAGTTACTTTTTGTAATCGTCTAGCAACCGGAAAAACCGCTCACGCACCTGGCTGTTATCGCTATGCGCCACGTTGAAACGCAGGAAACGGCTAGCGTCCGGCGCTTTGCTGAGCAGGGTGCCCGGTGCCAGTACAAGGTCGATTTCCAGGCCTTTCCTTGCCAGTGTTTCGGCATGCAGCCCTTCGGGCAGGCGCGTCCAGATGAACAACCCTTCATGCGGCAGCGAAGAAACGGAACAACCCGCCTCCACCAGCCAACTCGACACCCGACTGCTCGACTCGTAAAGCCGATCCACCGTGCGCCGGGTATGTTTGGCATAGCTGCCATCACTGAGCATCGTGCAGATAATCTGCTCCGCCAGTTCTGAGGTCATGCCACCAGCGGCCATCTTGAGTGTGACCAGCCGTGCGGCCAGTTGCGGTGAAAGCACTGCGTAGCTGACGCGGCTGTTAGCCGTCAGGGTCTTGGAAAAACCGGACACGTAACTGACATTGTCCAGCCCACCCGCTGCCAGGCGTGGCGTGCTTCGTTGCTGCAAGTCGCAATACAAATCGTCTTCGACGATGTGGAAACCATAACGGTGACTCAACTCCAGCAAGCGATAAACCTGGGCCGGGGAGAACGAATGCCCGGTCGGGTTGTGCAAGGTGTTGTTGGTCATGTAGAGCACGGGACGATGGGCAATCAGCAGTCGCTCGAAGGTCTCGAGGTCCATGCCGTCGCTCCCGCGGGGGATGGTGACCACGCTGACACCATGCAGGGCCAGATTGGTGTGCATGGTGAAGTAACACGGATCGTCGAGCAGCACCGTGTCGCCGGGCTTGACCAGCAGGCGCATCAGCATGTCGATGGCCTGCACGGTGTTGGCCGTGGTGATGATCTGCTCCACCGGCACTTCGATGCCCAAGGCCGACAGCTTGACCCGCAACGCCTCGCGCAACGGCAGGTAACCGCCAGCGACGCCGTATTCGCCCATGCGCAGGGAGGTGGCGCGCAACGTGCTGCGCACGGCTTTCAGCAACTCGTCAGCCGGCAGCCACGAGGACGGCAGGAAACCGGCCCCAGGGCGTAGCGCCCCGTTGTCCAGCAGCACCGCGCGGCGGACCACGCTGAGCGTGTCTTGAGGTTGCAGGTCCGGGCCGGCATCGGTCTTGATCGTGATGCTGGAACGGTGCACGTAATGCCCCGAGCCCTGGCGTGAAACCACCAAACCCTTGGCCCGCAAGCGGTCCAGAGCATCCACCACCGTGGATTTGCCCACGTTCAGCAACTCGGAGAGTTCGCGAATCGGCGGCAGCCGGGAGCCGTGAGGCAGGCCTCCGTGGCTGATTGCCTCCGATAATTGATCGACGATCTGCTGAACCAGCGGTACCCCCTGCTGGAACTCGATAGCGGCGATCACTGCGCGCTGAACCTGCATTTTACTGGTCACTCCGGCAGTAAAGTTCGTTGGATTCTATACGAACTTGCTCTGATGAAAACAAGCGTCTCTCACTACCATCACCTTACAGACTTTCTTGATTGTCGGCGCTGTGGCCTCGGCAATCGCTTGGTTCCAGAGGTGTTGCATGAGTGTAGAAACAACGGTCGCCATCGCCAAACCGGTGATTAACATTCGCCTGTTCACAATCCGGATCATCACGGCGGTGTCGCTGTTTGCCGTGTTGGGCAAGGCCAACGTCTGGCTCGACACCGCCACCAACAGCATCCTCGCCCTCGGCTATCGGGCCTTGCTGTTGCTGTTGCCGTTGACCTTGTTGGTGTTGGGCCGGCGTTCGCTGAGCGTTACGTTGCTGTGCGCCGCCCTCGGCTTGGTCTTGCTCGCGGTCACCAGCAACCAGGGCATGGTGATGTTTGCCGCTGCGTTGTTTGCCTACGGCATTGCCATCGCCGGCTACCTGATCAAGAGCGAAGCGGCCCAGACCAAAGAGGGCGCAGCCTACAACCGGGTCGCCATGAACATGGGCAGCCTGTTGGCGGGGTTGATCCTGCTGTCGCCCTTGTTGACCCCAACCATGTTTTTCCTCGGCGCTGCCGCTTTCGTGCTGCTCTGCCTGCCCATCGCCATGGGGGCGACGTTCACCACTCAAGCGGTCGTGGCCCACCCGGTGACCCACGACGGCAGCGGCTGGCGCAACAAACTGCCGTGGGTGATCGCCGGCATCATCATGGGGATCAAACTGTTTGGCGTATTCTCGATCCTGCCGCAAGCCATCCTGCTCGAAACCGGTGAATTACCTGCCTGGTACGGCCTGATGCTGATCCTCAACAGCGCGGTGGTGGTGTTCGCTCAGGTGCCGATGATGAAGCTGATCGAACGCACCGGGCGATTCAAGGTGGTCGCGGTGATCGGGATCATCGTCGGCGGTTTTGCGGTGCTTTCGTCTCCGGCCGCTTTTCACGTCGAAACCCTCGTCGGCGCGTTGATCTGGGTGGCGCTGCTGTCCCTCGCCGAATGTGCGTTCAGCTACCTCGATTACTTCTCCGTCAAACAAAACAACATGTTCGTCAAGGAAGTCTCCCTCGGTGTCGGCGCAGGCCTGACGGTGCTGATCATGCGGGTCGTGCCGCCGCCGTACAACGCACTGGTGCTGGCCGCCATTGGCGCGGGCGGGATCCTCGCCTGGTACTACCTCAACCGTAAATCCAATGCGTCGTTGCACGACTGACTCATCTCGGTTGCGTTACTCACTTCACAGGTCGGAGGCTTCATGAATACGACATCATGCGTAGTCGTGGTCGGGTACAACGGCAATCGGGTGCAAGACATCCAGAAACTGCGCGAGCTCTGCAAGACGCTCTATAACGCCCGGCTTATCCTGGTGGTCGATCAGATTCAGCCCGCTGACGAGCAAGTGGCCGATCACGTCTGCAGCACTTCACTGGCGCCCGAAGAGGTAGCGGCCTCCCTCGAGCTGGTGGTGGGATGCTTGAATGCCGATCGATGGAAGCTGATCGGCGTTCTGCCATTTTCCGACCGTGGCGTGTTACTCGGTGCCGCACTGGCTACCCATTTCGGCCTGCCCGGTATCACCCCGGACGAGGCGCGGGCCGGGCTGGACAAGCAGATCTTTCGCAAGCTGGAAGCGGCTGCCAGTACTTCACCGGAGCATTACCGTCCGGTGTTTTCCGCACGCATCGCGAGCCTGGCCGAACTGCGCCAGAGGGTCATCGAGCTGGGCGGCAAAGCCTTTATCAAGCCCGCTTGTGAAGGGGCGAGCAGAGGTTGTCGGGTCATTCATCATCCATCCGAATGCGACGAGGCCTGGCACGCACTCAAGCCGTATCGCGAAGGCGGGATCGTCCTTGAAGAGCTGATCCAGAACGCTCGGGAATACAGCTGGGATTACGTGGCCGGCAGCACCTGGGTTACCGAAAAAACCACCACCGAAGGCGCCTATCGCGCGGAAATCCAGCAGGTAGTGCCCGCGCCGTTGACGGCCGACGTGCAGGCTCGATTGTCGGCAGCGGGTCGGCACATGTCGGCGTTGGTCTCGGTGGATAACGGCGCCTACCACAACGAAGTGTTCCTGCGCTCCGGCGGGCTGACCTCTGCCGTGGAAACCAACATGCGCCCCGGCGGCATGCACATCTGGGACCTGGCCCGCCTGGCGTTCGTGGATTTCGATCCGTGGGAAAAATGGGTCAGATGGGCGGTGGAAGGCAAGGCCGAACACCGGGATCCCGTCGCCCGGGGTTATTGCGGCATCCGTCTGTTCAGAGCGCCGGCTGACGGTATTTTGCGCGCCACGCCAGACATCGAATCGCTGGCCCGGAAACTGAACATTGAACTGGTGGAAGCGGTGTATGCCAAGCGCGTCGGTGATTCGGTCATGGCATTGGTGAAGGACAACACCTCATTCATCGGCCACATCGTGTTGTTCAGCAAGGACTACGGACAACTCAGCGACAACCTGTTGCGGCTGGCAGAAGCGATCGAGTCTCGCGTCGAGGTCACCTGCCTGGCCCCGGCGACGAGGGCCTTTGGCTGAGCCGTCGGGACCTGCGTTTTTTTGCATGATTGATTCAGAGGGTTTGGTAAATGATTGAGCAAAAGAGCTGTGATGAGCGTTTCATCGACCTGGCAAAAGAGCTTGGCTATGACATCTACGGCGAGAACACCGCTGGCGGGCATTACGCCCCGCTGATTCGGCATCATGACGAGCTGTACATCAGTGGCCTGGTGCCGCGCATGAACGGCAAGATCCAGAACCCCGGCAGAGTCGGCCTGGAATTGAACATGGCAGATGCGCAAACCGCAGCCAGCATCAGCGCGATGCGCGGGCTGGCGCTGATCGTTGATGCGATTGGTTCGCTGGATAAAATAAAGTCGCTGGTACGAATAACGGTCTATGTCAAATCCACGGCGGACTTTGTTGATCTCAGTGAAGTGGCCAACGGTGCGTCGGATGTATTCAGCCATGTGCTGGGGGACGCCGGTAAACATACCCGAACGACCGTGGGTGTTTATCAATTGCCGAAAAATGCCGCGATAGAAGTTGACATGATTGTGGCGCTGAAACCGTCGGCGTTATAAGTGTTGGTTGTTCGGCTTTACAGTGTTGAATGGTTGGCCTAAGGTTCGGCCAATCAAGTCGACAACATAAGTTGGAACTCGCGATGAATAATGTTCAAGGTGCGTTTTTTTCCTATAAGGACTTTCGCCAGAGTTTGCATCAGCCGTCGGTCAGTGCACAGGTGTGGAAGAGGGGCGAACTGACAGACATGCGGCAGAGTCTCGAGGCCAGCGACGTCGATATTGTTGCGCTGGCTCACGACAACAGCATCGAAGGTTGCAAGTTGACCCCAGGGATGGCGGTGTCCATGCAATGGTTGAAACCGGGTGCGGTGTTGAATGGGCATGCTCATTCGTGGTGGCACCTGTTCATCATTCAGTCCGGCCGCGGCGCCTTGACCCTGGGGGATGCCGATGAAGTAAGCGTCAGCACTGGCGATGTGCTGCTGGTGCCGGCATGGACCCGACACGGCTTCGTCAACACCAGCGACGACGAGCCGCTGGCGATGCTCAATATGAGCAACATGCCGCAAATGGCGTCGCTCTCCAGCCTGGACGATCGCCAGGCCTGATCACTGTCCAACCATCACTTTCCCTTCGTTGCACACCAGGGAGTCAGCGTTCGCTGACTCCCTTTTTCTTTTCTGCGGCCCTGTCAAATCCTCCCGGCGTTCTGCGCTTTTTAACTTTCTGTATCGATAGAAACAGATAATTTCTGTATCTGTTCAGCGCTTGAGCAACTAACTACGATCACTTCCAAGGCAACGGATTAATGTGGTTAGTGCAAGGGAGCGTTCTATGGAAAGTACAAAGCTTAAACTCTATGTCGGTGCAGATTTTGTCAGTGCTTTTGCGATGTCGGCTTTTGTGGCACTCAAGGAAAAGCAACTTTCATTTGAACTTGTCACGCTGGATTTGAAAGCGCGCGAGAACTATCAAGCGAACTATCGTGATCTGTCTCTCACCTGCAAGATTCCCACGCTGATTCACCAGGGCTTCGCATTGTCGGAATCTTCGGCCATTGCCGAATACCTGGAAGAAATAGCGCCGGGGCATAACCGACTATTGCCGCTGGACATCAAGCAGCGCGCCCGAGCCCGTCAACTCCAGGCCTGGTTGCGCAGTGATTTGTTGGTCATTCGCAAAGAACGCCCGGCGGATCTTATTTATTTCGGCAAAAAAGATACCCCGCTGTCCGACGATGCCCTGGCCGCCGTCGACCGGTTATTTTTTGTCGCCGATCGGTTGCTGGAGGGCGGCGCCGAGCATCTGTTCGGTGACTGGAGCATTGCCGACACCGACTTGGCAATCATGCTCAACCGACTGGTCGCCAATGGTGATGAGGTTCCCTCCCGACTCGCCGCGTACGTCCGCCGCCAGTGGGATCGCGACAGTGTTCGGGCATGGATGGACATAGAGCGCGCAGCGCCGGCCATCCAGTAAGAACTGCCAGCCAATCACCAGGAGCGCTGTCATGCAGGGAATGTCGGAGCAGGAAAGATACAAGCCTTATAACTCACGCACCATTCGAGACACGCCGTACTGGCAGAAACTCACGCCGGCGTTGCAGGAAGCCATGACCGTCGTGGCCCGGGTCATGCCGTTTCGCACCAATGAATACGTACTGGGCACATTGATCGACTGGAGCAACATCCCGGACGATCCGATTTTCCGCATGACCTTTCCCCACAAGGACATGCTGCTGCCGGACGAATACGCCTCGCTCAAGCAACTGATCGACCTGGATGACACTGCCGCCATCAAGCGGCGGATCGAGGCGATCTGGTTGCGCATGAACCCGCATCCGGCCGGGCAACTGACGCATAACGGCGCGACTCTTGATGGCAAGGTCCTGCCGGGCATACAGCACAAGTACCGCGAAACCGTGCTGTTTTTCCCCGGTGCCGGTCAGACCTGTCACGCCTACTGCACGTTCTGTTTCCGCTGGGCGCAGTTCATCGGCGAAGAAGAACTCAAGTTCAATGCGCGCGAATCCCAGGAGTTGGTGAGTTACCTGCGGGTGCACACCGAGGTCACCGACGTGCTGATCACCGGGGGCGATCCGATGATCATGAACACCCGTTCGCTGGCCGGTTACATCGAGCCGTTGCTGGACTTGCCCCACCTGAAAAACATCCGCATCGGCACCAAATCCGTGGCGTATTGGCCGCAACGGTTTGTCAGCGACAAGGACGCGCCCGAGTTGCTGGAGCTGTTCAAGCGAATCGTCGCGGCGGGGAAAAACCTTTCGATCATGGGGCACTACAACCACCCGGTGGAGATCCGCCAGGCCATCGCCCGCCAAGCCATCGAACGTATTCGTTCCAGCGGTGCGACGTTGCGCATGCAGGCTCCAGTGATTCGGCACATCAACGAAAACCCCGCGGATTGGGCGGCGCTCTGGACCGAAGGCGTGCGGCTCGGCGCAGTGCCTTATTACATGTTTGTCGAGCGCGATACCGGCCCCAGTCATTACTTCGCGATGCCGCTGGCCCGGGCATTCGAGATCTTTCAGGCGGCGTATCGCTCGGTGTCCGGGTTGGCGCGCACGGTTCGCGGTCCGTCCATGAGCACCTTCTACGGCAAGGTATTGATCAACGGCATCGAAACCGTGGCCGGGGAGAAAGTCTTCGTGCTGCAGTTTCTCCAGGCTCGCGATCCGCGATGGGTGTTGCGCACGTTCTACGCGCGCTTCGATCCGCAAGCGACCTGGTTCGATGAGTTGCGGCCGGCGTTCGGTGAGCGCTCGTTCTTCTTTCAGTCCGAGCCTGATCGTGTGGTTGCGCCGGCGCCCGAATTAATACCGGTTCTGCTCGAAACGGCGTAGGACGATTCATCAGGAGATATGGACATGAGCGGTATTCCGTTTGATCAGCGAGAAGGTTACATCTGGCTCGACGGCGAGTTCGTCGAGTGGTCCCAGGCTCGGCTGCATGTGCTGACCCACGGTTTGCACTACGCGAGCACGGTGTATGAAGGGGAACGTGTCTACAACGGCAAGATCTTCAAACTGCGCGAACACAGCGAGCGTTTGTATCGCTCGGCCCGGTTGATGGATTTCGTCATTCCCTATGAGCTGGCCGAGCTGGAAGCGGCCAGCCATGAACTGCTGCAGCGCAACAACGTGGTCGACGGTTATCTGCGGCCGGTGGCCTGGCGCGGCAGTGAAATGATTTCCACCTCGGCCCGCTTCAACAGCGTCCATGTGGCGATCGCCTGCTGGCAATGGCCGAGCTATTTCGACCCGGCCGGGCACATGGCCGGCATTCGCTTGAAGACCGCCGAGTGGCGTCGTCCGCCACCGAGCTGCAGCCCGTTTGAAGCCAAGGCATCCGGGCATTATCAGATCGCCACCCTGAGCAAGCACGATGCTGAAAACAACGGCTATCACGACGCCTTGATGCTCGACTGGCGCGGCAACGTTGCCGAAGCCACCAGCGCCAACGTGTTCTTCGTCAAGGGTCGGACGTTGCACACCCCGGTGCCGGATTGTTTCCTCAACGGCATTACCCGTCAGACCGTCATCGAACTCGCCAAGGCGCTGGATTACCAAGTGGTCGAGCGAACCATTGTTCCTACGGAGCTTGGCGACTTCGACGAGTGTTTTCTCACCGGTACCGCGGCCGAAATCACCCCCGTGCAGCTCATCGATGAACATCGCTATCGACCGGGCAACGCCTGTCGCGACTTCATTGCCGCCTACACCTCAACCGTCAACGCCTGATAAACAGCCAGGAATCTCACCATGTCAGATCAAGGGATTGTCGCGTCCAAACCTTACGTTTCACTGGGCCACCGCCACGAAGAATTGTCGGCGCGAGGCTGGACGGTGTTGACGTCGGATGAGTTCGCCGACGATGTGCTCGGCACGCTGCAAGCGTTCGGCTCGGTCATACCACAATTCAACGGGCAGACCGCATTCGCCATCACCCGCAAGCCGGGGTACGAAGACTTGCCGTATTCCCAGAGCATGAACGGCATCGGCCCACACACCGAAGCGCCAGTGTACGGTCCGCCGCCGCGCTACCTGGCGTTGCATTGTCATCAACAGGCCACGTGCGGTGGCGGACACACGGGGTTGGTGGACGGGTATGAATTGCTGGCGTTCCTTGAGCGCACCGATCCCGAGCTGCGTGAATGGATCGACGACACGCCTGTGGAGTTTGTCGCCACCGCCAAGCCCGGTGAGGCCGCGCAACGCCGGGTCAAGGAATACATCCTGACGCCTACAGAGGACGGGGACATTTTCCGCTTCAGCTACAACCAGTTTCACTACGGTGATGTGAATCCTTCCAAGGACGATCTGCTTCACTCGCAAGTCGCCAACAGCTCGTCGCCACTGGCCAGGTTTGCAGTCCTGGGCGAAGCGTATTTCATTGAGCACAACACACCGGTGCTGATTCCCGATGGGTGCCTGCTGATTTGGGACAACTGGCGGATGATCCATGCCCGCAGCCGATACACTGACCCGGCGCGAAACCTGACCCGCTACTGGCTGGCCTGATTCATCCGTCGCCCTTAATTTCATTGGCGTACCCGTCATCGGGTACGCGTCCTACAGGTATCGCGTCATGCAAACAGCAATCGAGATCGCCAAGGTCGATCATCAACTGGTCGTGCGGCTCAATCAGGCCTGGACCAAGAGAGCCACGGTGTGCGCACCGGACAAGGCCGAGGCCAGCGAAGCGTTCGATCCGGCGCGCCCGGATTACCCGGAGTGCATGGTGCCGTTTTTCCATCACCCGAAGTTCCAGGCACTGAGCGATGAACTCAAGAGCACCGTGGTGACCTGGGGCTGGATCGGCTACAACCTGCGCACGGTGACCGCCGAAGAACACGTGGTGAACCCGGCGCTGAGCGTCATCGCCAATCAATACCTGGGCAAGGACGACTGGCATTTTCGCGAGGCCATGCAACAGACGTTGATCGACGAGCACTACCACACGCTCATGCACCTGCGGGCCATCGAACGGACCAAGCAGGAGCGGGCACTCGATCAGGATCTGGAGTTGCCGCCGTCAGTCACCTATCTGCGGCTGATCGCCCTTCGCGAAGAACTGCCGGAGCAGTGGCAGCGCGACCTCGCGGCGATCACCTTTGCGGTGGTGGCCGAGATCAGCGTCAACGCCTATCTGGATCTGTTGGCCGACGACCGGAGCATTCAACCGCAAAACCGCCGCGTGGCCGAACTGCATAACCGCGATGAATATGCCCACAGCAAGATTCTCGCGGAAGTGGCGAAGGTCATGTACGCGAACATGCAGCCGACCCATCGGGCGTTTTTTGCTCGCACGTTGTCGGTGGCGCTGAGTGCCTTTGTCGCCCAGGACTACTCGATGTGGGAGGCAATTCTCACGCAGCTTGGGGTCGAGGACGCCGCGGTGATCATCGCTGACACCCGGGAGAGCAACAAGAACGCCACGATCATGCGTGACTACAGCGGCCTGCATCGTCTGGCCCAGGATCTGGGCATCAGCGACGAGATTGATTTCGACTTTCGTCCGACCCTCAAAGCCACCGCAGCGGCCTGAACCCGGAGGTGAATATGTCCGTTCCTGTGTACGAAGTGTTCGCGATCCGTGTCGGCGCCAATGCCCAGCGCACCGCCCGGGAGAACTTTCTCTACGACGCTTGCTGCGGTGATCCGAATGCGTCGATGCCCTTGGATTATTACTTCTGGGTCATTCGTAACGAGCAGCAAGCGATCGTGGTCGACACCTGTTTTCAACCAGCCACGGCGGATCGGCGCAACCGTCAGATGTATCGCCTGCCGGAAGAATCCCTGCGCCAACTGGATATTGATCCGGCGCAGGTCGACAACCTGATCCTCACCCATTTGCACTGGGACCATGCCGGCAACCTGGGGCTTTTCCCCAAGGCCACGGTGCATTTGCAAGAAGCGGAACTGCGCTTTTGCACCGGGCCGAAAATGGCCCATCACACGGTTAACAAAACCTACGAGGTCGACGACGTGATGTCGGCGCTTCCGCCGTTGTTTGAAGGCCGGATGCGTTTGCACACCGGCACGGTCGAGGTGATTCCCGGTGTGACGTTGCACCCGGTGGGCGGGCATACACCGGGTAGCCAAGTGGTGCGGGTGAACACTGAGCGCGGGTGGATTGTCCTGGCCTCGGATGCCGCGCACTTGTGGGCGAACATCCGTCAGCGCAGTCCGTTTCCGATTCTGGATGATCTGGCGCAGACGCTTGAAGCATTCAGCTTGATCGACAGCCTTGCCGACGGCGAAGATCACGTCATCCCCGGCCATGATCCTCTAATCGCTGAACGTTTCCCGCATTGGAATAACGATCCGCACATCATTTGCCTGCACCAAAGCCCCCTCTGAACCCAACACTAAACCCTGTAGCAGCTGCCGAGCCTGCGAGGCTGCGTTCGGCGGCGAAGCCGTCGTAAAACCATCCACCACGGTGTTTCAGGTAAACCGAAATGGCAGGATTTACGACTGCTGCGCAGCCGAACGCAGCCTCGGCAGCTGCTACAAGGATGTGTTCAGTCCTGGTTTTTGAGGAGTTGGCCGAGGGTCGCCAGCGCTTCCTCAATCCGCGGTGAATACGGCGCACCGCAACCAATGCGCACAAAGTGATTGAAACGCTGGGCATTGGAAAAGATATCCCCAGGTGCAATCTGGATGCCGGCCTTCAATGCCTCATGGAAAAACGCCATGGATGAATGCTGGCGCGGCAATTCCACCCATAACAACGTACCGCCCCGAGGGGTGGTCACGCTGGTGCCGGCGGGAAAATAGCGAAGGATCGCAGCGCTCATTTGCTGGCGTTGGTGAGTCAGGATTTTCCGCAAGCGGCGCAGGTAACGTTCGTAGGACGGTGTCTTCATGAACGCACTGACCGCCAGTTGCGACAGCGCCTCACATCCCCGGGATTGAGTGTGTTTGAGCATTTCCACGCGGTCGTGCCATTTCCCCGCGCTGATCCAGCCCAGGCGAATGCCCGGTGCCAGGGTTTTGTTCAGGGAGGCGCAATAGATCACGTTGTCGGTGCGGTCCCAGTGCTTGAGCGTGGACAGCGGCTGTTCGGTATCCACCAGATCGCCATAGGTGTCGTCTTCGATCAGCACCGTGGCATGCTCGGCGCACAGCTGCACCAGCCGCGCCTTGTTGGCGTCGGGCATGATGCTGCCCAGCGGATTTTGCAGATTGGGAATGACGATCAGCGCCTGAATCCGTTCGGGGCCTTGTAGCAATTGTTCGAGGGCGAACAGATTGATGCCGGCATGCGAAGTCGCCGGTACTTCCAGTACCCGTAGATTCAAGCTTTCAAGAATTTGCAGCAAACCATAAAAGGTCGGCGACTCCACCGCGACGGTATCGCCCGGTTGAGTGACTGCGCGCAAAGCCAGGTTGATCGCTTCGGTCGCGCCGTTGGTGATCACAATTTTTTCCGCTGGCAGGTTGGCCTTTGTGGTCAGCGCCCGTCGCGCAAGAATACTGCGCAACGTGCTATTGCCACAGGTGGAACCCGCCGCACCGAGCAAGTGCGGATCGTGACGCAGTGCCTTGATCATATGGTCTTGCAGGATCTTCAACGGATAGAGTTCCGGCGCGCAGAAGGCACTGGCGAAATTGACCTTGATCGTCGCGCGCTGACTGGCCTTGAGTACTGATGACACCTGCTCGTGAATGCCGACATAGACACCGGTGTCCAGCGGCGGCGGGGGAGCGATCGGGACGGGTTTGCGCAACGTATCGGGCTGGCGAATGTAGTTGCCGGAGCGCGGCCGGGCTTCCAGCACGCCACAGTCCTCGAGTTCCCGGCAAACCTGCACGGCGGTCGACAGGCTAACGGCATGTTTTTCCATCATCAGCCGAATGGAGGGGAATCGTTCACCGGTTTTCAAGGTGCCGCTGCGGATCGCGTCGAGGTAGTGGTTGGCCAACTGACGGTAAAGGGGAGTTGTGTTCATGATGACCTCAGCAATCGCACCACTGAAGTCTTGGGCTGGAAAGTGAGTTGACGCTCCCTGCAGGCGGACCCGTGGTGCTGAAGGGTTAAGGAAAAGTGTTTTTTTGGCGCCGAATCACCGTGGCATGAGTGCCTGTGGGCATTGATTGCCGAACGGGGTGGCACTTTGCAACTGTCGCGGTGTGGGCGGCGATGACAGGAAAGGAAATTGTGGGTTTTGTAAAACCACGGGCAATAAAAAGCCCCGCTCTAGGGCGGGGCTCTTGGGTCAGTGGCGCCGAAGCGCCGCTGATGGTGCGTGTTACTGAGCGGCGATGCTGTAGCCATCGAACGCGGTTTGTTGCTGAAGCGCGGTGATGATGTTCTTGCGGTTAACCGCTTGTTCGGCCCCGGCATTGTCCAGGAAGGTCTCGCTTTCCAGCTCCGCTTCTTCGCCTTCG
>LNAP01007691.1_pt1 | contig 16050 bp, 14 predicted proteins | sample 602601 | NCBI WGS metagenome assembly LNAP01 (sample SAMN02440304, study PRJNA202911) | soil metagenome | biome: Subtropical and temperate rainforests or woodlands; isolation source: soil samples (1 kg each in a 20% v/v slurry with milli Q water) were... ... | reverse complement strand
TGTGCATCACAAGCTTTATTATGGCCTGTTCAGCATTCCGGCACTCTTTGCACTGTGCCTGCGGCCGCGGCTCGGCAAAGAGTTGCTGCGCGAGCCGATCATCATTGCAGTCCTGTTATTTATGGCGTGGGCACTGCTCAGCCTGTGCTGGAGGCCAGACGACGACATAGACTTTGGCCAGTTCAAACCGCCATTGCACACCTTGTTGCTGTTCGTAGGCTGCTACCTGCTGGTGCGCTTTCGCAGCGAAATCATCCAGCCCCTGCTGTTCTGCGCCGCGACGGTGGCACTGGTTATCTCTGCCTACAACCTGTACAGGTTCGACCAGATCTACCAACCGGAAATGCGCCTGATCGGTGTAGGCGCATTTGACAATCCACTGCTCAGCTCCCACGTTTTCGGCTTTTTTTGTACCTATTGGCTGAGTCTGAGCATGACGTGCAAGCGACGCCAGGTACTTTGGCTGAGCGTACCGGCGATGGCGATCATGTTCGCCGCAGTGCTGGCCACCGGTTCCAGGACCCCACTGGTTGCGCTGACGCTGGCTGCGCTTTGGCTGTGTTTCATCTGCTGGAATCGACGCTCGGTCTTCATGCTTGGCGCCATGTTCTTCGCCGGTACAGCGACTTTCGCGTTGTTTGCGGACAAAATCTTCGAAAGAGGCAGCTCCTTCCGCATCGAGCTCTGGCAATTGACCCTGAACAGGATCGCTGAACACCCATGGATCGGGCACGGCTACAACGCCGCACTGAGACTGGACCCCGGCGTCGGCTACAGCCTTCAGGAACCCCATAGCTTTGCCCTGGGCGTGCTCTACTACGTCGGCATTATCGGCCTGCTGCCATGGCTGTTCTTTCTCGCATGGGGCTTCATCAGCAGCCGACGCCATCGCGTGCAACCGCTGTTTATCTTTGCCTCAGCCTGGCTGGCCTTCGGTATCGGTGCCGGCCTGACCGAGGGTGGCGGGATCATCTCTCGCCCCAAGGAGCACTGGTTCCTGCTGTGGATCCCCTTGGCACTGATTGCGGCATTGAGCATCAATCAGCGGGCCCGGCGCCTGCTGGACACACCGATCAAGACTGCGACACCTAGCGCCCTGAAACAGCTGACTGCCGATGCCAGGGTCATCGAAGAGGATGGTCTGGGCCCTAAGGTCCTGCGCCTGACCGATGGCAGTTTTCTCAAGCTGTTCCGTCGCCGTCGCTGGTATACCTCGGGCAGTTTCACGCCCTACTCCGATCGTTTTGCCGTCAATAGCGTGCAACTGCGCAGCATGGGCATCCCGACACCGCAGATCCTCGACCTTTACCGGTTCGAAGACGGCAGCACCGCTGTGCATTACTCCCCGTTGCCGGGCAACACGCTGCGCCAGATCCTGCAAGGCATCACCGCCCCGGCGGTACGCCAGGCACTGGTGGAGCGCTTCGGCAAATTCATGGCTCAACTGCACCAGCAAGGGGTCTACTTCCGCTCCCTGCATCTGGGCAATGTGCTGGTGCTGGAGGACGGCGAGTTCGGCCTGATCGACCTGGCTGACCTGCGAATTTACCCCTCGGCATTGAGCCCTTCCCTGCGTCGGCGTAATCTGCGCCACATGCAGCGCTACGCATCGGATCGGCATTGGTTGTTCGAGGATCACTTCGAAGCGCTCCTGCTGGGATACGCCGCGACGGCCTCGAAAGCCGATGTGGATAATTTGCACAGGCACGTGCTGGCCGGGAGTCCTCCGGCCCAGGCTCACTGATGACAGAAACCAACCCGCTTATCGCGATGACGGCCTACCTGCTCGCCATCGCGACCGCTGCGCTACTGTTGCGCAGCGTGCCGAAAATCCCCCGAGAGCTGGAGCATTGGGGCGAAAGCCGCTTTGCCGGCATCGACGGCTTACGCGGGTATCTGGCCTTCGGCGTGTTCGTGCACCACTCGATCATTACCTGGATCTTTCTGAAAACCGGCGTGATCGACTTTCCACCGAGCAACTTCTACTCGCAGCTCGGCCAGGGTAGCGTCGCCCTCTTTTTCATGATCACCGGCTTTCTGTTCTGGAACCGCTTGCTCACCCACGGACGGCAGCACGACTGGCTGGCATTTGCGGTATCCAGGCTGTTTCGCCTCTACCCGCTCTACCTGCCACTGATGTTGATCGTGTTTGTCTGTGTGTTCTATTTGCAGGACTGGGAACTCAAGGACTCCGGCACCCAACTCATTGGCCAGGCCCTGGCCTGGCTGATCTTCGACCGGCCAGACGTCAACCAGTACCACCAGACCGGCATGCTGATCTCCAACGTCACCTGGACGCTGGGGTACGAATTGTTTTTCTACCTGGCCCTGCCACTGGCCGCCATGGTGTTCATTTATCGCGGCGGCTGGATGCAGACGGTTCTGTGCCTGATCGGCATCTATATCCTGTACCAGGTGGTCGGCTGGGAACACTCGCTGAAGAAGCACTTCCTGGCCAGCTTCCTCGGCGGCATTGCTGCGGCGTACTGGATTCGCCGTCCACAATACGTCGCCTGGAGTCTGTCTCCGCTGGCGGGCATCATCGCCCTGCTCGCATTGGCGATCGCCTTTACGGCGTTCAACCGGGCATTCAACCTGGGAGCGCTGCTGCTGCTTTCACTGTTCTTTGTGATCGTGGCGTCCGGCAATACCTTATTCGGCGCCCTGAGACCACGCAGCATCCGCTGGCTGGGGGAAATCAGCTACAGCACGTATCTGCTGCACGGTTTCGTGCTTTGGGTATTGGTGCAGCGGCTGCCGCCGATATTGCACCTTGACGTCCGGCAAGCCTGGGTCTTCCTGCCGTTGCTGGCCGTGTGCAGTTGCCTGTTGATCATCATCAGCAGCCTGACTTACCTGTACATCGAAAAGCCCGGTATCAATGCCGGCAAGAAAACCCTGCACTGGTTGCGCCAGACCAGGAAGCCGAGGAAAGAACTTCCGGAAGAAACGGCTCAACAACGTTGAGCCATTGCTGGGGCATGCCTCCGAGGACAATGCCCCGCCTTCCCCCCCTTGAATCCAGCCTCCGGCTCAGTCTTTCTCCAGCCGTGAGAAATACATCCGGCCCAGTCCACGCCAGGTTTTCTTGTTCCAGGCCTTGAACGGAATCTGCGCCAGCAACTCCCGCGCCAGCTTGCGATCACGGTTGGCGGTCTTGAGGAACATGGAATTGAGAAACTTGTAGCGCACCTCGTCATACAGCGGGTGATCGCTGAAGAGCGCGTAGGTGCGCAGGATGCTATCGATCATGAAGCGGTGATTCTTGTAGGAGTTGGTGGCGTGCTTGCGATAGCGCGCCATCAACACATTCAGACCGTCGATGAAGTAACCGGCATGGGTCACCTTCAGCTCGATCAGTAAGTCTTCCAGGCGAATGGTCGGGTCGAAACCGCCCACCTTGTCCAGCGCTTCGCGGCGGATCATCAGGGTCGGTGCCGGTGGATAGGGCTTGCGCTCGAGGAACATGTCGTCGAAATCCAGACGACGGAACGGCACATCCCGACGCTGGCGCTTCTCGGGGTAGAGATTGCCGTCGGCATCGATCAGTTCGATGTTACCGGCGCAAATGCCGACCTCGGGCTTGCCCTCCATATGCGCGACCTGAGTGGCGATTCGCTCCGGCAGCATGATGTCATCCGAACCGAACGGCACGATCAGGCTGCCCTTGGCCCGGGCAATTGCACCGTTGAGGGTGTTGGTCAGCCCCTGGTTTTCCTGAACCCGGAAGTCGAAGCCATGGATGGCCTGCAATGCCTTGATCCGCTCGACGCTGTCATCCTTCGAGCCGTCGTCGACCACCAGCAACTCGATGTTCCGATAGGTCTGATTGAGGACGCTGAGAATGCTTTCCTCGATGTAAGGAGCGTGGTTGTACGACGCGATGATGACCGTGACGATGGGTTGCGCGTCGTTCATGGCTGCTCCTTGCGGGCCTGTTCCAGGCCGGAATCGATCAGATTGAGGTATTCGCGACGGAACTCCTCAATGTCATGGTGTTGCTGCAGATAACGGAAGGACTGCTCGCCCTTGGCCTTGAGCTCGTCATCCGAAAGGCCAAGATAAGTGTCCAGCGCCGCCTGCAGCGTCGGCACATCCTTCGGCGTAATCGCCAGGCCACCGGCCCCCTCGATGAGCGGCAACATGGCCGGCACGTTCGAGGCGATCACCGGCAAATGCCCGCTCATGCCTTCGAGCAGCGCCAGCCCGAGGCCTTCGGCCAAAGAAGGCATGGTCCAGATGTCGAAAGCTCGAATGTACTGCAGGGCAATTTCCTTGAACCCCAGCAAATGGGCGCGACCGCTGAGGCCGAGGCGGTCGATTTCCGCGGCCAGGCGCGACTCTTCGCGGCCGGCACCAATGATCGCCAGTTGGGTATTGGGGTACTTGTCCTTGAGTGCCGCGAAGGCCTGCAGCAAATAGATATGGCCCTTGACCGGCACCAGTCGCCCCAACGCACCGATCAGCCGCACCGACGGATCGATGCCCAGCATTTCACGGGCCTTTTCACGACTGTGTTGCAGACCTTCGGCCTGCTCGATGTCGATGGCATTGGTGATGGCATAGGTATTCTGATCGGTGAAGCCGCAGTCACAGTCCAGCAGATACTGTTTCACCGCTGGCGACACGCCGACGAAGCGCCAGTGACGATCGATCAGGCGCTGGGTCTGGCGGCGCCGGTAAAAACGGTCGTACTCGCCAAAGCCGTGGGAAATGCCGATGCACAACGGCACTTTCAACCAGCGGTTGAGCGCCAGCATCATGTTCACCGGCTTGAAGCGGTTGCAGATCACTACATCGAATTTTTCCCGACGGCAGAACTTGTACAGCTGCCACATGGCCCGCAGGCGCATGCCCTTGAGGGATTTGTCGGAAAATTCGAAGTACACCGAACGGTCGGCTCGGCTCACTGCTTCGCCCGGCCCGGGTTTGCCGCGCAGAAACGCGGCGGTCACTTCATAGCGATCACTGGGTAGGGCCTTGACGATTTGCTCCGCGAGGTCGGCGAAATCATGGGCTTTGACGTTGTAGTCAGGCTGCAGCTGCAGGACCTTTGACCGCTGACTCATAACTCTCCCCGCTGAGAAACATTGCCTGGTGTGTGCTTGATGGCCCACAAAAGCTCGTGGCGCCGGACGGCCTTGCGAAAGAATTCGTTCTGGCCATAGGTGGGCGGCAACCGGCCGGCCAACAAACGTTGTATCAACCGACGCAAGCGACGCTTGAACGGCATCGTCGATTGCAGGTCGTGCATCATGCCCAACGCCATGGCCTTGTCTCGCTGCAGCTCCAGCGGCAAGGGCAGGCAATAAGGCTGCATCGGCTGGGCCGGATCGAAGGCCGGCGGCAGGGCGATGCCATCACCGGTATCGCCCATTGGCCAGCGGTCGTTGTCGTGCAGGTGATTGGCATAGCCCAATAGCGTGATCGGCTGCCATTCCAGACCTTGCAAGGCTTCGAGGACTGCAGCCTGGGCACAGACATGGTCGGGATGCGGATCGAGGGTCGGATGCGGCAGGACGATGACCTCGGGGCGGGCCCGCAGCAGCAACTCACGCAGATCCGCCAGCAGATTGTTCCAGGTCGGCGCACCATCGACATCGCTCGGCAGCGTGAAAGAATTCAACTGACGGAACAGCCGGGTATCGCCCAGGTCCGCTTCCCGCGATCCCGCGGCCACCGCAGGCGCGGCCTGCATGCTCGCCAGTTGCAGACAGAAATAACCCAGTTGTACGCAACGGGCCTCGGGTACACCGGCCCAACGTGGCACGGTAATGCTGTCCCAGGTGCGCAGGCGGCCTTTCAAGCGGGCCGCATCGACCTTGTTCAGCCCCATCTGCCGGTAGTGTTCGGCTTCGATTTCGCCCGCTGTCAGCGTGACGATCCAGGTTTCGTCAGCCTGGCTGTACAAACCGTAGGCTGCCAGCTCGGCATCATCGGCGTGGGGCGCGATGACCATCACCCGTTGACGCCGATAATCCGGATGTTCCAGTGCCCACAGCACAGGCTCACCGAACACACGACAGAAACGCCCGCGCAAGCGCAGCTCACCACGCGACAGCGCCTGAGCCTGACCACTGAGATTGAGGTAACGCAGGCCGTTTACGCCTCGCTCGAAGGTTTGTCGATCAGGGTTTTCGCCCCCCGCCAACTCGACCACTGGATCGATAAAACGTCCCAGCCAGGTGCTTTTCACTCGCAGGGCCAGCACCAGCGTCGCATCGTCGACCAGCATCACGCCCTCGTCCAGCCGCAAATGTTCACCGTTCAGATGCACCTTGGGCTGGGGCGTGTAGGGGGGAAAGCTGTACTGGTAATCGTCTTTCGGTGAGTAGAACAGATGGTCGGCAAACCAGGCTTCGTGGGCAACCCAACCCAGAACCGCCAGCACCAGCGGCAACCACCAGGCCACCAGTACACCCATGACGATCAACAGCACCAGCGCAATCAGCAGGCCGATACGTTTATTGCGCCGATGGCGCTTGAGCAGTTGCTGTTTGCGGCTCATGGTTTGGCTCATACGGTGAAGACCGGCACGGGGTTGCACCAGCGATCCTTGTATTCACGGTCGGCGCGACCGAAGGAAAAGCGCAACGGTTTGTCCTGCGCCCGGGCATGCTCCCAGGCGCTTTGCGTATTGAGGAAGCTCAATACGCTACCGGGGCTGAATTCGCGGGTTTCGGGGTCAACGCCGCCGTTGATGTACTCGACGCTGATCCATTCCGGCGCTTCGACGCGGTACACCAGCTGAATCGCAATCGGCGCATCGTTGAGGAAGATCACCGAACCGATCAGCAACTCGCGCAGCAGTTCGAGAACTTCTGCCATACGCGCAGCGCCGGTGGCCGGGAACCCCCAACGACGCTGGAACAGATCACAGTAGATCGCCGCCAATTCAGCGCTGGAAAATTCGCCGACCGGACGCACCACACCGCCCGCCTCTTCCAGCAGACGCAATTCGCGGCGCTGGTTGTAGCGAAACTTCTTCGACAGCTCTTCCGGGGTACGGGCCATGGCCAGTTGTTCTGTCTGCAACTTCATGCCGCTGAAGCGGGTTTCGTTGAGTGCTGACAAGTAGCGTGCACGATGGCGCAGAGGAGCCTGAACATCAGCGGCGGCCGGCAAAATCAGCTCGGCATTGCCGAGATCGAACAAGCCTTTTTTGCCGTTGCGCTTGAGCACATCCTTGGACAGCGCCACATCGCGGCCCCAGGTCGGGATCGCGGCCTTGACTTCGCCCTGTTGCTCCCAGGCCAGATATCGCACCGGGATGCCGGCAAGATCCGCCAGACGTTCGACCACCAGAGGGTGAGTCGCGACGCTTCCGCCAAATTGCTGCCAGGCTTTTGCGTAGGTAGAGGCGTCAACGGGCGACCAGCCACGTTCGCGCCAGCCTTGGAATCGGTTGAGCATCAGCCCCTCGGTGCCAGATCGGTAACTTGCGGCAGACGCCAGAAGGTGTCGCGCACCGCACGGTCGGAGAAACGCTCGCGTAAGCGATCGAGCATCATCTCGGCGCATTGACGGCGCTGTTGATCATCCATACCCGCCAAATGTTGCAGGCCTTGTGCAAGGTGTTCAGCATCGCCGAGCGGGAACAGAATGCCCACGCCTTCGACCACTTCCTTCGCCCCGCCACACGCTGTGGCGAGCAAGGGTACGCCAGCGGCCATTGCCTCCAGCAGCACCATGCCGAACGGTTCGTGATCGGAACTCAGGGCAAATACATCAAAGGCGCGGAAATAATTGCGCGCGTCCGGCACCTGACCGAGGAACAGCACCCGATCACCGATACCCAGCTCCCGAGCCAGCTCCTTGAGATCCTGCTCCAGACGCCCCTTGCCGAGAATCACCAGTTGGCTGTTACCCGGAAGCCCCGGCAACGCCGCAGCAAAACCGTGCAGCAGCGTAGCCTGATCCTTGTCCGGGTGCAGTCGGCCAACGTTGCCGACAATCCACGCATCAGCCGAGAGGCCGAGGGTTTCCCGAGCTTCGCGAGCGGAAACCTGACTGGCTTGCAGCGCAGGCACGTCAATGCGGTTGTAAAGGGTTTGAATACGCGTCGCCGGCCATTTCGGCAGGCATTGGCGCATGTCATCGCGCACCGCATCGGACACCCCGAGCAGGCTCAGACGCTTGCGGAAAATATGCGCGAACAGCTTGCGCGTGCCGCGTTTGTAATCGTCAAACGCGTGGTGCACGCCAATCACCGGCAACGAAGTGCCGAGCAAGGCGATGTAGATCGGCTTGAAGCGATGGGCGATGCAGAAACTGAAGTTGCGCGACGCGGCGATCTTGCGCAGATCGCCGATGGCACCCAGCTTCAGGCCACGAATGGCCTTGGAGCTGTATTCCATGAACAACACTTCATCGGAAGCACACGCTGCGGCCACCTCGCTATCGGCAGCCCCGGTCAGAAAGACCGTGGTCACCCGATAACCGGTGCCCGCGAACAGGCTGGCGTACTGCCGTGCGCAGTCCAGGAACGGCCCGTCATAGCCGTGGCAGAACTGCAGCACATGGCGTTCAGCCGAGCGAGTCATAAGCGTTTGCGCCCTCTTTGACCACCAGGATGTCTTCCATGATCAGGTACTGCAGATCGGAGCCGAAGAACATATTCAATGCATCGGTCGGCGAGCAGATCATCGGCTCGCCACGACGGTTGAGCGAGGTGTTGAGCGACACGCCGTTGCCGGTGAGCACTTCCAGCGCTTTCATCATGTCGTAGTAGCGCGGGTTGTATTCGCGCTTGAGCACCTGGGCGCGGGAGGTGCCGTCTTCGTGGACGACTTCCGGCACGCGGGTTTTCCACTCTTCAGCCACTTCGAAGGTGAAGGCCGGGTGATCGATCTTGATCATCTGCGGCGCCACGGTGTCGAGCATCGACGGGCAGAAAGGCCTCCAGCGCTCGCGGAACTTGATCTGGTGGTTGATGCGGTCGGCCACGCCCGGCACGCTTGGGCAACCGATGATCGAACGCCCGCCCAGTGCACGCGGACCGAATTCCATGCGGCCCTGGAACCAGGCCACCGGGTTGCCATCGACCATGATTTTGGCGATCTGCTCCGGCATGTTCTCGAGCTTGCGCCACGTTGGCTTGTTGGCGTGACGGGCGCAGGCTGCAATCACGTCTTCGTTGCTGTACGACGGGCCGAGGTAGACGTGTTCCATCTTCTCGACCGGTACGCCACGGGCGTGGGACACATAGGCAGCAGCGCCGACCGCGGTACCGGCATCACCGGACGCCGGCTGTACGAACAGCTCTTTGACGTCGTCGCGGGCGATGATTTTCTGGTTCAGCTTGACGTTCAATGCACAGCCACCGGCGTAGGCCAGCTTGCCGGTTTGCTTGAGCACGTCGCCCAGGTAGTGGTCGATCATCTGCAACGCAATTTTTTCGAACAGCGCTTGAATGCTCGCGGCGTAGTGGATGTAAGGCTCGTCGGCGATGTCGCCTTCGCGCTTGGGCCCCAGCCACTCGATCAGCTTCGGCGAGAAGTAGTAACCCTTGCCCTTTTCTTTGTAGCGACGCAGGCCGATGACGTTGGCGTAGTCGGTATTGATCACCAGTTCGCCGTTTTCGAACGAAGCCAGACGCGAGAAATCGTATTTGCTGGCGTCGCCGTACGGCGCCATGCCCATGACCTTGAACTCACCGTCGAGCATATCGAAACCGAGGAACTCGGTGATCGCGCCATACAGGCCGCCGAGGGAGTCCGGATCGAAGAATTCCTTGATCTTGTGGATCTTGCCGTTTTCGCCATAACCGAAGAAGGTCGTGGCGTACTCGCCCTTGCCGTCGATGCCCAGGATCGCGGTTTTCTCTTTGAAACCGGAACAGTGATAAGCGCTGGAGGCGTGGGCAAGGTGGTGCTCGACCGGCTCGATCTTGATCTTCTTCGGGTCAAAACCCAGCTGCTCCAGGCACCAGACGATCTTGTTGCGATAGCGCTTGTAGCGACGGTTGCCCATCAGGATCGCGTCGAGTGCACGGTCCGGGGCGTACCAGTAACGCTTGGCGTACTGCCAGCGGGCCTTGCCGAACAGACTGATCGGTGCGAATGGAATCGCGACCACGTCAACGTCGGACGGCTTGATACCGGCCTGTTCCAGGCAGAATTTCGCCGACTCGTAGGGCATGCGGTTCTTTGCATGTTTATCGCGTACGAAGCGCTCCTCTTCAGCCGCCGCGACCAGCTTGCCGTCGATATACAGGGCTGCGGAGGGCGCCGGACAGGCCAAGAATCGTCAATGCCACAGGGGTCTAGCCTCTTTAGTCTGCATGCAGGCGCAAGCGCCTCAAAAATTAATGTGCCCTCGCAATGAGCGAGAGACAGCTAAAGGGCGGGATTATAGCGTAAAAGCGGCGGCAAACCTCTAGCCGCAAGCGGCATGCAACCACGGCCGGGACCTCACGGCATTTTTTATCCGCGCGCAGGCCGCCAATAGATGGCGATACTGCCGTCCACGCTTTGCCGGTAAATCGTGTACGGCAAGACAACGGTATCCAGCGCGCCAGACACGGCCAGGTCCACCAATACGAGCGGCACAAGGATACCCGTAGGGTCTGGCGGTGCATTCAAGACACAGAAGTCGTAGGCGAGGCCGCTGTAGACCCGTGGAATGGATTGGCAATAGGTCTTTTGCCGACGCAGCCCCTGCGCGGCTTGGGCTTCATCCTGCAGGACGGTGGCGGCGGTCCCGCACCCCGTTAGCGACACTGATAAAACACCCGCTGAAACTGCCATTTTGATCGTCACAGCCTACCCTCCGAGAACGTCAGGCAAACTAGCATCCGGGCGATTTGGGCCACAGTTCATGACTTCCCAAGATCGCGTAGGACGGTTCACAAGAACTTGTCTGCTTCTCGGTTGGCAGTACCGACCTCATCGCGAGCAAGCTCGCTCCCACAGTGGTTCTCGGCCGCACACAAAATATGTGTCTGACAAAGATTCAGTGTGGGAGCGAGCTTGCTCGCGATAGCGGTTTAAGCAGCGCTGGAGATGTCCTTGGGCAACCGCTGATCGATGACCTGATAAAGGGCACTGCCTTCAGGCCAATTGCGCATGAACCGCGCGCGATCCCTTGCATACGCCGGGGAGAAGCTGCCGAGGGAGCCGTGCTGGCGCATCGAATCGAGGTCGATCAACGCCCAGCGATCCTGCTGCCAGAACAGGTTATGCCCCTTGAAGTCGCCATGACTGATGCGTAGACGAATCAACTCGGCGAACAGATGATCCAGTGCCACCAGCTCGGCTTCCGGTGGATCACCACGCTCCACATACGGCGCAAAACGCTCGATGATGTCCGGACCCGGCAGGTACTCGGTGACCAGGTAAGCCCGGCTACGCAGCCACAGGAAACGCTTTTCCAGCAAGGCCAGCGGCTTGGGCGTGGCAATCCCGAGGAAGGCCAGGCGGTTGCCTTCACGCCATGAATGCCAGGCCCGGCTCGGGCGCCAGAAGCGCTTGAGCCAGTGGGCAAAACCCTTGATGTTGTAGCGCTTGATCACCAGCGTGCGGCCATCCACCTCGACCTTGCCGACGCTCGCCGCACCGCCGGTCTTGTACAGGAGCCCTTGATCGAGCAAGGCATCGGCCTGCTCCAGCACAGGCACCATCGACGGAACTTCCTCGCGGCGAATCGCCCGCAACCCGAAGGCTCCACGCTGGACGCTGAATAGCGTGCACTCGCGACCGACCTTGATCAGGAAGTCCTTGAGGCGCCAACTGCGGACCTTGTCGATCTGCTTCTGCAACGCCTCCATGGGCAAGGCGTGCTCGCCGTTGCTAAGCAGGTAATACACCAGCAACTCTTCAATGAAGGGTTCAATCGACTTCGGCAACTGGGCGAAGAACACCCCGAGGTTTTCCAGAACCTTCTGCCGGGACAGCGGCTGACCAGCTGTCTCGCAGCAGATACCTGCGCCATCGATCAGGTACAGGCGACCGCCCTGACGCAGCAAATTGTCCAGGTGCAGGTCTTCCTGCCACAGGCCCTTGCGATGCATCTGGCCGATCGCGCCCAACGCCTCGGCCAGCACCGCCCCTTGCCCATCGGACAGTACGGGCTGCTGCTCCACCTGTTTCCAGGTGTCGCCCAGGCTTTCGGCATGCTCAAGGAAATCAAACAGCAGCCAGCCACCTTCGCCGTCCTTCAGGCCATCGGCCAACAGCTGCGGCGTGGTCAGCCCCTGGGCAGAGAGCAGGCGCACGCCATCGAGTTCACGCTGAAAATGCCGTGCAGCCTTGCTGCCAACCAGCAACTTGGCCAACCGCCAGACGCCGGCACCGACATAACGCTGCCCCGGCAACACCCGCAACAGGCTCAGCAGTTGCAGCTCGGCGGGGCCGGCGGCGTCGGCCAGCGAAACGCTCAGCGGCAAAACGGGATTGCGGCCTGCGGTCTTCAGTTCGGATAAACGCATCAGCGCGGCCTCTTTTGGCTGCGCCGCGCAGTCAATCGCTGCAGCCAGCTATCGATCAGCGAGCTGTCCTGCGGCTGATCCAGATAGGCGGCCAGCAATTGCCGCAGTTGCGACTCGCCCCACTCGGGCGCACGGCGCGTCAGCGGCTCCAGGTCCTTGATTCGGTCACGCTGCCCGTACAGCAGCGGCCGGGTCTTTTCCAGGTCGATCAATTGAGCCTGATAGCCGTTGCCGGTGGCGCGCATGAAAATGTGCTTGGGATAGAAGCACCCATGCACCTGGCGTGCGGCGTGCAGCTGCCGGGCCAGTTCGCCACTGGCCTTGAGGATTTCCGAGTGCTGCTCAGGGCTCAATTGAGTCCAGCGCTGCAACAGCGAGTCGAGGTCGTCCCAACCGTCCAGCGCACGGGTCAGCAGGATCGCACGAACCTCGCCATTGACCTTGCGCTCCCCGTAGAACACCGCTTCGAGCGCCGGAATGCCCATCTTCCGGTAACGGGAGATGTTGCGAAACTCGCGAGCGAAACTCGGCTCGCCGAACGGTGCGCGCAAGGTGCGGGTCAAGTAGTTGCTTTGACGCTTGAGGTAGAAGCCATGACCTTCCAGATCCAGCCGAAACACACTGCTCCAGCCGCCGCCAACGGTGTTGGGTTCGTCCACCGCATCGAGCTGTTTGGTCCAGAGCGCCTCGAACGTGCCGAGGCCATGGCGTTCAAGCAGCGCACGGTCTTCAGCGGCCAGAAAATCAGTCATTCGCGTCCCTCGAAAAATCTCACCACATGCCGGATACGTTTTTTGTCCGCAGCGTTGAGCCGGGTCCGGTTGCGGTATTGCAGGTAAAAGCGCAGGCGCTGTGTAGCCGACAATTGATATTTGGCGACCTTGTCCAGGCACGCCAGATCCTTGGTAATACGGTACTTGAGCCAGAAACCGCGCCAGAAATCGCCGTTGGGGCAATCGATCAAAAACAGTCGAGCCTGATCGTCGATCAGCAGGTTGCGCCACTTCAAATCATTATGGGTGAAGCGGTGGTCGTGCATGGTCCGGGTGTATTGGGCCAGCTGACGACTGACGGTATCGACCCAGGCGCGGTCCGACAGCTTCGGATCTCGACGTTCGGCCAGTGCCGACAAGTCCTCGGTGTCCGGCAGCTCTCGGGTAATCATCGCGCCGCGAGCGTAGGCCACACCGCGCCGCTCCAGCCCCCAGGCCACCACTTCGGCAGTGGGGATACCCCACTTGGCAAAGCGCTTGAGGTTCTGCCATTCCATCTTCACCCGAGGCTTGCCCAGGTAACGCCGCAAGCCTTTGCCGGCGCCCACATACCGTTTGACGTAATAGTTGACGCCATTGCGCTCGACACGGATGACCTCCGAGAGCACGTCACGGGTCAAACGCTCGCCTTGCAGCGCAAACACAGCCTCGAGGCTGCCGAAGTCATCGGCCAGCTCGCTGTAGGCCGGCTCCAGTTTCCAACCCGACATCAGAGCGCATCCCCGTATCGCTGTTTACGCTCGTAGAGCTTGTTGGCCTTGCCGTCGAGCCATGCCAGCAAAGCTGCCTCTTCACACAGGATCTGTCGTAGCGGTTGCTGGAAATAGCCTTTGAGGAAACGCAGCTTGTCGCGGCGGGTCAGGCCGATGTCCAGTGCGGAAAAGTACAGAGCAGCCAGGTCCTTGTTGCGCCAGCGCAAGGTGATCGCCGGACGGGTCTGGGCACGGTGCAGGTCGATCACCGAAAGCTTGAAGTCGTCGGCGGTCACCGGTTTGTCGGTGTGCAGCAGGAAATGGCAGATGTAGCAGTCGCGGTGGTTGACCCCGGCGCGGTGCATCATGCCGGTCATGCGCGCGACTTCGGCGATCAGTGCGCGCTTGAGTTTTGGCTCCGGTGGCTGCCGGGTCCAGTTGATGCTGAAATCTTCCAGGCTGACCGTCGGCGCCAGCTCTTCGGTGACGATGAACGAATGTTGATCGGCCGGGTTACGGCCTTTCTCGCCATACGCGACGGCGGTCATGGTCGGCACGCCGACTTCCTGCAGACGCTGAATCGCCTTCCACTCCTGACCGGCACCCAGTACAGGAAGCTTGGCCGTCAGCAGGTTCTTGAATATTTCGCCCCAGCCGATGCCACGGTGGATTTTCACGAAAAACCCGTTACCGTCGACTTCCGTGCGTAATGTCCGGCGTGCTTCCAGCTCGCGGTACACCTCGCCCTTGAGCCCCTCGACTTCGGCGAACGGGTCGCGTCCGGCCCAGAGGCTCTTGAACGGTTCAGCCAGCATCAACTTCATTTAAGCGTGCTCCGCCAGAATCACATCCGCCGCGTGCTGCGGCATGCTGTAGAGGTCGGCCGTTTCGGCGAAGGCCAGACCGTTGCGGCTCCAGGCCGCCCTTGCTTGAGCGTCGTTCAACATGCCGGTCAGGTACTGCGTCAGCTGTGCCTGATCGAACGGTTCGTCCAGCACCAGGCCAGCATCGGCCTCGGAGATGTAATGGGCGTAACCGCACACCGCGCTCACCAGCACCGGCAAGCCGGCCACCAGTGCCTCGAGCAGCACGGTGCCGGTATTTTCGTTGTACGCCGGGTGGATCAACAGATCGGCACCCAACAGGAATCGCGGAATGTCACTGCGCCCTTTGAGGAACGTGACGTTGTCGCCCAGCCCCAAGGTTGCGCTCTGCATCTGGAATAACTTGGGGTCATCCTGGCCAATTACAAACAGCCGGGTGCGCTTCTTGAGATCAGCGGGCAATGCCGCCAACGCCTTGAGGCTGCGATCGACGCCCTTGGTCTTGAACCCGGAGCCGATCTGCACCAGCAGCAGTTCGTCGTCCTTGAGATTGAATTCAGCGCGGAACCCGGCACGAATTTCATCGGCATCGGCCGGCCGACGACGATCCTGGGCGATACCCGGTGGCAGCAGGTGAAAGCGTTCCAGCGGCGTGTCGTAATGCTTGATGAACAGCGGTTGCTGGACCTCGGAAATCATCAGCACTTCGGTCTTCGCCTCTTTGGCAAACACCGCTCGCTCGTATTCGGCGAAGTGGCGATAGCGGCCCCAACGGCGATACAGCGAGTTACGCAGGTTCTGCGCCTTGTCTTCGAAACAGCCGTCGGCGGCGTAGTAGACGTCCAGGCCCGGCATCTTGTTAAAGCCGATCAGGCGGTCGACCGGGCGCTTGGCCAGGTCCGCGTCCATCCATTCGCTGAGCTTTTCGTTGCGCCGATGGTTGAAGAACGCCTTGACCGGCGCCACCAACACTTCGAAACCCGGCGGTACGTCACCTTCCCAAATCAGCGTGTAGACGCGAATCTGATGGCCGCGCTTCTGGCACTCCAGGGCGATTCGCATGAAATCGCGCTGCAAGCCGCCAAATGGAAAATACTTGTACAAGACAAATGCCAATTGCATCAGCGCAGCTCCTCAGCCATTAACAACGTGCTCAGTCGGCTCGCGACACGCTCGGGATTCAGACGCGTGAAGCACAACGGCCACTCGCGCTTCAGGTCAAACTGACGGGCATCTTCAGCCGTCGGTTGATAAGTGCATTTCTTTTGCAGGCACGGCGCACAAGGGAAGTCGCTGGCCAGGTGAATCTGCACCTTGCCATAGGCGCCGGTCAG
>LNAP01005354.1_pt1 | contig 16050 bp, 11 predicted proteins | sample 602601 | NCBI WGS metagenome assembly LNAP01 (sample SAMN02440304, study PRJNA202911) | soil metagenome | biome: Subtropical and temperate rainforests or woodlands; isolation source: soil samples (1 kg each in a 20% v/v slurry with milli Q water) were... ... | reverse complement strand
GCGCAGGCCCTTGAGGATCTCGATGGTGTGCTGCAGCGTCGGCTCGGCCACCTGGATCGGCTGGAAGCGGCGCTCGAGCGCGGCGTCCTTCTCGATGTACTTGCGATACTCATCCAGCGTGGTCGCGCCGATGCATTGCAGCTCGCCGCGAGCCAGCGACGGCTTCAGGATGTTCGAAGCGTCGATCGCGCCTTCGGCTCCGCCCGCTCCGATCAGCGTGTGCAGCTCGTCGATGAACAGGATGATGTCGCCGCGGGTGTTGATCTCCTTGAGAACCTTCTTCAGGCGCTCTTCGAAGTCACCGCGGTAACGGCTGCCGGCCACGAGCGACCCGAGGTCGAGCGTGTACAGCTGCTTGTCCTTGAGGGTCTCGGGAACCTCGCCGTTGACGATTGCCTGAGCCAGGCCCTCGACCACAGCGGTCTTACCGACACCGGGTTCACCGATGAGAACCGGGTTGTTCTTGGTACGACGCGAGAGAACCTGCATGACGCGCTCGATTTCCTTCGAGCGGCCGATGACCGGGTCCAGCTTGCCTTCGAGGGCAGCTTGCGTCAGGTTGCGACCGAACTGGTCGAGCACGAGCGAGGTGGACGGCGTGCCGGCCTCTCCGCGGGTGCCACCGGTTTCGGTGGGCTCCTTGCCCTGGTAGCCCGACAGCAGCTGGATGACCTGCTGGCGGACGCGGTTGAGATCGGCACCGAGCTTGACCAGAACCTGGGCTGCCACGCCCTCACCCTCACGGATGAGACCGAGCAGGATGTGCTCCGTACCGATGTAGTTGTGTCCGAGCTGCAGCGCTTCGCGCAGACTCAGCTCGAGGACTTTCTTGGCGCGCGGTGTGAAGGGGATGTGACCGGACGGAGCCTGCTGGCCCTGGCCGATGATCTCCTCGACCTGGCTGCGGACTCCCTCGAGGGAGATACCCAACGACTCCAACGACTTGGCTGCAACACCTTCGCCCTCGTGAATGAGGCCGAGAAGGATGTGCTCCGTGCCGATGTAGTTGTGGTTGAGCATCCTGGCTTCTTCTTGAGCCAGGACAACAACGCGCCGCGCGCGATCGGTGAACCTCTCGAACATCGCTCTCCCTCACACTCTCCGGCGGGCAGGTTCGAGACCGGATGTCTCGTCCCTGGTCGCCGCGTTTCGCTCCGGCACTACAGACTGATCGCCTCGCCGGTCAGCGGACTGACGTCCACGAATCGACAAAGGTTGCACGACCCCACTTATTACTCTAGAGGGCGCGAAGTCCACCTGCTGCTCCTCCACCCGATTGGCGGCGGAAGCCGGACTGCTTACCGTTCACAACGTCGCAGCTGAGGGAATCGTTTCCCGGTTCCTGTACGCCTGAAGCGAACAGCGATTTTCGACGCCTGATCAGCCGAATATCGGGAGTACCCGAGTGCACGACACCTCACGCGGATTCGACGGATCCAGCGCGTTGAGCGTCAGAGTCGCCGTTCGCGCCGACGCCACCAACGCGATGTGATCCGACAGGTCCTGTTCGCAGCCGTCCTGAACAACTATGTTCGACGCATTCGACGCGGCCAGTATTCCGCTGCTGTACGGAACGATCACTTGATCGAAACGGGTCACGATGTTGGTGTACTCGACGTCATCGGAGTAGACGCCCGCGTCGCGCAGTTCGGTCACGAAGGTGGCGTTGTCGAAATCCGGTCCGCCGACGCCTTCCGGTGGGCCGACCTCCGAGCCGTCCCACAACGGAGCGATGGAGACGATCTTGGAAACCTTCGCGTCGCCGCCGAGGAACTTGGCGTCCTCGCGCGCCTGCGCCTCGGCGATGGCGTCTGCCGCGGCCTCGGCGCGGACATAGTCGAAGGCGAGCATCAGGCGGGTTCCTTCTCGTCGACGAACGTGTCGCGGATCGCGTCGACGATGCCGTTGTAGGCGCCGCAGCGGCACAGGTTGCCGCTCATGCGCTCGCGCAGTTCGTCGTGGCTGGCCTCGATGTGGGTGCTGGCCAGGTCGGCGGTGACGTGGCTGGGAATGCCGCGGGCCAGTTCCTCGCGCATCGCCAGCGCCGAGCACAGCTGGCCCGGCGTGCAGTAGCCGCACTGGAAGCCGTCATGGGCGATGAAGGCCTGCTGCAGCGGATGCAATCCGGCGGCGTCGGCCAGGCCCTCCACGGTGGTGATCGAGCGCCCCTGGTACTGCACGGCCAGCGCCAGGCAGCTGTTGATGCGCACGCCGTCCACCAGCACCGTGCAGGCGCCGCAGGCGCCCTGGTCGCAGCCCTTCTTGGTGCCGGTCAGGTGCAGGTGTTCGCGCAGCAGGTCGAGCAGCGAGGTGCGCAGGTCGAACGCGGCCCGGACCGGCGCGCCGTTGATGATGAAGTCCATGCTGTGCTCCGCTGGCATCGGGCGAAACCCTTCGCTTGCAGCGGCCATTTATCCCGCAGCCGATGTTGCCGAGCCGTCGCCATCGCGTGCACGGCGCGCTTACATGCGCAGCCGATGAACAGGCAACGGCGCGCGCCGGCTACCAGTAGTCGCGGCAGTTCAGCCCGTGCCGGGCCAGCAGCGGCTGGACGTGGTGGTACCAGCCCGCAGGCGCCTTGATCGGCATGATCACCATCGGCCCGTCGCGGTCGTCGGCCACGGTGGCGGCGGCGGGCATCATCTCGATGCGGTGGTCTTCCACGGTCAGTTCGGTGACGGCGGCCAGCACATTGCCGAGCAGGGCGCTCGCATCGGCCGGCAAGGCCGGATCGGCGGTACGGAACAGATACGACTTGGTCTCCATGGGATGCTCGCAAGGGAAGAAGCCCGGGGCGCGGCAGGGTGCACGATCGGCGGCTCAAGCATTCGTGAAGCCGCCGCGCCGCGGCCTGCCGGGCGCTGAATGGCGTTCGTCCCCTGCGCAGACGCTCCTCGGAACGCAGCGATCACCGCCCCTGTTCGGCCGATGTCCCGGTGCCTGGCCGGGCGCGGATCCGGACCGGCACGCCCTTGGAGGCCGGGGTCTTGGACTGCTGGTCGTGGTACCACAGCGGCACCAGCGGATTCATCTCCGGGTAGTAGCCGCCCACGCAGCCGTCGGGCAGGTTGAACGGGGTCACCATCAGCCCGGTCACCGCGCGCGTGGCGCCGTCTTCGGCATCGCCCACCAGGTCCACCACCTGGCCTTCGCGCAGGCCCTGGCGCTGCATGTCCTGAGGATTGATCAACAGGATCTGGCGCGATCCCTCCAGCCCGCGCAGGCGATCGCTGAAGCCGTAGATGGTGGTGTTGAACTGGTCGTTGGAGCGCATGGTGATCAGGTGGAAGCGGCCTGGCGCATCGCCCACGCCCAGCGCCGACAGCACGGTCGGGATGGTGAACTCGGCCTTGCCGCTGTCGGTCTTCCAGACCCGCTCGCGCGCCGGATTGCCGCGATAGAACCCGCCCGGCTGGAACATGCGCCCGTTGTAGTCGCCGAACATCTCCGGCCAGGTCTGCTGGATCAGCTCGCGCACGCGGCCGTAGTCGGCGGTCCACGCCTGCCACTGCCACTTCGGATGCTCGGGCAGGGTGGCCCTGGCGATGCCGGCGACGATGGCCAGTTCCGAGCGCAGGTGTTCGCTGGCCGGCCGGCGTCGCCCGATCGAGCCGGAGATGTGGCTGAAGCTGTCCTCCATCGACACCGCCTGCGGGCCGCCGGCCTGCAGGTCCTCTTCCGAACGGGCCAGGCACGGCAGCAGGTACGAGGCGCGCCCGTGCACCAGGTGGCTGCGGTTGAGCTTGGTGGCGATGTACACGGTCAGGGCCTGGTTGGCCCACGCCGGTTCCATCACGTCGCGGTCGGGGATGGCGCGCACGAAGTTGCCGCCCAGGCTCACGAAACCTTGCACGTTGCCTTCGCACACGCCCTTGCACACCTCGACCGTGGTCATGCCGGCCTCGCGCGGCGGTTCGAAATCGAACAGTTCCTTCAGCCGGTCCAGCGGCACCAGCTCGGGCTTTTCCGAAATGCCGACCGTGCGCTGGCCCTGCACGTTGGAATGTCCGCGCACCGGCGACATGCCCGCGCCAGGCCGGCCGATGTTGCCGCGCATCAGCATCAGGTTGACCAGCATGGCGATGCTCTGCGCGCCGTGCACGTGCTGGGTCAGGCCCATGCCGTACACGGCGATCACCCGCTCGGCCGCGATGTAGACCTCGGCGGCCGCTTCCAGGTCGGCGCGGGCCAGGCCGCTGGCCTGCTCGATCGCGTCCCAGTCGGCGGCGCGTGCGCGCACGGCGAAGCTTTCGAAGCCGTTGGTGTGTTCGTCCAGGAAGTCGCGGTCCAGCACCCCGGGCAGGCCGCTGGCGCGGCGCGTGTCGTCCACGACCAGCACGTGCTTGCACAGTCCCATCAGCGCGGCGATGTCGCCACCGGGGCGCACCTGCAGGTACTGGTGGGCCAGTTCGGTGGCGTGGCCGGTCAGCATCTGCACCGGATTCTGCGGATTGACGAAGCGCACCAGGCCCTGCTCGCGGACCGGATTGAACACGATGATCCTGCAGCCGCGCCTGACCGCCTCCTGCAGCGGATGCAGGAAGCGCGGGCTGTTGGTGCCCGGGTTCTGGCCGAAGTAGAAGATCGCGTCGCAGTGCTCGAAATCCTCCAGCTTGCAGGTGCCCACCGGCGAGCCGATCACCTTCTTCAGCGACACCGAGGTGGTCTCGTGGCACATGTTGGAACTGTCGGGCAGGTTGTTGTTGCCGTACATGCGCGCCAGCAGGCCATACAGGTACGAGGTCTCCAGCGAGGCCTTGCCCGAGGCATAGAACACCACCGACTTCGGATCGAGTTCCTTCAGTCCGGCGGCGATGCCGGCGAAGGCCTCCTCCCAGCTGCAGCGCAGGTAGCGGTCGCTGGCCGCGTCGTAGCGCAGCGGCTCGGTCAGCCGGCCCTGCAGCTCCAGGTCGTAGTCCTGCCACTGGCGCAGTTCGGCCAGCGTGTGCTGCTCGAAGAACGCCGGCGTGCAGCGGTCGCGGGTCAGTTCCCACAGCGTGGACTTGGCGCCGTTCTCGCAGAACTCGAACGCATGCGGCTTGGCCGGCTTGCCCCACGCGCACGAGGTGCACATGAAGCCGCCGGCCTTGTTCTGTTCCTTCAGGGTGAGCAGGGCACTGGGCGAGGCGTGCTCGTGCAGCGCGGTCAGGGTCATGCCCCGCAGCGAACCCCAGCCCCCGGCCGGGCCTTCGTGCTGGGGACCGTGGCGGCGGTCGGCGTCTTTCATCGCGGGAGCACCCGCAGTGGTGTCATCGGCCATGGCTCACAGCACCGCCTGCGCGCCGGCGATGGTGACCAGCGCGCCGGAGGTGTAGCTGGAGCCGTCCGCTGCCAGCATCACGTAGGCCGAAGCCAGTTCCGCCGGCTGGCCGGGACGGCCGAACGGGGTCTGCGCGCCGAAGCCTTCCACCTTTTCGGCGGACATGCCGGCGGGAATGAGCGGGGTCCAGATCGGCCCCGGCAGCACCGCGTTGACCCGGATGCCCTGTTCGGCCAGCAGGCTGGCCAGGCCCAGGGTCATGTTGGCCACCGCGCCCTTGGTGGTGGCGTAGGGCAGCAGGTTGGGCGAGGGATCCCGGGAATTGACCGAGGCCGTATTGATGATCGACGCGCCAGGCCGCAGGTGCGGCGCCAGCTGCTTGACCAGCTGGAACGGCGCATGGACGTTGGTCGCAAAGGTTTTGGTCCATTCGTCCAGGGTGATCTCGTCCAGGGACTGGAAATGGCGTTGGTAGGCCGCGTTGTTGACCAGCACCTCCAGCCCGCCGAACGCCTCCAGCACGTCGCTGGCCAGGGCTTCGACCTGCGCCGGGTCGCCGAGGTCGCAGGGGAACGAACGCGCCTGGACGCCGGCGGCCTGGATCTGCGCCACGATGTCGTCGGCGTCGTCCTGTTCCTGCGGCAGGTGGGCGATGGCCACGCTGGCGCCTTCGCGCGCGAAGGCGATCGCCACCGCCGCGCCGATGCCACTGGCCGCGCCGGTCACCAGCGCCACGCGCCCGTGCATTGCCGTATCGCTCATGTCCTGCCCTTTCCTTCCAGAAGATCCATGCTCAGAACCGGTAGGTCAGGCTGGCCTTGTAGGACCGGCCGAATACCACGTTGGTGCGCAGCCCTTCGGCATAGCCATCGAAGGTGCGCTGCTCGCTGTCCAACAGGTTGTTGCCTTCCACCTTCAGGGACAGGCGGTCGCTGAAATCGTAGCTCATCGATGCCGACAGATCCTTGTAGGTGTCGTTGTAGATGCCGGTGGACGCGGCCGACAGGCCGACCAGGTATTCGTCACGCCAGTTGTAGGCCACGCGGATGCCGAACGGACCGTTCTCGTAGTAGCCGATCAGGTTGGCGTTGTTCTTGGACAGGCCCGGGAAGGTCAACGCGCTGCCGTTGATGTCGGTGATCGGGGTTTCCGAATCGATCCACGTGTAAGTGGCGACCACCCCGAAGCCGTCGAACATGCCGCTGAAGGGCACCTGCGCCAACAGCTCCACGCCTTTTACCTTGGCCTTGTCGCCGTTGATCTTGCGCAGCACCAGGTAGTTGATGTTGTTGTAGGTCTCCGCGCTCTGGCGCTGGACGATGAAGGTGGAGACATCCTTGTAGAACAGGCCGGCCGACAGCAGCCCCTGGCCGCCGTAGTACCACTCCAGCGACAGGTCGTACTGGGTGGCCTTGAACGGATCCAGGTCCGGGGCGCCGCCGCTGCCGGTGCCCGGCGAGGTCTGCACACCGTTGCTGTCGAACACCGCGTTGTTGTTGAGGGTGACGCCGTTGTTGAGGTCTTCGGTGTTGGGGAAGGCCACCACCTTGGCCGCGCCGCCGCGCAGTATCAGGCTGTCAGTAATCTGCAGCTTGGCCACCGCCGAGGGCAGCACCTCGCGATCGTCGCGCTCGAACAGCGAGGGGCTCAATGCGCCGCTGCCGCTGATCAGGTTGCCGCGCGAGGTCAGGTCGCGGCCGACGAAGCGCACGCCCAGGTTGCCGCCCAGCGGCATGCCGGCCACGTCGGTGTCCCAGTTGAGCTTGGTGTAGGCCTCCAGGAAATCCTCGTCGACGCTGAAGGTGGCCGCGTAGGCCAGCGCGTTGTTGCGCGGGTCCAGGCACTGCGCGTTCTGTGAGATCTGCGGCAGCGTGGTGAAGCTTTCACAGCCCCCGAAGGTGCTGCGGAACGGCCCGAGGTAGGCACGCGGCAGACCACTGAACTCGCCCGGCAGGAAGTCGTTGTTGCTGTACACGCGGATGTACGGCGCCATCTGCGTGACCGGCACCCCGCCAACCGGCCGGATATCGGCGCGGCGCGGATCCTGCAGGCTTTCCAGGCGGCTGAAGCGTGCACCGAAGTCCAGCGAGCGCAACGGGCCATCGCCGAAGGCCAGGCTCCAGTCGGTGCGCAGCGCGCGCGAATCGGTCTGTGCGCGCCAGTCGTTGTCGAACATGATGGTCATGCGCCACTGCGATGGATCGGTCAGGTCGATGCCGCTGACGTTGAAGCTGCCGAAGCTGCCGCTGCGCAGGTCAAAGTCGGTGACCGAACTGCGCCCGGCCATCGGCGCTAGGCGCATATAGCGCTGGTTGTAGTTGGCGGTGGAGCGGCCCCAGTCCAGCTCGGCCGAACCATCCAGGCGATCGCCGACCCGGAAGCTGGCGCGCAGCGCGGTGGACAGCGTGTCCGAATCGATATCAGCCGATTCGGCATTGAGCAGCACCGTGCCGGTGGAGCGCCCCGCCAGCAGGATGTCGTGGTCGGAGTAGACCGCGTTGCTCAACCCCGCCGAGGGATTGAAGGCGATCCAGTAGCGGTCACGCTCGGCCTTCTGGCGCGAATAGAACGTATCCCAGGTGAGCTCCACCCCGTCGGTCGGCCGCCATTGCAGCACCGCGCTGACGCCGACCTTGGTGCGGTCATCGTCGATGTTCTGCGCACGCATGTCGGTGCTGCCGAAGCGGGTGCGGGTAGGGTCGGCGGGGTCGGTATAGCGCGCATACCCGGAGAAGGTGTCCAGGCCCTGCTGCACCACGTTGCGGCGACCGTAGGTGGCCGACAGCAGCGCACCGAAGCGGCGGTCGTCGCTGCGCCGTGAGATCAGCCCGAACGCGTTGTGCCCCCAGGCGTCGGACATTTCATCGTAGGTGCCGGCCAGGCTCACCACGTTCTGGTCGCTGTCGCCGGACAACGGCTGGCGGGTGTGGATGTCCACGATGCCGCCCAGCCCACCGGAGAGCTGGTCGGCGCCAGCCAGCTTGGTCACCTCCAGACGCGAGATCAGCTCGGAAGGCACCAGCGAGAGCAGGCCGTAGGTGGAGGTGGCCAACTGGTCCAGGCCGTTGCCGCCGCGCCCGGTGGCGTCGACGATCTGGCGGCCGTTGTAGAGCAGCACGTTTTCTTTCAGGCCGCGCACCAGGATGTCGCTGCCCTCGCCCATGCCGCGCTCGAGCTGCACGCCGGCCACGCGCCCGAGTGACTCGGCCACGTTGGTGTCGGGCAGTTTGCCGATGTCGTCGGCCACGATCGCGTCGACGATCTGCGCCGAGTCACGTTTGAGATCCCGCGAGGCTTCCAGGCTGCCGCGGATGCCCACGACGCTGACCGCGTCCAGGGTCTGCGCCTGCTGTTCGGCGGTGGGACTGGCCGGGGCGGCGTCCTGCGCCGTTGCCAGCACGGGCGCCAGCAGGCAGGTGCCCAGGGCGATGAACAAGGTGGAACGTCGAAAACGATGCATGGATCGGACCCTCTCCCAAGGTAGGGACCCAGACCGGACTGCCGGCTGGATCCAGCGCTTTTCCGTCGTTGCTGCTGCGCTGCGGCTTGGCAGCGTGTAGCTAATATAGCAATATGTTTTGGCCGCGCACGCTGCAATGCAGCGAAGAATGACGGTTCCTTTGCGGCATGTGCGGGAACCTCCCTTCCATAGTGTTGCTATCCACGGCACACACAGTTCAACAAGGACCCGGCGCAATGGCCGCTCTGCAAGGTGTCTTCCCCATCCTCCCCACGATCTTCGACGCGCACGGCGCCCTCGATGAACGCGGCACCGAGGCGGTATTCGAGTACATCCTGGCCGCGGGTGCGGCCGGCGTGGTGTTCCCGGGCCTGGCCAGCGAGTACGACATGCTGTCGTTGGAGGAGCGGTTGCACCTGACCGCCTGCATCGGGCGCTGGAACCGTGGCCGGGTGCCCTTCATCGTCGGCGCCAGCGCGAAGACGCTGGAGGATGCGGTGCGGCTGGCGCGTGCCGGTGGCGAGGCCGGGGCCGAGGCGGCGATGGTTTTGACCCCGCATGCGCTGGCCGGCGATGCCGCGGCGATGGCGGCGTTCTTTGCCCGGCTGGGCAGCGAGTCGGGCGTGGCGGTGATGTTGCAGAACGCGCCCGCCCCGATGGGCGTGGGGCTGGGCGTGGACGAGGTCGTGGCACTGACCGCGCAGGTGCCGGCCATCGCCTACGTCAAGGAGGAAACCATGCCGTCGGGCCATCGCATCACCGCATTGTCCGAACGTGCCGGCGACAGCGTGCAGGCGGTGTTCGGCGGTGCCGGAGCGCGCTACGTGCTGGACGAACTGGCACGCGGTGCGGTGGGCACGATGCCGGCCTGCGAGATCACTGAAGTGCATGTGGCGATGTTGGCCGCCTGGGCCGACGGCGACCGCGACCGCGCGCGCGACCTGTTCGAACGCACCCTGCCCCTGCTGAGCATGCAGGCAGTGTTCCGCTGGCGCCTGACCAAGGCGATCCTGCTGCGGCGTGGCCTGATCGGCAGCGACCACGTGCGCGCGCCGGGCCCGTCGCTGGACCGGCATGACCAGCAGGAACTGACTATCCTGCTGGACCGCATCGGCGACCTGCTGCCGATGGATACCGTTCCCGGCCAGGCCACGAGACATTCCGCATGAGCGTTGTCAGCAAGGTCGAGACCTTCATCCTCACCGTGCCACGCACCACGCCGTACCTGGGCCCGCTCGGCGCGGGCGAACGGGTCAACGCGCGGGGCTATCTGGTACGCCGCGGCAACGGCACGCTGTACCCCACCGTGGACCGCTCGGTGCTGGTACGGGTCACCACCGCCGATGGCGCGGTGGGCTGGGGCGAAACCTATGGCATCTGCGCACCGCGTGCCACCTGCGAGATCATCAATGACCTGCTGGCCCCGGAACTGGTGGGTCGCGATCCGCAGGACGTGGAAACGATCTGGGATGACCTGTACGGGTTGATGCGCGTGCGCGGCTGCGGCAGCGGTTTCCATACCGACGCGCTGGCTGCGCTGGACATCGCCCTCTGGGACCTGCGCGCACGTGCGGCGGGGCAACCGCTGTGGGCGCTGCTCGGCACGCGCCAACGCGACAGCATTGCCGGCTATGTGTCCGGCCTGCCGGCGGCCACCGTGGACGAGAAGGTGGCCATGGCCCGCACGTTTGCCGCACAGGGGCATGACGCGTTCAAGGTGCATGCCGTGGTCAGCCACGACGGCATCGCCGAGGAAATGGCCGCGCTGCGTGCCGCGCTGGGCGAGCAGGTGCAGCTGATGGTCGACCTGCACTGGAAGTTCGACCATGCCCAGGCCCTCGCACTGGCGCACGAGCTTCTGCCCAGTCGACTGACCTTCATCGAAGCGCCGTTGAAGCCGGAGGACGTGGCGGGCCTGATCGCCCTCGGGGCCGACAGTCCGATCCCGGTGGCGGCAGGCGAAGAGTGGCCCACCGACTACGTGGCACGCCTGCGGCTGGACGGCGGCACGCTGGCGTATGTGCAACCGGAGATGGGCCACACCGGCATCACCCAGTTCCTGCGCATCGCCCGGCTGGCAGCGCGCCATGGCGTGCAGGTGGCACCGCACGCGACCATTGGCGGCGGCATCTTCATGGCCGCCAGCCTGCATGCATCGGCGGTGATCGACGGGCTGTGGCGGCACGAGTGGCAGCACTCGATCTTCTCGCGTTCGGTGGAGATGCTGGACACCGACATGACCTACGCGCACGACGGCTATCGCCTGCCCACCGGCCCCGGCCTGGGCGCGGTGCCGAACGCGCGTTTCTGGGACCACACCGAAGCGATAGCGTAGTGCCGGGCTCTGCCGCGCCCCGGTGTCCCTACCGGCAAGCGGATGACGAACGCGTCGCCACGCGCTCAGTAAACAAAATGCCATTGCCCGTAGCGCCGGGCTCTGCCCGGCTGCTGTTCGCAGGCGCTGCTTTTTGGTTCTTCGCCCCTTTGAGGGGAGCGTCTTATTGCAAGGGCCGTCGCAGAGTGCGCACGACGCTACGCGGGTGGCCGGGTGTGCAGGTGCCGTTTGGATCGGCTGGCGTCTCCGATCGGGCCGGCCGCGGCCCCCATGCCCTTGGAGGCGAAATAAAGGGGGAGGGGGCGGCCGCAGGCCGACGCCGGAGGACATTCGCCGGAAAGGGCATGGGGGCCCAGCGCCCGAGCCACCGACGGCTGCACCTGGAAAGCGTCAAAGCACGCTTCTGCTTGCCCCGCGTATGGGCGAAGAACCTTTTTCCTGGCATGGGCTGATGGGAAGGCAGCCGGGCAGATCCCGGCGCTACGTGCGATGGCGTTTCGTTTGCTGGTCGCGTGGCGACGCGGCCATGATCCGCGCGCGCTTCATTGGCGGGACGCGCGGCGTTTCTCAGCCAGCCGCAACCGCCGCAGCCTGCGGGCCGATCAAGGTCATCTTCGAGCGGCGCGCCTGCTTCAACGCGGTCCACGCCAACAGCACCGCGATAGGATGCAGGAAGGCCATCAGCACGAAGGCGCGATCGAAGTTGCCGTCGGCCACCAGGTGCCCCACCACCTGCGCCGACACCATGCCGCCCAGCGCGCTGCCGCAGCCGACCAGGCCGGCGACCGAGGCGATGTAGCGCGACGGGAACAGATCCACGGTCATCGTGGTCAGGTTGATCTGGTAGGTGAGGTGGGCGAACGTCACCACGCAGGCCAGCGCCAGCAGCAGCGGAATCGGGGGATGCATCGCCACGAACAGCCCGACCGGTGCCAAGCACGCCGCGCCCATCATGGTGGTCAGGCGCGCACGCACCGGGTGCATGCCGCGCTTCACCAGACGGCCGGAAATCAGCCCGCCGCCCACGCTGCCGATATCAGCGGCCACGTACACGATCCACGCCACCGACGCGATCATCGCCAGGCTCATGCCGCGTGCATCGCCCAGGTATTTGGGGAACCAGAACAGGTAGAAGTACCAGACCGGATCGGCAACCGCGCGCGACGCCACCAGTGCCCACACGGTACGGTCGCGCGCCAGCCGCCCCCACACGCCTTTCATCGAGGTGGGCGGCGCAACCGGCACCGGCGTTTCCAGTGCCGGCGTCGCGCTGGCCTCGACTGCAGCGACGGCCTCGGCCTGCGGCGTTGCAGCCGGCACCTGCGCCTTGCGCGGATAGGCCCACCACCACGCCAGCATCCACAGCAGTCCGGCCACGCCGGTGATCCAGAACGCACTGCGCCAGCCGTAAGTCAGCGCGATGCCGCCAATCAGCGGCGGCGCCAGCGTGGCGCCGATCATCGCGCCAGCCGTGTACAGCCCCAGTGCCAGGCCGCGTTGCGGCGCGGGAAACTGTTCGGACACCACTTTGGTGCCCACCGTGTAGTTGCCCGGCTCGCCCAGGCCCAGCGCGAAGCGGGCCGCGCCCAGCTCCACCGCACTGCGCACGAACCCGGTGGCGATGTTGGCCAGCGACCACCAGCCCACGAACAGCAGCAGTGCCACGCGCGCGCCAAGCCAGTCGGTGACCCGCCCCGCCATGACATAGGCGGCCGCGTAGGCGAACAGGAACACCTGCACTACGCGCGCATATTCCAGGTCGGTCATCTTCAGGTCGGCCTGGATGGTCGTCGCCAGGATCGACAGCGCCTGCCGGTCCAGGTAGTTGATGACGGTCGAGAAGAACAGCAGCGCCAGCAGCACCCACTTGGTTTTCCCGGTCCCGCTCACGCGCCTGCACGCTTGGACATCGCTGATGCCTCCCCATCGGAAGGCTGCAACGTATTGCTATTGTAGCAACATGTCAAACCGCACTGCGGCAATCGCTCAGCCGATTTCCGCCGCCGCCGCGCGCAGCGCCGCCACCAGTTCCTCGGTGGCCGCTTCCGGGATCCAGCCGGACATGGCAATGCCGGCATGCACCGGATCGCCCATCGCGATGGCCACGATGTGGTGGTCACGTTCGTCGGCCACATGCACGCGCGCGTGGCCCTGCGCACGGGTAATGGCCAGGGTGCCCAGCAGTTGCTCGATGCCCTCGGGGAACATGGGAATCGGCCGGTCGGCATACAGCTCGCGCACGTCCTCGTCGCCCAGCTGGGCCAGCAGCGCGATGCCGATGCCGCTGGTGGTGGCCGGCAGCAGCCCGATGCGACCCAGCCCGCGTGCCGCCTCGATGCCCGGCGGGGCATGGAACAGGTAGCTCACGCTGTCGTTCCAGAGCACCCCCAGCGCCACCGTGTGGCCGAACCGGCGCAGGTGTTCCAGCACCGGCAGCGCGCGCCGGATCAACCCGGAGGCAAACAGGCTCTGCGCGGCAAGCACGTGCATGCCCGGGCCCGCGGTGTACTTGCGATCGGCGGTCTGCCGCGCAATGCCGAGGTAGGCCAGGGTCTTGAGCAGCCGGTTGACCCGGGTCGGGTTGGCGTCCAGCTGCCGGGCCAGTTCACGGCAGCCGACCGGCTCGGGGGAAGAGGCCAGCGCCTGCAGCGTGGCGATGCCGTCGATCAGGCTCTGGTTGGGCTGTGCATTGGGCTTGGTTCGCATCGGGAAAGCGTACTTCCCCCCCGCGGGTAATGCCACCAATAGCAACACGCCAGACCGGGGCGACGACCTTTCAGGGCAGCTTGCAGGCCGGTTGCGCCAACAGCCACGCCTGCGCGGCCGTCGTTGCATCCTGCCCCTCGGCCACAATCACGTCGGGCTGCAGGCGGTTGCCATCGCCTACGCCGTTGCGGTCGGCCATCACGCTGCCGGTCAGCAGCAGCATGCTGCCATCGGGCAGACGCTGCGGGGTATTGGAGGTGGAATAGCCGGCACTGGGCTGGCCGAAGCTGCGCGAGGCTGCCCGGCCGCGGAAGGCCAGCACCGATGCCTCGCCGGAACTGGCAGTGCGCGGCCCGAACAGGACGGCCACCGGCGCGCCCGGGTGGCGCAGTGTGTACCGCGTGTTGCGCGATCCCAACATCCCGTTCCCGTCCGACCAGATCGTGCCATCGCGATACGCCCAGGGCTGCTGTTTGTCCGCGCGAAGGGACATGCCGACCGGATCACTTCCCTTGGCATCGCCCAGCAACGGGCCCAGGCCCAGCAACATGGGCCACATATTGCCGCCACTGTTGCCGCGCAGGTCGACCACCCAGCCACACCGGTTGCCATCGTCCTGCGCCTGGATGCGCGCCTGCAACGCAATGGCCGCCTGCTTGCGGGCCTGGTACTGCACTTCCTGGGGCTGGGTCTGGTCGTCCATGTAGGCGCCCACCTTGATCCACCCCAGCCGCGCTGTCGGTCCCGTGCTGGCGTCCTCTGTCTGAAGGGGCGCAGCGCCCATCGCTGCCTGCGTGGCCGGTGCGCGTTTCGACTCCGTGCGCAACTGGCTGGGCGATATCCAACGCCCGTGCCCGCCACTGCTGCGCTGGATCACCTCGTCCAGCAGCCGCCGCGTCTGCGCCGGGTCACGCGCAGCCGCCAACTCCGCGAGGGCTTTGGACCAGTCCACGCGGTCGCGATACAGCGACTGCTGCTGCAGCAGATCCAGAATCCGCGCCTGTGCCTCGGCACTGGGCACGTCCTGTGCGTGTGCAGCGCCACTTGCCGTTGCAAGCGCCATCATCAACAGCCAACCACGTCCTGCGATCATCGTGCTACATCCCTGTAGTGAAGAGGCCGCAGCTTAACGCTGCACGCGGTCATTGGCACAGTGCACCGTTCACATGACCAGCGACGCGTGACACTGCAACGCAGCGGCATCGCCGGTTCCGTCCGGCGTACCGCTGCGGATTTTTGCCTGCCGTCGCCCTACCAGTCCAGCCGCAGCCCGATATTGCCTTCGATCACCTTGCGTTCCTTGCGTGCGCTGCTTTCCAGGTCACGTGTGTAATCGGCCACCGCAAACGCACTGACATTGCTGTTGAAACGCGCCACCACGCCCACGCCCACTTCCAACGCACGCGCATCCTGCTGGTTGAGGATGCGGTTGCTGTCGAAATCGATGCGGTCTTCGCCGTCCAGCGTCTGCCAGTAATTGAGCTTGATGTACGGCTGCCAGCCGTTGCCGGCGATGTCGTAGTCGGCAGCCAGGCGCAGGCCCACGCGCCCGGTCCAGGCGTTGTCGTTGTCAAAGCGCAGCGCGGACACCGCGTCGCCGGCATCGTCCACCGACGTGCGCTGCCAGATCACCTGCAGCTGGGGCTCCAGCCACCACGCACTCTGCCCGAAGCGCAGCAGCGGCTTGCCCACTTCCAGCGAGGCGGTAGTGCCATCGCCGCGCACGTCGATGCCCAGCCCGCGCGAGGACGTTGCGTTGCCGTCGTAGCGGCTCTGCATCACCACCGCGTCCAGGTAGCCACCGGCGCTGCCGGCGCGGGTCCAGTACACGCCCACGTGTTTGTCATCCAGCCGCGTGCGGCCCACGGCAACGTTTTCCCAGCCGATCGCAAAACCGGTCACGTTGCCCTGCGCACGGGTGCGCCCGACAAACACGCCGAACTGGTCGCGGTGGGTATCGGTCGCGTTGGCGTACAGGTCCAGGCCGGCCTGGATGCCCTGGATGTCGCCATCGAAGCCGGGCTGCGCGTCGCCGTCCCACTGCTGTTCGTGACTCTGCCCCACCAGCCGCGCCCAGGCCGCATGCACGCCGCCCTGCCCGGCCAGCAGACGCTGCTCGCCTTGGCGTTCGTGGAAGGTGCCCAGGCTGGCCAGGCTGGTCTCACGCAGCAACGGCGGCACCACCGAGTACAGGCCGGTCTCGAATCGGTACAGCGGAATGATGTCGCCCTGCGCGGGGCGCGCACCGGGCGGGGGCGGCACCGCCAGCGGCCCGGGCACCCCCGCCAC